>Ga0265297_10000511_pt1 | contig 112254 bp, 103 predicted proteins | sample Munlanlwell13791_FD_192502 | JGI IMG/M metagenome (GOLD analysis project Ga0265297, IMG submission 192502) | Leachate microbial communities from a municipal landfill in Southern Ontario, Canada - Leachate well 137-91 | ecosystem: Engineered > Solid waste > Landfill > Unclassified | place...
TGATTTGATGCTTTCAACTCACAATTTGTTGAAACCGGCTACTGGCGATCCGATCGTAACTCCTTCACAAGATATCGTTTGGGGTGCTTATTATATTACCTTTACCAATAAAGATTACGAAACAAAGACCAATGAGGAGATGAAGTATTTTTACGGTGAAGAGGAAGCAAAATTGGCTTACGAACATAAATGTATTGATTTGCATGAAGCAATTCGTGTTAAAATTGATGGCACTTTATTAAAAACAACCGTTGGCCGTATCATTTTTAATGATATTATTCCACAAAAATTACGCTATTTGAATGAAGTGATCGGTAAAGGTAAATTAAAGAATTTGATTCGTGATTGTTTAAATATTTATGGTGAAGATGAAACTGTGAAGTTTATTGATCATTTGAAGAATAAAAGCTTTTCTTTTATTACTAAATCTGGTTTATCTTGGGGCTTTGGCGATTTGCCGAATTTGCCGGCTAAAGATGCTTTGATTTCTGGTGCTGCCGATGAAGTTGAAAAGATTAAAGAACAATTCGAAGAAGGTTTGTTAACTGAAAGTGAGCGTTATAGTAAGGTTATTGAAACTTGGACTAGTGCCAAAGAAAAAATTGCTGAAATTTGTAAGAAAAGTTTGGTTGATATTTTACCGCTTTATTCCATGATTGAATCCGGTGCTCGTGGCTCTTGGTCGCAGCCGGTTCAGATTTTGGGTATGAAAGGTTTGGTGACTTCACCGTCTGGTGCCATTATCGAATTGCCAGTTAAAGGAAACTTTAAGGCTGGTTTCGGTGTGTTGGAATATTTTAGTTCCACTCACGCGACTCGTAAAGGTTTGTCCGATACCGCTTTGCGTACCGCTTCGGCCGGTTATTTGACTCGTCGTTTAGTTGATGTGGCGCAAGATGTGATCATCAGCGAAGAAGATTGCGGCGATACCGAAGGTTTGATTTTGTACAAGAAAGACGCTATGGCCGTTGGTGAAGATTTCTACAAGAAGATTTGTGGTCGTTTCTTAGCTAAAGATTTAGTGGCTAAAAATGGCGAAAAAATTGGTGAGGCTGGAGAATTGGTAAGCGATAAATTAGCTGCTGCCGCCAAAGTTGCCGAAATTGAAGAGGTTTGCATCCGTTCAGTTTTAAGTTGTCATTTGCATAAAGGTGTTTGCGCCAAATGTTACGGTTATGATTTGGCTTACAATAAGCCGGTTAAACTTGGAACAACGGTTGGTATCATCGCCGCCCAATCTATCGGTGAACCTGGTACACAGTTGACCATGAGAACCTTCCATACTGGTGGTGTGGCCGGAACAGACGATATTACTCAAGGTTTGCCTCGCGTGGAAGAAATCTTTGAAAGCCGCGCTCCAAAGAAAAAGGCGGTGATTGCCGAGGAAGACGGTAAGATTGAAATTGAAGTCGGTGAAAAAATAATTAAAGATAAAAATGGCAAAGATATTATTGTCAGCAATTCTCAAGAAAAAATTATTAGAATTAATTATTTTGAAAAAGACGGCAAGGGTAAAGAAGAATCTAAGGTCAAGGAATATGTTTTACCGCGCGGTACCATGTCTTTTGTTAAAGACGGTGACTTGGTAAAACGTGGCGATTTGTTGACAGAAGGCAGCTTGAATTTAAAAGAAGCCTACAAACTTTGCGGTCGTTTAGTCGTACAACGTTATATTATTAAGGAAATTCAATATGTTTATTCTTCTCAGGGTCAGCCTTTGAATGATAAGCACGTCGAAATCATTGCTCGCCAAATGTTCTCGCGTTATATGATTTCTGAATCCGGTGACACCAATTTATTGCCGGGTGAAGTAGTGGAAGAAGAAGTATTTTTCAATGCTAATTCTAGCGTTAAAAAACATGCCGAGGCTGAAAGATTGCTTTTAGGTATTACCAAAACATCTTTGTCCACCGACAGCTTCTTGTCCGCAGCTTCCTTTCAAGAAACTCCACGCGTTTTGATTGAAGCAGCTGTTTCTGGAAAAATTGATTATTTGGACGGCTTGAAAGAAAATGTTATTATCGGTTGTTTAATCCCAGCCGGTACCGGTTATAAGGGCAAGAAGGCTCGAGAAATCTATAAATAATCTTATATTGAAAAAAAAGCTCCTCAATTTTGAGGGGCTTTTTTGTTAGACTTATTATTGATATAATGTAGATAAGTTTTATGAATAAGTTTCGCCTAAAAATCAGGTTAATTTTGTGGTCAATTTTGTGCTTGGCTGTTTTTATTTTTGTTTATTTGGTTCTTGTTCCGGCCGGCCACATTGTTTACATTAACAATTTTTCCAAAAATATTTGGCATGCGCAAAATTTTATTGAAAGATTTACGCCATCGGAAAGAGTGGAAAACGGCAACGGTTTTATAAAAATTAGCGGTGATCCGGTTTATTTTTCTTTATTTACGCCGCGTAAATTCGAGCGAGCGAGCGTTTCAATAAAATATCAAAATTTGAACGAAGTAAAAAATCCGATATTAGAACTTGGACTTTTAATGAATAAAACAGTTTGGAGTTATAAACTTGAGCCGCTGCAAAATAAGTTGTTTGAAAATTTTGCCAATGATTGGTATAAAATTGAAAATAATGGTTTGGTATTTTTGCAGCGTGAAAAAAAATATGATAGCTTGAATGATTTTTTGGCGTCCAATCCCAAGAGGGAAGAATTGGCTTTGTACAATTATGATTTAAAAAATAAATTTGAACTGCAAGATTATCGAGCCAATAATAATTGGCAGACTTATCCGGAGCTGCGTGGAGCTTATCAGTTTTATGTTTATATTAAAGACGAAGATCTTAATTTAAAATTGGAAACCGAGCGCCTAGAGAATTTACCGGCAAAAGATGAAATAATTTTGTTGGTTAGCGATTGGAACGATAAAGAAATTTTTCGCCAAAACATATCTTCGTCCAATAAAATTGATTTAAATTTAAAAAATTTAGTCACAGGAACATACAAAGTTGAAGTGCGTACCGGTGATAATATTTTAACAAAGAATTTTTCCACCACTCAAAGCAAATTGGTTTTTATAAATCGAGTCTGGTCAATGGCACCAATTGAATTTTGGGGTGATAATAATCATCTCAAGGTTCGTACTGTCGCGCCGGGAAGTTTGGGCAATATGTATTTTGGGCTGGAGAAATTTGATATTAACAAGACTTATGAGCCGTTTAATTTCGTTTTAAATAATTTTCAAGATTTAAATTATATAAGAGTTGTTAATCCGGACCTGATTGTGGAAAGCAATGGCCTTTTTGCTTTTTCCAAAGAGCAATATTTTAATCCGGCCTTTAAGCGTTTCGGTGTCGATTTGGCTATGGATAAAATTAATTATTTGTTGGGTGAATATAAAATGCCAGCTAGTGCCGGCGACGATAAAGTAGCGACAGTTGATTTTGAAATATCCAATGCTTATCGCGAGTTTGGCAAAAATAGTTTTATGATTTCTATTCCAGGCGCTGATGCCACACAGACAACGGTCTTGATAAAAGAAATAAAAGTTGAATTGTGGGGTAGGACGATTTGGGAAAAAATAAAAGAAATTTTATGAAAGAAAAAATTAATATAATTATTTCGGAGTTTTTTTATGTTTTGTCGGCGGCCATAGTTATTTTTTGTTTCTTGGAAATTTTGCGGCCGCGTATAATTTTGAATTATTTTAATCTAAATATTCTGTTGATAATTTGGCTGTTAAATGCTATTATTCTATTATTAATAAAAAATAAAAATATAAAATATGAATAAATTAGATTCTTTATTTGCTCCAAAATCGGTGGCGGTAATTGGCGCTTCCAGCAGCCCAGAGAAGCTGGGCTATCAAATTTTAAATAACATTAAAAGCGGCGGATTTAAAGGTAAAATTTATCCGATAAATTTGAGCGAGAAGAAAATTTTGAATTTAAAATGCTATTCAGGGATCAGTGATTTGAAAAATAAAGTCGATTTGGTTGTCATTGTAATTCCGTCAAAATTTGTTTTGGATGAGATTAAAAAATGTGCTGCGGCCGGCGTAAAAAATGCGGTTATTATTAGCGCCGGTTTCGGTGAAATTGATGGTGCCGGAAAAAAATTGGAAGCTGAGATCGCTGCAGTGGCGCATAAGGCCAAAATGAATATTGTCGGCCCTAATTGCTTGGGTATCATTTCATCATCAGCCAAATTAAATGCCACTTTTGCCGCATTTAATCCGCGTACAGATATTAAGCGCAATAATAATATTGCGATGATTTCTCAGTCGGGCGCTATCGGCGCTGCGGCGCTTGATTGGATTGCCGCCAAAAATATCGGCTTCTCATCTTTTGTTAGTTTGGGTAATGAGGCTGATTTGGATGAAGGTGATTTTTTTGATTATTTTTTACATGACGAAAAAACTGATTTGGTCATAGTTTATTTGGAGGAGGTGAAAAATGGTTTAAAGTTTATGAATGCAGTTTCGCGTTTATCAAAAATAAAACCAGTGGCAATTTTGAATTCAGGCCGCACTCATAAGGGCAGCTTGGCGGCTATGTCACATACCGGCAGCTTAACATCTTCCAATGAAGTTATTATGACGGCGTTTAGAAGATCTGGCGCAATTATTTTGAACAATATGTCTGACATGTTCAACTTGATGCGGCTTATTAAGAAACCGATAAAACTTAATAATTTTGATTTGAATATCATTTCCAATGCTGGTGGTCCTTTGGTTTTAACCGTTGACGAAGTTACTTTGTCCGGATTAAATTTAAATAAATCATTGGATATTATCGGTGATGCCGACGCTAAGCGTTATGAAAAGTATCTATCGGAAATGCTAGCTGATAAAAATATAAATAATTTATTAGTTATATTAACTCCACAGACCAGCACCGAAGTAGAAGAAACCGCAGAAATTATCGGCCGTTTGTCCAAGAAATATCCGGACAAATTGATTTGTACCAGTTTTATCGGCGGTGAAGCGGTGGCTCCAGGAAAGAAAATTTTGGCTAAATACATGGTGCCGAATTATGATTATCCGGAAGAAGCTGTTCGCGCCGTCGGACAATATATTGAATATCAAAAAAATCGCAAAGGATTAAAAACGTTTAATTATTCCAAAAACTTGGTTGAAAAAAAATCAGAAGAAAGCAGTAAACAATTGGATTATTTGGAAGCCTTTAAAGTTTTGTCGGACTATAAAATTCCGGTAACAAAAACTATTAAAGTTAATGAAAAAAATATTAATGACGTGGAATATCCGGCCGTTTTAAAAATCGCTGGAAAGAATTTAATCCACAAAACCGATCAGCAGGCGGTTTTTATAAATGTAAAAGAAGCCTCGGTGGTTAAAGATATTTTAGCGAATAATAAATTATTGGCCGATCCAGATAATTATTTAGTAGCGCAACCGATGGTTAAATCTGATTTTGGTTTGATTTTAGGTTTCCGCCGCGATGCTTCTTTCGGCCCGATTTTAATGATCGGTTACGGCGGAATTTACACCGAAATTTTTAAAGATGTTCAATTGGAAGTTAGCGATTTGGATGAAAAACGAGCCATGGAAATGATTGGCAGATTAAAAGTCTATCCGATTTTACAAGGCGCGCGAGGCAACAGCGCTTATGATATAAAATCTTTGGCTGATATTTTGGTGCGCTTGGCCAAGATTTCCAATGAGCACGCGGAAATAAAAGAATTTGATATTAATCCTTTGCTGGCTAGCAGTGACGGTTTTATAGCGGTTGATGTCAGAATTATAATTTAAAATCGGATTTAATGTTTAAAAACTTTTTTACTAAGCAGACTAATAGTATTACTGTCGCGGCGTTGATGGTTGGTTTTTCTTCGCTATTCTCCAGATTTTTGGGAGTTTTTCGTGATCGAGTTTTGGCCGGTGAATTCGGTGCCGGGCAAACTCTAGATGTCTATTATAGCGCCTTTCGTATCCCTGACTTCATTTTTAATTTATTGGTTTTGGGCGCTTTATCGGCTGGGTTTATTCCGGTTTTTTCTTCGTTGATAAAAGACTTTAAAAGCTATAATAGTTTCGGTTTGTTTAAGTTTTTAAATCAAGAAGCGTGGGATTTGGCCAATAATGTTTTGAACGCTTTGCTGCTATTCGTCGCTTTTTTAAGCTTGCTCGGCGTAATTTTTGCACCAGGCCTGATGCATGTGGTGGCTCCGGGTTTTTCGCCGGAAGCGCAAAAACTTTCAGTTACCTTATGCCGCATAATGTTTTTGTCGCCTTTATTTTTGTCGATTTCCGGAATTTTGGGCGGTATTTTGCAATCGTTTAAAAACTTTTTTGTTTATTCTTTGTCGCCAATTTTTTATAATATTGGCATTATCGTCGGTGTTTTATACTTTGTACCGCTTTGGGGTATTAGCGGCTTGGCTTGGGGCGTTGTTTTGGGCGCTTTTTTCCACATGGCAATTCAGATTCCGGCAGTGCGCGCTTTGGGTTTTATTTATAAATTTAAAATTAATTTTCGAGATATTAATTTTATAAAAATTGTCCGCATGATGGTGCCGCGAACCTTGGGGTTGGCGATTTCGCAAATTGATTTGTTGGTGACGACAATAATCGCTTCCAGCTTAATTCCGGGCTCTTTGGCGATTTTTAATTTATCTAATAATTTGCAGTCTTTTCCGGTTAGTCTTTTTGGTATTTCTTTTGCGGTGGCCGCCTTTCCGATTTTAGCCGCAGTGGCTAGCGATAATAAAAAATTAGTTGATAATTTTTCTTCCACTGTGCGTCAGATATTATTTTTTATTGTGCCGGCGACGGTAATTTTTTTATCTCTACGCGCCCAGATTATTCGTGTTATTTTGGGTTCTGGCGCTTTTTCTTGGCGTGATACGATTTTGACCATGGATACTTTGGGATTTTTATCGCTTAGTCTTTTTGCTCAGGCGATTATTCCTTTGCAAACCAGAGTTTTTTATGCCCGCAAAGATTCAAGAACTCCGTTTTTTATCGGTTTAATCTCGGTGGCGGCCGATATTATTTTTTGTCTAATATTTTCCAAACGAATGGGTGTGGCTGGATTGGGTCTGGCGTTTTCTTTGTCCAGTATTTTGAATTTTGTTTTATTGTGGATATTTTTATTGTTTAAATTAGGATCGCTGGATCAGGTAAAAATATTAATTTCAGCTTTGAAGTTTTCCGTCGCGGCTGTTGTGGCCGGCTTTGTCATTCAGGCGGTTAAAAGCGTGATTTGGCCCTTTGTCGATATGGAAACATTTTCCGGTATTTTAATACAGGGTTTAACAGCTGGCTTAGCTGGCTTGGCGGCTTATCTTTTATTGTGTTGGCTATTCCGATCGCAGGAATTATTTAGTTTCGTTCATGCGGTTGGCCGCCGTTTGCCTTGGCACAAGACCAAGTTAGATGATCATGGCGAGGTGCGGGGTATATAGTTTTCGGTTTGACCAAGACAAGAAAATCATTTAAGATGAAGGTATTATAATTGTAGCGATATTTAGGTCGCTTTTATTTGGATAATAAACAAAATGTCTCAAAATATTGATAAAATTAGGAATTTTTGCATAATTGCCCATATTGACCACGGCAAATCGACTTTGGCTGACCGCATGTTGGAATTGACTGACACCGTTGACAAAAGAAAGATGAAAAATCAGATTTTGGACGGTATGGATATTGAGCGGGAACGCGGTATTACCATTAAATTACAACCGGTAACCATGAATTATAAGGGTTATCAGTTGAATTTAATTGATACTCCGGGGCACGTCGATTTTTCTTACGAAGTGTCGCGCTCTCTGGCGGCGGTGGAAACGGCCGTGCTTTTGGTTGATTGTACCCAAGGTATTCAGGCGCAAACTCTAGCTAATTTATATTTGGCACTCGAACAAGATCTAACGATTATTCCGGTTGTTAATAAAATTGATTTACCGGCGGCTAATGTGCCAAAAACCAAGGCGGAAATTACGCGTCTTTTGGGATGTAAGGAAGAAGAAATTTTATGCGCTTCAGGTAAGACCGGCCAGGGTGTTAATGATATTTTGGATGCGGTGATTTCTACCGGTTTGGCGCCGCGCGAAGGCGATGACAGCAGATTTCCGCGCGCCTTAATTTTTGATTCCAAATACGATGAATATAAGGGCGTAGTGGCTTTTGTTCGTATCTTTGATGGTTCGATAAAGAAGGGCGATAAGATAAAACTAATCGCGACTTCTGCTGTAAGTGAAGTTTTGGATATTGGTGTTTTTAAGCCAGATTATTTTTCAACCGGAGAATTAAAAACCGGTGAAATTGGTTATGTTGTTACCGGCTTTAAAAATGTCGGCGAATGTCGTGTCGGTGATACAATTACTTTTCCGTTTAATCCCGGCGAAGTTGAGCCGCTTTCCGGTTACAAAGAAGTGAAGCCGATGGTGTTTGCCGGAATATTCCCGTCTGAAGGCGATGATTTGCAGGATTTGCGAGATGCCATGGAAAGATTGAAATTAAATGATAGCGCCTTAGTTTATGAACCGGAAAGATCAGAAGCTTTGGGTGTTGGTTTTCGTTGCGGTTTTTTGGGATTGCTTCATTTGGAAATTTTTCAAGAAAGATTGCGCCGTGAATATGATTTGGATATTATTGTGACAATTCCAAGCGTGGCTTATCGTGCCGTTAAAACCAATGGCGAAGAATTAATTGTGCGCACCCCGCAAAAATTACCGGAACGCTCCGAATTATTAAGCATTGAAGAACCGTGGGTAATTCTAGATATTATTACGCCGAAGGAATATATTGGAAATATTATGCAATTGACGCAAGAGAAGCGTGGCGTTTATAAGAACACGGAATATATTTCTTTGGACAATGCTGACGCTCGCGTAATTTTGCATTACGACATTCCGATGGCGGCGATTTTAACGGATTATTATGACAAAATTAAAAGTGTTTCGGCCGGTTATGCTTCAATCAATTATGAATATTTAGATTATCGGGCGGCTGATGTTGTGCGTTTGGATATTTTAGTGGCAGAAGAACCGGTGGAATCATTGGCGACAATTGTGTATGCCGATGATGCTTTCCGTGAAGGCAAGGCTATTGTAAATATTTTGAAAGATACTTTGCCGAAGCAAATGTTTGTCTTAAAACTTCAAGCGGCTGTCGGCGCAAAAGTGGTGGCGGCGGAAAGAATTTCGGCTATGCGTAAAGATGTGACTGCTAAATTGTATGGTGGCGATGTCAGTCGTAAGCGCAAACTTTTAGAAAAGCAAAAAAAAGGTAAAAAGAAAATGATGGCGATGGGTAAGGGTAGCGTTGATATCCCATCAGATACTTTTGTTAAAATTTTAAAAAGATAAAAATTATCCTGGATTCCGGATCAAGTCCGGAATGACGTAATACTATGAAAATCAAAAAGAAAAAAGTTATAAAAGTTATTTGGATTATTATTTCTTCAATTGTGGTTTTTTCGATGGTAGCTTGGTCGGTGGGTGTGGCTTTCTTAAAATAATTTTCAATTTATGATCTGGCAATTAGCTGACAAAATTTCAACAGAGTTCATTTCGGCTAATCCGACTTATCATCCGACGCTTTTGCAATTGCTCTACAATCGCGGCTTTAAAACTCCGGAAGAAATCCTGGAGTTTTTTAGCGATGACTTGAATGTTGAAGAAGTCGGAAAAAAATATGATCCCTTTTTATTTCGGGATATGGACGCAGCGGTTGATTTGGTAATTTCTCATATTAAGGCGGGAAGCAAGATTATGATTTATGGCGACTATGACGCTGATGGCGTGACGGCAACTGTGGTTTTGTATGAAACTTTAAAATTATTGCGCGGTGATATTGAATATTATTTGCCGGACAGAGTAAGCGAGGGTTATGGCTTGAATGTTAAAGCGGTAAATAATTTTATTAAAGATGGTTTTAAATTAATTATTACAGTTGATACCGGTATTCGTAGCAAAGCCGAAGTTGATGTCGCCTTGGCTGGCGGGATTGATGTAATTATTACCGATCATCATATGTTGCCGGATGATCCGGCTGATTTGCCGAAGTGCTTGATAATTGATCCGAGCGACGAAAAAGACAATTATCCTTATCATTATTTGGCGGGAGTCGGTGTCGCTTTTAAATTGGTGGAAGCGATATTAATGAAATCAAAATTGGATGAAGAACAACGCCAAATCGTTTCAAGAAAAAATTTAGATTTAGTCGCGATTGGCACAATTTCTGATTTGGTTAAATTGTCCGGCGAAAATCGTTTATTGGTAAAAAAGGGTTTGGAAGTTTTAAATTCAACCAAGCGTTTGGGTTTGCAAAAATTAATTGCAATTTCCGGCGTAGTCGATGGCGGCAAGATTGATTCTTGGAATGTGGCGTTTCAAATCGGTCCGCGCCTAAATGCCGCCAGCCGCATTGAGCATGCCAATACCGCTTTAAAATTGTTGATAACAAAAGACATGGATGAGGCGGCGAACATCGCCGTTGATTTGAATGAAAAAAATTTAGAGCGGCAAAATATCACCAAGGAAATCATGGCTGAGGTGGAAAAACAAATTGACCCGAGTAATTTACCCCCGATAATTATCGGTTTATGCGATTTTGAATATGCGGCATGGAATGAAGGCGTTATCGGTTTGGTGGCCGGACGCATCGTAGAAAAATATTATCGCCCGACTTTAATTATTACCCATACACATGATGGTTATAAAAGTTCGGGGCGCAGTATTCCGGAATTAAATTTGATTTCAGCCATGGAAGATTGCGCACAATCTTTGGATAAATACGGCGGCCATCCGATGGCTTGCGGTTTTTCAATTTTTACTAAAGAAAAGTTGGATAATTTTTTAGTAGAAATTAAAAAAAATGTCGGGCAAAAATTGGACGGATTGGAATTGTCGCCTAAATTAAATATTGATTGTGTTTTGGATGTGATGGAAATTGATCGATCTTTGATTTCGGAAATTGCTAAATTGGCGCCTTATGGACAGATTAATCCGCAGCCGAAATTCGTTTCTTATGGTGTGGCCATAAATGATATTATGAATATGGGCAAGGATAATCAACATATTAAAATTCGTTTGGGGGCTATTTGGGCCTTGGCTTTCGGCAAGAGCGAAGAGTATGCCAATTTTAAAATCGGCGATAAAGTTGACGTGGTTTACTTTTTGGAATTAAATGAATTTAAAGGACGCAGTGAACCGCAAATGAAAATTGTTGATATAAAAATGTCATCGCAAGCGTAAATTTTGTTTCAAGCGAAATTGCGCGGCGATTAATTTATTATGAAAAAGTTTATAATTTATACCGATGGTGGATCGCGCGGCAATCCCGGCCCAGCTGGAATTGGCGTGGTAATTTATGATGAGAATAAAAAAGTTGTAAGCGAAGTTTCTGAGTTCTTGGGTGTCGCCACTAATAATCAGGCTGAGTATAAAGCGGTGATTGCGGCTTTAAAAAAAGTTAAAGAATTGGGCGGAGAAGAATTGGATTTTTATTTGGACAGTGAATTGGTGGTCAAGCAATTAAATCGAGAATACAAAGTTAAGCACCAAGAGTTGGCACCGTTATTTTTGGAAATCTACAATTTAAGTTTATCTTTTAAAAAAATTACATATACTCATGTGCGGCGCGAGTTTAATAAGGAGGCGGATAAATTGGCAAATTTTGCGATGGATAGAGGCATGTTAAAATAAGATTATCGGTAAAAATAAAAGCGGCCGCAATTGCGGCCGCTTTTTAATTTATTATTAATTTTTTATTTCGGCGCAATGCCCACCATTCAAATTAGTGCCCGATCCGCAAGTAGAAGAAATTTTTGGAAATTCAAAATGCCAGCATTCGGAAGCTAATAAGCAGAAACCGTTTTGTTCCATACAATCTTGTAATTTTAATTGAGCGGCCTTGCTTTTTTTTGTAGCTAATTTTGAATTCGGATCATATCCCCAAACATCAATTGCGGCGCCGGAAGTGTGCGGGCAATAAGCACCGGCTTTAAACGGACAGCAAGTTTGAATTAAGCATTTGCTTTTATCAACGCAAGTATTATCGCTGCCACAATTTTCTTTGTAAAGTTGTTTTTGTTTTTCAACGGAACGCGAAGCACTGGTTACTCTTATTTTATAGCCGGCGGTTTTCATGCACTTGCTGGCTAGCAATAACTTTTCTGCCATATCGGCTGACATTTTTTGACTACCAGCCTCATTTATAATATTCGGATCTTGTGGAAAAGTCCAACCACTTTCATCGATATTACCGATATTAACCGCTTCGGTAGTATCTTCTTCACCTTGGACAATTCCGATTTTTATTGATTTTAATCCGACCAAATCCGGGTTAACTTGAGATAATAAGGTGTAGGATGAAAGTCCAATTACCATGCCGGCAATACTGCTGCCAATCCAGGTTTTGGCGGTGGTGATTCTGGTGGCATTACCGGCTGAAGTCATGTAAATAATGCCGCCAATCATTATTGATATGGCCGCGAGAATTCCCATGATTCCCATGGAGTAAGCGAATATGCCTCGAATATAAATGGCAATATAAGGCAGAGAGCATACTGAATTTTTGCCTTCAGTGCCGCAGGTGGCAGAATATTGTTGGGAGAGTTTTTCAATGCCCGGTATCTTCACTTGTAAATTATCAATCGGATTAGTCGGTTCAAATTTTTTTTCCGTCTGAGCATGGCTAATCGCCGGGAAAGAAAAAATAGCCAAACAAAAAACTAACACCAAAATAAATGATGTTATTTTTTTTATTAATTTATTTTGTTTCTGGGCGTAAACCATAACGAGTAATATTGTTATCGGCCAAACTTTGAATATAATCCAAATCTTTTTTGTAGACTTCATTTTTAAATAAATGGCCAAAGCGTCCTTGTAGTTTTAAATAATCTTCAGTCTTTGGTGTTTGAGCCGGCACATTCATTTTTTTACTTAAAATTCCATTCTCGTATTCTAATAATGGATAAAGTCCGGTTTGAGCGGCTAATTTTCCAAGGTGAACGGCCGCGTCAGTACTTATTTTCCAACCAGGAATACAAGGTGAAAGAATTTGAATATATGATGGACCCTTTACGCTCAAAGCTTTTTTTACTTTGGCGGTAATGTCGTCCGGAAAACCGGCGGTGCTTTGGGCAACATAATTTAAACCATGAGCCAAAGCGATCGCTATCATATCTTTTTTCTTTTCGACTGATCCGGGTAAGTTCGGACATTTATTATTGGTGCATTCGGAGCTTGGGGCAGTGGTGGTGCTGGCACCGTAAGGGGTAGCGCTAGATGATTGAATGCCGGTATTAGAATAAGCTTCGGTATCAACACAAATATATAAAAAATCATCGCCGCGTTCCCAAGCGCCGCTAATTATTCCTAGGCCGATATCAAAAGTGGCGCCATCGCCGCCGATAGTAACGACTTTAATATCTTTTTTACCTTGTTTGTCTAATGCGGCGCGCACGCCGGATGCGACAGCGGCAGCATTTTCAAATAAGGAATGAACCCATGGCAACCCCCAAGCGCTAGTTGGATAAGCGCTAGTGGTTACTTCGGAACATCCGGTGGCATTTGTTAAGATTGTGTTTTCATCCAAACCACGCATGACAGCGCGGAGAGCGGTCATTTCGCCGCAGCCGGCACAAGCATTGTGGCCGGAGGAAATAAATTCTTTTTTCTTTGTATTTTTTTGCATATAAAATTAATAATTAATGATCGTCTGAATCGCATGACCAAAGGCTGCAATCACCATCGACTTGATGGCCGCAAGGACCGCTTGGATTTCCGTCTTCATTTCCGGCTTGATCTTTGCATTGAGCGTCGTCGGTGCATGAAGCGCTATAAGCTAAACATTTTTGACATTTTTTATTTTCATCACAAAAACCATTTTCATTGCCGCCGGTTTTGCATGAAGCATATAAGCTTGCGGTGGCACAATTATAGAAATTAGTTCTTTGTTCTTCTTCTTTAAAACTATAACAGCAATAAAGATCTTGACCGCAGTCGGCACCGCCACTGCCGCCTTCCCATTCCCATCCGCTAGGGCATTTATTGCCACCGTCTTCTTTTTTGCAAGTACCGCGGCTACCGCAAGGTTCATTTAAAAGCTTGGCATTGCTATCGTGGTAGTAACACGCTTGTCCATCGGGGCAATCTTCACCAAAATCGCGCGTCCAACCTTCCGGCAATGAAGAGAAACAATAGCCGTCGCCGGTGTCGCCGCAAGCTTTTGGTTTGCTTATCACTTTATATCCGCCGTCAAGATTTATACATACTTGAGTATTATTATTTACGTCGCTCATATTGAATGCGGCGCAATCGATTTTTTGCCCGGTGCGGCGATCAATCTTTTGTCCGCGACCGTCAACATACACTTCAAAAGATTTTAAACCTTCCACGCCGCCGCAGCAGTAAGCGCTTTCATAGCGTCGTATCGCTTCAATGCTCCTAACTTTAAAATCAACTAAGTCCGGATTAATTGTTCGAAGAATCATGTAAGCGCCAAAGACCAAAAATAATCCGATAATACTGGATCCGACATATTCTTGTGCCTCTTGGACTTTGCCGGCATTGCCTTGAGCGGTAATCCAAATTAGGCCGCCAACCATTAGCATAATGGCGGCTGCGATGCCGACAATGGCAATTCCGTAATTATAAAAAGCTTTAACGTAATTAATGATTCCGGCGGTTGATTGTTCCATCGGGACCTCGGTGCCAGCAACATATTTTGATCCGGGAACAGTAACGCTTGGCTTGAAATTAATATTTGTCGGGGTTTGCGCTTGGGCTATAGAAAATTGTCCAACGGCAAAAAATGAACCGAGTGAAAAAATAATTCCAATAGTTAAAATTAATTTCTGCGCAATTTTTTTATGTCGCATAGTTTTTTACCTGTCATTCCAGAGCGGGTCCGGAATCCAGTATTTATTTGATAAATTTTGTATCATTTTTGCTCTTAGGATTTTGAGCGTCTTTGATGATAGTTTTGATTGTTCCTTGTTTGATGTCGCGACCGCCAAGCCCGATAATATAATTTTTGGCACCGCCATTATATTTGCCGAAAAGCGCTGCTTTCAAATCGGCCGCCAACGGTCCACTGGCGCCTAAACTTATAGCTTTTTCCAATATGGCAATATTTTTGGCTTTTAATTTTTTTATAATTTCCGAAATCTCATTTCCCGGAAAAGGGCGGTAACTTTTTATTTTTAAAATACCGATTTTATTTTTGTCTTTAGAATTATTAACGACTTCTTTTATAGTGCCGATAACCGATCCCATTGCAATTAAAATTAAGTTTGGGTTTTTTGGACCGCAATATTCAAATAAGCCGTTATTGTTTGGTGTGTTTTTTTCTTCACCGTTTATAATTTTGTTATAAAGTGAAAATTCTTTATTGATGGTTTTGGCTGCGGCGTTTATATCTTCGTGCAGCTCTTCTCGAATTTCCATATAATCGCTTGGCGTGACAAGTGAACCGAGAGTCATTGGATTTTTTACATCAAGATAATCGCCGGCTGCCGCTTTATATTTTGGCAGATATTTTTTTATTAATTTTGCTTCCGGTATATAAACCGGTTCATAAGAATGGGTAATAACAAAACCGTCAACATTGACCATGACCGGTATTTTTAACTCTTCGGCCAGTTTGTAGGCCATGATATGTTGATCGACCGCTTCTTGATGGTTTTCGGCAAAGAGCAATATCCAACCGCTGTCGCGTATGGTCATTACATCTTGTTGGTCGTTCCAAATGTTTATCGGAGCGGATATGGCGCGATTAGCGCAAGTCATCACGAGCGGCAAGCGCATACCGGAAGCGTTAAATAAAACCTCGGTCATCAAAAGCAACCCCTGAGAGGATGTGGCGCTGTAAGTTCGAGCGCCGGCAGCGGCAGCGCCCAAAACTATGGAAGCGGCGGCGAATTCACTTTCGGCTTTTAAATATTCAAAATCACTTTCGCCATCGGCTTTGGCTTTGGCTAAGTCTTCTACAATGTGAGTTTGTGGAGTTATCGGATAAGCTGAAACAACGTCAACTCCGATATTTTTTATTACTTCGGAGATGGCATTGGAGCCTTCAAGAATTTGCATTTTTTGTTTGATATTTTTCATAATTTTTATCATTCCGAAACTAATCCGGAATCCAGGATTATTTTATTTCTTTCTCCATTATAATGGCCTTGACCGGACATTCGGCCGCGCAAGCGCCACAGCCTTTGCAGTAGTCGTAATTAACTTTGGCCTTAGCTTTGTTGGTTTCATTTAAAATCATATCAATCGCGGCATCCGGACAAATTTTAGCGCAAAGATTACAACCGATACATTTATTTTCGTCGATTATCGGACGAAAAGTGCGCCAACCGCCGGTTTTATTTTTTAAGCTGGTATTTGGTTTTAGATTTATTGCTTTCTTCATATGCTTTATTGGTTATAGGCTTTTTCGGCTGCGGCAATATTAGCGGCAGTTATTTTATCGCCCTTGTGAGATAATTTTTCGATAATAGCTTTTTTTAGGCTGTCCAAATTTATTTTGCCGGTGAATTTGGCGAAGACTCCCAAAATTGTGGTATTCATAATATTTTTGCCTAAGATTTCCAGGGCGATTTTGGTGGCGTCAACAGTGTGAATGCTTTTGGCGTCGGGAATGAAACTCTGAATTTTTTCAGTTTTAATTTTTTGCGCGATTTCATCCGAAGCTTGAGAGGTGTTGATAATTATTTTGGTGCTTTTTTTGGCGCCAGATAAAACATCAACGCTTTCCAATAATGTGGCATCTTGAATAATTATAATGTCCGGCTCATAAACGTGTTCGCGAATGGTTATGGCTTGTTCGGAAAGGCGAACGAAAGCTTGAATCGGCGCACCGCTTCTTTCTACGCCGAAATAAGGAAAGGCTTGAGCATAAAGGCCGTTTTTAAAAGCGGCGATAGCGATAAGTTCGGCACTGGTTACAACACCTTGACCGCCGCGGCCGTGAATTCTTACTTGAATCATATTTTTATTTTTTTAATAATGTTTCGATAATGTTAATAAAATTGTCGCGCGGTATAGCGCCTTCGATCTTGTGTTCGTTGATAAACCAAGTCGGCGTAGCTTTTATTTCCAATTTGTCGCCGTCACTAATATCGGCTTGTATGTGGGCTAAATATTTTTGCTCGCTTAAACATTTGGAAAATTTAGTTTTGTTCATTCCCATGTTTTCGGCCATGTCGCTTAGTTCGTTTAATTTTAAAGTATCTTGTTCGGCAAAAAGTTCGTCATGCATTTCCCAAAATTTTTCTTGTTCACCGGCGCAACGAGCGGCTAAGGCTAAATCTAGAGAATTGCTATGGCCGGGATAATCGCGATAAATTATTTTTACTTTGTCCTGGTATCGGATGCCAATTTCTTTAATGATTGATAATGACTCCTTACAATAAGGGCAAGCAAAGTCGGAAAATTCTACAATAGTTATTTCCGGAGAAGATGTGCCCATATAATAATTTTGGCTGCTGCCTTCGGTTAGAATTTTATTATTTTGCGTACTAAGTTTTAAAGCTGCTAAATATTTGTCTTGGTTAATCGTCTGAGCGGTCTTTAAAATATAAATACCGACACCGCCAATTATAATAATGATTAAAAACAAGAAAAGTATTAAAAAAATACCCCACCATTTTTGATACCATTTTTTGCGGGGCCGAGTCATGGCTTTTTGTCTTAATTCGGCAAGGCGCTCTTCGATTCCCATTGAAAAAAAGCTTAATTTTTAGTATAATTAAATTATAGCACTATTTTTGAAAAAAATCTATTATGAAAAAAGCTTTATTGTTTTTAATTTTGACAGTATTTTTTTGTCCTTTTTTAGCGCAAGCTGCCGATATTGATAGTGATATTGACGGTTTGTCCGATAAATTAGAATTACAATTTAAAACCGATTTAAACAATAAAGATACTGACAACGACGGTTATATTGATGGCGTAGAAATCGCCAATGCTTATAATCCACTTAGCTCGTCCACGATAAAATTATCGAAAAACATCGAGGTGGAACTTAAGACGCAAAAATTACGATATTTTTTAGACGGAGTAAAATTGGGAGAATATATAGTTTCAACCGGTAAGACCGGCACGCCGACACCAAAAGGGAATTTCGTAATTAAGAATAAGGCTTTGCGCCCAAAATCGGCGGCTTTCGGTTTGTGGATGCCATATTGGTTGGGTTTAAATGCGCCAGGTATTGGTATTCATGAATTGCCGGAATGGGGCAAGGGGATAAAAGAGGGTGCGTCTCATTTGGGCAAACCGGTATCGCATGGTTGTGTCCGCCTGGGAGTTGGGGCAGCCAAAACAATTTATGATTTTGCGGCAGTTGGCACTAAGGTAAAAATTTATTAGTGGATTCTGAATCAAGTTCAGAATGACAAATACATATGAAGCTAATTTCTTGGAATATTAATGGTCTGCGAGCGATTTTGCTTAAAGGTGATTTGGTTAATTTTTTAAAAACGGAAAGTCCAGATATTTTATGTTTGCAAGAAATAAAAATTTCCGAGGCTAAAATCAAAGCGGCCGATTTTAAATTTCCGGGCTATTATTTTTTGGCTAATGGCGCCAAACGCGAGGGTTATAGCGGCACGGCAATGTTGATAAAAGAAGATTTTCTGGGGGCGGATGACATCATTAAAAACGGTATCGGCATCGATGAATTTGACGACGAAGGACGAATTCAGATTTTGGAACTCCCGAAATTTTATTTGGTTAATGTTTACTTTCCCAATGCCAATCATGAGTTATCGCGCTTGGATTATAAACTAAGATTTAATGCGGCTTTATTAAAATATTTAAAGAAGTTGGAGGAAAAAAAACCAATTGTAATTACCGGCGATTTTAATGTGGCGCATCAAGCGATTGATTTGGCGCGGCCCAAAGAAAATGAAGGCAATGCCGGTTTTACAATAGAAGAATGCGATTGGATGACGAAATTTTTGGCCGCTAAATTTATTGATAGTTTTCGTTTTTTAAATGACGCCTTGGTGCAATATAGTTGGTGGAGCTATCGGGCTGGCGCGCGCGCCAGAAACGTCGGGTGGCGGATTGACTATTTTTGCGTATCCGATAAGATTAAGAAATACCTAAAAAAAGCTTATATTTTGGATAAAGTTTTGGGTTCGGACCATGCGCCGGTAGGTTTGGAGATTAATTTATAAATAATTCTGGATTCCGCATCAAGTGCGGAATGACAAATAAAATAATATGTACGACCATAAAAGTATTGAACAAAAATGGCATAAAGTTTGGCGAGAAACTGATTTATATAAAACCAGTGATGATACCAGCAAGCCAAAATATTATATTTTGGATATGTTTCCATACCCGTCCGGGGTCGGTTTGCATGTCGGCCATCCCAAGGGCTATATTGCTACCGATATTTTATCTCGTTTAAAAATAATGCAAGGCTTTAATGTTTTGCATCCAATGGGTTTTGATGCTTTTGGTTTGCCGGCGGAAAATTACGCCATCAAGACCAAAACTCATCCGCGCATTTCCACGGAAAAAGCTATTGCTGAATATAAATCTCAGTTAGAAGCGCTTGGTTTTACTTATGATTGGAGCCGAGAAATAAGCACGATTGATCCGGGTTATTACAAATGGACGCAATGGGCTTTTATCCAAATGTTCAATAAAGGCTTGGTTTATCAATCAAAAGAGCCGATTAATTGGTGTCCGTCTTGTAAAACCGGTTTATCAAATGAAGATGTGGAAGATGGAAAATGCGAACGTTGCAGTACTCCGATTGAACAAAAACCGTTTCCGCAATGGGTGATAAAAATTACGGATTATGCGGAAAGATTATTAAATGATTTAGATAAATTACCGCATTGGGAGGAAGCGATTAAGGAGATGCAAAAAAATTGGATCGGTCGATCTGAAGGTGCGGAAATAAATTTTAAAATCAAAGATAGTGACGTCGTTATTAAGGTTTTCACTACTCGTGTGGATACGATTTTTGGCTGTACTTATGTGGTAATTGCTCCGGAAAATAAGTTGATTGAACAGTTGCAAGATAAAATTCAAAACATGGAAGCGGTGGATGAATATTGTAATGCCGTGAAAAATAAAACCACTTTGGAACGCACAGATTTGAATAAAGATAAAAGCGGTGTTGTGCTTCAAGGCTTGAAAGCGATCAATCCATTTAATTCCGAAGAAGTTGATATTTTTGTAGCTGATTATGTTTTAAATTCTTATGGCACGGGCGCGGTTATGGCAGTGCCGGCACATGATGAGCGCGATTTTGCTTTTGCTCAAAAATATGGCATTACCATCAAAACATCCATTAGACCGGAAGACGATGCCCCGATAGCCGGCTGTTTTACCGAAGATGGAACTCTAGTTAATTCCGGCGGATTCAATAATTTGAGGTCAGCTGAAGCGCGCCAAAAAATGATTGAATGGTTGGAAAAAAATAGTTTTGGCTCCAGACAAATAAATTATAAAATTAAAGATTGGGTTTTTTCACGCCAGCGTTATTGGGGTGAGCCAATTCCTTTGGTTCATTGCGACAAATGCGGTGTGGTGCCGGTGCCGGAAGAACAATTGCCAGTAACCTTGCCGGATGTTGAAAGTTACGAGCCGACCGGAACTGGTGAGTCTCCTTTGGCTAATATTAGTCAATGGGTAAACACGACTTGTCCAAAATGCGGCGGTGCAGCTAAACGCGAAACTAATACAATGCCGCAGTGGGCCGGATCGTCTTGGTATTATTTGCGTTATATTGATCCAAAAAATGACCAAGCTTTAGTTGACAAAGATTTGGAAAAATATTGGTCGCCGGTTGATTTTTATGTTGGCGGCGCCGAGCACGCTACACGGCACTTAATTTATGCTCGTTTTTGGCATAAGTTTTTATTTGATATTGGCGTGGTGGCTCACGATGAACCTTTTACCCGCTTGCAGCACGTTGGCTTGATTATGGGTGAAGATGGCCAAAAAATGTCCAAACGCTGGGGCAATGTGATTAATCCTAATGATATTGTGGAAAAATATGGTGCTGACGCCTTGCGTGTTTGCGAAATGTTTATGGGACCTTTTGGCCAGGCCGCTGCTTGGAGTACCGGCGGATTAGCCGGCGCGCGCAAATTTTTGGATAGAATTGAGGCGATTAAAGCAGTCGAACGAGTTGATAGCCGCGCCTTAAACGGTTTATTCCACAAAACAATAAAAAAGACCGGGGAAGATATTGCCGACTTTAAATTTAATACCGCCATTTCCGCTTTGATGATTTTGGTTAATGAAATTTACGGTCCGGAAAATAAAGGTGAAATTAGTCGTGCTAATTATGGTTTGCTGGTGCGTTTGTTAGCGCCATTTGTGCCACATTTGGCTGAGGAATTATGGGAGAGATTCGGTGAAACCAATAGTATCTTTAAATCATCTTGGCCAAAATTTAATCCTGAACTAATTGTTGATGAAAATATTTCTTTGGTGGTGCAAATTAATGGCAAGTTGCGAGCTAGCGTGGAGTTACCGTTTGGCGTTTCGGAAGAAGTAGCGCGCGCCACAATCATGGAAAATGATGTTATTAAAAAATGGTTGGAAGATAAAGAAATTGTTAAGGTTATTTTTGTGCCGAATAAGTTGATGAATATTGTTATTAAATAAATTTAAACTATGAATTTATTAGCCAGGACTAAAGAGCTGTGCAAGATGTATGAAATTAAACCTTCGCGATCCAAGGGGCAGAATTTTTTGATAAACGAAAAAGTTTATGATGATATTGTGGCGGCCGCCGAAATAAAATCTGACGAAACGGTTTTGGAAGTTGGTCCGGGTCTGGGTTTTTTAACGGAAAGATTAGCGGCTAATTGCAAAAAATTATTGGCCGTAGAACTCGATGACAAAATATTTAATTATTTGCAGGTGAAAAAAATTAGTCAAAATTTAGATAATTTAGAATTACTGAATAATGACATTTTGAAATTACGGATTAAGGATGTCTTACCAGGCAAATACAAAATTGTCGCCAATTTACCTTATAATATCACTTCAATTTTTTTGCGCACATTTTTGGAGAGCGATTTCCGCCCGGAATTACTAGTACTAATGTTGCAAAAAGAAGTGGCGGAACGCATTACGGCCGGACCGGGCGAGATGAGCTTATTAGCTTTATCAATTCAATATTTCGCGCATGCCGAAATCGTGGAGATTGTGCCGTCAGCCGATTTTTATCCGGCGCCGGAAATTGACAGTGCAGTGATTAAAATTACTCCTCACCCTCGCCATTCGCTAGCGAACGGAGAGGGAATTAAGGGGAGAGGTGTTGATATTTTATTCTTTCGTTTGGCGCGTATCGGTTTTTCGGCTAAACGCAAAATGCTCAAAAAAAACCTAGCTAATGGCTTAAAAATTTCAGTTCAAGAAACCGAAAAAGCTCTGCAATCTGTGAACTTAGATTTAAAAATTAGACCACAAGATTTATCTCTAGAAAATTGGAAAGATTTATTTGCCAAGTTGCGTAATTTTATGCTATAATCAAATAAAATTATAGTATAAAATTATGGATCGAAATGACGACTCCAACCAAGTTCGACCACTCAATAAACAGCAGAAAAAAATTGCTGTGTTTTTTGCTATTTTTAGCATAGTTATTGTGATTCTAATGCTGGCGCAAATTCGCCACAACATTCGTTCGCCTTTTGCGGCGCCAACCACCTTTCTTAATTATGCCGACAAATTAAATAGTTCGTCTACAGATGAAGTTGATTTGCGTCAAAAAGATACCGACAATGATGGCTTGTCTGATTACGATGAATCTTATGTTTATAATACCTCACTGTATTTAGAAGATTCTGATAGTGATGGCTTTGGTGATAAACAAGAAATTTTAAATAATACCGATCCGAATTGTGAGAGCGGTAAAACTTGTGCAACGGTTTTGCGAAGCAGTGATAGTACAATGGGTTCGTCTTTAGTTGTTTCCAGCACCGATGCCACCGCAAATGATTCAGGTTCAAGCGAAGAAGCGGCCCTGCAAAGTGTTTTGAGTGGCAGTTCCGACACTAGTGTTTTGCGTAAATTATTATTGGATAACGGTATGGATAAAGAAACTTTAGACGCTATGTCCGACGAAGAATTGTCAACCGTTTATGATCAAACTTTAAATCAATAGAATTTTGTAATAATTTTTAAATATATATGAAGAATAAAGCTCTACGTATTTTGTTTCTTTCGCTAGCGCTCTCAATCTTTTTGGTTCCGACAATTTCTTATGCTCAGGTTCCGGCTGATACTATCGGCGGTCCAACAGCTATTATTAGAAAGGTCACCGATTTTATTGAGAAAACTAAGGACACAATGTTAATGAAGGTTGGTAGCAAGATTTTAAATACAGCCGTTTCTAAGGCTTTAAATAAAATTGCTTATGATACCGCCACTTGGATTGGTTCCGGCGGTGAAGGTCAAAAACCACTTTTTGTGACCAAGGGCTTTGGTGCTTACATGAAAGATATCGGTGATAACGCTATCGGCGATGCCATCGAAACTTTTGCGGCCGGCACCGGATATAATTTTTGTTCGCCGGATCTTAATTTAAAATTAAAAATCGGTTTAGGTTTGCCGGGATTAACAGAACAAGTTCGTCCAAGCGATTCGGCTTGTAAATTGTCAGATGCGATTAATAATTGGAAAAACGATATCAATGCTAAATGGGCAGCTTTTCAAAGCCCGGATTTATTGGTAAATATTAGCAAATCTTTTGATGTAAAAGCGCCAGGGGGAGTTACCGGCGCTTTTAGTGTTTTGTCCGGCGCTAAAGATGATCTTACTGTTAAGACAAATAATGCCGAAACACAACAAGTGCGAGATAAAGGTTATATTGATATAACTGATATTGGCGGTAAAAAAACTGCCGCTCCGGATAATGCCGCCACCACTTTAAATAATGCTCAAGCCGCTCAAAACGCTCAGATAACTTCTAAATCCGGCAATTCTCCTTTAATTGATGCCGCTAATGTGTTCTTGAATCAATTGGCGGTGACTGCTTATAATCGAGCTTTGCAAAAATTGGCCGAAGGTCGTCCGGAAGAAGTAATTCCGGGACTTAGTGTCGGTAAAGAAGATTGGTTCAGAGAGCAAGTTATGAAAGTTACTACTTGTGATCGCACTCCTTTGGATACTTGTCGTGCCGATAAAGGTGATGTCGATGGTAGCAAATGTTATGAAGGTTATAGTTGCGATCCTAGCTCTTGCAAATGTGTGAAAGATGACGCCGCAACGGCATCAGCTAATGGCGGTTGTTCACTTTCCGATCCTGATTGTACGGCAAATACCAGTGGAGTAAGAGTAATAACACAAAAACTTTTAAAATTAGCGCAACCAAAATTTAACGTTAAGGCCGATCTTGATATTTTGTCACAATTGAATTCTTGCCCTGACGCCAGCTCCTTCGGTGTTGGTCCGACCGATTGCGTTTTGGATGATAAATTTATGCAGGCCGTGCAGGAGAAAAAAACCGTTATTGATGCCATGAGCGAAGGCACTTTGGATGGTTCTTGGCTTATGACTGCCGACGACAAAGCTTCTTTTGAGGAAGCTTATACCTTAAGATCCACTCAAATTTTACGTAAATATCGAATTTTACCTTTGGGTTGGGAGAGAGCGATTGAAGTAGCCAATCAAAGTAATCCAGTAATTTCACTAACATTAATGGATGCTATTTCTTGCTTTGATCCTAATGATTCCTATAATCAATTCAGTACGAATTTTGATCCTAGCAAATGCGCCGCTTCCGGTAGTTTTCCTGGCTTTGTCGGTTTGGTTGATCCAAGTTGGGTTTTGAAAGCACCACAAACTCAATGTGTTAAGTTGGGTGTCGGCGGTCAAATTTTAAGTAAAGATATTGTGGAAGTGCCAACTGGAGATGAGGCCAATCCGACTGAAACTCAAGTTTTGTTAACTCGCAGCGAGAATTATTGCGCTGACGAACAAAGCTGTATTAAAGAAAAGAAAGATGGCTCTTGCGAGGCCTATGGTTATTGTACTGAAGAAAAACGTATTTGGAATTTTGATTCCGAATCATGCGACCCAATTTTTAATACTTGCCGTACTTTCACCAGCCCAACCGGCCGTCAAGCATCTTATTTGGAAAATACTTTAGATTATTCCGATTGCAATCAGAGTCAAGCCGGTTGTCGTGCTTACGCCAGCACCGGAGCCTATAATTCTTTAACTGATACTATAAATTGGTCCACAGCCAAATTGGATTATTTTAATAAAACAGTGGCAACTTGCGATCGTGGCAATGAAGGCTGCAGCAGTTTTGTTCGTACCGGTAATTATCACAATTATTTGCTTAACAGTGATTTTGAAGATAACTTAAGTGTTGGCGCTTGGACTGATCCTTCTTCGTCAACTGAACCATTCATGCCTGGTTATGCTTCAGCTAAAGCAATGGCAACTACCAAAACCTTAGTTAAAAATGTTGTCGTTGGTCCGTCCGATTATGCTATTGCCGACGAAGCTTATACTTTGTCGTTTTATGCTTATTGCGCAGCAACCACTACTGCAACTTTGGGAGAAAAAACTATTGATTTACCGGCTTCCAATGATTGGAATTATTATTATTTGTCTAATGTTTACTCGCATCTTAACACTAGCAATCAAGTGTCATTTATTATTGGCGCCGGTTGTGTCGTTGATAAAATTAAATTAGAAAAAGGTTTGGATAGTTCCGCTTATTCTAAATATGGTGAAAACGATACAATTTATGAAAAAATATTACCGCAATATTTAGAGGCAATTTGTTATGTTGGTACCGGTAGCAGTAAAAATTATGATCTGAAAAATAACGCGCCGGCAATCTGTAAAAATTATGCCAAAAAATGTAATGCCGAAGATGTTAATTGCGAATCGTACAAAGCTGTTGGTGACAATTTAAGTATTCCGGCCGCAGCTAAAGCGGCGGATTATTGTACCGCACAATGTATTGGTTATGATACCTATGTTCAACGTGAAACCGCTTTTAATACTTCGACTTCCTTTAATTTTATTCCAAGAACTGCGAAGACTTGTACGGCTGCGGCAGTTGGCTGTAATGAATTTACCAATTTGGATGAAGTCGGCCAGGGCGGTGAAGGTAAGGAATATTATACTTATTTACGCCAATGTATAAAACCGGATACTACTTGTAAAGATTTTTATTCTTGGGAAAATTCCGGCGGTCAAGCTCAATTAAAAACTTATAATTTAGTTGGAAATGGCAGCGCCCCAAAAGTTTCCGATGCGACAGCTTATTCTTTCTCCGGCAATAATGGCAATACTGCCTGCGATGAAGCCATATTTAAATTAAGTCCGTCCGATCCGAATTATAATGCTGATTGCCGTCAATTTTATAATAAAGCCGGTGAAATCGCTTACGCTAATTTAGGTCAGACAATTTCTTGTTCGGCTAGTTGTTTGCCATATCGAGTGAGCGATAATATTCCAGCAAATAAATGTGCCGGCATTGGCGGCACAATCAGCAATAATGCTTGCGTAGTTTACGCTGTTCCGGGCGAAGGCCGTTCTTGCAGTGCTGCCGAAAATGGCTGCCGTGAATATAATGGCAACCAAGGCAACAATGTTCGCATCGTAAAATCTTATGATTTTGAAAATAATGTTAATCCGGTTGGTGACTGTAAAGTAAATCTAAGTTCCGTTGAATCTGAATCTAATATTCGCGACGGACATTCCTTGCTTATAAAAAATTCCGGCTGTGCCAACTCGACTTGGCAAACAACTGCCGCCTTGCCGTTCGCTGATAAAGTTGTAGCTTTCTTCAGAGGTGTTTTGAATAAATTAAGTTTGGAAGCTTTAGCCGGATCAAGCATGCCGGATAAAGGCGTGGCTATTAATGTCGGAAATTCAGTGGTGCAGAATGCCGCTTATACTGTGAAATTTTTAGCAAAAGCTTCTAATAATTCTACAATTAATTTGGCTTTCGCTAACGGTACTATTAGCGCCGAATTCCTTTCTGTCGAACAGGCAAATTCTATTACTGTCCCGGGAGATAATACTTGGCGTTTGTATCAAATGTATTTGCCAAGCCTAGACCATTCCGTGGCCAGCAACGAGAGTTTGATAGTTACGATTGGCAATCAAAATGTTTATTTGGATAATCTTATTTTAACCCAAATTACCGATCGTTTTTATTTAATAAAGAATTCTTGGCAGACACCAGATTCTTGTTATTATGATATTTTCAATAATTATCAAGGTGTTAATTACAATCTTGGTTGCAGCGCTTATACCGACAGAGATAATAATACTCATTATTTACGTCAGTTTTCCAAAGTTTGCGGTGAATCAGCCGTTGGTTGCGAGGCGATAGTGGATACGCACAATAGTGCCAATTCAACTTCAACCCCTGATTATATTTATGCTGTTTATGACCACAGCAAACTTTGCGGTGCTGACAATAAAGGTTGCAGCCGTTTTGGTCAAGCTTTGCTTTCCAATCAAGATGTTTCCATTCAAAATGTTTATTCCGACGCTTATATAAAGAATGATCCGGACAAGCCAAACATTTCTTGCGAAGCCAAGAATGTCGGTTGCGACGAATATAAAAATAGCGATGGTTCATCTAGCTTTTTCCGTGATCCGGGTGGCAACACTTGCGAATGGCGCGCCGGAGTTAATGGTGGCACCAATAAATGGTATCGCAGTGCTGTGATGCGTTGCGATATGAATAATAATGCCAAAATCGATGCTTCCAATGGTGTCGTGGCTGAAACTTACAACCGTTTATGTTTGCGTGATTCTGATTGCGCCATTGGCGGACAAAGCGGTAAATGTATCGTTGATCGCAACGATTATCTATGTCCGGTGGAATATTCCAAGACTTTAGGCTTTGGCGGTCCGGCGATTTATCAACCGGCTGGCGCCACCGGTATTTGTGATGCTGCGGCTGATAGCTGTACAGAACTTATCGATCCGGAAAGTTCTTTTGTGCCAAATTTGGTGGTTGATCCTAATGGCTGGAGCGGTTCGGTGGCTAGCGACAAATGGACCGGCGGAAAACAGACATTGATTTTAACACCGAATAAATTGTATTCATTTTCTGTTACTGGCAGCGGTAGCGCGGTTACTTTAAATTGCAGCACTCCGAATATTAGACGGCTTAATTCCGGCAATACTTTGGAAGCTGCAGTCTCTTCAATTTCCTTAACTCCGGCGACAAATTCTAATGTCGGAATTTCAATATACATCCCTAATAATAACGAAGAGATAAATTCTTTCAGATGCGTTTTGGAATATCCTGATTATTTGAATAAAAATAAAATTATTTCTTTGAAGGAATTGATAATCGACTATCAATTATCAAAAAATCTTGATTACCAATCTTGTAACGGCGCACCAGACACCGATTCCGGTTGCGTGGTTTTAAACGAAAGAAAACAAAGCGGAGTAAATTTGGCTAAATTGAGTTATTCTGCCAACAAGTCTTATAGTTATAATAATTTATATGGTTCTTGTGGCGGAATTAATCAAGCGCCTTGCGACGGAAATTCTCTGGTTAAAGCTACTCCGGATAGAACTTGTGCGAAGTGGTTGGCTTGCGATGACTATCAAACCGATAATAATAAAATGGTTTGCAGTCATTATAGCGAATGTAGTTTGAGCGATAATCAAACCGGTTTATGCAGTTCTTTCGCTCAAACCGTGAGCGCTTCTCATGAATATAATGCCGGATCTGACAAAAATTCGACCGGTTTCAGTTTGATGGGAAATTATTATTTTAAGAATATGAAAGAAGTCGGCACCTTCATCGGCCGTTGGGATTTTGAAGGTGATGGAAAAGATACTGATAGCAGCAGCTTTGCCGCCAATAAAATAGTCGGCTTGCCGTCAACATTATCAAAAATGATCAGTTATCCGGCTCATGGAAAAAACTTTGTTTTTGCCAATTCTAATTCTGCGGCAGCTTCCCAGGTTTTGACGATAGCAAAAGATAAGGATTATTATATTAATTTCTTGGTCAATGTTGATGCGCTTTCCGGTTATAAATTTATTGCTCAATTCGAAGAATGTGATGCTAATGGCGGAAATTGTGTCGGTGATAAACCTTTGGCACTTAGCCGCAACGGCGTGTCAATCGCATCTGATGCTACCGGCGGAGTACGGCTTGACGGTACCGGTTGGCAACGTTTGATTGGTAAATTTACTCCAGCCAACAATAAAATTAAAATAATCTTTAAAACCGATAATTCCAGTTTCTCAGTTTATTTGGATGATATAAATATTGATCGCGTTTTAAATACCGGCAACAATGTTTTCATTTCAAAAGATTGCCGCATGTATCCAAAAACTGACAGCTTGACTTGCGACAGCAGCGATAAGAGCGTAGTGGCTGACGGCCTTTATGGATATTGCTTGAAATATGACGAACAAAATCCGACAGTTTGTTTAATGTGGTATCCGGTTGGCGGAGAAGGCACTTCTTTGGATGATAATAGCGCAACAACCGGTTTCTCGGGTTATCCGAGCAGCGGGGAAAGACCAAAATATTGTACTATGACCGATCTTACCAGTATCCGTGGATTTGTTGAACATCGTCAAATGAAAGTTTTGGAACAATATGGTTACTGTAGTCCAAGTTCTGAGGCCGATGCTCCATATTGTTTTTACAAAACCTGGTCAGATGGCGCTATAAAAGGATCAAACTCCATAGATATGGGCAGTACAGATAGAATGTGGGCGACTCAGGTAAAAAATGGCCGATTTACTATGCATTTTTCCTGGCTTAACGTAGCTTCTCTGCCTGCCACTTTAGATTATGATTATTTTGTTCTTTCCTATATAGATTTGAATAGTAAAATTTGGCAGGCGCTTCTTCAAGTGCCGTCAAAAGGAAATAATTTTTTCTATGATACATCCCCACTCTGTACCAATGAATTAGGTTATAATCTTTATTTCAAGATAACTCGCGACGGCACCACCTCTAGAACTCCGGTCGGTTCGGCTGGTTGTCCTACGGATAATTCTGCTTATGGAACTGAACTTGCAACTACTGATTGGGCTGAAACAACTGAGGAGTGCCATTCTTTTACTTACCGTATTTCTAGTGGTTCCGGTGGCGATTTTAAGGTTACACAGACTCCTGACAATGCCAATTGCGGTTCGGATGCTCATGACTGTGCTACTTCTTTTCAAGTTTGCGTGGATCGTCGGGTTTCCGGTTGGTATGATTATGATGGCAGTTTTATGAAAAATACCAATATAAATATAACCCAAGCTAATTGGTATGATCTTGGTGATCAAGATCGCAATGCGGCCGATCGTCAAGTTTTAATTGGAGAAACTGGCGAGAGCGATGATCCGTCGGCGGTTAATCCAGATACTGAACAGCCAAGATTTTTTAATACCAGTGATTGGTCCGTAAAAAAAGCATCTGAATACCCACTGACATGTGTAGCTTATTCCGATGGCGCTTTGGCCGGATGGGTAGAACGCTTAAAAGATTTAACCAAGGTTAATAGTGCCGGTTGGGATCCGGCAGCTGGTGTTTACTTTAATGGTAATGCCAATCCGCCTTTCAGTGCCGCGGAAAAAACTAAGGCTAATCCAGGTTGTGATATAAAAAGTGATGCCGGATGCGGTTTGCCTTATGCTTGTGTTTCACAAAAGTTTAAAGGTATTGATAACTTTTATTGTAGATATTTAAATGCCAGTGGCGGTAAAACTTCACTCCAAACTACCCCAGGAAATTTATTTAATGGAGGTCTTGCAGATGGTAGCAATAATCGGTATAACAATATTTTGAAGAATGTATTTTTGACAAATAATGGTAGCTATCCATTTACTTATGATTATACATATTCGCCTTCTGGAGGTTCGATTAGTGAGTGTTCGGGAAGTTTAGCTCGACCTAATTGGTGCGCAATTCGACCGGCAGTTAAAAATATTAGCTTATTTAATTATAAGAAAGTTACTGCTGCGGCGACCGATAAACCGGGATATTATACTTTGCAGTTTGGAATCGAGGTTGACCCGGAACAATTACCGATAAAGACATTGGAAATTACTTGGGATGCCGAAGGCCACAACACCACAAAAACTATTATTGATCCGCGCCCGGCAGAAAATCCTTTTAAATTCAGTCATTATTTTGAAAATGGGCCGAAAGCCGGTTATCCGATAATCAAAGTTATTGATAATTGGGGATTTTACGATACGGCTAGCCGTTAATTATCTCGTTAAACCTAAATCTAGAAAAATAAAAAAGCCCTGAGATTTATCTCGGGGCTTTGCTTTTGTGTTAATCATTGTTGATAGACTATGACGCCGTCAACCGTTATTTTACTGGTGTGTGTTTGCGCGTCTGGGGTGTATACAATGTCAACATTGCTTTTTGTTAATGTAAAAGAAGGTGTGTATGTACGAGCATAATCGCCGGCTTGTTGTCTAAAAACTACATTGATATGCACAGGCTGGTTTATTAAATACCAAGGAATTTTTAAGACGTATGTGTTTTCTCCTTTTGCAACGCCATAATATTCTATATACCAACCTTTTCCATCGCTAGAAAATAAAGAAGCACTAACAAAAGTGCTGGTGTTATCAAATAGCCCAACAGCTCTAATAGTAACTTTTATACGATCGTCAATAATCGTATAACTCTTAATTTGGTCGGCTGTATTACCATTTGCGCCTTTGGCCCTCAGTATTATTTCTCTTGTTTGCGATACAAATTCATCGGCGCCTTTTAAATAGTCATAACTCGTAACGGTGTTTTCGTTATCTTTGTTAAGAGTTTCATACGTGCCTTTTAACCACTGCCAGCTAACAGCATTTTTAGATGTGTTCGTGGCTGTTATGCAGACGCTATCATCGCGTAGATAGACAGTGTCTTGGTCGAGCGTAAAATCCGTTACAAGGATTTTGTTGTTAGGATCATCCGGATCTTGTCCGGCTGGTTTTGAGTCGTGTTTCTTGCAGCCGGTGAAAATAATCACCAATAAAACTAGGTATTTTGCTATCGTTTTCATATCATAGGTCCTCCATGACCTTATTTTTACATTAGTATATTTAAATTTCAACGAGCATTTGATATAAGTATAATATTTCATTGAGATTTTGTCAAGCATGCTTTTATTTGTGCTTTTACTTGGATATTAACCTGCCTCTTGACATTTCTTTAAAAATAGTATATAATTTCTATTAATTAATAATCAGTAATTTAAAAAACAACCCATGGAGGGGTTTATATCATGCGTACAGAAACTAAAGGAACACTTGTCGCTTGCTTTTTTGCATTAGCAACAATGGTTATTTTTTCTTGGATGATGGTTGCAATTTTTTCTAATAATCATTATCCGGCCAAAAAATCTTCTGAGGTTAATTTCTCCGTTCCCGACACTATTAAACTCGTTGATAAGACAGTTAATATTTGTCCCGAGAACAATTCGATTAATTACAACTCATTAGAATGGTCTTGCTCTGGCGATCAAATCTATGCAACTTCAGCAGAAACAAATCCGGTTTTCTCTGTAAATACTCCCGGAACTTATGTTTTGCAGCTTGTTACCGATTTTAATGGTAAGAAAAGTTCTAAGTATAAGTTTATTACGGTTATTGATGCTCGAATGGAAATTATTGTTAACGCCGACATTAACGCATCAGATTATTTTGAAATTGGTTTAGCGACTAAAGATGACATGATTTGTACTAAGATTAATTCGTCTGGAATCTCAAATTTGCACGTACCTCAATTCTGGCACGGGCAAGAAGCGGACATTATGGTTACATTTCATGGTGCTGGTCCAGAAAAATTTTATTGCGCTACTATTGCCAGTATAAAAGACTCATTAGCCATAAATATTTCGGCCAAAACAATAAAAGTGAAAAATTTTTAAAGAGTGCTTGCACTCAACACAATAAATAGTTTATTATTGTGAGCCTCGATTATTGAAATCGAGGCTTTTTTATTTGTTTTTTTTGTGTTATAATTAGAGTATTGTAATGTCATTCTGACGAAAGTCAGAATCTATTAATAGATTCCGGATCAAGTCCGGAACGACGATTTAAAATTATGCCAAAAATAAAAAAAAATATTAAAGTCGCAGTTTCCGGTTATTTTAATCCTTTGCATGTCGGTCATCTAGAAATGATCAGCCAGGCTAAAAAACTGGGCACTTATTTAATCGCTATTATTAATAACGATGCTCAAGTAAAATTAAAAGGCTCCGTGCCTTTTATGAACGAAAAAGATCGCTTGAAAATTATTGCCGCTCTGCGCGATGTCGATGAAGTTTTTTTGTCGATTGATAAAGATCCGACGGTTTGCAAATCTCTCGCCAAAGTTCATCCGGATATTTTTGCTAACGGCGGTGATCGAAAAAATTTAAATGATGTGCCGGAATTCGGTGTTTGTCAAAAATTGGGGATTAAAATGGTTGACGGCTTGGGCAAGAAAATTCGCGCCAGTTCATCGTTGATTGCGGCGGCAGCAGAAAATAAAAAAAATATATGTTCCACCACGGACAAAAACAAAAACGTAAAAAAATAAAACACTGGATTATCGTTATCGGCTTAGTTATAGCAGTGGCGTTTTTGGCGTGTGCTTATAATCGACATGAACAAAAACGGTCGGCGGCTGAGGCGGCGGCCAAAATAAAAGTGTCCCAGCGTGAGGAAAAAACCATTAAGTTAATTGAAGGTTGGAATCTAAAAGATATTCAAGCTTATTTGCTTAAGCAGGGATTTGCCGATGCCAAAAATTTAACATCTTTGAAGGTAAAAGATTATCGCGATAATTATTTGTTTATGGCTGACGCGCCGGATAAGGCCAGTTTGGAGGCTTATATTTTCCCGGATACTTATCGAATTTATGCCAGCTCGACCTTAAATGATATTATTGAAAAAACTTTGGCTAATTTTGAAAAGAAATTTACCGCCGAATTTTTAATGGAAGCTAAACGTCAAAATAAATCGGTTTATCAAATTTTAACTATGGCTTCGGTTTTGGAAAAAGAAGTACGCAGCGCATCTGATATGAAAATCGTGTCCGGTATTTTTTGGAATAGAATAAAGATCGGACAAGCATTACAATCTTGCGCGACTTTAGCTTATATTTTGGGAGAAAATAAACCGCAATATAGTTTTGCGGAAACACGAACGGATTCACCTTATAATACTTATATCAACAAGGGTTTGCCGCCAGGACCGATTTGCAGTCCAAGTTTAAAAGCTATTACGGCCGCGCTTTATCCGACGGCGAATGATTATAATTATTTCTTATCTGACCCGGCAACCGGCAAGACAATTTTTAGCAAGACCTACGAAGAGCATTTACGCAATAAAAATAAGTATTTAAAATAATACAAAAAATATGTTTGAAAATCCAGTTCCAACCAAGCCGGCAGCAGCGGCTTCAAAACCAGTTCCGACTGCGCCGAAGCCGTTTGGCGTCGGCACCACTTCCTTTGCTGATCAAAGCAGTGGATCGTCTTTACCGATTGCCAAAATTATTATTGTGGCAGTTATAGCTTTGGCGGTTTTGGGTGGAATAGTATTTTTTGTTTATAAAATGATTAGCGGTACGCCAACACCGAAACCGGCGGCGAATGAAGTTGCAACTACAACAACTACCGGCGGCCTTGATTCGGCGACCAGCACCCTTGGTTTGCCGAATTCAACTAGCACTATCGGCGGATTGAATAGCGACGGCACTTTAGCGGACAATCAAAAAATTGAATATTTAAGCTTTTCGGATTTTTACACGGAGCCGGCTAAAAATTATCAAGTTAAAATTGATGATTATAATTTACCGATAAACATCAAAACTAATGTTTTGAATTATTATGACGTATCGCGTAAATTAGACATCGACAAAAATTTAGCCGAGATCAATACTTTTGGTTTTTCGGTTATGGCCAATCAACTTAAATCAGTTGATGATAAAACTATTGTGGCCGATAATTTTTTTAGCGCTTACAAATCTCTGAATAATCTTAGCGTTCCGCTTCTTTTTACTTCTGATTTTATTACTTATTATTACCAAAATTCTTTGAAAAAAATCTTTAAAGATGTCGAGAAAAATGTCTTCTATAATAACCTTTGGGATATTTGTTCCAAAATGTTTGAAGTGGGACGCGATCGATACAATCAACGCTTAGCTCAAGTTGGCAATATTAATGATCCGATTTTGGAAGGTGCTCGTATGGAGATGGCTTATTTTGCGACTGCTTTGGAAATTTTAAAACCAACCGAAGAACAAATTAATTTAAATCCGGAAGCCGGCGATAAAGAATATTTTAGCCCAACTGAAACTAAACTTTATACTTTTGCCGCTCCGCAATATTTGAAAGTTGATGTGGAAAGGGAAGTTGAACTTATTCGGGAACATAGTCAGAAAGTTAAATCGCCAGTTTTGTTATATTCGGCCGATTACAAAGATTTTACCCTGCCGGAAGATTATGCTAACAGCGCTAAATTGACTAATTTTTATTTAACTACTCGCTGGCTTAATTCGCCGTTCCCGGCTTATTACCAAAGCGCCGCTTGCCCGGATTGTTCCTTGGATATCGATGATTGGCGCGTGCGCGTTGTGGCGGCTAATTATATTGCGCAAGATTTATTTAATGATTATTATTTGAAGGCTAAGTGGGCCGGAATTTATAAAGTCTTGGGTTATTTTAAGGGCTTGCGCGGCGGATTAACTTTCGTCAGTTTCCGCGATGCTTCGCTGGAAGTTTTTGGTGCTGATGCCAAGATTGAAGAATTGTTTGACAGTAAAAATCCACAGATGCCGGAAAACTTTAAAAAACTTCAAGAAAAAGTTTTGACTTATGGTTTTGGCGACATTGAAGGCGCTTACAAAAAAGATGCCGTGGCTAATCCGAATAAAGTCGGCGCCGCGATGTTGTTGGAACCGTATTGGCCGAATGATTATATTTTCAGTGAATTATCTTATCCGCGCGTTGGTCTTTATAACGGTAAATATGAAAGTAAGCCAAGCAATACTACGGTTTGCACGGTAAATAACGAAGCGCGTCGCTGCAATGGTTTTGGCTTGGATGTAATTAATTTAATTTATCCGATTTCCGGCACCAATAATTATTTTGCGGAAAATATTAATTATAAAGATTATTTAACACGATCCGAAGAACTTAAAAATAAAATTTCTTACATTAAATCAAATTGGAATTACAATAATTTTTGGTCAACTTTAAAAACTTTAAAAACCGGCTTGGAAAATGATTGGACTTTGCGCCCGATTTTTGGCCGCAATGGCAATTGGGATAAAAAAGAGGTTGATCGATCTTTGGCAACTTGGGTTAATTTACAATTGCCAATGGATGTTTTTACGGCCTATAAAGAAAAAAGCGGCAGTATAACGGCAACTAATGCCGACTATTTTAAAATGATAGAATACGCTTATGTCGAACCGAATCTTGGCTTGATTGATGAATTTATCAATAACGCCGAAATGGTTGATAAAATGTTCCAAGCTTTAAAAATATACAATGACGTATCTTCGGCCTCCAGCGATTTGAAAGATTTGCTTTATCGCTTAAATGCTTTAAAGACTATTATGAACAAGGAATTAAACACTGAAACTTTAACTGCCGGTGAATATCAATTTTTGGATAAATTAAGCAAGGAATATGAAGTTAAAACTAACAGTGGCAAAAGCTTCAAGCTGACCGGAAAAGACGGCTCAACTATCAATGAAAGCGTGGCTGACATCAAATTGCTTTTGGTGGTGCAAAAACGCGGTCAAGATTTAATTTTGAATGTCGGACCGGTGTTCAATTATTGGGAGAAGAAATAATGAAAAATATGTCAAAAAATAATTTTCGCAAAGAGGTTTTTTGGACCCGAGCTTTGTTGTTTACATTAGCTTTGGTCTTTTTTGTAATGTCGGCCAGCTTTAATTATTTGAAACAATCTCCGGATTTTGTTAAGTGGAGCTCGCCGGATGAAACCGCTAATTATTTTTTTACCAAGCTTTATGTGGAAACTGGAGATTTGCGCGTTTATGAAAAATATAATTTAGTGGCTGATGATTTGGTGCATCCGCGCAGTTTTCGCAGCGACAACGGCGTATTGAAACCGGTTAGTTTTTTGGGCATGATTTTAATTTATGGTTCAATCGCAAAAGTTTTTGGTTTGGCGGTTTTACCGTATTTGACTCCGTTGCTCGGTGCTTTGGGAATAGTATTTTTTTATTTTCTCATTAAAGAAATTTTTAGCCGTAAAGTTGCATTGGTGGCTGCGGCTTTGCTGACATTTTTTCCGCCTTATATTTATTACAGTGCGCGCAGTTTTTTTCATAACGTGCCTTTTACGGTTTTTTGGATAATAGGCATGTATTTTGTTGTGCGGATGATTAAGCAAAAAGATTATACAAATGATATCAGTACGTTGATTAAGAATAAGATTATTGTGCAAAAATTTATTTGGTCGTCGCTCGGTGGATTTTTTATCGGGCTGACATTATTGACCAGAACTTCGGAGGCGATTTGGTTATTGCCGATGTTATTAATAATTTGGCTTTTGAATTTGCGCCGAGTTGATTGGTTTAAATTTGTGATTTTTCTTTGCTTTACCTGGCTGGCCTTGTTGCCAATGTTTTTTTGGAACCAAGCGCTTTATGGTTCGGCTTTTTCCGGTGGATACAGCGAAATGAACACTTCCATTCAATCTTTGGTTAAAGTTAGTATTGGCGGATCCGGTCCGAGTCAAATTTTTAGCAAAGTGCGCGATACGATTTTTTATTTTGGTTTTAATCCGGTCATGTCCGTTAAGATGGCCTACCATTATTTTGCGGAAATGTTTTATTGGATGTTTTGGCCGGCAGCTTTAGGATTGATATTATTGTTGACGCAAATTAAAAAATGGAAAAGACGGCATCTGACATATTTGGCGGCTGCGGTGCCGGTGCTTATAATTTTGATACTTTATTATGGTTCGTGGAAGTTCAATGATAATCCCGATCCGACTCGTTTTACTATTGGTAATTCTTATACGCGCTATTGGTTGCCGGTGTATTTGGCGGCTATACCCTTGGCTGCTTTTTTCCTTCGTCAATTTAGCCGCTGGCTATTTCGCCGCAGTCGTTTATTGTCGCGTTTGGGGCTTAGTTTTATTCTGGGAATTATCGCGGTGATATCGGTTAATTTTGTTGTTTTCGGATCCGAGGAAGGGCTAATGTATAATTTAAATAATAATTCGGTCGATCGCCAAATTTATAATAAAGTTTTGGCGCAAACCGAACCGGAAGCGATTATTATTACACGTTATCATGACAAGATATTTTGGCCGGAGCGGCGCGTGATTTTGGGAACATTGACCGACGACAATATGGATGTTTATTATGAAAAATTATTAAAGTTGACGCCGGTATATTATTTTAATTTTACTTTTTTAGAAAAAGATGTAAAATATTTGAACGAAAATAAATTAATAAAATTTGGCTTTAATATTGAGCCTCTCGATAAAATTGACAGCTTTACACTTTATCGTTTGAATGCGACTTCCAGTGTGCTGATAAAATAAAATTTATGACTTATCATATTATAGTTATCGGTTGCCAAATGAATATTGCCGACAGTGAACGCTTGGCCGCTTATTTAGAGTCCAACGGTTATACAGCGGTGTCGGATGAAAATCGAGCCGATGTGGTTGTTATCACCACTTGTGGCGTGCGGCAATCGGCTGAAGATCGGGTTTATGGCATCGTTAATCAAATTAAAAAGAAAAATAAAAAATCGATTGTAGTTATTACCGGATGCTTAAGTGAGCGCAAAGATGTAAAGCGTCGCTTGGAGGGCAAGGTTGATATTTGGTTGCCGACAGTTAAAATGACGACTTTGTTGGCGCAAATAAAAAAATGCCGCGGTGCTGCCGATGTTACAGTCAATCCGTGCGAGTATTTGAAAATCGCGCCAAAATATCAATCGACTTTTACGGCTTATGTGCCGATTGGTAACGGTTGCAATAATTTTTGCTCTTATTGCGTTGTGCCTTATGCGCGCGGTCGCGAAGTTTATCGCGCCTCCGGAGAAATTATAAAAGAAGTTAAAGATTTGCTGCGGCGCGGTTTTCGCGAAATAAATCTGATTGCGCAAAATGTAAATAGCTATAAATCCGGTGCGGTTGATTTTCCGAAACTTTTGCAAAAAGTTAATGATTTACCTGGAGAATTTTGGTTGCGCTTTTCCTCTAGTCATCCCAAAGATATGAGTGGAGAATTAATTAAGGCGATGTCTAAATGTGATAAATTGTGCGAACATGTTCATTTGGCAGTGCAGTCGGGTGATGATGATATTTTAGCCGCCATGAATCGAAAATATACCGCCAAGCATTATCAGGGTTTAATTATTAAAATTAGAAAAGCTTTGGATAAGCGTTTAGCTGTGCCGGCGGCAATTACCACTGATGTGATTGTCGGTTTTCCGGGTGAAAGCCAAAAGCAATTCAAAAATACTTTAAAATTATTCCGTGAGGTAAAATTTGATTTAGCATATATTGCCAAATATAGTCCGCGTTATGGAACGGTTTCATCAAAGATGTTAGATGATGTGCCACGTCTAGATAAAAAAGCGCGCGAGCAAGAGTTAAATGCTGTGCTCAAAAAAACTGCCTTGCAAAACAATAAAAAATATATAAATAAAGTTGTTGATGTTTTGATTGAGGGCCGCAATCGCCACGGTGAGTTATATGGAAAAACCAGAACTTATAAATTTGTCACTTCGGTTGATTTGAAAAATAGTTCGGATGATTTTGTCGGTAAAATTGTAAAAGTAAAAATTAAAAAAGTGAAAGATTTCGGCTTAGAAGGAGATTTGGTTTAAACTTCTGGATCCCCGCCTGCGCGGGGATGACAAAAATCATGAGAAATTGGGGATAATAAAAAATATGAAAAAAACAAAAGTCGTAGTAATTTTGGGTTGTACCGCTTCCGGCAAAACCGGGTTGGGCATAAAATTGTCCGATCTTTTTGGCGGTGAAATAATTAGTGCTGATAGCCGCCAAGTTTTTAAAGGCATGGATATCGGCAGCGGCAAAGATTTAAAGGATTATGTTACGGCCAAAATCCCATATCATTTAATTGATGTTGTTAAACCTAATACTAAATTTAGTCTGGCAAAATACCAGCGTTTAGCATCTGTCGCCATCGAAGATATTTGGCGTCGGGGAAAATTACCGTTTATTGTCGGAGGCACCGGTTTATATTTGCAGGCGATAGTGGAAGATTATAAATTGTCTGAAGCTAAATCGGATTTAAAAATGCGGGCTGCACTTGAAGCTTTATCGGTGGATGAGCTTTTGGGAAAGTTAGCGCATTTAAATTCGGAATTTGCCGCTCGTTTAAACAATAGCGATCGACATAACAAACGTCGCTTGGCGCGTTATGTGGAAATATTTTCTCAAGAATTGGAATTCGTGCCGCGCAAATTTTCTGATAATGCCAAATACGATTTTCTTCTTTTGGGTATTGATTGGCCGATGGAAGTTTTGGAAGACAAAATTCGACATCGTATAATCGAGCGTTTGGAAAAAGAAGATATGATCGGTGAGATTAAGCGTTTGCATCAAGAAAAAGTTTCCTGGAAACGCTTGGAAAGTTTTGGTTTGGAATATAAATATGTGGCTTTGTATTTGCAGGGTAAAATTGATTATGAAACGATGATAGAAAGATTAAATACGGCAACGCGACAGTTTGCTAAACGACAAAAGACTTGGTGGAAGCGTTGGGAAAAACAAGGCGCCAAGATTAATTGGGTGAATAATTTTTTGGAAGCGAAAGATTTGGTGAAAGGTTTTGTGAAACGTTAATCTTCTAGACATTGTCCGGTTATAATTCCTTTTGGTGTCGCACAATTTATACCTGGGAGAATATCGCTACTGCTGGCGTTTAGACAAAATTGAATTTTATAACCATACTTTGTTGATGTTTGATATGAGTAATCGCTGTTAGGGCAATCGCCATCATTCCATGGCAACGGATTTTGCGGCGTCGGTGCCATATAACTTGTGGACGATTTGGTGCCGATTAAATTGCCGCCAAAACTCATGGTGTTCGGGTAAGCACTTTCATCGCGATAATAATTTTCGAGAACCAGTTGAATTTTTTTGATATCAGCGACGCGTTTGGTGTCGCGGCTTTTAGCGCGCAAATTATTTATGGAAAATACTGCAAGAGTAGTCAAGGTTCCAATAATGGCGATAACTACCAATAATTCAATTAAACTAAAAGCTTTTTTTTTCATAAAATTAATCCAAGTGTTTTTTTAATAAGCTCAGAACTATTTCCGGATTAGCTTTGCCTTTGGTTTTGGCCATAACTTGGCCGACAAAATATTGCAAAATTCCAAGCTTGCCATTTTTATAAGTGGCGGTTTGCTCTGGATTGGCGCTAATAATATTTTTTATAATTTCTTCCAATTCATCTCCGGCGCCAATTTGTTCCAAATTAAGAGCAGTCATTAATTCTTCCGGATCCTTTTTGGTATTAATCATCTCTTTTAAAATTATTTGTCCGGCTGAAGAATTTATTTTGTTGCCATAAAGCAATAACATTAATTTGGCAAAATCAGCCGCGCTTGGGCGTTTGGCGGAATCATATTTTAACAATTCGCTTGTTGTCCAATTACCAGCCAGCGTCGAAAGTTTTTGTTCTTGGCGTTCAAAAGAATCGCCTTGTGATAAAATCCAGGCATTTAATTCGGATATAACCGCCTCATACCAACTAGCTAAATCTTTATCATTAATTAAGGTTTCGGCCATCTCGGCCCGCAATTCATATTCATGAATAAAGCGATTTTTTTTATTTTCCGGCAATTCTGTTAATTGCATTTTTAGATTAGCCAGAAGCTCATCGCTAATAATAATCGGTGGAATATCCGGTTCCGGGAAGTAGCGGTAGTCGGCCGAGCTTTCTTTAATTCTCTGGCTGACAGTGCAGTTTTTATTGTCATCCCAGCCGCGAGTTTCCTGTAAAATTGGTTCGCCGTTTTCTATAGCCTTGGTTTGGCGATCGATTTCATAGTTAATCGCTTTTTCGAGAGAGCGAAATGAATTGATATTTTTAACTTCAACTTTTGGATTAAGTTTATTATCGCCAATCGGATCAATCCGGCCATCAATATATTGCCATGAGCCTTCAGCTTGCACGGAAACGTTAGCTTCGCAGCGCATTTGACCTTTTTCCATATCGGCATCGCTGGCGTCTAAATAGCGCAAAATTTGCTGATATTTTTGACAGAATTTTTTGGCGGTCGTGGCATCCGGAATGAGCGGTTCGGTAACCATTTCAACGAGCGGCGTGCCGGCGCGATTAAAATCAATCAGCGTGTAATCAGTGCCATTCGGGTGAGTTAATTTTCCGGTGTCTTCTTCTAAGTGAACCCTGGTTATCGGTATTTTCACATCATCAAACTCCAAAACCCCGTTATAAACTAGAGGTAAATCATATTGAGATATCTGATAACCTTTTGGCAAATCGGGATAAAAATAATTTTTGCGATCAAATTTTGAAATTTGGTTAATATTTCCGTTTAAAGCCAAGCCAATTAAAATCGTAGTTTCAATTGCTTTTTGATTGGGATTGGGTAATGTGCCGGGATGGCCAAGGCAAATCGGGCAAACCACGGTATTGGCGGTTTTACCCTCAGAGTCATTGTCGCAAGAACAAAACATCTTGCTTTTGGTTTTTAGTTCGGTATGGATTTCCAGGCCGATAATTATATCGTATTTCATAGTTTTATTAATTTTATTGTAGCAAGAAAGCTAATTTTGCGCAATAAAAAAGCCTATATTTCTATAGGCTTTGGAGTTTTATGCTTTTGTTTATAGGCTCGTTAGAGTTTTGAAAATAAAATCCTTACGATTTAGCCCGGTGTTTATTCCAGTTGGAATTATCACGAATTTTTTTAGACGATTGCCGAAAATGTAATAAATGTTTCCATTGCTAATGCATCCGCTCATTAATTTTGTTTTTTTAGAGATCATTATTACCACTACAATTTTTTTATTTTGTAATGTGTCTATAAAAGTGGAAAAAGCCATTATTTCATTCGGAATTTTTCTTTCATCGCTGACAAAAAAAGTTGTCATTTGCGGTGAAAAATCTTGGCCCCGACAAATTTTCAAAGTGTTTAAAATTTCGAGAAATTCTGTTGATGTTAAAACTTTTTTTTGTGTGATTTTTAAATCACGTTTCAGTTCATTAAAGCTAATAATTAAATCCCCGTCTGTAAAAGTTGAAAAATCGATAAGCCAAAATCCTTCTCTGGTTTTGGGATACAAAGGGGTTCTTCCTGTCCAGACATTTTTAATTTCGTAACCGTTAATTCCGATGGTGGGAACCAGGTAATAATTTTTACCTTTCTCGTTTTCCTCTGCAATCTTTTTTAAAGTGGCTTCGTTGTATATTGGATGTCGTATTCAGTTTTATTTTCTTTACCCCAGGCACAAGTGGCCTCGTTGGTAGAAATAAAATGGTCTCCCAAAATATCCTTCGCTTGAGACTCGCTCATGGCGCTGATTGTTACTGGCTCGATAATTATAAACAAGCTAACTGCTGCAATTGTTAAAGGTCGCATTTGTCCTCCGTTTTTTAGTAAAACTTAATTCTGAATGATTATAATGTATCATAATATAATTATTTTGTCAACAGCCAAAAATGATGTTTTTGCCCAACAAAAAACCCGCTTCGGGCGGGTTTTTTGTTTATTTAATAGTTCGCAATTAGTTTATTACGGGCACTTCGATATTTACATCTTTGCCCAACTGTTGAAGCTTCATACCGGTAAGTTTGTGAGTTTTTGTTTTGCTAGCATTGTTTTCTTTGTCTGATAAATATTTAACGTTAGCAAGCAATTCATCCACTGACACTTCGATAACACGTTTGCTTTCATCAATGCCGACCAAGAATTTTACGTCAATATTATTTTTTGCGGCCAAGTCTTGGATTTTTTCCAATCGTTCCACGCTGGCATCTTGAATGGCTTCGTCGGTTGCCACTTTTACAATAGTTTTTTCTAATGATTGATTACCTTCTTTTTCATTTTGATCACTAATTTTTTCCAAGGCAGTAATAGTTGATCCTAATGTTTTTTCATAGGAATTTCCGGTGCTAAGACTATTTTTGATTGTCTTGCAGGCATCAGCCATGTTTTTGGCGTCATTTAAACTTTGCAAGTTGTTAGAGAAAAATCCGACAGAAACTTTTTCCGGCACATTTTTTATGCTGCTTAAGTTTTTAAGAATGTTGTCGGCTATATAATGTCTAGAATCGGCCATTGAATAGCTATTGTCTATCAAAAATACCACTCTTTCATAACCGTCCAATCCTTCCATGATTTTTTTGTCGTAATCTCCCGGTTTTTCTAGATTTGATTCAACTGCTGTTGTAGGTGCATCAAGGTTTAAACGAGTAAAACGGCATTTTTCCAATAGATTTTTGTATTCTTCTTGATCGCCATTTTTTATTTTTTCAACTTCAGCTGAAGTGTATTTTTCGCCGGTAGCCGGGTTGAATAAGTCGGTTATGTAAGTTACACCGGCTTCACGGCCTTCGCTTCCTTGTGGGTATTTTTCGCTAATTGCTTTGTTTTGCAAAGCTTTAATTTGTTCGGCGCTTAATTTGCTGTCCGAAAAATCAAAAGTTTTAATAGCGTCTTCAAAAATATTTTTTGCAGCATCAATTCTTTTTTCTGTTAATTCTTGATTTCCGCCTTTGTAAGCATTGGTTGGTCTTTCATCACTGGAACCTTCTATTTCCCAATTGCCATTAATAACATCGTTATAATTTGCCGGAGTTATTTTTCCCAAAAAGCTATTCACGGTTTTTTTGATATCAGCATTGTCTTTTTCTGAAACGATGTGAGAATCAGTTTCAAAGCTATTGCTAAAATCAATCAATTTTTCCATTGGTCGTCCTTCAAAATCCTCCGGTTCTAAAGACAGGGTTTTTCCATCTCCACCTTTTGTGTGGGTTTCGGCTTTGATTTCGGTTTTATGATCAGTGTCAGCGTTATCAGTAGTTTTTTTGCTTTCGCCAGCCATTGCCGGAACAGCAAATTTTAGAGCCATCAAGCCCAAAACGATGGCCACTCTACCGGATTTACCGAATTTATTTAATTTTTCCTGAGCTTTCATGATAAAACCAGCGCTATCTTCATTTTTTGCAGAATCTTTTAATAATGCTATTTCTTTAATTTTGGTATTAAAATTTTCTAATAAGTGGCTGGCATCATGATCAAACTTGATATTATTTATAAAATCTTCCCAGTTTTCACCTAGATTTTGCATTATTATTGTATCAAAATCTTTTTCACTTAGCGCTTCCAAGCCTTTATCTCCCAAGGCGTTAACTGCGCCAAGCAATGATTCTAGGCGAATGCCAACTTCGTTAACTTTACTTTCGATGCTTGGTTTTTCAACGGCAGTGGTTTCTGATTTTTCTTCAGTAGCAATTGTTTCGTTTTTTGTCTTTTTAAAAATATTCCATTCCATATTTTTATTTATTTGAATTATTTGGAGGATTCTCTAAATAATTGCAAATAGTTATTTATAAGTTCTTCGCTTGATTTGTTAAATTTTGTGCCAATTTTTTCCAATAATTCTGTTTCGTCATCAACACCTTCTAGTTCGTCAATGAAATTAAGGCCATTTTCTTCCGTTAAGTTAAGAATCAATTGAGTTATATAAGTATTGAAAGTGACATAAAGCAGGGAGCGGATTTGGAAGCGGCGGCCGATGGAATCCGGTTCATTTTCTAAAAGACTCTTAATTTTTATGGCTATTTCCTCAAAGACCGGATGGTTAAAAGGAATGACGGAAATAAAGTTGTTTTTTTGGTCATTTTGCATAGGTTTATATTGTTATTTTACACTTTTTTTATAATTTTGTCAACATTTTGCCAAATTTCTTCATGAATTTCTTCTCGTGTCATTATCTCATTATTTCTAGTACATTCAATCAGATCAAAATTGGAAAACAATTCACATATTTCCAAATAGACTTCTTCGGCATTTTTTAGGTGTTCTAAGTTGTTTTCATGAATATCTTTGCCCTCTTTGGTGTATTCCGGTTTGCGGTCTATGGCGTCTTGATTTTGTGTAAGTTTTTGGGAAACTTCGGCCGGAACATGTAATATTAAAACCGAGTCGGGGCGGGGAATACCAAAAATATTATATTCCAAATCATGTAGCCAATTAAAATAAATTTTTCTTTCGATAGAATTATTAATTTTTCCGCCTTGATGGGCCATATTGGCGGAAACATAGCGATTGGATAAAACGATTTTGCCTTCCTCCAACCACTTGCGAATTTTAAAACTGGCATCAAAACGGTCAATGGCATAAAAAATTGAAGCGCGATATGGACCGACTTCTTCCGCCTGGCCGTATTTACCGCTCAAATATTCTTCGATGACTCCGGCTGATTTTTGACCATATTGCGGGAAATCAGCCATAGCTACGTCGTAGCCCATAAATTTTAAACGCTCCTCAAGTAATTTGATTTGAGTAGTTTTGCCGGAACCGTCAGTTCCGTCGATGACAATAAATTTACCTTTATAAGTCATAAATGTTTTAGCGATTGTCGCCATTGCCATGAATTGCGTTACGTTCCAAGCGAGAATATAATTTATTAATATTATTTTCGGCAATATCTTCAAGATCTAATTTTAATTCTGATGCTATTTGCGATAAATACCACAAAACATCACCAAGCTCTTTATTGATTTCTTGGCGGTCTTCGTCAGTTATTATGCCGTTTTTATCACGGAGAACTTTTTTAATTTTTTCGGCAACTTCACCAGCTTCACCGTTTAATCCTAAGGTCGGGTAAATATAATTATTGTCTTTATTCGGATATAGTGCGGTGACGCGAGATTTAGATTGGTATTCTTTAAAATCCATATATTAGATAGGATAATTGTAATCTGTTCTTATTTTAGCCAAAACTTTATCAATATTTTTTTCTAATTCAACCATGGTGTCCTCGTTGTAGATTTCCATTTCAGCTTTAGCCATCACGCGTGGAATTTCTGCTTCCGCTTCCGCTTTTTCGTCATTCAAAAAGTCATCAAAAGTTTTTTCGTTATCGCCGGCATTTTCGTTGCGGAAAACCACGCGCATAAAGCGTAATTTTTCTTCGGCGACAATTCGAATCAAAATAAAACCATGAATTTTGCGTAAATATTTAATGTCATTTAAACGTCTGATGCCGTCGATAACTACGATTTCGTGTTTGTCTTCTTCAATATCCTTGGCAATGGCTTTGGCTAGTAAATCATCGCCAAATTCAGTGCGTAAAGCCAAAGAAACTTTTTGGAGATTTTCTCGGCCGGTTTCCACGTTAAGACGTTTTAAAATATCGCGCAAAATTGTAGAAAAACGATAGTCGGCGGCGCGGTCGCCATATTTGCTTAAAATATATTGTTTGGTGACGCCTTTGCCGCAAGCAATTTTACCGGTTAAGCCAATGATGATTTTTTTGGGGATTTTCATAATTATATTTTAGTTTTTTAAAACTTTGTATTTTAGCATAACACTATTGTCACCGATTTTTTCCGCCGTTATTAATTCTAAATTAACATCAAAGTCGGTATTAAATAGAGATATGCCGGCACCAAAAATTTTAGGTTCGACCGTTAAAATTATTTCATCAATTAAATTATTTTTTAAAAACAAAGAATTCATGAACGAGCCGCCGCCGAGTAAGGCTTTTTTATAGCCCATCCCTTCTAATTCTAGCAAAACTTCGGCCGGATTACCACTAACCCATTTTACGCCGGCAATTTCCGCCTGGTCTGGATTTTTTGTGAAAACCACGTTTAAACGCTCTTTAAGCGGTGCCGGAAATGTTTTAAAAGTATTTTCTCCCATCATAATCATGCCAAAATCTTTAGAAGTTTGGATAAATAATTGTTTGTCGGCGCGGCTAGTCCAATTGGCTAGTTGATTTTTGTCTTTGGCAATTTTGCCATCGGCAGTTACGGCCATTATCATTGTTACTGGAATCATAGTTTTATAAAAAAGCCCGCTAATACATGGCGGGCTATTTAATTTTAAATCGCAATTGGTGCTTTAATACCCGGTTCCGGGTTATAAGCTTCCAAAGTAAAGTCTTCGTATTTAAATCCAAAGATATCTTTAACTTCCGGGTTAATAATCATTTTTGGCAAATCTTTCGGTTCGCGTGAAAGTTGTAATTCAACTTGCTCGACGTGATTATTGTAAATATGAAGATCGCCGAAAGTGTGGATGAACTCGCCCAATTTTAAATTACAAACTTGGGCCATCATCATGGTTAGTAGGGCATAAGACGCGATATTGAATGGAACGCCCAAAAATAAATCGGCGCTGCGTTGATAAAGCTGGCAGGACAAACGATTTTCCGCGTCAACATAGAATTGAAACATAGTGTGGCAAGGTGGCGGAGCAGTTTTTTTACCATTAATCAAAGTGCGCAAATCGCTGACATTCCAACCGGAAACTATAATGCGGCGAGAAGTCGGATTGTTTTTTAGAGCGTCTACCGCGTTGGCAATTTGGTTGATTTTGGTGCCGTCGTTAGCTTCCCAGGCCGTCCATTGCTTGCCATAAATCGGGCCTAAATCACCGTTTTCATCAGCCCATTCATCCCAAATTGTAACACCGTTATCGTTTAAATATTTAACATTGGTGTCGCCTTTTAAAAACCAGAGCAATTCGTAAATAATTGATTTCAAGTGAATTTTTTTGGTAGTTAAAAGTGGAAAGCCGGCGTTTAAATCAAAACGTACTTGGCGTCCAAAGACGCTGCGAGTGCCGGTACCGGTGCGATCGTCTTTGCCGCTGCCATTGTCTCGCACATCTTTGAGTAAATCGAGGTAAGTTTTCATATGTATAAGTTTTTAAGTTACTGCTGTGAGTTTACCCCCATTGTAACCTAAAAGTCAATTGATATTATTGATTTTTATAATCAGTTATTTCATTGCTAATTAAAATATATTCCACACCGGCTTCGACAAAAATTTCTTTGGAACGGGCGCCAGCGTGATAATCTTGAGCGCAAACAACGCGTTTGATTCCAACGTTAACAATCATTTTGGCGCAAGCGTAGCATGGTGTCATTTTGCAATATAAAGTGGCGCCTTCTAGGGCGATGCCAAAACGGGCTGCTTGGCAAATGGCATTTTGTTCGGCATGAGTGGTGCGAATGCAGTGATTGCTTTGAGAACCGTCTGTGTGAATAACAGTGTGCATTTCATGTCCAATTTCGTCGCAATGTTTTAGACCAACTGGGGATCCGACGTAGCCGGTGCAAACAATTCTTTTGTCGCGAGCAATAACACAACCGGCTCGACCGCGATCACAAGTGCCACGGCTGCCGACTGTTTCTGTTATTTTTAAAAAATATTCATCCCAGGTCGGGCGGACATGTTTTTCTGTATCCATAGAGTTAAAATTTATTTGTATATCATTATTTTAGCAAAAATTAGCCGTCTAATCAATATTGACTTTTTTTAATTTTATGGTTGGGCTATAATGATTTTATGATAGACAAATGGCAAAAAATGTTAAAAGAATCAGGCGAACTTTATTTGAGAATTAAGGTCCGTCCCGGTGCTAATATCAGCGAAATTAAGGGAGTTATGGCTGATGAAACGGTAAAAATTGACATTAAAGCGGCGCCCGAAGGCGGTCGTGCCAATAAAGAATTGATTGATTTTCTGGCTAAGCGATTGGCGGTTCCGGTAACTAATATTAAAATTATTGTCGGCGCTGGTGATCGCTTAAAACTCGTTAAAATAATAATCTAACGTGAATATGGATTTATCAATAATTATCGTTTCCTGGAACGTTAAAGAAAAATTGAAAAAAAACTTGCAGGCACTTTTGCAAAATGCTCCTGATTTTTCTTGGGAGATTTTTGTTGTTGATAATAATTCGGCGGACGGTACGGCTGAAATGGTAGCGGCAGAATTTCCTGGCGTTAAATTAATCGCCAATTCGGAGAATTTGGGTTTTGCCAAAGCGAATAATTTGGCAATCAAGCAAGCGCAAGGAGATTTTATTTTGCTCTTAAATCCGGATATGCAAGTTTTTCCCGACACTTTAGATAAAATGCTTGAGTGGGCAAAAAATAATTCTCAGGCCACGATTTCGTCCTGTTGTTTGGTTAATGAAAAAAATGAGGTTATAAAAATCGTGCGCCGTTTTCCGAAGTTAATTGATCAATTAATAATAGTTTTAAAGATCCCACATTTTATTCCGGGAGTTTTAAATAATTATTTACAAACAAAATTTGATTACGCAGTGGCCGCCAAAGTTGATTCGGTCCGCGGCGCATTTTTTTTAATTAATAAAGAAAGTTATAAAAAAATTTCCGGTCGAGAATTACCGTTGCTTGATGAACGATATTTTTTATGGTTTGAAGAGGTTGATTTTTGCCGCGAGGTTTATAAAATGGGTGGAGAAGTTTGGTATGCACCGGTCGCGCATTGTTTGGATTATGTTGGCGCCAGTTTTTCACAAGTTAATCGCAGCCAAACGCAAAAATATTTTCGTGATTCGATGCTTAATTATTTCCGGAAATGGGAAGCGCCTTGGAAATATAAGGTTTTAAAATTAGCTTGGAAAATAATATTTTTATGCCTAAAAAAGTAGCCATTATTTTGATAAATTATAAAGATTACGCCAACCGGTTTTTGCCGGATTGTTTGGCGTCTTTGCGGGCGCAAGATTATGCCGGAGAGAAAGAAATTTTTATCGTGGATAATGCCAGCAGTGAAGCCAGTTATAATTTTTTAAAAACAAGCGTGCCGGAAGCCCAGATTATCTGCAATAAAAATAATGACGGTTTTGCCAAAGGGAATAATGATGCGATGAATTTGGCCTTGGCGCTCAATTTTGATTATATTATTTTGTTTAACATGGATACGATTATTACGCCGAAGGCGATATCGGAAATGGTGCTGGCGGCGGAAAGTGATGCGCGTATCGGCGCGGTACAAGCGCGTTTAATGTTGCATCCGAAAACAGATAAAGTGAATAGTTTGGGTAATTCGACGCACTTTTTGGGTTTCGGTTATTGTGTCGGTTATCGTGAGGCTTATAAAGAAACTGATAATAGCTTGAAAGAAATATTTTATCCTTCCGGTGCCGCGGTTTTATTTAAAGCGGCGGCCTTGAAAAAAGTTGGCTTGTTCGATGAAAGTTTGTGGATGTATAATGAGGATCAAGATTTGGGTTGGCGAATATGGCTGCAAGGCTACTCTTGCGTGCTCGCACCTCAAGCCGTGGTTTATCACAAATATGAATTTAGCCGCTCCATTTCTAAATATTATTGGATGGATAGAAACCGCACAATCGTGCTGTTGAAAAATTATAGTTGTTTAACTTTAATTTTAATTTCTCCGGCTTTAATATTAATGGAAATCGGCCTGCTTATTTTTTCTTTGCAAAACGGATCATTTAAGGAAAAATTAAAAGTTTGGGCGTATTTTTTAAATATTAAAAATTGGTTTAGAATAATTAGGGCCAGAAAAATAATTCAAAAAAATCGCCTGACAAAAGAAGGGAAGATTTTGAAAATGATTAGCGCCAAAATTTGGTATCAAGAAGTCGGCAGTTTTAAATTGCGCTTGGCCAACATTGTTTTTAGTATATACTGGAGTATAGTGAAGTTAATTTTAAAGTTATTGTCATTCCCGACCTGATCGGGAATCCAGAAATTATTAAATAATAATCTGGATCCCCGCCTGCGCGAGGATGACAAGATAGCGGATATGAATTTATCAATCATCATTGTTAACTACAAAAACAAAATTAAAATCGCTAAATGTTTAGCGGCTTTTTATGCGGCGGATTTAACCGGATTAAATTTTGAAGTTTTTTTGGTGGACAATGCCTCCGGTGATGATTTGTCGGCTTTTGCCTTTTATCCGAATTTAGCAATTATAAATTCCGACAAAAATCTTGGCATGGGCGGCGGTAATAATCTCGGTTTGCAGCGGGCAAAAGGCGAGTTTGTTTTGGTTTTGAATCCGGACGCTTATGTTTCGCGCGACGCTGTTAAAATTTTGCTTAATTATATAAAAACCAATAATGATGTTGCAGTGGTCGGACCGAAACTTTTAAATTCCGATGGTAGTTTACAGTATTCTTGCGCTAATTTTCCGCAGATTTTCACGCCGATTCTTCGCCGAACTTTTTTGGGAGATTATTTTAAAAAAAGCCGCGACAGTTTTATGATGACCGATTTTAATCACGATGAAATCGCCGAAGTCGATTGGCTGATGGGTTCATGCTTAATGATTCGACGCTGTGATTGGTCCGGTTTTGATGAGCGATTTTTTATGTATTTTGAGGATATCGATTTGTGCCGTAATTTTCACGTGCTCGGGAAAAAAGTAATTTATAATCCCCAAGCCGTGGTCACTCATGATCACCAAAGAGCAAGCGCCAAATATCCTTGGTATCAAGCGATTTTTTGCGACGCTTTAGCGCGGCACCATATAAAATCATGGTTGAAATATTTTTGGAAATGGCGCGGCCAGAAAACTACTTAATAAATAATTTATATAAAGCTTCTTGCTGTCCGAGTTTGGCAGTGAAATAGAGAATGTCGCCGTCAGCGTTTAAAACTGGCGGCATTATTTTTTCAAGAGAAATTAACCTGGTGAATTGTTTTTCGCCGTTGAGATTGATAAGGTTTATATTTTTTTCCGTGGAATAAATTAAATAATTGTCTTCTTGCCAAATGATGCCAGTTAGCGGTTCGCTGGTGCGAGCTATCAGGTTTTTTTGATTGCGATTAATATCGAAATGAAAAATTTCGAAATCGGTGGCATATAAAAAATTATTGTCATTTATTGGCGCATAATATTTTATATTTTTGAATTTATCGGAAATAATATTGGGTATTTTTGCCGGTGAAGTGGATTTCAATAAGATATTTTCTTCGCTTTCAGTCTTTAAATTTATAATTTTTTTGGTGCCGTTCAAAATTAAATGTTTTTGGTCTTCGGTTAATTCAATATTTTGCAGAGCAGTATCAATTATTTTTAGCGGTAAATTTTTTTTAAACAAAATAAGATTTTCCAAATAAGTCGTTTCGCTCGGATAAACATTAATATTTTTGGTAACCGTCCAATAGCCCTCAAGACTGATGCTTATTTCATAGTTTCCCGGGAGAACACTTTTTAATTTGGCCGGAGTTTTTAAATGCTTATCGTTTTGTAAGTAACTATTATCCAACAAACGTTGCGGCGTTTTGTCTATGATATCGACTAAGGCGTCGCTGGGAGTGCTGCTAAGAAAAATAGCACCAGTTCTTTGTAATAGTGCGTTGAATTTTAAAGGCCAAGTCAAATTTAAACGATAGCCAGCAGCGTATAAAGAAACCAAAAAGGTTGTAATAAAAAATATTACAACAAAACCCCAAAATATAAAACGACGTTTGCGATGAGTCATATGATTTATTCAACGCGCTTGATATCAGCTCCAAGAGCTTGTAAGCGCTCGTCAATTTTTTCGTAACCGCGTTCAATTTGATAAATATTATCGATTTCAGTGTTGCCTTTAGCGGTCAAAGCGGCGATTACCAAAGCAATGCCGGCACGTAAATCCGGGCTGGTTAATTTTTTGCCATAAAGCTGGGTCGGGCCGCTGATGGTAACACGATGCGGATCGCACATAATAATATTGGCGCCCATTTGCGAAAGCATGTCGGTCCATAACAAGCGGCGATCATAAATGTTTTCTTGAACCAAGCTGGTGCCTTGAGCTTGCGTCATTAAAACGATATATGGTGATTGTAAATCGGTTGGAAATCCAGGATATTCATGAGTTTTGATGTCATATGGTTTTATAACTCCAGATTTTTTCATTTTAATAAAATCAGTTCCAACTTCAAAATTAACTCCAATCTTTTTTAGAATTGTCAGTAAAATTTCGACGTGATGCGGATTACAATTTTTTATGGTTATTTCAGAATTAGTGGTTGCGGCCATTAAAGCAAAAGATCCGGTTTCGATTCGGTCGGGAATAATGGTAAATTCACCGGCGCTTAATTTTTTTGCCCCTTCAATGATTATGGTTGGACTGCCGGCGCCGGTAATTTTGGCACCGTGTTCATTCAAATATTCAGCCAAAGTTTCGATTTCCGGCTCCATGGCGCAGTTGCGCAAAATAGTTTTGTCGGGAATTAAACAAGCGGTCATCATTAAACTTTCAGTACCAGTAACACTAACAGTCGGAAAGAAATAATCGGCTCCATGAAGCTTATCTCCCTTTATATAATAGTGTTTTTCATTCATTTCAACTTCGGCGCCGAAAGCTTGAAAACCCTCTAAAAAGAAATCGATTGGCCGACTGACCGCACCGATAACGCAACCGCCGGGATGAGGAAATTTAACTTCGCCGAAACGCGCCAAAACCGGTCCGGCAAACATTACGGATGAACGGAATTTATTGACTAATTTTTCGGATAATTCAATTTGGTTAATTTCAGAAGTGTCGATTTCTACAAAGTCGCGTCCGCGCTCTATTTTGCCGCCGATTTCCACAATCAAATCCAAAGCTTTATTGACGTCCTCAATATTCGGTAAATTTTTAATAGTGATTTTTTCTTTTGATAAAATGGCAGCCGGAATTATTTTTAAAGCCTGATTTTTGGCGCCTTTTACCTCAATTTCGCCCTTTAATTCTTGTCCGCCGTTAATAATAAATTTTGGCATATTTTTTAACCCGTCATTCCTAATCCGATCAGGAATCCGGGGATTTTAATAATTTTAATAGTTCTTATCATAGCTTATCCTATTTGTCGATATTTTTCAATCTAATATTTGACAAATCCAAATAATCTGTTAATATTGAGATTATTGAATAAATTTAAAATTATCTATCGAAGCACTTAGCAGCTTGATGGGCACAAATTATATGGCAAAAATCGCAGTTATCAAGGCCGGCGGCAAACAATACAAAGTCCAAGAAGGTCAAACAATCAAAATTGAAAAATTGGAAAATAATGTTAGCGACAAAGTAAAATTTGAAACTTTGTTAATTTCTGATGAAAATGGTGAAGCTTTGGAATTAGGCACTCCATCTTTGGGTGAAAAAGTTACAGCCGAAGTTATGGAACAAGGTAAAGCCGACAAAGTTTTGGTGGTAAAATTCAAAAACAAAACTCGTTATACTAGAACTTATGGTCATCGTCAACCGTTTACAGCTGTAAAAATCACTTCTATTGCTTAAATTGTCACCTCACCCCAACCCCTCTCCATTTCGTCCCGAGTTCTCGGAACTCAACAGCGAGGGGAAATAGCAAAAACACCTCGCATTTGCGGGGTGTTTTTTTGTACTGAAAATATCATTTTAATAATCTTTGGTAGAATACCGTTAGCCATGCGGGGTGAAGCGCCGCGTGATGAACGCAGTGAATTTTACGCGGTTGACATTTATTTAAAAGTATGCTATAATTATTTTCATAATAATCTCGGGATTATTATCGAATTTGTCTGGATAGACAAAATGTTATTTGAAAACAAAAATTATATTGTCATGACGAAGAAAATTATTGTCACCGACGAACAGTTTGGTGTGGTGTCGAAAAGGCTTTGGGAAATTCAACGCCGATTCAAAGAAGGAACTTTATCGTTTGAATATTTGGACAAGAGTTTGCAACAAGTTGTTGAAGGCAAGTTTAATAATTCGGAACAAACCGTTGAAAACGGCCCTATTCTACGTTTAATCTCCGCTGGCGAAAAGATAATGCTTGAAGCCAATAATGGTAAAAGCAAAATCTATGGCAATGACAAAACATTCAATTCTTATATCAGCAATAATTTTGAAAAGCTGAAACTTAATAAAAATAGTTGTGCTACCCCAGAAACATTGCTTGATGTTTACGAACTTATTAAAGATGCTAAATTTGCCGAAATATTTAATTCACTTAATTGTGATTTAGATAAACTGGTAATGACGCAATCCCAAATAGTTAGTTTTTGTGAAAAACATCCCACTTGGTTACGTCAAAACGGAGTTGCCACATTTTTCCTGATAAAGAAAAATGAAGATTTGCTTGCTACCAATGACAATCTTTTTGTGGTCGACGTGGGTGTTTACTCTGACGGTCTGGACGTCAGTGTTGGTCGCTTTGAGTATGACAGTGTTTGGCACGCTCGGTATCTTCCTCGCGTGGTGGCCCCGCAACTTATCGCTTAAGACATTTGGATCTTTAAATTTGGTTCTTTATCACTTAGTCCCTTGGGTTTTTAGAACTTTTTGTTCTGGAAATTTGAGGGATTTTTTTGTTTTTATCTAAATTGTATTCCGATATTTCAACGCATTTCCCAAAGTCATCTCATCGACATATTCCAAATTAGCACCCATCGGGAGGCCGCGGGCCAGGCGAGAAATTTTTATCTTCGGATTTTTCAAAAGTTTACTCAAATACATGGCTGTGCTTTCACCTTCCATGGTCGGGGAGAGCGCCAAAATAATTTCAATGTTATTTTTTACTTTTAAGAGCGCATTAATTTTTTCCGCCAATTTTCTGATATTTAAATCTTCCGGTTTAACATTTTCCAAAGTATTGATTAAGCCGCCAAGAACAAAATATTGGCCGTTGAATTGATTGGTATTTTCCATGCTAATTAAATCTTGCAAATTAGCGACAATGCAAATCAAAGCCTTATCTCTTTTTTCGTCGCCGCAAATTTCGCACGGATTATTTTCCGAGATTCGCTGACAGGATGAGCAGGTGTTAATATTATTTTTTAATTCACTCAAATAATGAGCAAACATTTTTAATTTTTCCGGACTTTGCTTTAAGAGATAAAAAACATAACGTTCGGCCGTTTTGGGGCCGACCGTTGGTAGTTGAGTGAATTGCTCGATTAAATTTTTGATGCTGTTTGGGTATTTCATATAGATTCCGGGTCAAGCCACGTACTACGTGGCAAGCCTGGAATGACAAAATAAGTTGGTCCGGAATGACATGTCATCCTGAACTTGATTCAGGATCTATTTTAACCCTGGAAAACCGCCCATTTCCTGCATTTTTTTGGCCATTAATCTTTGGGTTTGTTTCATAGCATCATTAGTTGCGCTTTTGATGGCGCTTTCCAAACTAGCCTTATCAAGCTCGCTATTAATACTAACTTCAGTAATTTCCATATTGCCGTTCATAGTGATTTTAACACCATTTTTTTCGGCAGTAATAACTTCGCCGCCAAGCGCGCTTTGCATTTTCTTAGCTTGGTCGCGCAAATCTTTAAGTTGTTTTAATTTATTGAACATAGTTTTAGACTGTCATCCGCCCAGGGCGGATCCAGGATTATTATTTTATTTATTCATTATATCAAACAATTAGCCTCGGTGCCAGTTTAAAATTGAATCGGCGCATCATTGTCGCTGTATTGTTTGCTTAAATTTTTAAAACTGGCAGTCTCGTCGGAGAAATATAAATCGACTTTACCGGTCGGGCCATTACGATGTTTAGCCACATGAATTTCGGCTTTATGGCGTTCTTCAATCGGCAAGTCTTGTGGGTTATAAGTGCGATCGGCCGCTTTGCGATAAATAAACATTACGATATCGGCGTCTTGTTCGATGGAACCGGAATCGCGCAAATGTGATAGCTTTGGAATGGCTGGACCGCCTTGTTGCTCTACGCCGCGAGAAAGCTGCGCTAAAGCTAGAACTGGAATATTTAATTCGCGAGCAATACCTTTTAAGCCGCGACTGATTTCGGAAATTTCCTGAACGCGGTTATCTTGAAATTTACCGCGACCTTCCATTAATTGTAAATAGTCGATAACTACCAAACCTAAGCCTTTTTCAGTTTGTAGCCGGCGGCATTTGGCGCGAATTTCCATAACAGAAACATTCGGGGAATCATCAATATAAATTTTAGCCTCAGATAATTGGCCCATGGCTTCGGATAATTTAGCGAAATCGTTATTTTCGGCTTTGTCGGATAGATTACCGGTGCGCATATTCCAAGAATTAATATTGGCTTGAGAACAAAGCATGCGATCAACTAATTGTTCTTTACTCATTTCTAAAGAAAAAATACCGACGCCCTCTTTGGTTTTAATGGCGGCTTGACGAGCAATATCTAGCGCTAAGGCAGTTTTGCCCACACTCGGACGAGCGGCTAAAATAATCAAATCGGATTTTTGCAAACCGGAAAGAAGATTGTCCATCTCGTGAAATCCGGTCGGTATGCCACGTAATTTTCCGCCTTTTTTTTGCAATTCATCAATTCTTTCAAAAGCTTCGTTTAGCAGGGAATCAATCGGTAAAAATGAATTTTTTAGGTATTTGCGGGAAACGCCAAAAATTTTTTGTTCGACATTATCCAAAATATTTTCAATTTCTTGTTCTTCGTCATAACTCAGATCCATGATTTCTGCTGCTGCTGTTTGCAATCGACGCAGAGTGGCTTTGCGTTGAATAAGCATAGCGTAATGGCTAATATTAGCCGCAGTAGTGGCGAAGTTTGATAATTTAGCCAAATAAGTGCGACCGCCCGCTTCTTCTAATTTTTTTCTTTCGTCTAATTTGCTGCTAAGAGTAACAATATCAATCGGTTCGCGAGCTTCATAAAGCGAGCAAATAGCATCATAAATGACTTGGTGGGCGCTTAAATAAAAATCCTGCGGCATCATGCTGTCGGCAATTTTATTTATGGAATCCTTATCGATTAAAAGACAGCTAAGAAGAAATTGCTCGGCTTCGATGTTTTGCGGCGGAATTTTTTCAATTAAATTTTTATTGCGATTATCCATATTTTTTCATCAGAGTTTATTTTTCCTTCATCTTATATGATTATAATGTAAAGTTCAATCGGCGATTTTCCCCTTGTTTTGAACAAGATGCCCACATATTGACACATTTTATAAAATATGCCAAAATTCATTCCATAATAGTCCTGGGATTATTATCCGTTTTGCTCGGAATAATCAGCAAAAAACGTTATTTTAAAACTTAATAATTATGGTAAACAAGAGGGCGGTAGACATTCATCTGAAGTCTAAATGGGTTGAAATATATGCAGATTTGTTTGACCAAGAAGTTAATTTTATCGATCTGGTTATTCCTGAGATTTACAGTCCGAGCAAATACTTTGCGGTTATTGTTGCCAAGAGAATGACGATAGATAAAATAGTGACAGCTATGCGTCGAGAATTCGATGTTAATCTTTTTGTCGAAGATTTGGATAAAATTATTACGGTCAATGATCGTGTTGCCGACAAAAATTATGTCGTATTATTCGAAGTAAATTTCGAAGCCAATGAAAACAAGGATTTAAAAAAAATCTCAGCCAGCACATTGGACAGAAAAAACATTAAAGGCATAACCTTGCTGGAAAGATTGCTTCTAGATGTTTATTGCCATTCTCGTTACCAAGGTTGCCATGTGCTTGATGCCAACTGCGGCACTATGTGCAGCGGTTCGCGTCTTTCGGTTTATTCTGGCGGTGGTGTTCCTTGCGTTTCTTGGAATTCTTTGAACTCCGAACTGAATGTCAGTTGGGTTCCTGTCAATAACTCCGGCAACAATACTAGCCGAGCAGTTATTTATTCGACTTAATTTTTTTATTTTTCTGGGCCAATTTCGTTTTTAACGAAGTTGGCTCTTTTAATATAATAAAAGAGTTCAATAAACCGGCCTTTTATTGGTATCAATAAAACTATTGCCAAATGTATTTTTGTTTGTTATTATTTGTTTAAGAAATAAATTTTCTGCATTTTTTGTTTAAAAGAAGATTTTATTAGGCGCTCATAGCTCAGTTGGTAGAGCAGATCCCTTTTAAGGATAAGGTCGAAGGTTCGAGTCCTTCTGAGCGCACATAACCCGCTTTTTGGCGGGTTTTTAGAAGGCCATCTTAGCTCAGCTGGTAGAGCAGCTGTCTTGTAAACAGCAGGTCGTCGGTTCGAACCCGACAGATGGCTCACATGGAAACTATCAATTTTAAAATCTATACTCTCGGCTGTAAAGTTAATCAGTACGATTCTTCGGTTTTGGCTAAAGAGCTAATCTCAGCCGGATTGTGCGAAACAGACGGCGATGCCGCTTTAGCAATTATTAATACTTGTTCGGTTACTAAAAGCGCGATTGCAAAAGATCGCGCCATGGTGGTCCGCGCGCGCAAAGAAAACCCAAAGGCCAAAATTGTGGTTTGCGGTTGTATGCCGCGAATTTATTCTCAAAGTGATGTTAAGGCCGATCTGATTTGTCCCGACAAAGATCCAAAGATTCTCTCCAAAAAAATAATCGAATTCTTTTTTGGCAAGGATGTTTTGTTAAAAACATCGTGCCAGACTTCGCGCCGTCAAGCGATTGATCGCGCTCGTTATTTTATAAAAATTCAAGACGGCTGCCGCCAGTTTTGTTCTTATTGTGTTATTCCTTATTCGCGTGGCGAATTATCCAGCCGCGAGCCGGCCGACATTATTGTAGAAATTAAGGAAGCCTTAGCTTTGGGCTACCAAGAAATTGTTTTGTCCGGAATTCATCTTGGTCTTTATGGCGTAGATTTTAAAAATCAAAAAATAAATTTGGCCGGAATTATGGAAAAAATAATTTCTTTGCCGGGGGATTTTAGAATTCGTTTAAGTTCTATTGAAATCAATGACGTGAGCAATGAATTAATGGAGCTAATGACTAAGAGCGATAAAATTTGTCGTCATTTGCATATTTCCTTGCAGTCCGGTTGCGATAAAATTTTAAAATTAATGAATCGACCATATGATACCGGTTACTTTGCGGCTAAAATTAAAAAATTGCGCGCTTTAATGCCGGACATCGCTATTTCTACTGATATTATTGTCGGTTTTCCGGGAGAAAATGAAGATGATTTTATGGCTACTTATAATTTTGCCGCTGAAATCAAGTTTTCTAAAATACATGTTTTTTCTTTTTCGGCTCATGAAAAAGCACCGGCTTTTAACTTTCCCAATCAAGTCAGATCCGATTTGATAAAAGATCGTTCGGCTCGTTTGCGCGCTTTGTCTGTAAAATTAGAGCGAATCTACGCCAAAGAAATTAGTTCCGGTCTCGCCGGGCGGGAAGTGGCGGTTTTGATTGAGTCTTTCACCGAGCAGCAGTTTAAGGGTAAAACTGAGTTTTATTTTGATTTATTTTTTACAAAAAAACAGATAATAAACATTGAAGCCAAAACAATTTCTCACAAGACTCTGATTGGCCGCTTGGCAAAAATAAGATTATAGTATTTTTATTTGGTGCTTTTTATTAAAATATGTTATATTATTATCATAGTTTATTGCAGATAAAATATGATAAAAATATTTTCAAGATTTAGCGATTTAAAAATTTCCCGAAAGATTTTCTTAACATTTTTTACTTTATTTTTTTTCGCGATCACCAGCTTAATTCTCAACAATTATATTTTCTTTAACGAAGCGGTCCATCGTGTCGTTGAATCCAAAGCCGATTATGGCAATCGAGCTTTTTATGCTACTATTTCCGGCCGTTTTAATATTTTATCGGCGCTCTTGGAATCGACTGGCCGCGATTCAAAAATTCAAGATTTATTTTTAGAGGGCGATCGCTCTGGTCTTTATGATTATGCCAATCCATTATTTGAATCATATCAAAGGGAATACGGTATCTCCGGTTGGAATTTTATTGGTTTGGATGGACAAAGATTTCTTCGGATGCAACAAAAAGATTTCTTCGGCGATTCGGATGTTTCGCCTCTTTTTGACGGGGTGCGCTCCAGCCAAGAATCGGTTTATGGTTTTGGCTTGAGTGAAAAATCTTTTTCTTTCCGCGTTATCTCTCCTTTATTTATTCAAGGAAAAATTGTCGGCTTTTTGGAATTCACGGAAAATATTGACGATCTTTTACATCGAGTTGAAAAAGATACTGAATATAAATTTGCCGTGGTTGTTAATAAAAAATATTTAGATAAAGACAGTTTTTTTACTATCAAGAAAAAAGCGGCTTTGCGTAATAATTGGGGCGATATGCCGGACAATGCGATGGTGAATAATATTATTTATTCCCAAGAACAAGATCAATGTTTCAGTGAGGACAATATAAATAATTTACAATTGAAAAAGTTTAGTTATCAAAAAATAAATTTTGCCAGCAAACATTATGAGTGTGCTGGTTTTTTGCTTTTTTTGCCTTTTTATGAAGATCCTTTCAAAGTTCTTTATTTGATAAATATCGATGAATCAACCAGTTTGTTTAATCAGAGCATGTCGGTTTCGGTTGCCTTTTTGGTTATTACTTTAGTCTTGGTTTCTCTAGCGATTTTTTTGATATCGCGCATGATTACAGCTCCGCTGAGCGATTTATTGGCGGTAATTAGAAATTTTATCCGCGGCGACATGAAACATCGTTTTAGACTGACGAGCAATGATGAAATCGGAGAGTTGGGCGTTAACTTCAATCTAATGGCCGATGTTTTGGAGAAAAATAAAATCGAATTAGAGAAAAACAACAAAGAATTGCAAAGCGTAAATGAAGAATTGAAAAAGCATGATGAAGCTTTGGGAAAAAAAGTGGCGGAGCGAACGGCTGATTTGCAGGTCGAGCGTGATAATTTGGAGAAAAAAATAGCGGAGCGAACGGCGGAATTAACCGGACTTAATAAAAATTTAGAAGAGAGAGTGCGTGAAAGAACCGACGAATTGCAAAAAAAGGTTTTGGAATTATCCAAATTTAATCGTATTGCCGTTAATCGTGAATTAAAAATGGTTGAGTTGAAAAAGAAGTTAAAGGATATTGAAAATCAAGATAAAATATAATCTTATGTCTCAAAAAGTGCCTGACGACAATAAAATTTATTCAAATGATGTGGATTTCAAAAAGACTGATAATCCTGAGGCTTATTTGATGAAAATTTTAAGAGACGCTCAAAAAGAAAAATTAAAATTAGAAGAGCAAAAAATTGCGACGCTAAATATTTTAGAAGATATGAGTGAGTCGCAAGAGGAACTGCGCGTTAAATTTCAAGAATTAAAGATTATAAAAGAATTAATTCAAAAGTTGGGTACTAGTTTTGATCCTTTGGAAATAACCAAGCATATCGCCAAATCAGTTTTGAGTGTTTTTCCGGATATTAAAATCGCTTGCGCTAATTTTTTGATGTTTGGTGCCGGCAATATAAAAAATATTTATTTTTTCGATAGCGACGGTGTCAGCGAAGAATATTTGGCGGCGATAAAAAATAATATGTTGGCTTTTGTTGATGATTGCCAATGCTCTTCGGTTGACGAAGCGACTATCGCGGCCTGGAAAAATCCAAAACAAATTGAATTTAAAATTGTAGAAGGCGTTAGCCGGATTAATTCCGACATGCCGCTCAGCATGGTAAATATCCCCATGAATATTGAGGGATTGGTTTGCGGTTTTTTTAATTTTTCTTTATCAAACGCTGATATTACCGAAAGGGAAATCAGATTTTTTAAGACCTTGTTGGAGAGCGCTTCACAGACGGTTGTCCATATTCGCCAATTGGTTTTTTCCGAACATTCTCGCTTGCGCGATTTGATTCAGAGTATGACTAACGGCGTTTTAATGTTTGATGTCGATTGGCGAGTGACGGCGGTTAATCCGATTTTTAAAAAAATGGTTTTCAAGCAAGAGCTCGGCTATAATCTTAAAGAATTTTTGGATTATTTTGCGGCACAAGAAAAGGATGGTTCAAAAAATTTGGACTTAAAATATTTTATTGAAAAAACTTTGAAAAGCGGTCGGCCGACTTATATTGATGAAGTTTATTTTTCCAAGGCGATTTATGAAGCTTCGGTGGTTCCGGTGCATGATTACGCCAATAAAGTTACGGGCGGCGCCATTATTTTGCATGATATTACGCACATCAAAGAAATTGATGAACTTAAGACTGAATTTGTGTCGGTGGCTTCTCATCAGCTACGCACGCCGCTGACGGCTATAAAACTTTTTGTGGAAATGTTGTTAGGTGACGGTGTCGGCAAAATTAATGATGAGCAGCGCGAATATTTGAGCGATATACAAGAATCTTCAAATCGCATGGTTCGTTTGGTTAATAATTTATTGAATGTTTCCAGAATTGAAACTGATCGTCTAAAAATTGAACCGCAAGACACGGATATCATTGCCTTTATTTCTCAGGCGATTGAGGAAATAAAAAGTTTAGCCGAATTAAGAAAGTGCGACATAAAATTTAGAAAGCCGAAATTATCAATTGAAACTTTATCGATCGACCAAACATTAATGCATCAAGTTATTCATAATTTGTTAATTAATTCGATCCATTATTCCAAGCCAGATGGCGGAACCATCAATGTTGATATTAGCGAAGACAAGGATCATGTTATAATTTCAGTAAAAGATAATGGCATTGGCATTCCGGAAAGTTCACAAAAAAAGATTTTCCAAAAATTTTATCGCGCTGATAATGCCATTAAAGTTTCCACAGAAGGTTCGGGCTTGGGCATGTATGTAGTTAAAATGATTGTGGAAGCATCCGGCGGTCGAATTTGGTTTGAATCGGAAGAAAATAAAGGCAGTTGTTTTTATGTTTTAATACAAAAAAGCGGTATGAAAAAGAAAGCTGGCGAAAAAACTCTTGTTGTTTAATTGTCTAAAGTTTTGTTTTTTGCTAGAATATTGGGATAAATAATAATTTAAATATATGAAAAATGGATTAGGGAAAATTTTACTGGTTGAGGATGATAAATTTATTTCTCGAGCTTTTAAAGATGGTCTAACCCGAGCCGGATTTGATGTAGAGCAGGCTTTGGACGGGGCAGAGGCTTTGGAAAAAGTGAAAGCAGAAACTCCGGACTTAATGTTATTGGATTTAATTATGCCGATAAAAAACGGTTTTGATGTTTTGGAAGAAATTAGCGCCAAGAAAATGAAAAAATTCCCAATAATTATTTTGTCTAATTTGGGACAAGAATTGGATATTAAAAAGGCTAAAGAATTTGCGGCTGATGATTATTTAATAAAATCAAACGTAACTTTAAAGGAAGTCGTTGAAAAGGTGAAAACTTATTTGAAATAAGTGCGTGTTTGTTTGCTTATCCTATGCAAGTAACTAATTCTAAACTGCATGAAATTTTGGTGGAGCCTGGATATATTTCCGAGGCCGATTTTAATGCAGCCGTAAAACAATCCGAAGCGGAAAAAACTTCTTTGGAGGAGGTTTTATTTGCCAGCGACTTGATTCGAGACGATCAGTTAGGACGCTTGGTGGCTGATAATTTTGGATATCGTTTTATAGAATTGAAACGAGAAAATATTGATACGGAAATTTTTGGTTTGGTTCCGGAATCAATGGCAGTAGCTCGCGGTATCGTGGCTATTAACAGTGATGAAGCCGGTTTTAAAATTGGTATGCGCAACCCGGACGATTTGGAAACGATCAGTTTAATGGAGAAGCGTTTGGGCGGTCGGGTTATTCCTTATTATATTACGGCTAAGGATTTTCAGGATAGCGTTTTTAAATATAAAAGCGGTTTATCGGGAGAATTTAAAGCAATTATAAAAACGTTAAAAGACAAAAAAACCAGACGGGAAGTTAAAGATGAATTAATTGTTAAAATAGTTAACACTCTTTTAACTTATGGTTATAAGGACAATGCTTCTGATATTCATATTGAACCTTATCTCAATAAAATAGTTATTCGTTTCCGCGTTGATGGCGTGATGAGCGATGTTTTGGAAATTCCCAAAGAATTGTCAGATTTTTTGGTATCTAGAGTTAAGATATTGGCCAAGTTAAGAATTGATGAACACCAAGCGGCCCAAGATGGAAAATTCAGATATGATATGGGTGGAGAAGTCTTTGATGTTCGTGTTTCAATCTTGCCGGTTACCAACGGTGAAAATATTGTGCTGCGTTTACTGTCGGCTAGAAATCGCCAACTCAGCTTGCTCGATTTGGGCTTGGCGGAAAAAGATTTGGCCAAGGTTAAAAAAATGGCCAGTTATCCGCACGGTATGATTTTGGCGGTTGGTCCGACCGGTGCCGGTAAAACTTCCACTCTTTATGCTATTTTGAAAATTTTGAATAAGCGCGATATTCATATCTCCACCATTGAAGATCCGATTGAATATAATATTGAAGGCATATCGCAAATTCAGGTTAATTCCAAAGCCAAGCTTACTTTTGCCAAGGGTCTTCGTTCGATTTTGCGTCAAGACCCCGATGTTATTATGGTGGGAGAAATTCGCGATGAGGAAACGGCAGATATCGCCATTAACTCCGCTTTGACCGGTCATTTAGTGCTATCAACTTTACATACCAATAATGCCGTGACATCAGTGCCGCGCTTGATTGATATGAAAGTTCAACCGTTTATTTTGGCTTCAACTATGAATTTGGTTATAGCTCAAAGATTGGTGCGAAAAATTTGTGAAAATTGCCGCGAATCTTATCTGGCTGATGCCGAAGCGATAGAGCTTGTGAAAACTGATCCGCGCGCCATGGAAATATTAAAAAATCTCGGCCATAAAGATTTAAAGAAGACTCGTTTTTATCGCGGCACTGGTTGCAGCGTTTGCAATGGCACCGGTTATGTCGGCCGTATTGGCGTTTTTGAAGTTTTGGAAGTTAGTCCTAAAATTAAAAGATTAATAGCTAAGCAGGCTTCAAGCGAAGAAATAATGGCGGCGGCCGTAGCAGATGGTATGACTTCAATGTTGGAGGATGGTCTGGCTAAAACTTTAAATGGCTTAATTTCTCTTGATGAAGTTATCCACGCTATTAAAGAATAAATTTTTAAATTATTTTATAAATAAAATTATGCCGAAAGAATCGCTGACTAAAAATGTTACGGCTAAGGAATCTTTGTCGCGTGGATTTTTTTCTTTTTCGACAAAAGGCGAAACAAGCTCAAAACAAAGCAAGCTTAAAAAAGTTTTTGATTTGCAACTCGGACATGGTCAAGTTACTCTGGCGCAAAAAGCGGTTTTTGCAAAAAATATGGCAATCATGCTGCGATCCGGTTTAAATATATCGGAAGCTCTTGATATTATTATAAGCTCTTCGTCGGGGTATTTTAAAAAAGTTATTGAGGACGTTTATGAATCGGTTACTTCCGGAAATTCTTTATCAAATTCTTTGGGGCGTTATCCGCGAATTTTTTCCGGAATTTTTATTAATGCCACTTATGCTGGTGAATTATCGGGAACTTTAGAAAATAACTTTAATGCCATTGCCACCCAATTGGAAAAAGACAAAGAATTATCTTCCAAAGTTAAACAAGCCTTGCTTTATCCGGTTGTAGTTTTGGTGGCGGCGTTGATTTTGGGTTTGGGCATATCGTTTTTTGTTCTGCCGCAAATTACCAATCTTTTTGAAGGAATGCGTTCGGAATTGCCGGCTTCCACAAGAATGTTAATGGCTTTTGCCAAATTTATCCGCGAACATGGCTTTGCTTTTGTTGCGACAATTCTAATAACGCTAATTTCGCTTGCATGGTTATTGCGCCAAAAATTTGTTAAGCCGCTAACTCATTGGATTTTTTTGAAAACCCCGGTGGTTAAAGGCATGGTCCAAGGAACAAACTTGGCTTATTTTTGCCGAAATTTAAGCGTTTTGCTGCAAAGCGGCATTAGCATTGATCGTGCTTTAAAAATAACCAAGGATACTCTAAATAATTATTATTATCGAACGGCTGTAGAAAATATTTCTTTGCGTATTAGTAAGGGTATGTCACTGTCCGATGATTTACGCCAATACCAAAATTTATTTCCGTCAATGTTAATTAAAATGATTATGGTGGGTGAGCGTTCCGGCCAATTGGAAGATACTTTAGTTTATTTGTCTAATTTTTACGAGGACGAAGTTGATAATTCAACCAAAACTTTAACGGTGGCGATTGAACCGATATTACTTTTATTTATTGGCGCCATTGTGGCCTTTTTAGTGCTAGCGATAATTACCCCGATTTATAATATTACTGGCTCTATGAAATAATGTTTTGTTTATGTTTGATTTTTTTAAAAAAAATAGAAAATTACCGGCTTTTAGTTTAATGGAAGTTTTGATTGTTGTTTCTTTAATTTCTATTTTGGCGATATCGTCTTTGCCGATTTACGGTAATTTTTTTGGCAGTGCACAGCTCAATGAAAATTCTTCTATTCTTATTCAGACAGTACGGCAAGCGCGCGAATTAAGCCTTAATCGTTTTTACAATATTAATTACGGTGTTAAATTTTTGCCTGACAGTTATGTCTTATATACGGGAAGCTCGTATGCATCGCGTACTTCCAGTTCGGATCAAATTTTTTCTTTAAATTCAGCCTTATCGCTTTCAACTACCTTAACCGATAATGAAGTTAATTTTTCCCGCGGAATTGGTATGCCGAGCAGCAATGGCACAGTTTTATTGCATCACGGCAGTTTGGGCGATAGGACGATAATTATAAATTCTTTGGGGGTGGTATCGTTGCAATAATTATTATTTAAAATGATAAATAAAATTTGGATTCGCTCTGAGCGGATAACAAAAAAAAATAAACCGGGAATGTCATTGGTGGAATTAATTATCGCCATGGCAGTTTTTTCTTTAATAATTATAGCTTTAACTAGCATGTCAGTCGGTGGATTTTCTTCTTTGGATCGCGGTGCTGCTCAAAACGAAGCGGGCGCTTTGGCGCAGGAGGGAATTGAAGCGGTGCGCGCTATTAAAAGCCGAGCTTGGAATGAATTGATTTATAATTCGAGCGGCGTGCAAATTGTTAATAATCAATGGAAATTAAAAGGCGAAGGCACAACCGACGTTATCGGAAAATATACGCGCACTATCACTTTTTCTGATGTTTGTCGAACAACCGGTACTTTAGATATTGTCGATTGCCCGGGCGATTATACCGATCTATTTTCGAAAAAAGTTGCGGTAGTTGTTTCTTGGTCAAGCGGTTTACGTACCAGCACGGTGACACGGGAACAATATTTAACAAATTGGATCGGGCATTATTTTCGCCAAACTGATTGGTCGGGCGGATCCGGTTCCAGTATTTGGACCACTGCTAATAAATATTTAAGCGATAATGGCAATGTAAAAGTAAGCACGGCCGGACAAGTATCTTTGAATGTTAGCAGTAATGCGCCGACGTCATCGGCTAGTATTGATTGGACTTATGATAATGCCGGTGAATATAATTATGATGTTAATACCACTGAATTTACCGGTACTGCTGTTCAGCTTAAAGATTTGGGTGGCGGCGGTTCTTGCTCCGGCACCCCGAATTCTTGCAGCACTTTCTCAACTCAGCCAACTTGTTCCACGCAAATCGGTTGTTCCTGGGCGGCGGCAGACGCTGGGAGCACGGTTAATTCTAGTTTTGCTACTACGACCAATCCATGGGTTTATTCGGATTGGGAGGATTCGTTTGCTAGAGTAAGTTCCGGCCGCACGGGTGGCTATATTTATATAAATTTTTCCGGTAGAAAAAGTACAACCATGTCCGGCTATTATCAGCAGAGCTTCGTTTCCAATTCGTCGGATCCAACCGCTACTTTAAGTTTTGATTGGGCGGCATTACTATATTCGGCCGGTTCCTTAAATTCATTTAAGTTTTATGTTTTTGTCGATTCTGCTCCTGGCGCACCAACCATTGGCAGTGAGGTTTGGTCAACAACAGTTACCAGTGTTACTTCTTTTGCATCTATATCCAATTTGGATGTTTCTGCTAAATTAGCAACACCGGGGACTCATTATATTAAATTGGCTATTCGCGCTATTTATGTTAATGGTGGCACTCCCGGCACGTCACGCGGTGCCTTTGATAATGTTGTGCTTAAGTGGTCAAAAAGCGCCTTTTGCGACGGTACGCCAAATTCTTGTAATACTTTTTCAACGCAATCACCTTGCTCGGCTCAGCTTAATTGCTCTTGGTCGGCCGCACCCCTATATTCGGCTGGCTCGCCGACGGTAGAAGCAATAACTGCATTTAGTACATCTTCGCTAGTTAATTGGTCGGGATTTACGGAAACGGCCGCAACAAATGGCGGTTCAATTTCTTATCAGTTATCGGATGATAATGGCGCTCATTGGCGCTATTGGACCGGCTCGATTTGGGCGACAACCACCGGAAACAATTACAATGACTCATCGGTTATTAATACCAATATTGCAAAATTTCCGACCAGTACCGGTCAAATTAAGGTTAAGGCTTTTTTAACGAGTAACGGTTCGCAATTAGTTCAACTTGATAATGTTAATATTGCTTATGTCAAAAAAGGAATAGTTTCTTGCAGCACAGTTGAATTGCCTTATAATTATTATTGGAGTTTTGCTAATTCAACTGATTACACTTATGATACCGCTGAGATTGAATTTGCTTCCGGGCAGGCGCAATTAAAACTGCTTGATGTTCCCGGTTATACCGCGGGATTATGGCACATGGATGATTCTAGCGGTAATTTTATTGATAGTTCAGGATATTCTTATGATTTAAATAATCAATTAGGAACAACCGGAACCTATAGTCAGAGCGGCGAATTTTCTAATGCCGTCAGTTTTGATGGCGATGGCGGTCGGTATATACCAACAGCCAGCGCGCCGAACTTGTCGATTACCGGACCAATAACAGTTGAAGCTTGGGTTTATAAAACTTCCGCCTACTATGGCGTTTTTCAACCGGTTGCCGGAAAGTGGGATGATTATTGGTTTAATTTTGCCCGAAGCTATGCTTTGGCGATTAATGAAGGCAATGATGCGGTGTTCTTAGTTTCTCCTAATGGTTTTACAAGCAACAGCATCACTTCCAATGTGTCTGTGCCAATAAATCAATGGGTTCATTTGGCCGGCGTTTATGACGAATCAAGATTATATATTTTTATTAATGGTGTTTTGCGCGGTAGCACTGCTTATAGTTCCGGCATTTATGATACAACAAAGTCAGATTTTATGATCGGTGCTTTAGAAAATTATAATAGCAGTCCGAAATATTTTACCGGCAAAATTGATGAAGTGCGCGTTTCTAGTAATGCGCGTTGGACAAGTGCTTTCACCCCGTCATCAACACCTTATATTACAGATAATGGCTACACAACCTATCCAATGGATTCTCCGTCGGTAAATCCAAAAGTGTCATTCAGCACCACTTCGGTTTGGCGCTGGACCGGTTTTACAGAAACGGCTGAAACAAATGGCGGCTCAATTTCTTATCAATTATCAAGCAACGGCGGTTTTACTTGGCAATATTGGAATGGTTCAGTTTGGGCAACAGCTGGTGCGGATAATTATAATACCGCCGCTGTTATCGATGCCAATATTGATACTTTTACAACCAGCACCGGACAAATTATGTTTAAAGGATTTTTGACGAGCGACGGTTCGCAATTGGTTCAACTCAATAATGTTGATGTTTCTTACGTAAAAAATGGCGGCTTATTCTGCGGCGGTACCGGAATTTTAACTTCATCAGCAATCGACATGGGAACTTCATCGGCAGTGTCGATTATAAATTGGGATCAAGATATTTCTTTTTGTTCACCTGATTGTTCGATAAAATTTCAAGTACGTACGGCGCCAGATAGCGGTGGTCTGCCGGGGGTTTGGACAAGTTGGTATGGCACGGCCGGTCCGGGAACTTATTTTACCGACTATTTAGGCAGTAAATTAGATAAGGCTTTAAATGGCAATCGCTGGTTGCAATATAAAACTTTTTTGCAGAGCAGCGGCGGCGGTAATCCGATTTTGCGAGAAGTAAAAATTGATTTTCAATAATATGATTGTAAAAAATAACGACAATCGAATTTGGAGTGACAAAAAATCAGCCTTTACTTTGATAGAGACAATAATTTATATTTCAATTTTAAGCTTGACCATTGTCGGTTTTGTTTCTTTTGTGATGTCAGTGTCAAATGCGCGCAATAAGAATTCGGCGGTAGTCGAAGTTCAGGCCAACGCTCGCCAGGCCTTGGAAATTATCAGTCAAAAAATCAGAAGCGCTTCCGATGTTAATTTGGCATCATCAAGTTTTGGCGTTGATCCGGGGGTGTTGAATCTTGTCATGAAATCTCCGGCCAAAAATCCGACAATAATAAAATTGGATAAAGATAATGGAACTTTAACTATAAGCGAGGGAACGGGCAATGCCGTAGCTTTAATTTCCAATAAAATTTATATCAGTAATTTAATCTTTAGTTATTATACCGGCACCGGGCGTAAAAAAAATATTGGCGTTAATGCCACTTTTAATTATTATAATCCGAGTGGCGGAAAAGATTTTGAATATTCCCAGACTTTGCGTTCGTCGATTAGTTTGCGTTAATAAAATTATATGGCAAAAAAAATATTTCAAATTCCGGACCTGCTTCGACTCAGCGAGGCGAGTCGAGTTCGGAGCGACAATAAAAAACAAAAACCCGGCATGATCGCTTTGCTTTTGGTTGTCGTTATCGGCGCCGCCGCTTTTGTTATGGCTTATGCTTCAACTTTTTTAGGTATCGGTGATTTAACCATGTCTTATAATTCAAATCGAGGAGCCGAAGTTTATTCTTTGGCCGATGGTTGCGTGGAAACCGCTTTGGAAAATTTTAGAAATGATCCAATTAATTATATCGGACAAACTTTGTTTTTTTCCGGTGGATCTTGTATAATAACTGTCAGTGGCAGCGGTGCCGATCGTATTATTTCAGCGGCGGCGACGAGTGATAATTACACCTCAATCATCGATGCGGCTGCGGCTTTTTCTACCGGAGCTTATGGCGAAAATATAATAACCATAAATTCTTGGACGGAGAGAGAGAATTAATTTTTTTAAAAAATGGCATACAAAAAGTCGGTCGGATTAGACATCGCCGATCATACAATTGAAGTTTTGGAATTGGAACGCGGTCTTTTTGGCGACGCCAAAGTGGCGGCAGCCGGACGCATGTCATTAAGCCCGGGAATTGTGTCTAATGGTCGCATTATTAATGCCGAAGCCTTGAAGGCGACTCTGATGAAATTATTTGCCCAAGCCAAACCAAGGGCGATAAATGCCGATGGAATTTGTTTTGGTTTGCCCGACAGTCAAATTTATACAAGAGTTTTTACTTTGCCATTACATCGCCCGGAAGACCGCGAGGCCTTGGTGTTGCGCGAAGCATTAAATAGTATTCCGATTGATGAAGATAATCTAAGTTATACTTATAAAATTTTACATGAAACGGCATCCGGCATAGAAATACTTTTGGCGGCAACGAGTATTGATGTTATTAAAGAGTGGCATGATTTTTTTCTGGAAGCAAAGATGAGAGTTGATATTTTTGACTTGGAGCCTTTGGCCTTGGCACGCGGTTTATTATTAAAAAAAATCGGCGCGACCATTGTTTTGGATATCGGCGCGGCAACAACGAATTTATTTATTTTTAGTTCAAACGATTTGGTTTACAATCGTTGTTTGATGACTGCCGGTGATTATTTAACAAAAAAAATTTCTACCGATTTAAAAATAAGTCCGGCCGAAGCTGACGAACAAAAAATAAAATTCGGCTTGTCTTATCCTGATAATAAAATTTTTCCAATCATCCAAGAATTTTTAAAAGAAATTGCCGATCGCGCCTTGGAATCAATCAATTATTTTGAGGAGCGCAAAAAAGTGAAAGTTGGCAGTTTTATTTTGGTTGGCGGAACCAGCCAGATGTTCGGTGCGTTGGAATATTTTAAGAACGCCTTAAAACGTCCCGGCGTTATCGGACAGATGAAGTTTGATAATAAAATTATTCCTTTATTATATATCGAGGCGGCCGGTTTGGCTTTGCGCGCCATTAATGATAATTATAAAAATGATTTAAAAATATCTTCTTCTTCGGCCAAAGCGCCGAGTGCCGCAACAATAAAAGTTTCAAAAAATGACGAAATTTATTCTCCGGATGATTCTGGTAACGGTAGCGAAGATAATAATAGTCAACTTTCAAAATCTTTAGCGCCACCGGTGATTGCCGAAGAAAAAGTTAAGTCAAAACTTTTGTTCTTGGTAAATATTTTAATTATTGGCGTAGTGCTCATCGGCGTGGCTTGGCAATATCGTAATTATGACAAGAATCAACAGACGGTTAAAACTCAAACCAATATTATTAATTATGATCGTCTGCAATCTTTCGATACCAAAATAGAAATATCGACTAGTGGCCTGGAAAATAATGACAATCGAATTGTCGGACGCGTATCTCGAATTGTAGTTAATTCCGCTTCTGATTTGGTGACCGCCGAAGCGAGCGCCAAGGCTTCGCTCGCCAATGATTTAAAAACTGGAGAAAAATTTTATCGCGAACCGATTAATCGCGATAAGCTGACGGTCGATTTGCAATTCCCGGCAATTTTTGAATGGTTAGTTTATGATCAGCGCAGTTATTTGGCTGCTGTTTATAAAGAAATTGATAAGATTAACAACAAAAAGATTTCTTATGCTTTAAACGGCGCCGAGATTTTATCGGTCGGCAAAACCGATTCGCCCGATGTTTTTATTTTTGATTGTCGTATCAGTTTTTATGCCAATCAAGATTTGAAATAAAAAGCATTATTTTTCTTGCTTGAAATTTACCAATTTGCTATAATTATCTTATATAATAAAATTTGGTTATATTGTTAGATGTTGTATTTGTGTACAATACTTATATGCCAAATAATAAATTTTATGAAAAATAAAAAAGCTTTTACTTTGATTGAGCTTTTGATCGTTATCGCGATCATTTCAATCATTGCAGGAATTGTTTTTGTAGCTTTAGATCCGTTATCCAGATTTAAAGATGCACGTGATTCACGTCGTTGGGCTGATGCTTCAGCTATTATAACGGCTATTAAAGTTAGTCAAATCGATAATGGCGGCGCTTATATCGCTGCTATCAATTCCACAGCTCCTGGCACTGTTTACATGATTGGTGAAGCAACTACTGGTTGCAGCACAACCCCAACTTGTACTACACCGGTTGCATCAACCACTGCCTGCGTTGATTTAACTGATTTAGTAACAGATGGTTATCTTGGCAATGTCCCAGTTAGCCCTACCGGTGCTGGAGATGAATATTCATCAAGCACTACCGGTTATACTTTAAAAAGAGAATCTAACGGTATTATAACTATCGCTGCTTGCGAAAACGAAAATACTACCGAAATCAAAGTTGTTAGATAGTTAATAATAGGGATTTTATTATAGTTTAAAATTATTTATGTCTAAAAGTAATAAAACAGGCTTTACGCTAATAGAATTATTGATCGTTATAGCAATTATCGCGATTATTTCCTCTATTGTTTATATTGCTTTGGATCCACTAACCCGTTTTCGAGATGCACGAGATTCGCGTCGCTGGGCTGATATGCACTCCATTTTAAATGCTTTGCGTATTAATCAAGTCGATCGCGGCGGTCAATATTTGCCGGATGTAGCGTCCATGGAAGTTAATAAAATTTACATGGTTACTAATGAGTCTGTCATTACTGGCTGCGCCGATTATAATGCAAATTGTGATGCCGATGTTTCTGGCAACACTTATTGCATTAATTTACATCAGTTATTGCTTGATGGTTATTTGGGAAAAGTCCCAGTTAGCCCAAGCGCTAGTGTAGAATGGAGCGATTACGCTACCGGCTACACTTTGGAGCGCGATAACAATAACATCTTGGTTGTTCGTTCTTGTGAGTCGGAAAATTCAGTGGAGATAAAATTGGCTCGATAATAATTCTGCCCTTATAAAAAACACCTCTTGCAAAAGGGGTGTTTTTTGTAATATTGATAAAATTAATAGAAGTAGTATACTAAAGTCAGTTCTTACAATAGTTAACAATATATATACCCCCTTGGCCATGAAAAAAGATATAGCAGATTTACAGATTGGCAATCAGATTTCAAATGAAATTTTGTTCATCGTTGATTATGCCAAAAGTTTGGAGCAGGCTATCGCCGACGGTAAGTATGGCTGGGAAAATAGTGCGCATCTCAATATTAAAAATTTTCCTATTTCCTCGGAAATGATTGGAAAAAAGATTGAGGTTTCCGCTAAGATATTTTCCATTGATTACGACGCCAAAAGCGATGTGGTTCTTACTGAAATGTATGAAGACAATCACCAGCCAGCCACCTTAATGGAATTGTTGGCCTTTGGCATCGCTTATCCGGAGTTACAGAGACAATTCTTACTTATTGCACTTGGCGCCAGTAATTGCGGCCATGTACCTTATTTAGGCACTAATGGCGGCAAACGCAGTCTCGGATGTTTTTGGTTTAGCGGCATTTGGGCTGCTAATTATCGCTTTCTTGGTATTCGCAAATAGAATACTAAACTCTCGGTCTTGGATCTAAAAAAAATAATCCCGTTTCAAAAATGAAGCGGGTTTTTTATTTGTAGTCCTGCGTTCTGAAATTTGACAAAATCACAGCTTTATAATAATATAATTATCCTATCAATTAATTCAGAAAGGAGGTATAAACTATTTTAACATTGATAGATTTTTTTAGTTATTTAACAATTTAAAAATGGAGAAATAATGAAAAATATGTCAAAAATTTTAATGACGTTAATGATTACTTTAACGTTGTTCTTTGGCAGCGCCTTGAGTGTAATGAGCCAAAATGGGTACAATGTTCCTTTGGATTCAGCCGATTTCATAACCGATGATATTGGATGCAATGTTCCTTTGGATAGTGGCATGACATCAGTCGAGTTCACACCCGATGATATTTGGAACTATGAATTTGATTATTCTGTAACAGGACTACAACCTTGGTCTCTTGCCGTAAAAGTTTACTGGCAAAGCGATACTTATCCTGGCTGGCACGAATCTCAGGTATTAAAAACTGCCACAGGAAGTGTTATGTTCAACAGATGGCTAATTAATGATAATGTTCGTTACCGGGTTGAATTTTGGACAAATTCCACTACCGCAATAGGGAATTGGTCATTTCTTTGGATTGGTTGGGAATAAAAAAGTGAGGGTATATATCTTAATGATATTTACCCTCTTTTTATTTTATAATAAAAATAAAATAGTTTGATTTTTCAATTGATTTATGTTAAAATTTTACTATAAGTTTGATAAATAAAAAAATTAAATTATAAAATTATGGGATTATTTGGATTATTTGGTAACAAACCAATGAATGAAAATTCTTTTATAAATCAAGAAAAACCGGAGGTGAAAATGGAAACAAAGAGAACCAAGGAAGAATCCCAACAAGAATTAAGTGAAAAATTCGGATTGAGAAAAACTTCAGATTTTCAGTCGGCTTTACAGCAAGGTAAAATTGAATTAGCCGAAGAGTGGTTAAACTATATCGTGGAAAACAAAGAAAGTTTTCCTCAATATGCGTCCACTTGGGATAATTGGTTAAATGATCGCCAGAAAGACATTGAACTTTACAAAAGTTTAAAGGACAATGGCTCTCTGGAAAAGATGGAACACCGCACCAAAGAAGAAGCGCAGGCCGAGTTAAGAGAAAAATTTGGCTTTGCTGATACTAAAGGGTTTAGAAACGCTCTTCAGAACGATGTTCAAACCGCTGAAAAATGGCTAAATTACATTGTGGAAAACAAAATGAGTTTTCCTCAATATTTAGCCACTTGGGATAATTGGTTGAATGATCGCCAAAGAGAACTGGCCGAAGCTAAAAAATAAATTTATTAAAACAAAAAACTCTGCTATATCAGCAGAGTTTTTCTTTATTTGTAGTCTTAAAGTCTGATATTTTTTAAAATTTTAATGAGATTATTGGGGAAATTGAGAAATGGACGGAAATTTTAAGATAATAGTTTATGATAAACCCTTAATAATTCTATGCCATCTTCATATCTAAAAAACCACTTATTCAATTCTTTTTGATCTAGTTTGTAAAAAGGTTCAATTACGGTGTAAAAACTTTCCTCATCTATAGTATCGCTATTATTGTATGCCTCAATAACAAACTCCCAAAATCTTTCCATATCTAATGGGTGTGATAATGACCAATTGTTAAGGTGGGCAAATGTTTCTAATTTATTTTTAGTTTTTTCATTCATCATATATTTTTATTAAAAATTAATAATTTAATTATACCATATTATACCATAAAACTAAAAAAATTGACTTTAGCACTATTTTTTGATAATTTGAAGATAACAACTATTGGCCTAAACCTTAATCTATTAAGGCATGGTTTAAGTCCTGAACAGCAGAGGTGGTCTTCTGACCGATTTTCGCTGTTCAGGCGCATATCCGAAAGGGTGTGTTAATCGTGTCGGGAGACCTTTTTTGTTAATTTATAAATAAAAATAAAGACACTTATTAATATTAATTTAAAAATATTATGAAAAAAAGATTTACAAATTTTTTAATTATTGTCTCCTTTTTAATTATTGGCGTTTTTGCGCTAACTAATCAAACCCACGCAGAAACGGAAGTTTCGGGTAATATTACATCTGATACAACTTGGACATTGGTTAATAGTCCATATACCATTACCGATACCATTCAAATATTGCATGGAGCAACTCTTACCATCGAACCAGGTGTAATAGTGAATGGGAATAGCATCCCAATTCAGGTCGGAGGAAAATTAAATGCGATAGGCACAAGTGATTCTAAAATAGTTTTTAATAATATTAAAATATCTGGCATCGGGACCAACGCTGAACACTTTGAAATTAATGTTCAATTTTCGGAAATTAACTCTGGCCCATTTTATTATTGGCCAGATACTATGTATGGGAGCTTAATACTCAGGGACTCAAAAATAAATAATAGTTCATTTATATTTTTATGGTATCCAACAGCCGATTCTTATATTGAAAGAAATATTTTTACTAATACTGGCGGTATAAGCGTTGGGGCACGTAATCACAACATATATATAAGGAATAATATTTTTTATAATATAACCAACTGGCAGGGAGATTCCGCAATTGAAGCTTGGGCAAATAATGACACTTATGGGCAGATCATTGTTGAGCAGAATAGTTTTTTGACTACTAATAGAGTTGCCTTGCGTTTACCAGTTGGGTACACAAACGCCAACATGATGGCGAGCAATAACTACTGGAGCACAACAGATGAGTCCGTTATAAATTCAATGATTTTTGATAAAAATGATGACCTTGGAAGCGCAAACTATATAGTTTATTTGCCTATTTTAACTGAGCCACATCCTAATACGCCAATTTTTTCTGTTACGCCTATTGCTCCGACTTGTACTTCATGGACATATTCAGATTGGATGGCGTGTTCAAGTAACGGCCAACAGGCAAGAGCATTAGTTTCTTCTTCTCCAAGTGGGTGTGTCGGCGGTAGTCCAGTACTAACTCAATCTTGCGCATATATTGCACCAGTTTGCACTTCGTGGGCATACTCTAATTGGGAAACATGTACAAACGGACAACAAACAAGAAACGTTATTTCCTCATCACCAACAGGATGCGCTGGCGGAATATCAAATATAACCAGATCCTGTATAGTTAATACGCTAAATGAAAGTGAACAAGAACAAACTTGTTCATCATTTATTTATTCTAATTGGTCAAACTGCACTCAAGACAATATTCAATTAAGGAGCGTACTATCTAGTCTCCCAAATAATTGTAGTGGCGGTCGGCCTACTTTAAGCCAAACGTGCGTTTACGTTGCCGACCAAGTAAATACAAACCAAACAGATGTTGTTAAAACAGATGGAGAAGAAAAAAGCGCAGAAACAAACATAATAGTGAATGGGGTCATAAACAGGGAGCAGTCTTTAGTGGTTAAGAAAGATACTCAATTAACAAATCGACTTAAGGGTAAAATTTTACTCCAAGTTGAAAGTAAGGGTGAGGCGTGGTATGTAAGCCCAAGCGATGGCAAAAAAATATATATGGCTAATGGTAATGAGGCGTATAATCTCATGAGGAACAAAGGAGTGGGTATATCAAATAAAGATTTAGGAAAAATTAATACTGACAAAACTTTTGCTAAAAAGAATAGCGGTAAAATATTTCTACAAGTAGAGGCCAGGGGAGAAGCTTATTACATAGATTTTAATGGTGTAGCACATTATTTAAAAGATGGAACAGCCGCCTATGAAGTTATGAGGAGTCTTGGACTCGGCATATCCAATAAAGATATTAGAAAAGTGGAAGTAAGTATTTAATTTTTTTCTATAAACAAAATTTTATGGCCAACACAATTATAAACTATATAAAGACGATAACTGTAGAGTGGTGGGCTATTATTTTTTCCATATCGCTCGGTTTAGTTAGTACAATATTTTCTTTTCTAAGAGATAAAAATAAAGAAAAAAAAGAATCAGATAAAAGTTTATTTAAAAAAATGGTAGAATCTTTACCGTATCAAAAAACTAAAGAATTTTTTGATTCTTTGGATGATAAATTATATCGACAAGAATTTAGCCCCAATTTAGAAGAATTTATAAATTTTGTTAATGAACCCAATACTCGATTTAATAATAAAAAAATAGAGAAACATAAAATTCAATTATTCAATTCACTAAAAAATTAAATATTTTTTTGGCAACACACTTTTTTAGGTTTCATGATTTATTTGCGTTATACCCGGAACATAAAAATAGTGAAAATGAGGAGATAAAAAATAATTACAAAACCAAATCAAAAGAATTAGAAATAATTATAGCTGATTGTAGACAAAAAGTTGATATTTTTTTTAAAAAATGTAAAAAAATATCTTAAATCATTAATAAAAACGCCCATCCTAGTTTACCATCTATTTCTACTGTAATGCTCTCGTGGATTTATTAATAAACAATAACAAGGCAGGAGGATAGAGTCTTAGCTATGGCTAGTCAGATTACATCCATATGAATTTAAATACGCAGTCTTTAATATAGTAATGAGCAAAGTGGCCCTTGTTGAGGCTATTGTAATTATCGTGCAAGCGGTATATATAAAAAAGAACAGACAAAATCTGTTCTTTTTTATTTGTAGTCCCTAGGAGAATCGAACTCCTATTACCAGGATGAGAACCTGGCGTCCTAGCCGTTAGACGAAGAGACCATATTATTTTATTTTAGAGACCATTATTATTTTATTTTAGAATTGATCCATAAATACCTTGATTACCGCGCAAAAACTCATCAACTTCCATGGCTTTGCGGCCTTCTAACTGTAATTTTGATACAATTAAAGCTTTGCCATCGCCGCATTTTACGGCTAAAGCTCCAATGTGATTAAAAATTTCACCCGGTATATGCTGCTTAACTTTTACGATTTTAGGACGAGCTGATAGTATTTTAAACAAAACTGAATTAATTTTCAAGGCTGAGCAAGTTAAATGGCTATAAGTTCCCGGCCAAGGGTTTAAAGCACGCACCATTTTTTCAATCTTATGCGCCGGCATATTCCAATCAATATGGCCGTCATCTTTTTTTAGCATCTTAACATAGGAAGCACGGCGGTTGTTTTGAGCTTTTGGTTTTATTTTTCCGGCACAATATTTTAACAAAGTCGGAATTAATGTTTTGCCGCCAAGTTCGCTTAATTTGTCGTGTAAAGTTTCAACTGTTTCGTCTTTGTCTAATTTAATTTTGGCTTTCTTTAAAATCGGTCCAGTATCAAGGCCGGCATCCATTTTCATAATTGTTACGCCGCTATAACGATTACCATTTAAAATCGGCGCCTGTAAGCAGGCGGCACCGCGATATTGCGGCAATAGGGAACCATGCACGTTTATGCATCCGAACTTTGGAATTGCCAAAATAGCCGGTGGAATTATTTGGCCATAAGCAGTGACAACGATTAAATCCGGGTTTAATTCCTTTATTTTCTCAACTTCGGTTCTTATTTTTTCCGGTTGATAAACGAGTATTTTGTGTCGTAGGGCGATTTTTTTTATCGGCGGCGGTAATAATTCTTGATGACGTCCGATCTTTTTGTCGGGTTGAGTGATAATGGCAACAACTTCAAAATTTTCGGACGAGATTAAAGCCTCCAAGCTTTTGGCGGCGAAGTCCGGTGTGCCCAAAAAAATTGTTCGGATTTTTTCGTTATACATAGTTTATTTGGAGTTTTTTTTGGATTTAGACGCTTGTTCCGATTCTAATGTTTTTAATTCTGTTCCAGGTTCCAAGCGGTCGATGAATAAAATTCCGTCGAGGTGATCAACTTCATGTTGAATGATTCGAGCAAATAATTTTTCTGCATTGATTTTTTTCTTTAGGCCCTTTTCGTCGGTATAGTGGCAAACAACCTTTTTGTGGCGATTAACCAGTCCGTACAGAATTTCATTATTTTCATTCAAAACCGAAAGACAACCTTCTTCATCGATTTCTTTGGCCCATGATTTTTTGGTAATTTTCGGGTTTATCATGGTGTATAATGTATTGTTGTGGTTTATGACAATCAGTCGAATGCTTTGGCCGATTTGCGGCGCAGCCAATCCGGCGCCATCCTTTTCAATCATGGTTTTAAGCATATCTTCAATTAGCTGATTAAACTTTTTTTCTTTTAAATCAGATTCTTTGACTTCGTTTGATTTTTTCCTTAAAATTGGATTAGGATTATTTATTATTGGTAATATTTTAGCCATAAAATTAAATTATAGATTCCGGATCAAATCCGGAATGACAAACAATATGGATGATAATGATTTCGGACAGATTAGTAATATACTAAAAAATCGTAAAGTTGTCAAAGCCCCAGCCTATGAGTGGCAGGATTTTGCTTTGCGGGTAATAAATGAATTGGGTGCTCCAGCCTTTAAACGTTCGGCGGTTTTTAAGATTTGCAAAGATTTGCCGCGGCCTCTAGTGGAACAAGCCTTAAATGATACCAAGGAACTTTGTAAAACTGGCCAGGCCTGGATGTATTTTTTTAAGATTATTGAAAGTATCGGTAAAGCAAATACGCCCAAAAAATAATTAAGACTCTAAATTCATATCCATAGTCAGATAGCCAACTCCAAGCTCGGTTTGATAGGCTAACATTTTGGGATTAAAATTTTGTCCTTGTAATATTCCCAGGAGCAGAGCAATCGGCTTTAGGCCGCATTCCATAACATCGCTGATTGTTTTTGCGTCTATCTTGGCGATATTTTCCATGGCCGTTTCCGGACTGTTAAGATATTCAATTACTTTATTATCAAATTTCGCCGCTTTTGGAGAATAGCCGGCCGGCGATCGGCGTTTTAATTTGTGTGATAAGTCGCCGGAAGCAATAATGGCGATTTTTTCGTCGCGACTTGATAAGACTTCATGTAATTTTTGACCGAATATAAAATATTCGCTTAATTCCGGATTTCCAGTTAAGATTGGTGTTATTTTGGTGTTTTTTAGAGCGGCGGATAGCAAATAAATCGGAATGCCGCTGCCATAATCAATATTAGTTTCGCTGATAAGATGAATATTTGTTTCGGTTTTTAAATCATCTTTGATTTCTTGGGCTAAGACCGTGTCGCCGGTGATGCTTGCTTTGGCGCTGAAATCGCCAAATACTTCAAAATTAATATTGAATTCCGGCGCGACGTTTAATGTCAGGCCGTTTTCTTGCGCCTGTCCGTGCGGAGAAATTATTATCACTTTATCAATTTCGGCTGCGATTAATTTTTCCTCAATTTTTTTATAAGCGGCGGTAGTTTTTTCCAGCAGTAAATTATTGGCTTTGCCGATACTTGGAATTAAAATTGGGGAATGGGGAACTATAAAGGCTAATTTTATCATATTAGTTTATAATTACATTTTCTCCTTGCGGATAAAGCGCGAGAAGTTGCGGTGAAACCGTTATGACATTTTCCCATTTATAGCCCAAATCTTCAAAGGTCTGGCCGCTGGCAAACGGTCTTTTCTTACCGCCATCAATTAAGTAAACCGAGGCGTTGGTGCTTGATTTTAATAATTCGCCGTCGCTAAAAATTATCGGAGCGACAGTTTGATATTTAGCTAATTCTTTTTCGGTTTTTTTGATAATTTTGCGTCCGTTAAATTTAGTTTTTAATAAAACCTTGTCAATTATCGGTGCTTTGGTATCTTCGCTGACATAATAGACGCCGCCATTTTTGGTGTTTTGAATAAGGGCGCCATAAGCATAAGTTGATGTGGCGGTTAACGGCGTGCCGGTAGCATAAGCGTCTAAATCAGCCAAATCGCCGTCGATGATTTCGTCTTTGCTAAAGCCAATTTTTTTGAAAACCGCATCGCTGCTTATTAAACGTTTTTTTTCATCAACCAAAAGATAGATTTTTTTGTCCGGAGTTTTTATTAAAGAATAATTCGGGTATTTAATAGATGTGCTGGTGGCGTAATTTTCCAAAAGTTCGGGATTAACAGTGATAACTTTGTTTTCGTTAAAACGAGAAATGAAAGAGCCGTAATTATCAAAAGCCATTTTTTGACCGTCTTCAATCAGCCAAATGCGCGGACTGTCTTTGGATTTTAGCAAACTGCCGGAAGGATAGCTGATTTGTTTTTCTTTGCCAGTCCATTCGCCGTTTTCGCCGAAATACTTATTCCAGAGTTTATAAAAATTATAATTTCCGTTAAAAACGTGAGGAGTATAATTGTATAATCCGGCCGTAGCGGTGTTTTCAATGGTGACTTCGGTCGGCTCTTCGTCGGTATTGGCAAAAGTATAAGTGTTGCCGGCTTTGTAATTGTAAGAATTTGGGTGATCCATGTAATAACGGAATTGCAAGGCGGCACTGTTTACTTGTTTGCCAAAACCTTTGTAATAAGGATTGCAAGCCCAGCCATCGGGACAGCCATAGCCGGTTGCCCAGTCTAATTGGCTTTGCTTTGGCGATTGCTCGTCGACAAGGCTTTGTTCCTTTTGCAACAAAACCAATAAAAATTTGGGATTAACGGTATTTACGTGGCGACATTTGGACTTTTTTTCTTCTTCGTTCGGATTATCGCTCAACTCAACGCCTTCGCAATCGTAATTATTGGCGCTGGCGTCATAAATAATTTGTGCGGCTGATTTGTTGGGTGTGCCATGGGCATTGTTGGTGAAATAATTGGATAAAAAACCATTGTGGTCATCGAGAAATCTTTGAATTTCATTAGAGTTCATGGAATTATATTCCAAAATTTGCTCGTCAGAAATGATGTTTCCCGGTTTGAAATTTGGGTCAACATTGGTTTGAGCAAAGGCTATTCCCGGGAATATTAATCCCAAAGAAAACGCCAAAAGACTGATTTTATTGATATTTTTCATATAGTTTTTTATTGCGAACACCACTTTGTCATTCCCGTGAAAACGGGAATCCAGTGTCATTCCGCGCTACACATTTGTCATTCCCGACCTGATCGGGAATCCAGTGTCATTCCGGACTACGATCCGGAATCTATAGATTCTGAATCAAGCCACGTAGTACGCAGCAAGTTCAGAATGACATTAGTAATACTCCAATTATAGCACAAAAAAAACAAATAAAAAAGCTGTTATTTCGTTTGAAATAACAGCTTGAAAGATTGTGTATTTTTTCTACAATTGTTTTGCTTTTTTAAGCCTTAAAATGCTAAGGGTTAAAATAGTAGTAGAAATTACGGTGCAGACGCCAAACAAACAAAGAGCTATCATGTGGATCTGATCAGGATTTCTTATAAACGTAATTATACTACAAATAAAACCAAATAAGATCGCAATCATAGTAAGCGTGGATCTGTTTGTTTGCTTGCGAAGTCGCTCTATATAAGTGTTATGTTTGATTTGCTGATATTGTTTGTCTTCTTTAAGAATTGCCTGAAGGTTTGCCTGAAAATCTGTCTGAGTTTCCATAATATATGATTTTGGTGAGTATTAAAATGTCAATTAACTAACAGCAGTGTATCACAAATATAAGAAGATGTCAATTTCGCAAGTTTTTGCAAATAAAAAAGCTACTATTTTTAGATAGTAGCTTGAATTGTGTTGACTTTTTATTATGGCTCTTTTGTTTTATTCTGATCTTTGATTGCATCGGTTAGGCAAGCAATTGTTTGAAGTGTTGTTAATATTGCACTGAAAGCCGCTTCTACTTCAGAAACTATGGAATGACTTTTTATGAAGGCACAAAGACAAAGAATGGTGCAGGCGGCAAAAAGTGCTGCAAGACATACTCCTAGAGTTTTCATAATATATGATTTTGGTGAATATTAAAATGTCAATTAACTAACAACAGTATATCACAATTATAAGAAGATGTCAACCGCGGTAAGTTTTTGCAAATAAAAAAGCTGTTATTTCGTTTGAAATAACAGCTTTAATTGTGTTGGCGTTTTATTATGACTCTTTTATCTCTGATGTTTTTTTGCGGCGGTTCTTCCAATAGTCAATAGTGTAATACACTGTCAGTGCGGCGATCGCGCATACTCCAAATATTATCATAACATCCTGTTTTTTTAAAAGGCAATCAAAAATGCCCAAAATAGTGGTGACAGCCATAAATATTGCCATAAAACCTGATTTCATAATATATGATTTTGGTGAGTATTAAAATGTCAATTAACTAATGATATTATATCACAAATATAAGAAAACGTCAACTGCGTAAGCTTTTGCAAATAAAAAATGGACCATTTCTGGCCCATTTTTTGGAGTATAACTTATTTTACGGTCATTAGTATTTTATCTTCTATGCCAAGATCAATTGTCACTTTGTCGCCGTCTTTAATTTTGCCTTCCACGATATTCATGGCCAGTTCATCCAAAATTAAAGTTTGAATAATGCGTTTAAGCGGGCGAGCGCCATAAGTGATATCAAAGCCTTTTTCAGCTAAAAGCTTTTTGACTTTTTGGCTAATTTTAATGGTGACACTGCGGTTCAATAAGCGGCTGGCGACTTTGGTCAATTCGAGTTCGACGATTCCGCCCAAAGCTTCTTTGCTTAAATTTTTGAAGATAACAATTTCATCGATACGATTCAAAAATTCTAATTTGAAATAGCCTTTTAGAACCTTATCAATTTTTTCTTTCATTTCAACTTCGTGCAATTTTTGTTCTTCCGCTTCGTTTTGACCGTCGTTAAAACCGATGGAGAATTGTTTGATAACTTCATTGCCAAGATTGGAAGTCATAATAATAATGGTATTTTTGAAGTTTACGATACGACCTTTAGAATCGGTTAGGCGGCCGTCATCAAGAATTTGCAAAAGCATATTGAAAGTTTCCGGATGGGCTTTTTCAATTTCATCGAAGAGCACGACACTGTATGGGCGACGGCGAATTTTTTCGGTTAATTGTCCGCCTTCTTCGTGGCCGATATAGCCGGGAGGGGAACCAATTAATTTGGCGACGCTATGCTTTTCCATGAACTCGCTCATATCCAATCGAATCAAAGCGTTTTCATCATTAAACATGAAGTGTGCCAAAGATTTGGCTAATTCAGTTTTACCAACACCGGTTGGACCGACAAACAAGAATGAACCGATTGGTTTTTTCTCTTCGTTGATGCCGGCGCGGCTGCGGCGCAAAGCATTGGCAATGGCGGTGATGGCTTCATCTTGTCCGAGGACGGATTTTTTTAATTCATCTTCGGCATGAGCCAATTTTTTAATTTCATTTTCCATCATTTTGACTACCGGTACGCCAGTCCAGCGCGAAACCACTTTAGCAATATCTTCTTCATCAACTTCTTCTTTTAAAATACGTTGGCCGTTTTTTTGAATTTTAATCAATTCTTCCTCGTGCTGTTTGATTTCTTTTTCTAATTTTGGAATTAAATCGTAGCGAATTTGAGCAACTTTGGTTAAGTCGTCGCCGCGGCGCTGAATGATTTCGGCGTTGGTTTTTAATTCTTCAATTTTCTTTTTATTGTCCCGTATTTTGGAAATAATATTTTTTTCGTTATTCCAATGAAGTTCTAATTGTCCAGCTTTTTCTTTGGCTTCGGCCAATTGTTTGCTAATATTTTTTATTTTATTGCCGCTATTTTTATCTTTAGTGGCGGCAATTCCGGCCTTGGCGATTTCCAGGCGGCGGATTTCTCGTTTTAAATTATCCAAATCTTCCGGCATAGAATCAATCTCCATACGCAGGGAAGAAGTCGCCTCATCCATCAAATCGACCGCTTTATCAGGCAAAAAACGATCAGTAATGTAGCGGCCGGAAAGTTGGGCGGCGGCGATTAAAGCATTGTCAGTAATGCGGACACCGTGGTGAACTTCATATTTTTCTTTGATGCCGCGCAAAATTGCGACAGTGTCTTCGATAGTCGGTTCATTAACAATGATTGGTTGAAAACGACGTTCTAACGCCTGATCCTTTTCGATATATTTTTGATATTCTTTGGTGGTGGTAGCGCCGATAGTGCGGATTTCACCGCGAGCGAGAGCCGGCTTTAACATATTGGAAGCGTCCATAGAACCTTCCGATGACCCGGTGCCGACAATAGTATGAAGCTCGTCGATAAATAAAATTATTTTACCTTGTTGAGCTTGAACTTCTTTTAAAACGGCTTTCAAACGTTCTTCGAATTCGCCGCGGAATTTAGCGCCGGCAACGAGCGCGCCAAGATCAAGCGCCACAACTTCTTTGGATTTTAACATTTCCGGCACATCACCGGCGACAATTCTCTGCGCTAAGCCTTCAACGATAGCGGTTTTGCCGGTACCGGCCTCGCCGATTAGAACTGGATTATTTTTGGTGCGGCGAAGCAATACTTGCATAATACGACGAATTTCACTGTCGCGGCCGATGACCGGGTCAAGCTTTTCTTCGCGCGCCAAAGCGGTTAAATTGATAGTATATTTTTCCAAGACACGAAACTTGGTGTCCGGATCCGGGTCGGAAATTTTTTGATTGCCGCGCAATTCTTTCAAAATTTGCAAAACTCTATTGTGCTCAATTTTGAAGCTCAATAATATTTTTTGCGCCGAAGATGCGACGCCGATTAAAGCCAATAAAATGTGCTCAGTCGAAATATATTCGTCGCCCATACCGTCGGCTTCTTTTTTGGCGCGTTCCAAAATTAAGGCAACTTCATTAGTGCCTTGAACAGCTTGAACCGGGCCGCCAATCGGAGCGATTTTGCCTTTGGGTAATTTATTTAAACCTTTAACGGTAAAATCTTCAATAACATCCGGATCGATTTTGGCTTTTTCCAAAATTGGGCGGATTAAACTTTCATTTTGCTGTAGCAGCGCCAAGAGTAAGTGAAGCGCTTCGATATATTCTTGGCCGAAATCTTGAGCGATGATTTGAGCGTTAATAATCGCTTCCTGCGATTTGCTGGTAAATTTATTAAACATATATTTTATACTAGATTCCCGATCAGGTCGGGAATGACAAAGAAATGCGTCATTCCCGCGCAGGCGGGAATCCAGTTATTATTTGTAATTAGCACTCTTATCATTAGAGTGCTAATTATAATATAAGGGAAAAATTAAACTAAGTCAACAAATAATAAAATCGAGCCAGAGGCCCGATTTTATTGCTTATGATTTTTTAATTTCGCTAACTAATTCTTCGTCCATTGGAGTATTTTTTCTCGTCATTGATAATCTTATTTTTTCCAACATTTCATCGCTTTTTTTTAATGATTCTTCAATTTGTCTTTCCAATTCATCGGTTTTTTCCATTGATCGCTTATTTCTTTCGGCAAGATCGTCCAATTTTTCCAATGATTTATAAGCTTCGCCGATTAATTCCTCTTTTCTCTGGTTTAATTGTCTTATTCCTTCCGCCTGTTTTTGGGCGTTGGATTGTTCTTTTACTTCGACTTCTCCAGCTCGTCCCGGCACCTCTCGTCCGCCATCTATGTCTATGGAATTGCCGACTATGTTATCATCTTCTGTTTCTGTTTTGCTTTTTGTTATATTTTCGAAGTTCATATTATTTAATTAATTATTTTTAAGATAAATTACTACTATATTATAGCATTTCTGCGATATTCTGTCAAATAGGTATGCTTTTATTTATAATAAAAAACAGCGAATTTTACTTCGCTGTTTCTTTGGTATAATGATAATTTATTCGGCGTTTTCTATATCTTCAGTCAATTCTTCTTCTATTTCTTTGGCAGTTTTGCTGTCTTCGCCCAATGCTTCAAAATCCGCTTCATTTTTTATTTCTCCTATTTTTTCATCTAATTCTTTCTTTAATTCTTCTGAAGTTTTGCTAGCGCCCAAGTTTTCAAAATTTAATCCAGACATATTATTTTTTTAAACAAGCCATTAAGCTTGCGTTTGTTAGTTTATTAAGAAATATATCATCATTTTAGCATATTAATTTAATTATGTCAAACAACGAAAAAAGTGATTGGCGGATAGATGTTAATATTGATAATGTTGGGATTGTGCGACTATTGACAAAAGATAAATTAAGTGTTAAACTTAATCAAAATATGGCGCATTAGACAGCCATAACAGTTCATTCAAAAAAAATATATATATGGACAGCAATGAGTATTCGGCGATCATAGCATTGCCATTTAAAAATTTCAGTCTCAACCTTAAAATATTAGGTGTATTATTGGAAGCCATGACAAATAGTCTCGGAGAAAAGAAAATCCCAGTATTTATAGATCGATGTTGGAAAAACATAAAAATTGGTTCGGAAATCGATTTTAATATTAACGGGTTTGAGGTGCATCGAAATTTTTTTGATATTTCTTTTACTAAGGGAGGATCAAAACAGATGATAGAATTAGCTCTTGGTTTATTGGAAGATTCTCGTTCTCAAAACAAAAAAGTTTTAATTATTGTCGATAAAGACACGGAAGCCAAAGTTCGTCGCGGACTTAATAAAAACGGTTTTGTTTCCGGTATTTTTGAAATCAAAGTTGTCGCTTAAGTCTAAAAATATTTTTATCAAAAGCCGATTCAAAAAGAATCGGCTTTTTTATTTTGTTTTGAAATATTTTTTGTGCTATTATATATAAATAGATGGTTCGCTTATTAAGATATATTTTAAGATGACAAAAAACAATTTTTTAATTTACGCGCCAAAAGTTTTGCTGATTATTGCTTGGGAAATAATTTATTTTCCAATTTGGTGGTATGGCCCGGGTTTCGCCCGCACGGCCCTTTCGATTTTTAGATTTATCGGCCAAAAATTTATTAGCCTTGGCCTTGGTGTTTGGCTGAAAAATTTATTTGTGCCGATGTATGGCCAGCATGATTTTGCCGGTCGTTTCATTTCTTTTCTGGTGCGTTTAGTGCAGATTGTTTTCCGCGGTCTGGGCTTTTTGTTTTTTGTCGTTACGTCTTTGCTTCTTTTATTTGCTTGGTTGCTTTTGCCCTTGCTTTTGCTTTACGGAATTTTTCATCAAATAATTATCGGTTAATATGGATATAATTTTCAAAAAAGATGAAGAAAAATTTGGTGCTGAATACGGCGGCGGATTTTTTTATTGGAATTTGGTATTAAGCCATTCGGTTATTATTTTAAATCGTCTGCGCCGTCGTGTTGATATTTTTATTAATTTTGGTGCGGCGCTTTTTGGTGCGGCCGGAATTTTGTCCTTGATTTATTATTTTTACAGCAATTTTGCAGTTTTTAGCAGTTTTTCTTTTGCGGCGCTTGCCGCCCTTTGGCGCCAACCGAATGTTTTAATATTATGTTTTTTGGTCTCCATTTTTTTTGACATGTTTTTATTTTATCGTTTGGCGGAAGCTGAATATAAATTAAAACGAATAAAAAAAACTAGCGCGGAAGATTTGGGTGGGCAGAGAATCGCGGTTAATGCCGGTTTTAGCGACAGCAGTTTGATTGTTGTAGAAAGCGCTTTTGAGTTGGCATATAAATTAAAGCAAAGTGAACTTAATCCGCGTCATTTATTTTGGGTCTTGTTGCATAATAATAAAATTCGCATTTTATTTTCACGTTTAAATATTGATTTTGCGGTTTTGGTGGACAAATTAAAGCGTCACTTGCTCGTGAGCGATCCGATGGAAGCATATAATTTGATTATTTCAGAAAAATCACAAGAAGTTTTGGTGCATGCTTATCTTAATGCTCTTATTGATAAACGGCGCGCTGTTGATGTTTTGGATATTTTAGAATTTTGTTATGAGTCGGACGATTTACTTGGCGAGCTTTTATTTGATTGTGAAGTTGATCAGGAAAAGTTAGCTAATGCGATTGCTTGGTTTCGGGCTAATGATAAAGTTATAATTGATCATAAGATTTTTCGTAAAATGGCGCGGCTCAAACCGGGTAATTCTATGAATCGCGCTTACACGGCGCTATCAACTCCGACGCTTGATTGTTTTTCCGATGATTTTACGGTGCGGGCTAAATATGGCTATTTTGGTATTTGTTTAAATCGCGACAAGGAAATAAAAGAAATTTTCGACACTTTTTCTAGCGGTCGTTTTGGCGCTTTATTGGTCGGATCGAGCGGCGTCGGTAAACGCACGATCGCGGAGGGAATCGCTCAATTAATGGTCAAAGAAGAAGTTCCGGATATGTTCAAGGACAAGCGCTTGGTGGAGCTTGATATTGCACGTTTGATTGGTGGCGTAACTCCAACCGAAGCGGAAGAAAGATTAATTACCGTTATTAATGAAGTTATGCACGCCAAAAATGTGGTTTTATTCATTGATAATATTGCTGCAATTACCGGAATTAGTTCTGGCGGCGGTAGCTTAGACTTGTCTCAGGTTTTTGCTAATTTTTTAAGCCGGGGCAATGTTTATTGCTTGGCGACAATCAGTCCGGAAGATTATTCGGAATTTATTGAGGGCAGCGTTTTGGGTAATGTTATGCCGCGCATTGAAGTGCGTGAACCTAGCCATAATCAAGCAATTCAAATTTTGGAAACTAAAGTGGCTTATTTTGAAAGTAAATATGGAATTTATTTTGATTATAATGCGATTGCCAGCGTGGTTGATTTATCGGCTCGTTATATTAATGATAAATTTTTACCGGAGAAGGCAATTGATATTTTGAAATTGGCTGCCGTAAAAGTAGCTAATCGTCATGACAAAAAACATTGTTTTTGCAGCCAGGAAGACGTGGCTGACGTGATTTCGGATTTCACCGGCGTGCCGGTGGCGCGCGTGGGCGAAAAAGAAACTGAGAAACTTTTGAATTTGGAAGCTAATATTCATCGCCGCATGATTGGGCAAGAAGAAGCGGTCAGCGCCATTTCCGGCAGTTTGCGCCGGGCGCGCGCGGAGATGCGTGAGGGCAAACGACCGATAGCCAGCTTTTTATTTCTTGGTCCAACCGGCGTCGGTAAAACTGAATTAGCTAAATCGGTCGCTGAAGTTTATTTTGGCGATGAAAAAAATATGATTCGTTTGGATATGAGTGAATATCAAATGCCGGACAGCATAGTCAAAATGATTGGCGACAATGAGGGTAATGCCGGATATTTAACTGAAGCGGTGCGACATCATCCGTTTTCTTTGGTTTTGTTCGATGAAATCGAAAAAGCCAATCCGGATGTTTTAAATTTATTTTTGCAACTAATGGATGACGGACGATTAACGGATGGCAGCGGCCGCACGGTTGATTTTACCAATGCGATTATTGTGGCGACATCAAATGCCGGCGCTTTGTATATTCAGGAAGCGGTTAAAACCGGGGTGGATATTAATATTATCAAACAGGAGATCATTGATAATCAATTGAATAAATTTATGCGGCCGGAGCTTATTAATCGTTTTGACGGTTTGGTAGTTTTCAAACCTTTGGCTTTTGCTGATATGGTAGAAATCGCCAAATTGATGTTGAATAAAATCGCCAAGAATTTAGAAGAAAAGGGAATCGGTTTTGCGCCGACACAGGCCGGCGTTGAGCGTTTGGCGCAATTAGGCTATGACCCGAAATTTGGCGCTCGTCCTTTGCGCCGTTTATTGCAAGATAAAATTGAAAATGAAATCGCCAATTTGTTATTAGCCAAGAAATTGCATCGTCGCGATGTGGTTATCGTTAACGATATTGCCGAATTGGAGGTTAATAAGGCGGTTGAGTTGTAATTAAAAAGTAAAAAGACCACCTTTTTGTGGTGGCCTTAATTTTGAGAAAAATAGAAATGGATTTTTTAGATCAGGGCGGAGTTTTCAGCATTGTTGATTGAGCCTATCAGAGCTTCGAGAGTATGTATGGCTTCTACTATTGTTTTGTAGCTTGAGCCATATTGTATGTAGCATTGAATGTTCTTTTCTCTGAATTCATCACCGTATTTAGCGTCAAGTTCCGCTTTGATCTTTTCGAAATCTGCCTTAATTCTTTCGGCATTTTTTTTTCCAACTACACTAGTTTCCTTTGAAGACATTTTATTTCCCCTTCTATTTTTAAAGTTAGTAATATATTAAAGAACGTATGCATTATAATCAATTATAAAATATTTGTCAACCATTATGCTTATCTTTTATTTTGTTTTAGCTCTATCTTTATCTCTGGTCTTTACTTATTTTATTCGAATATTAGCAATCAAGTTCAATATTGTTGATGTTCCTGATGATAATCGTAAGATTCACAAGAAACCCATACCGCTTTTGGGCGGTTTGGCGGTATTTTTGGCTTTTTTTGCGGTTATTTTCTTGGCGCACAATCGAATCGTATCTGAAAGTCTGGAATTACGGCAATGGCTGGGAGTTTTTGTCGGGGCGGTTTTTTTGATGTTGGGCGGTTTTTTGGATGATAAGTACAATTTAAAGCCGGGCTGGCAATTGCTTTGGCCAGTTTTGGCGGTCATTTCGGTGATTGTCGGCGGCGTGGAAATTACTAGAATTAGCAATCCTTTCGGTTCGCAATTGCTTTTATTGTCCTCTGTCATCGGCTCATTGTTAATTTTTTTATGGTTAATGGGCATGATGTATACGACCAAGCTGTTGGACGGCGTGGACGGTTTGGTGGGCGGAATTACCATTATTGGCGCTTTAATAATATTTCTTTTTACTTCGACGACTAGATATTTTCAATCCGATATAGCTTTTGCTGCTATGATTTTGGTGGCGGCCAGCATTGGTTTTTTAATTTTTAATTTTAATCCGGCAAAGATTTTTTTGGGGGAGGGCGGCTCACTTTTTATGGGTTATATTCTGGGTGTTTTGGCGATTATTTCCGGTGGAAAAATTGCCATTGCCTTGTTGGTAATGGGTATTCCAATTTTGGATGTGGCCTGGACAATAATCCGACGTTTGGCTCAAGGCAAGAATCCCTTGCGTTTTGCCGATCGCGCGCATTTGCATCACAAATTGTTGGATTTGGGAATCGGGCCCAAAAAGACGGTTTTTATTTTTTATGGCTTATCTTTGATTTTTGGCTTAAGCGGTTTATTTTTGCAGAGCCGCGGAAAATTTTTAGCCCTGATATTTTTGTTTTTTGTGATGGTTGCCATTGTTGTATTTTTAAACTTGTTTAAAAAGAAACCGCGTTTATTTCTCCATGTTTGTTGTGCGCCTTGCGCCGCTTATACGGTCGCTGAAGTTTTGCGGCCGAAATATGATATTACTTTGTATTTTTACAATTCCAATATTAATAGCCAAGAAGAATTTAATCGCCGTTTGGATGGTGTTAAAGTTTTGGCGGAAAAATATAACTTTTCTTTGATTGTCGAACCTTATAATTATGGCGCTTGGTTAAAAAATACCATTAATTTGGCGAATGAGCCGGAAGGCGGCAAAAGATGCCTTGTTTGCTACGACGAGCGTTTAAGGAAAACGGCTAGTTTGGCTAAAATCGGTAAATTTGACCTTTTCGGCACCAGTCTAACTTTGAGTCCGTTTAAAAATAGCGCTTTAATTTTGGCGATGGGTGAAAAGATTGGAAAAGATTTTGGAGTCGGCTTTTTAAATTTTGATTTTAAGGAAAATGACGGCATTAAAAAATCGCATGATTTTGCGGTGGCCTTGAATGTTTATCGGCAGAAATATTGCGGTTGCGAGTTTAGTCAAAAAAAATAAAATATGATATAATATGGTTGTTATAAAAAAAATCGCTGTGCCATACGCCATTGGCGAATAAGCGCTTGCGGTGATATAAAAATATGAAAAATTATTTTAATCCCAAAAAAATCGTTTTGTTTTTTGTCTTGATCGTAATGATCGGCAGTTTTGCTTTTCTAAAAATTAGACAAGTAATCAATACTAACAATGCCGATAAAAATCAACCGAATATTGTGGATAATGCGACAACAAGCGATTCAATTATAGTTGATAAAATTGTCGGAGACGCCAAGCTTAGAAAATTTAATAATCCGGATGATTTGAAAGCGTTTTTGGAAAATAATAATTCCGGTTCCTCGGTTTATTATGGCGGTCGCGGCATTAGCAGCGGCGCTCTGATTAAAACCGTCTCGACTCCGTCTGCAGCCGTTGATTCTGCTCAGGGCAATGCCGGCAAAGAAGTGGCTGTTAACGAGGGCGGAGCCACTCCTAGCGCGGTCGATGTCGCCAGCAAGGATTATTCTTTAACTAACGTTCAGGTGGCCGGTGTTGATGAGGCTGATATTGTAAAAACCGACGGTGAATATATTTATATTGTGGCCGGTAATAATTTATTCATAGTAAAAGCTTATCCGGGCGCCGCCGCTGAAATAATTTCCAAAATAAAGTTTGAAAATCAACCGCAAGATATTTATATTAACGGTAATAGTTTAACAGTTTTTGGTTATAATAATCGTCTTTACGATATGCCTTTGTACAAGACTTTTATTCGCCAAAATCAATATTCGTTTTTCAAAGTTTTTGATATTGCCGACAAAAAAAATCCGAAGCAAGTGCGTAATTTAGATTTTGAAGGAAATTATCTTGATTCCCGTCAAATCGGCGATTATGTTTATTTCTTCGTCAATAACTATGGTTATTATCCAACATCCGACCAAGTTATGCCGCGCGTTTTAAGCAACGGAGAAGTTTTGAGCACTAAATGCGCCGCCGATAAATTAAAATGTTTTGAGCCGAGTATTTATTATTTTGACATGCCATATAATTCTTACTCGTTTACTTCTATTGTGGCTATCAATGTTAAAAAATCGGATGAGCCGATATCTGGCAATGTTTATTTAATGGATGCCGGACAAAATACTTATGTTTCGCAAAAAAATATTTATATCACCAATACACGCTATTTGAATGAATATGAAATTCAAATGGAAGTGTCGCGTGCGATAATTTATCCGCGTCTTAGCATTAGCGATCAAAATAAAATTACCCGTATTGAAGCGACCGAAGATTATGTTTTGAATCGCCAAGAAAAAAAATCGAAGGTAGCGCAAATCATTGATCGTTATGTTGCGTCTTTGCCAAAGGCTGAACAAGAAAGTTATAGTTCGGAATTGCAAGAAAAAATGCGCCAAAAATATACAGAGTTGGTTAACGATTTGGAAAAAACTGTAATTTATAAAATTGCCATTGATAATAATAAGCTAGAATATAAAACTTCCGGCGAGGTTGTCGGCAGTGTCTTGAATCAATTCTCCATGGATGAGAATGGTGATTATTTCCGCATCGCTACGACCCGCAATCAGATTTGGACCAGTTTTACCGACAAACCGATGGAGTCCTATAATAATCTTTATGTCTTGGACGCCAATATGAAAGTTGTGGGACAAATTGAAAAGTTGGCCGGCGGAGAAAGAATCTACTCGGCACGGTTTATGGGTGATCGAGCTTATCTGACAACTTTTAAACAAACTGATCCTTTATTTGCGGTTGATTTAAGCAGCCCAAGTAATCCTAAAGTTTTAGGCCAATTGAAAGTTCCGGGATTTTCCAATTATTTGCATCCGTATGACGAAAATATTTTGATTGGTTTCGGTAAAGATGCCGAAGATTTAGGCGACAAAGGCGTTAAGGTTGGCGGTTTAAAATTAAGCTTATTCGATGTGCGCGATATTAATAATCCAAAAGTTTTGGATGAATATAAAATGGGTGATACTGGCAGCGACTCTATCGCCTTATTTGATCACAAAGCTTTTACATTTTCTAAAGAAAAAAATATTTTAGTTTTACCGGTATCTTTGCGAAAATCAACCGGTCCGAATATGTGGGGCGATATTACCTTTAATGGCGCCATGATTTGGCAGATAAAAAATGGTAAATTTGAATTACTCGGAAGAATCGACCATAATGACGGAAAAAGCGTCAGTCAAATTGACTATTTTAACAGTTATAGCTACTATGACAGCTCAGTCAAGCGCAGTCTTTATATTAAAGATCAACTATATACCGTTTCGGATAAATTCTTAAAGATAAACAATTTGGCTGATTTGAAAGAAATTAAAAACTTGGAATTATTAAAAGAAGGTAAGGATGATTTTCAAGTAGTACAATAAATTATTCGCTTATGAAATCTGGCGTTGTAGCGTTTTTAACTGGATTGCTAATATTTTTTGGCTTGGAAACAATGCTTTTTTTTCCTAAGTTTTTTTATTTGCCGCTCGGTTTGATGAATTTAGCCATAGTGTTTTCCATCTATTTGCTGGCGCGAGAAAAAAGACTTGATTGGACCTGGATAAACTTTTCTTTTTTGCCGCTGATTTTTGTGAACAGTTTAGTTTTGGCTTGCGGTTTAATTCCACAAATAACTTTTTGGAATAAATTATTACTGCAAGCGATTTTCTGTTCGGCAATTTATTTCTTTCTTTTTTATGCCAGAAATTTATGGCTGTTCTTTAATTTTCCGGAACGACCGAACAACTTGAATAATTTTTCCTTGGGCTTGGCTATTGTGACGGCATTCTTTTGCTCATCGTCAATTTTTGGCTTGCAATTGTTTTTGAATTTACCTTATTTGGTGTTAACGATAATTATTTCAGTTCTTTTGGTAATATTAATTTTTTGTAATTTATGGATCGCCGGTTTGGCCAGTCGAGAACTTTGGTCATTACTGCTAGTTTTGTTTTTTATCTTTATTCAGATTATTTGGACTTTGTATTTTTTACCTTTTGATTATAATGCGATTGCTTTTATCATGACTTTGGTTTTTTATTTGTCACTTAATTTGGTGCGGCTTAATTTGCGCCAAACTTTAAATCGATATAATTTAAAACCGCTTCTAATATATGCAGTGGCGGTTTTTGTTATTATTTTGGCTACCGTGCGGTGGCGTTAATAGAATTAATATATGAAAAAAAATAATTTTCTTTTAGTTAGTTTGATAATTGGTGTTAGTTTGGCCGGCGGAGTTTTGGGGGAATTTTTGGTGCGTTTTTATTTTTTCAAAGATCTTTATGCCGTGCCTTATGGCAATGAAGTTGATTTGTCGAGCTCTCAATTTAATAAAGCCAATGTGGTTATCAGCGAGCCGCAAAAAGTTGTTGTCAGCCAAGATTTAATAACACAGGAAAGTTTGCGTAATATAAATGAGGGCTTGATAGCTATTTTTAAACAACAAACCGCAAGCAAAACCGTGATTGTGCCGGACAAAAATGCTTATTATGATTTGAATAATCCTTTGGCTTTTGGCTTGGCTTTGACTAATGACGGTTGGGTTTTGGTTAGTTCGGTTAATTTCGACGCTATTAAAGTTAACCCTGAGGCTTATTTAGCAATGACTAAAGATAAAAAAGCTTATCAAATCGACGCTTATTTTCAGGATGAAAAAAAATCTTTAAATTTTATTCACTTGGCTAATGTCAATAATTTGGTTTTAAAAAACATGGCCGATTTCGGTGATATTTTACCGGGACAAAGCGTAATTGCCGTTAATTGGAAAAATGATGTTTTGCTTAGCTCGGTCATCAGCACCAAAAGACGCAGTGAATTGTGGCGTTCCACCGACAAATTAAATGATCAATTATTTTTAATTAATGAACTTGATGATCGTTTTGCAAATTCTTTGCTTTTTGATTTGAGCGGAAATTTAACTGCGATAATTGATGAACAAAAAAATATTTTACCGATTACTAATTTTAAATCCGAAATTTTAAATGTCTTAAAATCACGTCGGGCCGTATCTTCATTTTTTGGCGTTAACTATTTGGATTTGAGCCAAACCGCCAAAAATAATCCTAATAAATTCGGCGAAAGTTTACGCCAAGTCGGAGCTTTGATTTATCCGGGCGACGATCATGTGGCCGTGGTAAAATCGAGTCCGAGCGATTTAGCCGGTTTGCTTTCCGGTGATATTATAGTTTCGGTTGATGGTATTGAAATTAATGAATATAACGATTTGGGAGAAATAATTCAATCTAAAAAAATTGGCGATAAAGTATTGGTTAAGTTTTTGCGCGGCACTGAAGCCAAAGATGTTGAGATTATAATCGGCGAAAAAAAATAATTATATTTAATTAAAAATATGAAAATAAAATCAATCAAACAAGCTAAGGCTATAAATGGCAAGACAGTTTTTTTGCGTGTTGATTTCAATGTCCCGATGAAAAAGGGAAAGGTTTCCGATTCCATGAAAATGCAGCAGACTCTTGAGGACATCAATTATTTAATGGATAAAGATTGCAAGATAATTATTTCCACTCATTTAGGACGACCGGAAGGCCGAAAAAATTTGGCTTATTCAGTACGCCCATTAGTTCGACTTTTATCCAAAGCTTTAGAGTGCCCAATAAAATATATTGATGCTACCGGCGCCAAGGCTTTGTCGGACGCAGCCAAAACTATCGCGAAGATGAAACCTGGATCTTTAATCTTTTTGGAGAACTTACGATTTAATAAGGAAGAACAAAAAAACGACCAGGCTTATGCCAAAAAATTGGCGAACTTGGCTGATATTTATGTTAATGACGCTTTTGCGGTTTGCCATCGCGCCGACGCTTCGGTTGCGGCGATTAAAAAATATTTGCCGAGCTACGCCGGGTTATTATTGGAAAGAGAAATTATTAATTTGAATAAAATAATTAAACCCAAAAAACCGTTGATATCTGTGGTTGGCGGTATAAAAATAGAAACCAAATTAGCTTTATTGAAAAAATTGGCCAAGAATTCTTCCAAGATTTTATTGGGCAGCGCTTTAGCCGCTAACTTTTTTGCCGCCAAAGGATTTAGCGTTGGCCAAAACAAAGTTGATGCTAAGAGCATAAAAATTGCCAAAAGTTTATTAAAAACCATCGGAAAAAAAATTGTTTTGCCGAGTGATTTATTGGTTTGTTCTCATTTAAAGAATCTTTGCCCAACCAAAAAAAGCGTTGTTAGTTTAAAAAATATTAAAGAAGTTAAAAAAGATGAAATGATTGTAGATATTGGAACGGATACCATGACGACTTATGCTGATTTAATCAAGAAGGCCAAAACCATTATTTGGAACGGTCCCTTGGGCATTACTGAAGTTGTCGGATTTCGTTATGGCACTTTGATTGTAGCGCGCGCTATCGCTTCCAGAGCTGGCGGACCGGCTTTTGGTGTTATCGGCGGCGGCGAAACGGTAGAGGCTATGAATATAACAAAAATGGAAGACTATATTGATTGGGTTTCAACCGGCGGCGGTGCGATGTTGTCATACTTGGGCGGCGAAAAAATGCCAGGCTTGAGCGGTTTGATTAGCAATAAATAATTTATAAAAAATATAATAAAAATTATGATAAAGATCAAAGATATTAAAGCGCGTGAGATTTTGGATTCTCGTGGTAATCCGACAGTGGAGGCTAAGGTTATTTTATCCAATGGTTTTAGCGCTAAGGCGGCTGTGCCAAGCGGTGCTTCGACCGGAAAATATGAAGCGGTTGAATTGCGTGATGCCAAAAATAAACGTTATAACGGTAAAGGCGTTTTGAAGGCCGTTGATAATATCGAAAAAATAATTGCCAAAAAGCTTAAAGGTTTTGATGTGACCAAACAATTATTAATAGATAAAACAATGTTGGAACTTGATGGTACGGAAAACAAAAATCGTTTGGGCGCTAATGCGATTTTGGCAGTTTCTATGGCTTGCGCTCGGGCCGCAGCTTTGACTAAAAAACAAGAATTATTTGTTTATTTGGCTAAGACTTATAAATTTGATACTAAAAAATACAAATTACCGACTCCATCTTTTAATATTTGGAACGGCGGTGCACATGCTTCAACTAATTTGGATTTTCAAGAGTTTATGATTTTACCGTTAAAGCGCACAAGCTTCGCGGAAAAAGTCAGAATGGGTGCGGAGATTTTTCATGCTTTGGGAAAAATTTTAAAAGAGAATGGCATGGATACCGATTTGGGTAATGAAGGCGGTTATGCGCCGGATATTAAATCGCGCGAACAGGTAATTGAAATGATTATTGACGCGATGAAACGAGCGGCTTATAAACCGGGCGTCGATATCGGCTTGGGTATGGATATCGGGTCTTCGGAATTATTCGATGAAGATAGTAAAATATACGAATTGCCGCTTGATGGTAAAAAGTTTTCAGCCGATGATTTGATTGCTTTGTATGCCGATTGGGCCAAAAAATATCCGATTATTTCCGTAGAAGATGGTTTAGCGGAAACTGAATGGGCTGATTGGACAAAGATGACTAAACTTTTAGGCAAGAAAATGTTATTAATTGGCGATGATTTATTTGTAACCAATAAAAAAAGATTGGAAGAGGGAATTAAGGTTGGCGCCGCGAATGCTGTTTTGATTAAGCTTAATCAGATTGGCAGCGTGACCGAAACCATGGAAACTATCAAATTAGCGCAGAAGAATAAATATAAATTAATGATCTCACATCGCAGCGGTGAAACTTGCGATGATTTTATCGCCGATTTGGCGGTAGCTACCGGAGCAGAATATATTAAAGCCGGATCGTTGGCACGCAGCGAACGTTTGGCTAAATATAATCGCTTAATGGAAATTGAATTATTATTAGCCGGTCGCTTTTAATTTTTATGACAACATTAAATAGTCCTTTAGTTTTTTTATTGATTGATGGCTGGGGAGTAGCGCGTGGCCGAGATAATAATGCTATTCGTTTGGCCAAGATTCCAAACTTCAAAAAAATGGTTAATAATTATCCGGCAACCGTGTTGCGGAGTTTTGATATGAGCGACAGTGATTTGTATCGAGTTATCGGTTGCGGATCGGAAACTATCGCCACTCCTAGCATTAACAATGCTTTGATTGAAAATAACATTAAACAATTACGTTTAGCCGAAACAGAAAAATTTGCTTTGGTTACCAATTTCTTCGATCAGAGCGAAGATCAACCTTCAACTTTAACTGAACATCGGCTAATTCCTTCGGTGAATACTCCTGCCGTTAAAAATTATAAGATGGCTACGGATTTAGTGTTGAAAAATTTAATCAAAGAAATTAAAAATAAAAAGTTTGATTTTATCATCAGTAGTTTGGCAAACATTGAAAGCGTTAGTCATGATAATGATTTTAAGAAAACCATTAAAACTGTCGAATATATTGACAAGGTTCTAGGCAAAATTTTTCAAGCCGTGTTAGCGGTTAATGGAACATTAATAGTCGGTGCCGCGCATGGTTTTGCCGAGGAGGTTTTTGATTTGCAAACTGATTTATCCAATAAGCACAAATCAGATAATCCGGTGCCGTTTATAATTGCCGGTGAAAAATATTTGGGCAAAACAATCGGCTTGGAGGAAATTTCCAGCGGTGATTTAAGCTTGATTGAGCCGGTTGGTGATTTGTCCAATATCGCTCCGACAATAATGAAAATATTGGGATTGCCGTTGATAAAAGATGATGAAGAGAGAAGTTTGATTTAATCTCTATTATATAAAAAAATGAGCCGATAAATCGGCTCATTTTTTGTTAGCGCATTATCAGGTAGATAACGACGGCTATGAATATTCCCAGTAGTGATCCCATTAAAACTTGTTTTGGCGTGTGTCCGACTTTTTCTTTAAGGTGCGGATAACGGTTATCAAGATAATCATCGTCTTTTAAATCTTTCACTAAATCATTTAAAACTTCACCGTGTTGGCCAATATAGCCGCGTAAACGAACGGCATCGTTTAAAGTTAGAATTGTCATAATAAAAGTAAAAGCGAAGAGCGGTGATCTAAATCCTTGGGTTAGCCCGATAATCGTGGTGCAGGACAACATTAGAGCGCTGTGGCCGCTAGGCATTCCCGAATAAGTAAATTTAAAGAAATCTTTAATTTTTAATTTTTGCCCTTTTTGCTTGATTGATATTTTTATTATTTGGGCACAGCCGGCGGCGATAAAAGGTGTCAGGAGTATATAAAAATTGTGTATAAAAGTTTTTATTATTAACATATTTTAGACATCTAAGTTGGTAACGCTGCGAGCGTGTGTTTGAATAAAATGTTTACGTGGTGCGACATCGTCGCCCATTAACATGTCAAAAATTTGGTCAGCTAAAGCCGCATCTTCAACGTTTACTTGTTTAATAATGCGTCGTTCTGGATCCATGGTGGTTTCCCACAATTGTTCCGGATTCATTTCTCCCAAACCTTTGTAACGTTGAATAGTGATTCTTGGCGCCTTTTTCTCGGTTTTAGTTTCGGCTTCAGTTTCTTCAGCTTCCACTTCCGCGATTTCATTATTTGCATCTTCACTTTCTTCAATTACCGCTTCGAGTTCTTTTTCATCACCGCCAAATTCTTTTATAATTTTGACTTTTTCTTCATCGGAATAAGCATATTTAACAGTCGCACCTTTTTTTATTTGATAAAGTGGCGGTTGAGCGATATAGATGTAGCCGCCGGTTATTAGCGGAGAAAAATGGCGGAAGAATAAAGTTAAAAGTAAAGTGCGGATATGAGCACCGTCAACGTCGGCATCGGTCATGATAATAATACGATGATAACGCAATCGGCTCAAATCAATTTGTTCGTCGATGTTGGTGCCGAGAGCGATAACTAAATTTTTGATTTCGTTATTGGCCAGCATGCGATCAAGACGAGCTTTTTCCACGTTCAAGATTTTACCGCGCAAGGGAAGTATAGCTTGGTTTTTGCGGTCACGGCCTTGTTTGGCGCTGCCACCGGCAGAATCACCCTCAACGATATACAATTCGCATTCTTCCGGATGACGTGATGAACAGTCGGCTAGTTTTCCCGGCAAAGTCATGCCCTCCAAAGCGCCTTTACGCAATATTGTCGCGCGGGCGGTTCGGGCAGCTAAACGAGCTTGCGCCGATAGCAAACATTTACCGATTATGCCTTCAGCTTCCTTCGGGCTTTCTTCCAAAAAATTGCTGAATAGTTCGCCGAAAGTTTGTTCTACATAAGTTTTTACTTCGGCGTTGCCTAATTTACCTTTGGTTTGGCCTTCGAATTGCGGATCGGGAATTTTAACGCTGATGATAGCGGTTAAACCTTCGCGCACATCTTCACCGGTTAAATTTTCTTGCTTTTCCTTGATTAAATTGTGACCGCGCGCATAAGAATTTAAAGTTCGGGTTAAAGCGGTTTTAAAACCGATTAAATGCGTGCCGCCTTCCGGGTTGTAAATGTTATTGGCAAAAGCCAAAGAAGTTTCGTTGTATTGGTCATTATATTGCAAAGCAATTTCCACTTTAACGTCGTGAATTTCTTTTTCGCAATAAAAAATTGTTTCATTTTTTACATTTTGGTTGCGGTGCAATGATTTAACATAGGATTTGATGCCGCCCTCAAAATAAAAAGTATAATGTTTTGGAGAATGTTCCGGTCTTTCGTCGATAATATTCAAAGTAATGCCTTTTGTCAGATAAGCTTGTTGGCGCAAACGATCCAAAATTTTATTCCAATCATAATCTAATTCGGTAAAAATTGTGGCATCCGGTTTAAAAGTTATAATGGTGCCGGTTTTTTTGGAAGTGGCAATCGGTGTCAATTTTTTTTGCGGTATGCCGATTTCATATTCTTGCATCCATAAATGGTCGTCGCGGTGGACTTCAGCTTTTAAATATTCACTTAAAGCGTTAACGACAGAAACACCAACACCGTGCAAACCGCCGGAAACTTTATAACCGCCGCCGCCAAATTTTCCGCCGGCATGAAGTTTGGTCAAAACAGTTTCCAAAGCAGAAACGCCGGTAACTTTATGTTTTTCAACTGGAATACCGCGGCCATTATCTTCGACTCTAACCATGCGATCTTTTAAAAGAGTAACGGTAATTTCGTTTGCATAACCAGCCATGGCTTCATCGATACTATTATCAACAACTTCCCAAATAAGATGGTGTAAGCCAGCGGAAGATGTTGATCCGATATACATGCCGGGACGACGGCGAACGGGGTCCAAACCTTCTAAGACGGTAATAGCGTCGGCGCCATAATTTGATTTTTCTTTTTTTTCTGCCATAGTTGTTTGTGATTATTTTCGTATTTAATATTTTCTCATTAATATAAAAAAACACCTATTAAATCGGTTCTTTGTTCGTTGGGTGATTTTAAGATTATATTATTTTATAATAATATTTTAGCAAATTTTTATGGTGCTGACAATAGTTATCTATTGACTTTTGTTTAATAATATGATAGCATAAAGTATTATAAATATAGTTCGTTAAAATTAAATGAAAGGAGTCAAAATATGTGCAGCGTTTATTCGGTTTGCGAGTCTTTATTCGCATTTATTGCTTCGGTAGGTTATTGGTGGGGAGCTATCTATATTATAGTTATCTCTCTTTGTATTACTTGGGCGCTTTATAGTAGGCCAAAGTATATTACGATTATCAGCGATTTTAGCCCGGCTAGTATCAGGAAGCGCATTCTTGACGGTAATTATTATTGGTCTAAACCGGAATCTGAAATCGAAAAGTTTTTACTTCTTTTTGGCAATTCTGTTCCGCACAGAAGTTATTGCAATAAGAAAGTTAAAGCCATTCTTTTTTACAGTGCGGACTCTTTGGAAGATATTTTAGAAAATATCAAAAAGAAAGGATATCGTCCGGGAACATTTGTCGAATTATTGGATTTTGGAATTAGTTTTCCGCAAGAACAAAATGATTGTTCAATTATTGCCCTTGATGCGATTATTAGTAATGGTCTTGATGGCTTGGCTTATCCTTGTTTGGCTATCAATAAATATGAAGATCGTATTTTAAAGATAGAAAATATATCGCCCAAACTAATCGTTAAACCTGACGGCCAATGCGTTTTAGACGAAAAAGCGAAAACTTGCTTTCCGCTTGGCAGTTATTTTTTAGTCTTCAAAAAGTAAAAGATTAAGAAAATACAGCATTTTTAATACCCATCTTCTAGGAGATGGGTTTTTATTTGACATATTCTGATTTATATGATATACTCTATATAGTTTTAAAGATATTTCAGTTCATTAAAAATTAATTTAAACGGAGGTCAAAATGGATATTATATCGATTATAGTTTTGTCGGCAATGGCTATTGCTACAGTAGGCGTTTGTGTCTATATCGTTCGTTTTTTTGTCAATAGGATTTTCGCAGTTAATTACACCAAAACAGTTGAAGATATTATAAAAGAAGATGGTGACTTGAAAGTTTCTTCCGGCATCAACAATGCAACATTTCCTATACCCGCTAATAAAGCCGGTAAAATCGAAACGATTAATGGCAGGTTATTTTCAGGAAAAAATCCAAAGGATCTCTCTGAAAAAATTGAAAAGGCAGGTTGTCGCGTTGCAACTTTCCATGAAACTCTGGCTTATTGTACGAAGTACAAAAACAAGCAAGAGTTAGCTCTAATTATAGCAGCTGCAGCTCCTGACAGAATCAATAATTTATCAGTTTGCTTCGGCTATTCGATTTTAGAGCGTACTATCTTTACAGATACTATTAGTAACTATGAAGATGACAGAATTTTTTACGCTCTCGGTGTAAAAAACATCGACTAAAATTTTAAACACCAAGTTTAAAATTCAAAACATAAGGCTCATTTCTTAATTGAAATGAGCTTTTTTATTATAAAGTTTTGTGTTATAATTAAATTATTAGGCAAACACTATGTCATTCTGACGAAAGTCAGAATCTGATTGTCATTCTGAACTTGATTCAGAATCTATTGATAGATTCCGCGTCAAGCGCGGAATGACGAGAGTATAGATTCCCGATCGGGTCGGGAATGACAATATAAAACATTATGAAAATTTTAGTTACTGGTGGTGCCGGTTTTATCGGCTCAACTTTAGTGGACAGATTAATCGCGCTTGGCCATCAAGTGGTGATTATTGATGATCTAAGCAGCGGTAAAAAAGAATACATTAATCCGGAAGCCAAGTTTTATCAAATAGATTTAATGGCTCCAAAAATTGAAGAAATTTTTGGCATTCAAAAATTTGATTACGTTTATCATTTAGCGGCGCAAATCGACGTGCGTAAATCTGTGGCCAATCCGGTTGAAGATAATCGCGTTAATGTTTTGGGCGGATTAAATATTTTGGAAAATTGTGTAAAGCATAAAGTTAAAAAAATAATTTTTTCTTCCACCGGCGGCGCAATTTATGGCGAAACGGAAAATATTCCAACACCGGAAAATTGTTCGCCAAATCCTTTGTCGCCGTATGGTATCCATAAATTAACTTTTGAAAAATATTTGAATTATTATCATCAAGTTTACGGGCAAGAATATACAATTTTGCGCTTTGCCAATGTTTACGGTCCGCGCCAATATAAGGGCGGCGAAGCTGGCGTTGTATCGATTTTTGTTGAGAATGCCGTTACCGGTAAAAAGAGTATTATCAACGGCGATGGTTTGCAAACTCGTGATTATGTTTTTGTGGATGACGTGGTGGCGGCGCTTGTTAGAGCGATGGAAATTAATTATAATGGCGCTTTGAATGTCGGTACCGGAATCGAAAAAAATTTGGTTGATGTTATGACTTTGATTGAATTGTCGCTTGGAAAACGCGTTGATAAAGAGCATGCGGCCGGAAAATTGGGGGAACAGCGCCGCAGCTGTTTGCGCTGTGATGAAATTAAAAAAGTTTTGGGTTGGGAACCGAAAATTGATTTAGCGACCGGCATTAAAAAAACAGTGGAATGGACAAAAAGTTTAAATTCGACTTTTTAAGTCGAAAGCGGAGAAGTAGCTCAGCTGGTTAGAGCGCTGCATTCACATTGCAGAGGTCCAGGGTTCGAGTCCCTGCTCCTCCACTTGTATATTAAATATAATTTATGAATAATATCCTGGATTTCCGCCTGTGCGGGAATGACCCGCGTAAAAGCGCTATGCGCTCACGTGGTTTCACCCTAATTGAACTTCTTGTTGCCGTTGTTATCATCGGTTTATTGGCGACAATTTCAATTATTGCCTTGAGCAGTGCTCGAGCTAAGGCGCGCGACGCTCGTCGCGTGGCTGACGTTAAACAAATTCAAGTTGGACTGGAAATGTTTTTTGCCGATAACCAACGTTATCCGACTGCGGAGGAATTTTCCCGCGGCTCATTAATTTCTTTATCGGGCCATAATACGACAACTTATATGGCCTTAATCCCAACTCCACCCAGTCCGGCTGACGGTGTTTGTTCTAGTACCAGTGCTTATACCTATGTGCCAGATTTTAAAGGATATTCTTATACTATATCTTATTGTCTTGGCGGTGAAGCTGGTGGTATTGCCCCTGGCGATCACTGCGCGACACCGGCTAATATTTCTGACGGAACAAATTGTGGCATTGTTGGTGATGAATTTTCTTGTCCAGAAGTTCCAGTTGTGCAATATGAGGGCGGACCTTATAATTATAAAGGCACCACTAGAGTTATACCTGGCCCAAATACTTATTATCGCACCGTTAAAATTGGTAATCAATGCTGGTTGCGAGATAATTTGAATGTCGGCACGATGGTAAATGGCGCCGTGAATCAAACTAATAATTCTGTTTTGGAAAAATATTGTCATAATAATTCAGCTGGTAATTGCGACACTTATGGTGGTCTATATCAATGGAATGAGGCCATGCAATATTCTACAACTGCCGGCGCGCAAGGCATTTGTCCGGACGGTTGGCATATTCCGACTGATGCCGAACAAAATACACTCGACCAATATTTAACCGATCCTGGACAGACTTGTAATGCTAATAGAGTTAGCACTTGGGGTTGTGCTAACGCTGGAACCAAATTACAGGTTGGTGGCACATCTCATTTTGAGGACTTATTAGCTGGCCTCCGTAGAGTTGACGGGGTGACTTATGGTCAAGGGATGAATGCGTTCTTTTGGTCTTCTTCTATTGGTGATTTAGATGCTTGGAATCGGGATTTGAACGCTGGCTATGCGACCGTTTTCCGAAATCATAATGACCAAAACTACGGCTTTTCTGTGCGTTGTCTTCTTGATCAATAAAATAATTAGCAATTAAAACAATAATATATGCCAAAGAAAAAAATAATTATCGCTAATTGGAAAATGAAAGTCGGCTATAAAGCGGGACTGAAATTGGCTTCAACTCTAAAGAATAAAATTCAAAGTAAAAAATTTGAAACCGTGCTATGCCCGGATTTTTCCAGCTTGTCCGATGTCGCCAAAATTATTAAGGGCAGTGCTTTAAAATTGGGCGCGCAAAATTGTTCTAAGTCTAATATTGGCGCTTTTACCGGTGAAGTTTCGCCGCTTAATTTAAAAGAAATCGGTGCATCTTGTGTCATTGTCGGCCATAGCGAAAGGCGGCAGTTTTTCGGTGAGACGGAGGAAATTATAAATGAAAAATTAAAAACTATTTTAAGTATTAATAATTTAATTCCGATTTTGTGCATCGGCGAAGAAGCCGGTGATGATTATCGTTTAATTTTAAAAGAACAGATCCTGGCCGCTTTTCGAGGAATCAAACTTGATAAAACCAAAAAAATTATTATTGCTTATGAGCCGATTTGGGCGATTGGCACCGGCAATGTTTGCCCGCCAAATCATGCCGTTAATGTTCATAGCATTATTAAAAAATTTTTGGAAGAAATATTTTCGCATAAAATGTTCGCTGATAATTTTCGCTTGGTTTATGGTGGCAGCGTTGACGACAATAATGCGGCGCAATTCGCTCATTTGGAGAATGTCGATGGCTTGTTGGTCGGCGGCGCCAGTGTGGATGCTAAAAAATTTACAAAAATTTGTTCCAGTTTCGCCGGTTGATTTTTATTTAATTTTGTTTAATAATTGTCTTTATGTATAATTTTATTCCTTTGCTTATTATTTTAATTTGCTTGATAGTTATTATTTCTATCGTTATTCGCCACTTGCCGCAGTTGGCTGTTTTGGATGTGGAAAATATGCCGGTAGAAAAAGAAAATAAAGTTAAAGACGAAATTGTGCAAAAAAGATTGGAGCGCGATTTTAATAATTTTTGGCGCCGTTTTTCCGGTTTGGCCAATTTTTTTAAAGTGAAATTAGACTTTACTTTAACTTGGCTGAATAAGTTGCGTCAAATAAAAGCAAATCATGCGGCGCGCAAAATGGAAGCTAATATTAGCCGTGATGAAAAAATAAAGATGTTAATGAGCCAGGCTGAAATGTTGATAAAACAAGAAGATGATGAAGATTTAAAGCAGGCTGAAAGCAAATTGATTGAAGTTGTCAGTTTGGATAAAAAGAATTTTACCGCATTTATGGATTTGGGCGATATTTATTGGCGGCTTAAAAAGAATTTTGAAGCTAAGCAAACTTATCAATATTGCTTGCGTTTGTTGGATTTTAAAAATGACAAAGCAAAAGAAGCAAAAATTAATTATTCTTTGGCTTTAATTAACCGTGAAATCGGCAACCTTGACGAAGCGCGCAACAATATTATAGAATCATTGAAGATCGAACCGAATAATCCGCGTTTTCTAGATATGATGTTGGAATTATGCGTTGATTTGAAAGATAAGGCCATGGCGACTGATTTTTTACATCGCCTGGAAGAAGCAAATCCGGAAAATCAAAGTTTGGCCGATTGGCAAGAAAAGATAAATAGTTTATAATAACAAAGTTGCCATTGTAGCTCAGCTGGTAGAGCATCTCCATGGTAAGGAGAAGGTCACCGGTTCAATCCCGGTCAATGGCTCAGATGAAAAACAGTCCCGAGCGCTCGGGACTGTTTTTCGGTTATTAGAATTTTATGAAAAAAATAATTTTTCCCGCAGTGTTGGTTGTGGTATTAACTCTAGCTGGTTGCAGCATAAAGCCAGCGGTTAACAATAAGCCGCAAAATAATGAAGTACATCGACCAATTAGCGACAGCTTAAAATTATGTCCGCAAATAGTTTTGGGTTTGAAATTTGATTATCCAAAAAGTTGGGGTGATTGCAAGATTATCGACAACAAAATATATTTTCGTACTGATTATAAAAAATACAATGTTGATTTAGTGGCTGAAATAAAAAGTGTTAACACGGCCGTGACCGGCCAAGACTTTTTAGGTGTTGGCGTCACAAAAAAAGAAAAAATTGACGGTATTAATAATTCAACAATTTACAATATACCCTGTGGCGGTGGAATTGCTTGTACTGTTTTGAATATTGATGATAAAAACTTTTATGAAATCAACTGGGATGTTACCAGTAGCCAGCCAATTCCGGAAAAATTAGATGGAGTTTGGGTGCCGGATTATAGCTTTACTCGGGATGATATTTGGAATATTTTAAAATCAATCAAAAATTAAAAACTAACTCTATTCCATTGCCTTTTAATTAGTTCGAGGTTTTTGTGTTGTATGGTAAGCGTCCCATATAGTGTTGCTATTTTAACAACTTTTGCTTAAAACCGTAGGAGAACCAATCAATTTTGGCCGTATCAACATTGGATAATTGGAGCCGATTTTGACCATTTTTATATTTGTTAAA
>Ga0265297_10000512_pt1 | contig 112168 bp, 112 predicted proteins | sample Munlanlwell13791_FD_192502 | JGI IMG/M metagenome (GOLD analysis project Ga0265297, IMG submission 192502) | Leachate microbial communities from a municipal landfill in Southern Ontario, Canada - Leachate well 137-91 | ecosystem: Engineered > Solid waste > Landfill > Unclassified | place...
AATATAGAAACCATCGTGGTCTTTCTGAAAATCATAAAATTAGTTACTTAAAATGGTTTTGCTACTTCAAAACTATCAAAAATAGCAACACTTTTTGAGTATTATGCCCGCAATGACAGGCTTTTTTAGTTGTCATCGCACAATGACACCAAATTGCCACTAATACCGCCATAGGCAGGTCAGCCTTCTTACAATCCGCAGTGACAAGCAAGGGTTAGGAAGAAACGCAAAATATACTTGCTACGAGTACTGTTATCTGTCAAAAATATTCGCGCCAGATGAGTCAATAGCAACTATAAGTGGTAAATCTTTAATTTCTAACTTATATATCGCCTCTGCGCCAAGTTCACTAAAAGCAACCACAGACGATGAAATTACTTTTTTACTTATCAACGCACCAACGCCGCCGGTTGCAACAAAATAAGTTGCCTTATTTTTTTTAATACTTTCTACTGCCACACTTGTGCGCGGCCCTTTGCCAATTGTGGCTATTACACCCAAGGAATGCATTGCTTGAACGAATGGGTCCATTCTGGACGATGTTGTTGGGCCGCAAGAACCTATAACCTCACCCGGCTTTGCGGGGCATGGGCCACAATAGTAAATAATTGAGCCATTAAAATTTATTGGTAACTTTTCTTTTGCGCTTAAAAGTTCAGATATTTTCTTGTGTGCCGCGTCTCGCGCAGTGTATATTATGCCGGATAATAAAACCTTACTGCCGGCACTAAGTTTTGATATTTTTTTAACTTCAGAAGTTAATATTTTTTGTGTCATAAAAGAACAGTTTTCCTTCTTAAAGAGTGGCATGAAAAGCTAATAGCGACAGGGAGTGACGCAATATGGCAAGGTGCCGTTTCAATATGCACAGCAAGAGCAGTTGTATTACCGCCAAGCCCCATTGGACCAACATTGGCTGAATTAATTTCATCTAACAATTCACTCTCTTTAATAGCATAAATTGGGTTTTTGTTTTGAGAACCTATTTGCCGCAATAATGATTTTTTTGCAAGGTATGCCACTTTTGAAAAAGTACCGCCAATGCCAATGCCAACAATTAGCGGCGGGCAAGATTTTACACCATTTTCTTTGACGGTATCAATAATATATTTTTTAACATCATCCCATGAAACCGTTGGCGCAAACATTTTAAGTGTACTTGCGTTTTCAGTGCCAGCCCCCTTAGGCAATACAATTATTGAAAGTTTATCACCTGCAACAACTTCGTAATATATAGATGCTGGTGTATTATCTTGCGTGTTTTTTCTTTCAAATGGGTCATTAACAACCGATTTGCGCAAGTAATTTTGACTATACGCCTTTGCAACTGCATTATTTATATTTTCGGTCAAAGAACCGCCAACTATTTTTATATCTTGCCCAAGAGTTACAAAAACCTCAAGCACGCCTGTGTCTTGACATAAGGCAATTTTTTCGGAATCTGCTATTTTAGAGTTTTCTAAAATTTCCGACAGAATGCCCTTAGCAGTTTCATTTGTTTCTTGTTTTTGAGCGCTAATAATAGAGCAAGAAACATCATCGCACAATGTAAAATTTGCTTGAGCGCAAAGTTCTTCAACCGCTTTTGAAATTACTGATACATTTATTTCTTTTGTCATATTTTAGATGGTTTAATGAGGCCTTTTTTCATCATTGTTTGGGTTATTGCGCGACTGCGAACAATTATATCTTTAGCTGTTGTATAAAGTTTATCTTTTGAAATTATTTTTTGTGCTACTTTTTGCTTTATTGCCTGCATTCCTACCGCTACTGCAACTTTTGGGTATATTTCCCAATTATCCATTGTTGGTAAAAGTCTATCTGGTTTTATTTTGTTATCAGGTATGCAAGCGGCAATTTCCACAGCAGCGCTAATGCACATTTCGTCGGTAATTGTTTTAGCCATAACATCAAGTGTGCCCCTAAATACCGCGGGAAAACCAAGTGAGTTGTTTACCTGGTTTGGGAAATCGCTTCTGCCGGTTGCAACAACATGGGCACCTGCCTCTATTGCCTCCCACGGCCAAATTTCGGGCACAGGGTTTGCGCAAACAAAAACAATGGCTTTTTTTGCCATTTTTATAATCCACTCTTTTTTAATTGTTCCCGGGCCAGATGCGCTAAGGGCAATTAAAACATCGGCATTTTCAAGAGCTTCGGCAATTCCACCACTAATACCTTGCGGATTTGTGTCAAGACACATCTGCCATTTTTCAGGATGGGTGTATTGCATATCACTTCTTTTTTTGTTGAGTATGCCTTTGTGGTCAACCATAATAATGTTTGCGGGATTTGCTCCATACATCATTATAAGGCGGGCAATGTTGATGTTTGCAGCCCCTGCTCCCACAAGTGTTATTTTTACCTTACCAATTTTTTTGCCAACAATTTTCAAGGCATTTATTAGGCCTGAAAGAGTTACAAGGGCGGTGCCCTGCTGATCGTCGTGCCAAACCGGTATGCGGCACTCTTTTCTAAGTGTTGAAAGTATTGGGAAACATTTTGGCTGTTCAATATCTTCAAGGTTTATACCACCAAATGACGGCTGAATAAGCTTTACTGTTTCAATTATTTTGTTTTTATCTTTTGTATCAAGGCAAATAGGAAAAGCATCAACACCACCTAAATATTTAAACAACAAAGCTTTGCCTTCCATTACTGGCAGGCCTGCCTCGGGCCCTATATCACCTAAACCAAGCACTCTGGTGCAATCACTAACCACAGCAACGTTGTTCCACTTATTTGTGTAATCATAAACCAGTTCAGGTTTATCAAAAATGTTTTTACAAACCTTTGCAACACCAGGTGTATACCATAGGGCAAAATCGGTGTAGTCCTTTATTCTGCACTTTGGAACTACCTCCATTTTTCCTCTATAAAAAGGGTGCAGCTTTTCTGAACGGATTGATGGTTTTTGCGCTGCGGCAAGCAATTTCTTTACCGATTTCATTGCATTTTCTCCAAAAGATATTTCTATATTTCTCGGCTATTATAACAAAATGACCGCAATAAAAAAAGAAGCCCGCATTATCGCGGGCTTCTTTTAATTCACTTATTGACTAACTTTACAGCTACTGTTTAAAACTTTACAGCACCTGCCCCGTGGCATCATCAGTCCAAGTATATGTACCGTTTGTGTCACACCTTACAGTGTAGGAATAGCCAGGACCTTTCATATAACCAGTACCAGTGCCATCAGAGTTATACTGCATATGATATGACCAGCTGAAGTAATTGCAATCAATGCTTCCACCTGTATATTTCCAATAGAAATAGCCATATCCATAACTTGTTGTTGGAGATATTACAAGATTTTTAATTGTACTTGTGAAGATTTGAGTAGCACCATCATTATAATTTAAAATATAATTATAATTTCCATTATAAGTTCCACCATCGGCCCATGTGTTTGCTGTTGTGTACTCAAAAGAAGAGTCGCCATTTGACTCATACGATTTTACTGGGTTTGCAACAGAACCCCCTTCTTCCCAATACGCTGAAGTTGAAAGAACAACTTTGTAGTAATAAGTGTACTCGTACTTTTTTATGTCTGTTGCATCCCAAAGATCAGATCTTGTAGTCCCAGTTATTGGCGTACCTGCGCTGTTTAATAATCTGTATCTGTACTTCCATGCGTAATAGTCATAATAATTATACAAATTTGTTGCAGTATAATCCCATGACATCCAACCATTTGCGTCAGGGCCTGTTATGTCGCCTTCGTACTCAGTAAGCTTTGGAGCCCCTTTGCCATATGGCATTGCAAAAATGCTAGTGCCGGCTAATTTAACAGAAGTTAAAGCATTTGCAATCATTGTGTTAACATTTGCTACCGATGTTTGCACCGCTGAAACTGTTTGCCCTGCTGTTACAGTTGTAGGTATGCCAGCACTTGCATCTAAAATGCCGCCTGTTATTACCTTTTCTTTTGTTTTATTGTCACCGCAAGATGAAAGCCCAAGAGCGAGAATACCTGCTAAAAACAGAAATGCAATTTTTTTCATATTCTTTCCCCTTAATTTATTATATTTTCCAAAGATAGGTTACGCCAGCGACAATTTTGTAATCATAAGTTCTGTACTTTTCATCACCCAAAGCAAGAACAAAACCAAGCTTTGATTTAAGCAAACCTGAAAGGAAAGTATATCTCGCGCCAAGAACCAAGTCCATTTGTGAACCAGAGGTACCGGCTATTGCAGTGCCCGCGACCTTTTGCTCTGACAAAGTTCTGTAGTTTAACTCTAAAATTCTATTTAAACCATTTACCAAAACGCATGGACTTTCAGCACCTACACCTATTTCCAAAACATCAGCCGGGTCAAGCTTAACACCCCATGATTTTGGTTCATATTCGCCTGTTAAATTGTACGATATATTTGCATTGAAAGTTAATTCTTTTGCAAATGACACATTGGATGAGAAGTTTTTTGAAGCAGCAACAAGTGGTTTAATATTCATACCATTTCTAAACTCTGTTGTGAACTTATCACTTTGAGAACCTGTGGGAAGAGATAAGTCTAACATTGCGCCAAGGTTCCATCCTGTGAGGCCCCAGCTTTCTGGCAAAACAATAGTTTTTTTGCCGGCAATGTGAATATCGGCAAGCTGTGCATCTTCAGTTGTGGCAGAGTTGCCACCAATTTCAAGCTTTTGGCTTAACGACATATATGGAATTGTAAGCATTGCTTCTATATCGTTAGTTACACCATACCTTGCAACAACAGGAATAATCAATGCTGTGTTTGTAAGCTTTATGGTGCTGTTTGTTATTTCTGCTACATCACTTTGGTATGAAAGGTTATCTATGCCAACTTCAAGCGTTTTTTGCGGAACTACATTTGTTGCCTGCTCTAAAAGTAATGGTTGAGCAAAAAGGCCAGATGCAAGAAATGTTACCGACAACAATGAAACGATGGCTTTTCTCATCTTTTTTTCTCCTGTTTTATAAGGGCTTTGCAAAAAAATTAATGAGTAGTTTTAAATTAAATTTTAAACCAAATCAGTAAAAAATGTTGCAAAGCTTTTGTTTAAGTTAGTTAAAATAGTATCTAATTCCAAAATTTATTGAAGGCCCAAGTTTGAAACTTGTGCTTGAAAAGGCATCAACATTGTCTGGTTTAACATCGCCAAAACCAAGTCCTAAACCGCTAAGACCGGCATTGAAACCAAGTTCAGGCAACTCAGAGAAGAAAAATTCGGCATTAAAGGAACCGTTTAATCCAACCTCTGATATTACTATGTCTCCAAGATCGCACCTATAATATTGTATTCCAGGCCCAATCGAAAGCTTGATGTTTTTTGTTTCTTTAATTGTGAAAAGCATATTACCGCCAATTGCAAAACCGCTCACATCTTTCGCGCTTGCAAAACCAAGGCCGGTATCTAAAGAAGTATCATCATTTATCCAAACACGAACAGCGGCGCCATTCATAGGTGGAACACCTATAAAATCAGGTTGGACAGCACTAAATGTTCTGTTGCCTAAACCCACCTTACCTGCCATACCATTGCTGCTGTAGCTATCTTCACCATCAACCTTGCTACTGTTTTTTGCCGCCATTGCCGGGGCAATACATATTGCAACTGCTAACGCAACTAAAAGCAGCCTCTTCATTCTACCTCCTTTTTTCATTACGGTAACTATTGCCGTATTCTTTATAAAAAAACCTTGGGTTTAGTTAAAAACCCAAGGTAATATATTTTATAGAAAAACTCTTATCTGTAGCAAAACACAATTTAACTGTTTGCAAAAACAAAAACATCATTGTTCTTGTGTCCATGGCGGCATTTTACAAATAAATAAATTATTTGTCAATAATTTGTTAAATAATTGTTAACTTTCAACAAAAACCTATTAATAAAGCTCAACTATCTCTGCTTTAAGCAAATCTGTATCTAATATTGCCGCTGTGCACTTTCCGCTTTGAAAGCCGCAATTTTCACCAGGGTTTAAAACCAATGTTTTGCCAACAAGCCTATTATCAACTTTGTGGGTGTGCCCATAAATTAAAATATCATACTCTTGGCTTTTGGCAAGTGCTTGCAAATTATATGGTTCATGCATTAAAAGTATTTTTTTGCCGTCAATTGTTGTTTCAAAGTACCGCTCGTATATTTGTCCCCAACCATTAACCCTTTGACGCCACACAAAGCGTTCGCCGTCATTATTGCCAAAAACAGCATAAAAGCTTGTTTGAATTTTTTGAAGGTAGCTTGCCACCATTGGTGATATAATATCACCCGCGTGCAACATAACCGACACTTTGCGTTCATTAAAAAGCGCAACAGCTTTTTGTATTGCGTTCACATTTTCATGAGAGTCAGATATTATGCCAACTAATGCCATAATTAATCTATTGCCTTTACTTCTTTAACTTCGGGAACTTCTTGTTTTATTATGCGCGCTACGCCGTTTTGAAGTGTCATTGCCGCCATAGGGCAACACCCGCAAGCGCCTTTTAATTTTACTGTCACAATGCCATCGGCTGAGATGCCAACAAACTCAACATCGCCACCATCGGCTTGTAAATGCGGGCGAATTTTATCAAGTGCTTTAAGAACTCTTTCTTTCATTGTTTTCCACCTTATTGTCCGTTAGAATTTGTCTAACTTTTTGCGGTATTTTTACCGGTTTAAAAACCCTGTTTACAAAAGGGTGTGTAGTTAAACCTGCAGCAATTTTTTTACCGTCGCACAATATTTCGTAACTTATAATAATACTTGCAGTATTAAGCTTTAAAAGCGTTGTGCAAATAGTAAGTAAATCATCGTACTTAGCCGATGAGTGATACTTTATTGAACACTCGCAAACCGGTAAATAATACCCATCGCTTTCTAACTGTTTGTAAGTTATGCCAAGCGACCTAAGCCATTCAGTTCTTGCTCGTTCAAAATACACCAGATAGTTTGCGTAATATACAACACCCATCTGGTCGGTGTCAGCATAGGAAACGCGAAGTGTTGTTTGGTGCATATATTGAACTAACTTATTTAGCGTAAACCTTTTTCATATCTTCAATTGTTATTTGTTTATAATCACTTGCATGGCCTGCAGTCCAAAAATCTTTCATTTTGCCTTCAATTAGTTTTTGCAATGCTGTTCTTGCAGGCCCAAGATAATCTCTTGGGTCAAACTTCTCCGGCGCAGTAGCAAAAATTTCTCTAATTGCGGCAGTTATAGCAAGGCGGCCATCCGTGTCAACATTTATTTTCGTTACGCCAAGTTTTATTGCTTCTTGCAAGCTTTTCATTGGCACACCGGTTGCACCTGGCATTTTACCACCAAATTTATTCACTTTGTCTATCAATTCCTGCGGAACTGAGGAAGCACCATGCAGAACAATTGGAATGCTTACAAGTTTGCGAACTTCTTTTAAAACATTAAACGCAAGCTCACTTGAACCCTTGAATTTATACGCACCATGTGATGTACCAATTGCTATTGCCAAGGCATCCAGACCTGTATCATCAACAAATTGCTTTGCCTGAACCGGGTCGGTAATGTGAATTGAACCAGAGCCAACTCCGTCTTCTATTCCACCTAAACAACCAATTTCACCTTCAACCGTAACACCATATTTGTGAGCATATTCAACAACCGATTTTGTTACTTTTACATTGTAGCCGTAGTCAGATGGTGTTTTGCCGTCTTCAAGCAAAGAACCATCTATCATAACTGATGTAAAACCAAGCTCAATGGCTTTTTTTACTGTATCAAGTGAGTTGCCATGGTCAAGGTGCATTGCAATTGGAATGCTTGGGTTTTCTTTTGAGGCAGCCATCATCAAATACCCAAGGTATGTGAAGTTTGAATACTTTAACGCGCCGCGGCTTGCCTGAATAATAACCGGCGACTGTGTTGCCTGAGCCGCCGCCATAATGGCTTGAATTTGTTCCATATTGTTTACATTGTATGCGCCAACACCATATTGTTTCCTCATTGCCTCTTCAAGAATTTGTTTCATTGGAACTAATGACATTTTGCTTTCTCCCTATTTTTTTATTTTTAGGCGTACAACAATGTAACGCCAACTTTAGTTTATAGTAAGTTTTTCTTGTGTGAATACACCAATACTTCTATATTTTTCATACCGCGCCTGGCAAAGCATTTTCTTATCAAGTAAAAGCAGTTTTGCAAGGGTTTTTTCAAGTGCTTCTTTTACATTTGCAGTAGCCAGCGCCATATCTTTATGTGCTCCACCCAGTGGCTCCGCAATTATTTCATCTACTATTTTTAATTCATAAAGGTCTTTTGCCGTAATTTTTAGGGCATTTGCAGCATCAATTGCTTTTGTAGCATCGCGAAAAAGAATTGCCGCGCAACCTTCGGGTGAAATTACTGAATAGTAAGCATTTTCAAGCATAAGCAGGTAATTAGCAACACCAATTCCAACCGCACCGCCAGAACCGCCCTCACCAATTACCACGCTTATAACAGGAACTTTCAAAACTGACATTTCACGCAAGTTCCTTGCTATGGCTTCTGCCTGTCCGCGCTCTTCTGCGCCTATGCCGGGGTATGCGCCAGATGTGTCTATAAATGTAATTATTGGCCTGTTAAACTTTTCAGCAAGTTTCATTATTCTTAATGCTTTTCTATAACCTTCCGGGTTTGCCATGCCAAAGTTTCTTTCTATGTTATCGTGCAAACTTCTGCCTTTTTGATGACCAATTACGGCAACCGGTTGAGAGTCAAGCTTTGCCATACCACAAATTATTGCCTTATCATCGGCAAAAGCGCGGTCGCCATGAAGTTCAACAAAATCAGTAAAACAATTTTTTATGTAGTCAAGGGTGTAGGGCCTTTTTGGATGGCGGGCAATTTGAACTTTTTGCCATGGAGTGAGCGCACCGTAAATTTCCACTTTTAGCTTATTGCTTTTTTCTTCAAGCTCAAGCAGCTGTTGGGCAATATCTGCACCGAGATCACTTGCCGAAGATTTAAGTTCAACTATTTTCTGTTCTAATTCGTATATGGGTTTTTCAAAATCAAGTGCTGTGATAGGCTCTTCTTTTACTGACATATTTAGAACCTTCCTACATAATTTATTTTAAGTATTCTTTCACTACTGCGATCTTTTGCTATCAGATCACGACCGGCAAGGTCAATACTTAAATCATCTGTTATAGCTAAACGCAAACCGGCGTTAAAACGGTTCTCGGGTGAATAATGTATGTTGTCGTACTCGGCAATTAACATAAATTTTTCTTCAATATTAAAACTTGCCGCAGTAAAAGCATTAACCTCACTTTTTTTAAAGTCATTTATATTCGCACCAAAATTCATTTCAAGGTTTGGGAAAAACATCTCTTTTGTAAACACTATAAAAACACCTTTGCCCTTTTGAGTAAATTCATCCGATGAGCTATTGTAAAAGTAACCCTGTCCATCGTAACCAAATGCAAAAGAAGGCATTGACATAGTGCCAGAAAATGGCCTTACTTTAAGGTAAAGCGCGGGAGGCGCAACAGAAGGGTCTTGATCACCTATTAGTTTTTGTACTTCCCAGGCAAAACCAAGATTGACAACCTTAAAAACACCAAAATTTAAACGAGAAAGAACCCCTCCATTGCTAAAAAGACGAAAGTTGACATTATAAGAGCCATAATCAAGTATTCCTGCAGTAGGAACATCGATGAGGTCTATGGCGCTTTCCTTTGAGTTGGCAACACCAACTATAAAAATAAGCATTGAAAATATAACGACTGCTAACTTACGCATTAATCCCCCATTTAACCCAGCTTTTGCAACCTACTTTTGGCATTTTACTTTATTGTCTAAAGCATTGTCAAAAAAACAAAATAACAATTTTACCCATCACTTGCTTCTTTGAAATTGCCAACACTCAGGGCCAAGTGCTTTCTCTATTGCTTTAAAGAAATTTGCCTCTGGTGTAACCGAAAAATCGGTTTCAACCGTATAACTGCCATGTCCCGGGGTATCTATGTCAAAAACAACTTTTGACTTCCCTGGGTATTTTTTCAATATTTCTGAAACTTTTTCAAGCATCTCATCCTCAAGCCCTGCACTTGAAAGCTTAATATGTAACGCTCCGGAGTTTGGAGTATATAGCACTTTCGCCTCTTTAAGTGTTTTAATATCTTCTAAAAGCAACTCTGGTTGTAACTCATCGCCGGCAAGTTTACCTTTTACAACAACTAAATTATTAGGTGTTATATACTTCATTAATCTTGCGTAACTTTTTGGGAATGCCACAACCTCTATTTCACCATAAGGGTCTTCAAGTTTAAAACGAGCATAGGGTTCTTTACCCTGTTTGGTTGCAAGTTTTTTAACCGAAGTTATAATTCCGGCAACACGAGTTAATGGAGCTGTTCTGGGGTCGGCAGTTGGTGTGGGTATTTTGTCTAAACGAAAATGCGAGTATGCAACTATGTCTTGCATATGGTTTGCCAAAGGATGGCCTGAAAGATAAAACCCAAGCACCTCTTTTTCGTATGAAAGCGCGTTATGCTCAGACCAAGCTTGAGCATTTTGCGTAACTGACGGTTTAAGGGTAACCTCGCCTGCTTCAAACAAAAAACCCTGACCAGATGAAATATCATCTTTTTTACTGCCAAGTGCATCTATTGAGTCCTCAATTTTTGCAAATAGCTCCGCGCGCAATGTCTTATAATCACTGCCAAAAGTATCAAGGGCGCCGGCTTTTATAAGCGACTCTATAGTTTTTTTACTCACAGCACTTGCGCCAACCCTTGATATAAAATCGTCCAACTTTTGAATGCTCCATTTGTGTTGCGCTCTGAAATAATATCCAAACAAGCCGCCTCACCAACATTTTTTATTGCAAGTAAACCAAACCTTATTTTTCCATTTTCCGTACTAAACCTGACATCTGATGCTTGAATGTCAGGAGGAAGTATTTCTATGCGAAGTGACTCAGCATCGCGCAAATACCCGACAAGTTTATTTTCTTCTTCGTTTGAAACAGCCGAGCGGCCAATTTCGGAGTTTAAAACAGCAGTCATATATTCAAGCGGATAGTTGGCTTTTAGGTATGCCGTACGGTAAGCGATAATGCCGTAAGCGGCCGCGTGCGATTTGTTAAAACCATAGCCGCCAAAGTGCATAATTTGCTCAAAAAGTTTTTCCCCAAGTTTTGGTGTAATGTTGTTGCTTTTGGCACCGTTTATAAAATTTTCCCTTTGTTTTTCTATAACATCAGGAATTTTCTTGCCCATTGCCTTGCGCAGCGTATCTGCCTGACCAGCACTGAAACCCGCAACATCACGAGCAATGCGCATAACCTGCTCTTGATAAAGAATAATACCATAGGTGTCTTTAAGAATAGGCTCTAACATAGGGTGGTCATAAACCACAGCAGTTTTGCCATGCTTTCTTGAAACAAAGTCATCAAGCATACCTGCACCCATAGGGCCAGGCCTGTAAAGCGATATTAGTGCGATTATATCGTTTATATTTGTAGGTTTTAGCTTGTACATCAGGTCACGCATACCGCGCGATTCTAACTGGAACACACCCATTGTTTTTGCTTCGTGGAAAAGACGGAATGTTTTAGTGTCGTCTAAAGAAACATTCTGCCATGAAAAGTTTGGTTCTTTAGATTGCTTTAGCAATTTTATTGTGTCATCAATAATTGTAAGTGTACGCAGACCAAGAAAGTCAACCTTTAGCAAACCAAGCGCAAGCATAGATTCATCGTTATATTGAGAAGTTACAACTATATTTTTTTCATTTTCAGAATTTTTTTCACTTTTAACGGCAAGTGGCGCATAGTTTGTTATTTCTTCTTTGGCAATTATCATACCAGCGGCATGAACTCCAGTATGGCGTTTCAACCCTTCAAGTTTTTTTGCGGTTTCAAACAACTTTTTTATTTTTTGGTCTGAACTTATTAAGGCTTTTATTTCAGGAACACTCTGCGTTGCGGCAAATATGTTGGCACCAAAAGGAATAAGTTTAGCTATTTTGTTTGATTCGGCTGGCGTAAAACCCATAACTCGCGCAACATCTCTAATTACAAGGCGCGCCTGCATAGAGCCAAATGTAATTATTTGCGCGCAGTTCCTTTGCCCATATTTATTGCGTACATATTCAATTACGCGTTCGCGGCCTGTGTCGGCAAAATCGATATCTAAGTCGGGCATAGAACGCCTGTCGGGGTTTAAAAACCTTTCAAACAAAAGACCGTATTTAATAGGGCAAATGTCGGTTATGCCAAGTGTGTATGAGACAATTGAACCAGCACCAGAACCACGGCCGGGACCAACTGGGATACCATTTTGTTTTGCGTAATTTATAAAGTCCCAAACAATTAAAAAGTAAGAGGCAAAGTTCATTTTATTAATTACACTTAACTCATACTTTAGACGTTCTTGATGTACCGCCGTTGGTTGCAAATAACGGGTTTTTAAGCCTTCCTGGCAAAGTTTTTCTAAATAAATATCTGGTGTTTCATTTTTCTCAAGCGGATAATGAGGCAAGAGAATTTGGTCAAACTTTATTTCAAGGGCTACTTTATCTGCAATTTCCATAGTGCTTTTAATAGCTCGCGGTTCAAATGAAAAAAGCTCAGTCATTTCCTGCGGGCTACGGTAATAAAACTGGTTTGTTGAAAACTTCATACGGTTTTCATCGGTTAGCTCACTGTTGGTGCCAATACAAAGCAACACATCGTGATCAAAAGAATCTTCTTTTCTTAAAAAGTGGCAGTCATTGGTTGCAACAGGAGAAAGACCAGTCACCTTTGCTATTTCAAGTAAGCCGGGTATTATTTTTTTTTGCTCATCAATGCCATTGTCCATAAGCTCAATATAAAAATTCTCTTTTCCAAAAATATCACTATACTCAGAAGCAATTTTTAGCGCATTTTTTTTGTTATCTGCCAATAGAGATTGAGCCACCTCGCCAAGCAAACAACCCGAAAGAGCTATAAGTCCGCTTGAGTATTTTGCAAGCAATTCTTTATCTACTCTTGGCTTATGATAAAAACCTTCCAAAAAACCCAACGACGAAAGTTTCATTAGGTTTTTATAGCCCTCATTGTTTTTTGCAAGCAATGTGAGATGAAAGTAATTTCTGTCGGATTTTTCTTTTTTAAAACGCGAACCATTTGCCACATAAAGTTCACAGCCGATAATTGGCTTTACGCCAACTTCGTGGCAGGCACGGTAAAATTCAATAGCGCCATACATATTACCGTGGTCGGTAATCGCAAGAGCCGGCATTTTAAATTGATGAGAAATTATGCGTAAAAGTTCGGCAGGTTTGCCTTGATCGTCAACTATTTTGCATGCTCCATCTAAAAGGGAGTACTCGGTATGATTATGAAGGTGAACAAATTCACTATGAGTCATATTATTTATTTTAAAATTAAACGCGGTAAGCTGATAAAATTGAATTTATATTTGTGTAGATGCAAAATTAACTTTACTAAAGGTCTAAGTTAAAAAACAAAAAGAACAGCAAAGTATATTATCATTACTGCAAAACCAAATGGTAAACCAAACCTTGCCCACTCTTTGCTTGTTATTTTTAAGCGGCCAGCAGCGATAATATTTGGTATATTACCAGGGATGAGCATACCACCAGCAATCAGCAATCCCATAAGTGCTGATACAATTTGATGCATTTTCATTTGTGGGCTTATTTCTGCAGCGGCAAGTGTGGCATTATCCACAACAGCAGAAAGCGTATTTATCCAGTAAATCAGCATATCAGACATTTTTACAATATACATATCAACTATTGGTTTAAAACCAGTGCCAAGAAATATTAAAGCCATTATAAAAACATAAACTTTAATTGACCTGTAAAACACCTCATTTATCTTTTCTTTCCCCTCATCTTTATCATGCAAACCACGACCTTTAACTGGTTTTAAAAAGAAAACAAAAGCGCCAATTGCAACTATTGTGGGTATTACATAAACTCCAATTGCCTTAAGCAGAAAAAAGAAATCGGCATTGTAAGGAACACCTCTCAACTTTGCAACAACAATAGTCGAAAGCGGCTCACCAACCGGTGTTAAAGCAGCACCAAGCCCGATAGAAAAACAGCCAAGTACTATAAGTTTTACCTCAAAGTCCCTGTTGTATTTTAAAACACTGACTATTTCTACAAGCAATATTGCCGCCATTATAGCTGTAATTAAACTTGAAAATATTCCAAGTAAAACAACTATTAAAAAAGCAAAAAGTTTTGCGCCAAATTTAGCTTCATACTTAACAATAAAATGAGTTATTTTACTTGAGTAAAAATGTAATATAAACCCTACAACTAAAACAACAAGTGTGATTACTATTGGTTCCACAAAGGCCTGCTCTATAATATGAAAAGACCACAATGGGCTTGGGCCAAAAAAATGAGATATGCTCATCGCAAGCAACCCCATAGCAAATAAAAATATCTCAAGATTGCGCTCAACAAAATGCAGTGTTATTGGTAATACCAAAACAGCAACTACAATTAAAAATAAACCCGCTTCAAGCATCTTTTACCTTTTATTTAAATAATCTTACTGCGCTTTAATATCTCAGGTATAAGCTCTTCGGCACCTATTGCCATTATATGTACACCATCGGCAAACTTTGAAAGTTCAGTAATTGTTTGCGCGCAAATTTCTATTCCTTCCTGCAATGGGTCTTTTGCTTTTTGCATTCTTTCAATTGTCTCAACTGGTATGTTAACACCAGGTAGGGCTTTTAAAAACTCAAGGAACTTAAGCGATTTTATTAATGTTACTCCGGCAAGAATTTTTGCGGGCGTATGAGAGATTTTATTTAAAAAATCCTTAAAACCATTTACATCAAAAATTGTTTGGGTTTGAAAAAACTGAGCTCCCGCTGCAACCTTTTTTTCAAAACTTATAAGTTGAAGTTCCAATGGAGTTGATGTTGGATTTACTACAGCGCCAAGGCAAAAGCTCGGAGCTCCTTTTAATTTTTTACCGGCAAGATCAACACCTGACTCAAGAAGCTTTGCCGCCGATAAAAGCTGAACTGGGTCTAAGTCATAAACAGGTTTTGCATCGCTGTATTCACCAACAGAAGGATGGTCGCCGCTAAGTATCAAAACATTTTCTATGCCAAGAGCATAGGCACTCATTAAGTCGGATTGAAGAGCAATTCTATTTCTATCGCGGCAAGTCATTTGCATTATTGGCTGATAGCCTTTTTGTTTTAATAACGCAGATACCGCCAATGAGCCAAGGCGCATTGAGGCGCGTTGATTATCGGTTATATTTATACCATCTACAAGATGTCCAATTTTTTCGGCTTTTGCCATCAAATCTGTTGTGTCAACACCCTTTACCGGAAAAAGCTCGGCGGTAATAACAAATTTTTTTGTATTTAGTTTTTCACAAAATTTCATAACTAAACTTCCTTTAATTTATTATTTTTTTTTGTTTTATTATTTGAGCGCACGGAGTAGATACTCTTTAATGCTAAAAGGCCGCCCTCAACTTTGCTTGCCTTTTGATAAATAAGGTACCATGCGCAATCTTTCTGAGGATCTATTTCACATTTACCATCTACAACACCACCACATGGGCCATTAAGCAATGATTTAGCACAACGGGAAATTGGGCAAATACCAAATGTTTTATCTAATATGCAAGTACCACAAAGTACACAATATTCGTTATAAGTATTCAGCCGCGCTAAAGCTCCAACAAAAACCGAGTCAAGAGCCGGCAAAACTATTTTTTCAGTTAGCAAACCAACTGTTTGTACCCCGCCGCCGCAGGCAAAAACTAAAACCGCGCCTGCATTGGTAAAATTTGGATCTTTACACAAATCTCTTTTTGCAAGGCGGGCATCACAAGCACTATCAAGCACAAAAGAACCACAAACACTTAAACCATAACTTTGAAGCTCTTTGGTTGCTAAATTTATTTGCTCTTGACCGCCGGTTTGACACTTTGCGGCACAAGCGTTGCAACCGACAAGGTAAATATGCCCAGTATTCTTTAACTTATCTACAAGTTCTTTAATTGGCTTCTTTGTTGTTATTATCATTTAATAGTTGGGATAAAAGGTTAGCAGCTTTTTGTGTGCCGAATTCAATGGAGCATTCAATGGTTTTACAGGAAATTTCTGCGACCTTATGCAAATTCTCATACTCCGATTGCATAAATTTGCCAAGCACAAAATCAACAGGGTCACAGTTTAGCGGTAAAGGACCAATGCCAATTCGTAAACGGCTAAACTCTGTTGTGGAAAGATGATCAATTATAGAAGAAAGACCGTTATGCCCGCCAGCAGAACCGCAAGAACGAAACCTTATGTTGCCAAGGTTAATTGCAAAATCGTCAGTTAACACAAGCAACTCACTTGGAGTTAAAGAAAAATCTTTTAGGACTTTTTTTACAGCAAGTCCTGAGTTGTTCATAAAAGTAACTGGCTTTATTAAAACAATAGAGCCAAGCCTTGCCACTTGTGCAACATCAAACCAATCTTGCCAGCTAAGGTTATTTTTTTGAGCAAATAAATCTAAAACCACAAAGCCGATGTTGTGCCTTGTTTTTTCGTACTTAGCACCAGGGTTGCCCAAGCCAACAATGGCCTTTATTTGTGTCATACAATTTATTACTTCTTAGCAGGTGTTTCAGCTGGTTTTTTGCCTTTGTCATCAACTGTAGCAGCACCTTCGGCAGTTTCATCTTTTTTGCCTTTTGTAATAACTTCCGGTTCCGGAACACCAGCGACACTTTCAACCGGTTTTTCTTCCAGTATGGTAGGAGCAACAATGTTAACCAATATACCGCTTGCATCTTCAAGTAAATCAACACCTTTCATTTCAGGAAGATCTTTAACAGTAATAGACTGCCCAATTTCCAAGGCAGAAACATCTACATTTATTGACTTTGGTATTTCTGTTGGTAAACAGCTAACCTTAATTTCACGCAATACATGTTCCATAACTCCACCTGAAAGCTTAACACCCGTAGCAATGCCTATAACATGCACAGGAACACTAACTTCAATTTTTTTCTGCAGAGAGATTGCATGGAAATCTACATGAATTGGCGTTTGTGTAAGCATATCGCGTTGAATTTCTTTTACAATCGCAGTTTTGCTTATTGAACCTATTTTCAAATTGATAATTGTATTTCTACCAGCGCCAGAGTGCAAAAGTTTATCAAAACTTTTTGCATTTATTGTGATAACAATGTTTTTTTCACCTACTCCATAAACAACACATGGGATACCGCCCTGGTTTCTAATTTCCGCAATTTTGTGTTTTGTGCCTACTTCTCTCACTTGAGCTTCAAGCAAAACTTCATTCATTTAAGGCCTCCGTTTATTTTTTTATATTTATTCTCTTTCTTTTACAAAAAGTGAACTTACAGACTCGTTATTGTGAACCCGACTAATAGCTTCCGCGAGCAATGCGGCAACTGAGAGTGTTACAATTTTGTCTTTGCCATTTTGCTCCCTTGGAACAGAGTCGGTAGTTACAAGCTCTTCTATGTCAGAGTTTAAAATTTTCTCTCTTGCATTGCCAGAAAGTATGGCATGCGAGCAGGCAGCCATCACTCGCACAGCACCTTTATCTTTTATGGCTTTGGCAACTTTTACAAGTGTGCCTGCGGTATCTACCATATCGTCTAGTATTATAGCTGTTTTGCCATTTACTTCACCTATAACATTCATTATTTCGGCTTCATTTACCCTTGGACGACGCTTATCAACTATTGCAAGATCGGCACTTAGATTTTTGGCAAAATTTCTGGCTCTTTCCACACCACCTGCGTCAGGAGATACAACTACCAGGTCGCTAAACTTTTTAGCACGAAAATAGCTAAGCAAAACAGGTGTTGCATAAAGATGGTCCACCGGGATATCAAAAAAACCTTGTATTTGGCTTGCGTGCAGGTCCATAGCTAAAACTCTGTTAACACCCGATGCAACTATTATATTTGCCACAAGTTTTGATGAAATTGGAACACGCGGTTCTGCCTTTCTGTCTTGGCGGGCATATCCATAGTATGGCATTACGGCGGTAATTCTTGAAGCAGAAGCGCGCCTTAAAGCATCAGCCATAATTAAAAGTTCCATTATATTTTCGTTTACAGGAGCACAGGTGGGCTGAATAATAAAACAATCGGCACCACGAACATTGTCTTCAACCTTTAGCTGTATTTCTCCATCGCTAAACCTACCAACAAGTGCTTTGCCAAGCTCAATTTTAAGCTCTTTTGCTATTGCTTCGGCAAGGGACCTATTTGCATTACCAGAAAATACTTTTAAGCGCATATCCATAGAACCTCTTTTGAACCCGAATTTTGCAATAGAATTTGGAATTCGTCAAAAGATACGGGACATTTTTTCCGCAAAACCCTTGCGAATGGAATTACCATTGGCTGCAACTTTTGCGTCAAAACTACCGCCATCTCTTTCGCCTCGGTTCGCAAACCTATTGCAAAATGCGGGTTAAATTTTTTTTCTTTTTTTATTTACCTGATGCGCTCTTGCAATTGCAAGAGTTTTGCTTGGAACATCTACCGTTACAGTAGAGCCGGCAGCTATTAACGCATTTTTACCAACGCTTACAGGAGCTATAAAATTTACATTTGAGCCAACAAAAACATTGTCTGCTATCTCAGTAACATGTTTATTTTTGCCATCATAGTTGCAAGTTATTGTGCCAGCGCCAACATTAACATTTTTACCTAAAAGCGCATCACCAATATATGATAAGTGGTTAACTTTTGAACCCTCACCTATAACGGCCTTTTTTATTTCGCTAAAGTTGCCAACCTTTACATTATTTTTTAATATAGTCTTTGGCCTTATATTTGAGAAAGGCCCAACCTTAACACCAACTTTAAGCACAGCCCCGTCAACACAAGATAATTTAACACTACAATTATCGCCAATTGTTGAAGCACTTATTTGAGAAAACGGACCGATAGAACAATTTTTGCCAATAACGGTTTGCCCACAAATAACACAGCCGGGATGTATTACCGTATCATTGCCAATTTTTGCGCCCGGCTCTATATAAGTATTTTTTGTATCTATAATAGTTACACCGCCGAGCATAAGCAATGCAAGTGTTTTTTCTGTAAATATGTTTTCCGCAAGCGCAAGCTCAACTCTTGTGTTTATGCCAAGCAATTCTTCCATTCCGACAAGATTAAAAGCTCCAACTTTTTTGCCGGCAGTTCTTAAAATGTCAATTAAGTCAGTAATATAATATTCATTTTTGGCATTGTTTGTTTTTATTTTAGAGAGAAACTGCCACATTAATGGGCTATTAAAACAATAAATCCCGCTGTTTATTTCTTTTACTGCCTTTTGGTTTGCGTTGGCGTCTTTTTCCTCTATAATCGATTTAAAAACACCAGAATTATCTCTTATAATTCTGCCATAACCAAAAGGATTGTCCCTTATGCAGGAAAGTACAGAAGCGCAATTACCAGAGTCGTTGTGTTCTTTTACAAACTGCAAAAGAGTTTCTTTGCGCACTAAAGGTGTATCGGCACAAAGAACAAGAATATCCCCACTAAAGTTACCGAGAAGTTTTTTTGCCTGAAGGACTGCATGAGCCGAACCAAGTCGTTTTTCCTGACTCGCAAAAAGAACATTTGAGCTTGATAGCGCGCTTTTAAGAGCATCAGCATCTCTGCCTGAAATAACAACAGTTTTTGACGGCTTTAATACCTGAGCAACACTAACTACCCATTCAACCATTGGCTTACCTGCCACCTTATGTAAAACCTTCGCAAGGGACGATTTCATTCTTGTCCCCTCGCCAGCGGCAAGTATTACAACACTGATTGGATTGTTTGTTTTCATAATTTTCAAGGTCGCGGCCACCACTTGTTTCTGGCTAATGGATATAACCGCAAAAATAAAGTGTTCTTATTGTCAAATAAAAAACTCCGGGACCAGGATTCGAACCTAGACGAAGGGATCCAAATTCCCTTGTGCTACCTTTACACTATCCCGGAATAAAAGCTGATTTTACGCTAATTTTAAACCGTCGGAGTCGGAACCGGCTCTTTAAGCTTTGCTTCATACGCTGCAAGAACTGCTTTTTCTAATTCATCTCTGAAATCATTTGTAATTGGGTGGGCTATATCTATAAACTTTCCATCATTTTTTTTGCGCGATGGCATACAAACAATTAAACCTTTTTCTGCCTTTACAATTCTTAGATTGTGCACCGCAAAAACTCCGTCAAAAATAACGGCAGCATAAGCTTTAAGCTTCTCATCTTCTCTTAAGAAAACTCTCACTTCGGTAATTTTCATACGCCCCCCTATGCTCTTTGCGTTGCACTATTTCATTTATTTGCAAAAGAACTAACAATCCAGATTTTATAACCGTATTTTTGCATTTTTAGCTTTGCTTTTTGTGCCACACTTTTTGACGCGGCTATAGCAAAAACACAAGACCCTGAACCAGACATCAACGATGGGCAACCAAAACTACTTAACTTTTGTTTAATATCTCCCAACTCTGAAAATGAATCAAAGACAAACTCTTCAAAGCGATTAAAAAGCGCCTCATTTAGCGAACTAAGGGTACGGCCTGCTTTTATATGAGCGATTATTTTATTAACTTTCCGTATATTTGTCAATGGAAATTTAACTTTGGAGTAGGCCATAGCCGTAGAAATACCAAATGATGGTGAAACAACTATAAACCAAGCCGGTGTGACCTTATTGATTTGAAACAACTTATCACCAATACCCTTAGCCACAGCCGTGCCAGGTGAGATGAAAAATGGCACGTCGGCACCAATTGCGGCCCCTATTTTGTGAAGTTCACTTATTGAACTATTAGTACCCCAAAGTTTTGCAAGCGCACATAGAGTTGTGGCCGCATCGGATGAACCGCCGCCAAGGCCAGCGCCTGATGGTATATTTTTTTTAAGATATATTGTGGCACCATATTTAACATTTTTCTTTTGTTGCAAAAGTTTTGCGACTTTAACTACAAGGTTTTTATCGCCAAGTGGCAGTGACTTGTCGCTGCAAGTTAATTTTATTTTACCATCGTTTGTTTTTTTAAAACGCAAAATATCGCAAAGGTTTATCGCATGAAAAACGGTTACAAGCTCATGATAACCATCAGCTCTCTTTTTAATAAGTTCAAGAAATAAATTTACTTTCGCCGGCGCCTTTAGAGTAAGCATTTCATATTACCTTTGTTCAAACTCAATGTCATTAATTGGTTCATTTAGCTTTATATTTTTAAAGTTTATTTGCCCACTAAACTCTCTTTTTCATTATTAAATAAATTCTTGTTGGAAAAGCAAAGTTAAATTCAGGCAGGTAAGAGCTGTATTTTGGAGAATGATTTGCAAACTTCAAAAATACATCGTCGGATAACCTAGAGTATTCAAGAAGTGAAAAGTTGTCTGTATTTATAATTTTCTTTTGCGTTTTTGACAAAACTGAAAGCTCTTTACCTTTGTGGCTATAAATAGCATCGGATGAGTTATCACTTAGCAAAGAACCACTAAAATATTTCTCTAAAAATTCAGCAACATTTTCTAACTCAAATGAGTTTTCTGCAGAAGAAAAGTTTGTTTTTAAAGATTGTCCATTTTTTATTACAACCGGGCTATCGGCAAACGGACCAGAGATTAATTCAACTTTTATTTTTTGCGGTGATTTGTACAGGAGTTTCCCACTTATGCGTAAGTTTTTATTTTGATAATCTCCATTGAATATAAAAAATGCTTTAACACTGCTTATTTTGCCCGATATTTCTTTAGCTGTTTTTATTACTTTTAACGCATAAACATCCCTCGGGAGCTTGGAAGAAACTGATGAGAGCTTTTTTCTTACATTTTTATTATCGGGTGCCAAAAGCAATGAGTGAGTGTAAGCAACCCATGCTCCTTGTAAATCATCAAGTTGTGTTTTTACATCACCTAAATGTTCAAATACTACAGGATCTTCTAACCCTTGAGATGCTAGCTCTATAAGCTCAAGTGCGGCACTGTACTCTGACATACGGAAGTACACCCACCCCAAAGTATCAAAGAAAGCAGGGTTTTGCTCTTCAATACTGATTGCGCGATTTGCAAAATCCATAGCTTTTGAAATATTCTTGTTTTGCTCTGCATAACGGTAAGCAAGATAGTTAAGCGCTGTTGAATAATACGGATTTATTTCTATTGAGCGTTCAATGAATTTTTCTGCTAAAGCACTACGGTTTGTTCTATCGTAAAGCACACCTAGTGTAAAGTTTGACTGAGCCAATATAGCATTTACATCAATAAGTTCTTTTAATATTTTTTCGGCTTTTCCGTACTCTTTATTTTCAAATAATGAAAGAGCTTCTAAATACATTTTCATATAGGACAGCGACTCACTTTGAATTTGGGGCAGATCGTTTGCCACTTTATTACCAGTAGTTACATTACTAGCTTGCAAATTTAAAGTGTTTTTTTGTTCTACAGCAAGAAGCCAAGAGTTTATTGCCGCTAAGTGTTCCCCAGGTAACTGAGCGGCAGAATCTATAGAAACTATGAACTCTAAGTTTTCCTTGGCGGTTTGTAATGCCCCACTTTTTTCTGCAAGTAACGCTGCTATGAATGCACTATAGGGCTCATGCTTAGAAGCCGAGAAAAGTGATGTTGTAAAACAACCAACCACAATTAAAGCGACAAACATTGAAATTATTTTATGCCATTTCAATTTTTTTCTCCATTAGTAGCGCATCCTCGCTGCCATAGTAGTTTACCCTTCTGCCAACATTGATAAACCCTCTTGAAAGGTACAAATTCTGCGCCGAAACATTGTTTTGGCGCACTTCAAGAAAAATACCGTTTAGTTTTTCTTTGACAGCTATAGAAATAAGAAAGTCTAGCACACCGCCGCCAATACCCAAACGCCTAAAACGCGGATCTACCGCAATGTTCATTAGCTCTGCAAAATCACCATGTATGCGCAAACCAGCAAAACCAACTGCCTTTCCATCATATATGGCAACAAAAAAAGTTGATGAGCCAACTTGTAACTCTTGCTCAAACATTCGCCTATTCCACGGCGAAGGGTTTGAAACACTTTCAATAAGGCAAAGTTCATCAATATATCTATCTTCAAGTTTTACAAAGCTAACATCTAAAGCCATTAACGCAAAAGCTCCTTAAGCGATACCCTAAGTTTTTGGGCGTTTTTTTTTGCGTATTCAAACTCACTCTTTTTGCGCGTTGAGCCATCTTGCAAGTAGGCGGTTTTAACCTTACCGTTTGCGTAACGGCGCAAAATTGTACGCAAAACATTGGTTTTTCTTATACCAAGTGTTGTTGTTTCTTTAAAAATTATATCGCACATTTTATTTTCAAGTTTTTCTTCACATAAAACTGAAAGTTGCGTGCCAATACGCCCTTTTTTCATAACTATGCTCGTTAACCATGCATCATTTGCACCTGCATTAAGCACCAGTTCTATAACATAAGGAAAAATTCGCGGGTCCATATCGTCAATATTTGTTTCAAGCAGGCAGATTGTTTCTGAAAAGTTATTATTTTTAAAAAATGAAACTTTACTGCCAATAATTACTCTTAAAACACTTACCCCGTCTGAGCTTATAGAACTTCCACAACCATAACCAAAACAATTACAAAGCAAAGCTGGCATAGTGTTTGTAACTTTAAAAACCGACGCAATTGCGGCTCCAGTTGGCGTTGCAAGTTCATACTCGCAATCTGTTGAGTTAAAATGCATTTTATGTTCGCAAAGTATTTCCAATGTGGCAGGTGCGGCTTTACCTATATTTATTATAGATGCGTAAACTTCACTAACATTGAGTTTTTCTAATAATAGAAAAGGAGCCGTTAAATCTATTAGCGTATCTACCGCATTTATTTGATGAAAATGCACTTTTGTTTTTGGAACATTATGCACTTTTGCCTCTGCTGTAATTAAATTATCTAACGCGCGAAGTGAATAGCTTTTTGCTGTTTTAGAAAGTTTTGAATTGGAAATAATCGCACGCATTTCATAAGGGTTTTTAAAGCGCCAATTACCTTTTACACACACTTTCATACACGGAAAATGAATTTTCTTACTTTCTGAGGCTGTTAAAGAGAAGTTCTTAAAACCAAGCACTGCTTTCAGCTCTTTTTCAAAAGTTTTTTCAGAAATTTTTGCCGCACTAAGCAATGCGGCAAAAACCATATCGCCTGAAACACCTTCGGAAAAGTTAAAGTAAGCTACATTTGACACATAAACCTCATTTGCAAATTAAAGCGGCTATTATGCCTGCGCCAAAACCATCATCTATGTTTACAACACTTACATTCGCCGCACAAGAGTTTAGCATTGTAAGTAACGCACTAATGCCACCAAATGAAACTCCGTAACCAATGGATGTCGGAACACCTATTACAGGTGATGTGGCTAAGCCGCCAACAACACTCGCAAGAGCGCCTTCCATACCAGCGCATACAACAACAACTCTTGCATTTTTTATTTCTTTTGAACGCTCAAGCACTCTGTGTATTCCAGATACACCTACATCGTAAATTCTTTCTACTTTAGCACCAAGAAGTTCCGCGGTTACAGCCGCTTCTTCAGCTACGGCTATATCGGAAGTTCCGGCACTAACAACACAAATATAGGCAGTTGTGTTTTTGGGTTTCTCTGAGTTGTTAAACAAAATAATTCTTGCTGTTTTAAAGTACTTGGCATTTTTAAAATATTTTTTCACAAAACGGAAGTGTTTTTCATCTGCCCTTGTTGCCATTACAGGACCTACGCCAAGACATAATTTTTTTGCAATTTTTACAAGCTGTTCATTAGTTTTGCCAGGGGTGTATATGGCTTCAGGGAAACCCTGCCGCCTATAACGGGCTCCATCGGCAACAAACTTAGTCGTACTCTTCATTAAAACATTCCGCCGTTTTTAATTTTGTCATTAACCCTGCAACATCGCTGACTTTTGTTAATGTGTTAAAGTGCTTTCTTAAACGCGCCGCCGCAGGCATTGCCTTTAGATAATACGGGGCAACCTTGCGCATACGCATAAGTCCACTTTTTTCCCCATAATACTCCGCGCATATTTGGCAATGCCGCTGGAGTGCCTTAAGGCGCTCTTCCCAGTTTAGTGGCTTTGTAATTTCGCCTGTTGAAAAATAGGTTATTATTCTTGAAAATATAAACGGATCGCCAATTGCAGCCCTGCCAACCATCAAACCAGCACAGCCGGTTTTTTCTACAAACTCTAAGGCGCTTTCAGGGGTATCTATTCCACCGTTTGCAATTACTGGTATTTTTATTGACTCAACAGTGGTTTTTATTGCTTGTAAATCTGCCGGACCGCAGTGCATTAGTGCCGCGGACCTACCATGCAAAATTACAGCCTTTGCTCCACTTTCCTGCGCAATTTTTGCAATGTGAGGCGATGTATTTTGGCCTATTATTAAACCAATTCTCATTTTTACAGTTACAGGTATCAAAACTGCTTTTACTACCGCATCAATTACCTTTGCAAGCATTATTTCATCTTCAGTTAGTTTTATGCCCGCGCCAGACCTTTTAATTTTTTGCACCGGGCAACCAAGGTTAATATCTACTATCTGCGCGCCACCCTGCTCACATTCCTTTGCGGCATTTGCCATTACTGTTGGATCTGAGCCAAAAATTTGCACAGAAACCGGCTTTTCATATTCTTGCACCTCGAGCATTTTTTTTGTTTTATTGTGCCCCATTTCCAGAGCTTTAGCCGATATCATCTCGGTACAAACAACACCTGCGCCACCTTCTTTTGCTAAAACCCTAAATGGTAAATCGGAAATGCCAGCCATTGGCGCTAGGAATAAGTTATTTTTAACTTTTAAATTACCAATTGTAAGTTCGCTTATAAAATTTTCGCGCATTTACCAATTCCGTAACGGCATTGATGGCTCAATTCTACCGTCAATAAATTTATCTTTTGAGTGTTTAACTTTATAATACGCCGCACAGGCAAGCATTGCAGCATTGTCTGTGCAAAGCTCAAGCGATGGCAAGAATACCTTGCAATTATTTGCTTTACCTAAGGCCTTAAAAGTAGTGCGTAAACTTAAGTTTGCACCTACCCCACCACCAATGGCAACTTTTGAAATTTTAAACTTGCGCGCCGCCTTAAATGTTTTCACGCTTAGTGCTTCTACCACGGCTTTTTGAAAAGCATAAGCAACCTCTGGCGCACTTGCGTTTGGATTTTCTTTAAGATAGTAAAGAACTGCAGTCTTTAACCCGCTAAAAGAAAAATCCCATGCGTTTTTTAACTTTGCCTGTGGAAACTTAATGTTTGCGCTTTTTACGGTCGCAGCAAGTTTTTCTATTGAAGGTCCGCCAGGGTAAGATAAACCCAAAAGTTTAGCAACTTTATCAAATGCCTCGCCGGCAGCATCGTCGCAAGTGCCTCCAAGGTATTCATAAACACCATAATCGCGCAATATTACAAGCTCGCTGTGCCCCCCTGATGCAATAAGGCATAAGTAAGGTGGTTTAAGGCCTTTATGTTCTAACATTGCAGAAAAAATATGGCCTTCTAAATGATTTATTGGAACAAGCGTTATAGAGCTTGCAAAAGCAAGAGTGCGTGCCGCAATTTGACCAACAAGTAAAGCACCGGCAAGACCAGGTCCTTGTGTGTAAGTGATTGCATCAATTGTTTTTGAAAGTTCCCGCACAGAACTGCCGGCTTTATTTAGCGCAATGGCAATAACTCTGTTGATATTTTCCAAGTGCGCGCGGCTTGCAAGTTCCGGCACAACACCAGCGTATTTAGTGTGAATTTTTATTTGCGAAGAGATTACATTGGAAAGTATTTGCCTGCCATCTTTTACAACAGAGGCCGATGTTTCGTCGCAGGAACTTTCTATGGCAAGCACAACTGTTGGCTTTGTCATTATTTTTTATGAGTTTTACTTTTCTTTTTTGTTTTTTACACGGAAGCTTATATTTCTTTTCGGCAAGTTAAATAATATTGAGATAATGCAATGGTTTTGCTTTAGAATTTCTGCTTTTTGAGAAGAATCAAGTTTTTGCCAAACAATACTAAAATTATATTGTTTTGCAAGAGCATTTAACTGCTCGCTCATCAAGCCAAAATCGACAGTTTTTGGCACCTTAATTTCTTTCTCAAATGATATCCATTTAAAAGAATTATTTTTATTCTCACGGCTTACCTGCGAAACTATATCGGAATCACTAAACCCCGAGCGTAAAAGAATACTATTTACCTTGTCATTTAGTTTTGAGGAAACGCTGGTTATGTCTGACATTTTATTTTCAAGTGATTGCCATAGAGCAACACCCGCAATAAAAAGTAATAATGCATAAAGGAGAACCCTTAAACCACCTTTTTCTTTTGCAATAGAACCTTTCGGCATCGTTTATTCCTCTTTTAAACTATTTATAAGTGTTCTTGCTTTAAGTATGTCAATTGCCCGCTCTAAAACAGTATCGGAAACTCTTTCCTCATTTTTCTTGGCGTTATCAGTTGAACGCTTTAAGTTATAAATCTCTTCTGATTGGGCATATAATTTTGACTCTATTTCTTTTGGCACATCAATTATTATGTCTGGCATTACTCCGCCTTTTCCTGTTTTTTCATCTCTATGAATTGTCCTGCCAGATGCAGTATAGTATTTTGCGGTAGTTAAACGAAGAGCATTGCCGTCGGGCAGTGGGAGCACTGTTTGAACACTGCCTTTGCCAAAAGTTGTTGTGCCCATAATGAGTGCTCTTTTTAGGTCTTGCATTGAACCGGAAACAATTTCAGAAGCAGAAGCCGAACCACGGTTTACAAGCACTATCATTGGCAATTTACCATAAAGCGCTTTACCTATTGCCCTGTATTCGCGCCTGCTTTCTTGCTTTCTGCCCTGTGTATATACAACAAGTTTGTCGTCGCCAACAAAAAGCTCGCAAATACTAACTGCAATATCCAAAAGACCGCCGGGGTTATTACGCAAATCCAATATTAGAGAACCCATACCCGCCTTGCTTAAATCTTCAAGAGCTTTTGACATATCCCTGTAAGAGTTTGAGTTAAACTCACTTAGCTGAATATAACCAATATTGTCAGTTAGCATCTTGCTTTTTATTGTTTCAATTTTAATTATCTCTCTTGTGATGGTATAGTCAATCGGTTCAACCACACCTTCGCGCGCAATGCTTATTTTAACCTTAGTGCCGGGCATGCCGCGTAGTTTTTTTACTGCATCGTTAACAGTTATACCCAGTGTGCTTTCATTTTCAATTTTTATAATTTTATCATCGGGCAATATGCCAAGCCGATAAGCAGGTGTTCTGGGCAAAGGCGTTACAACAGTAAGCCACTCATTTTTAATTGATATTCTTATGCCTAAACCGCCAAATTGTCCCTCAGTTTCAGTTTTAAGCTCCTTATAATCATCTGGCTCCATAAACTGTGAGAATGGATCTAATGTTTTAACCATGCCCTTTAACGCGCCAACTATTAACTCTTTCCCATTTCTTTCTTCTACATAGTTATCTTGTATTATAGACATAACATCTATAAATAATTTTAGCTGATCATAAGTTTTATCGGCTTCCGCTCGCACCTTTGGGCTTAAAATAAGAAACCCAAAGCACACAAGCAAAACACCAATTAATAAATTCCTTTTTTTCATCTGCAAAACTCCTATATCGCGTCTCACCTATCGGTGGACTTAGTATTTTTAACCATAGAACTTGCAATAGATTGCTGGATTCGACGGACGATGACGGTCTTTTCCTTCCTCAAAAAGTTCGCCCGATGTCTACACAACATCGCTCTTGCTTTTTGAGTTGTAAAACCCACGACCTCGCCCGTCTCGCTCCTAACACCTATTGCAAGGTCTATGGTTGCTTCGTTTCATACTTGGTTTGGCTAAGATGATTTCGCCAAACCGCTAACAATGGAAAACCTATGGTTTTCCCGTTTCGTCGTCGCTCACTTCGTTCGCTGAACCCTTTCCTGAGTTGAAAAGAACATTTTGAAATTATTGAACAATTTATTGCTTTAGCCACAACACAGGGTCTTGCGGCTTGTTGTCTAAGCGAACTTCAAAGTAAAGAATCGGATCACTTTTTTTAAGAAGTCCTATCTCTTGCGCACCTTTTACCTTTGAACCTTCTTGGACACTTATAGAATCAAAACCACCATAAATTGTATAAAGAGAACCACCGTTATCAACAACTATCATTTTACCGTAAGCCCTAAATTCACCTGCAAACATTACCTGACCATTAGCAACAGCTTTTACCAAAATATCATTTTTTGACTTAATTTTTATACCGTTACTGATTATATAGGTATCTAATTGTGGGTGCTTATTTTTGCCAAATTTTACAACTATGCTACCCGAGATTGGCCATGGCAACAATGCATAGGCCTTTGCGACTTTAAGCACTTCTTTATTTTTCTTTGCAGATGCGCGCCTTGCGTTATCAAGCTTTGAAATAAGCGACTCTAACTCTTTTGACGACTGGGTAAGCCGTTTTATTTCCTCTTCGGCCTCAATACGTTTACCGGTAGTTGTGCTTAATATTTCTTGTCTTTGTTTTTTTGTTATTTCTATTTGATCAAGGGTTCCCTGTTGTTCTTCTTTTAAAACGGCAAGAGTTTTTTTCGCACTCTGCCATTGTAAACATGTCTGTTGATATTTTTTTTCCCTAATACTTGCACCAACAAGTTCAGATTTATCTTTCGCAAGCTGACTAAGCACAACTTCTTGCGATGCTATTTGCTTAAAAAGGGTTTTGGGTGTGAAAAAATTTTCCTGCCAAAACAGTGCGGCCGAGTTTAACGATGAACCCCACATTGCTTTTTCTTGTGATGCCTGATTTACCTGACTTTCTGCCTGTCTTAAATTTGCCTGAGCAATTACTATCTTTCTATTTAGAACAAATATTTTTTTCGCGGAGGCATCAAACTGTTTTTGAATTCTTTTTAACTCTTTTCTCAAAACATCTTCTTCTTTTTTTATTATTTTTTGCTCACTTTTTTTTTGGTTTATGGTATCTTTTATTTGAGATAGCGATGAGTTTTTATTTTTAATTTCATCGTCATACTCACCTGATGATCTTACCTGCGCACAAAGCGCAAATGTAACTAAAAGTGTAAATATAGCTAATAATTTTTTGTTTTTTTTCATCACTCTATATCAAAAAACATTATGGCAAAAATTGCACCAAGCAAAACCGGCGCGGCATAATAGTACCAGCTTGGCCATAAATTAAATATACCACCAACATATAATGCTAAGAGGTAAAACACCAGCGAAACCAATCCGCCAAGCAGCATACCCGACAATTTATAAAAAATATAGTTTTTATAATCCGCTCTGATAAAGCGATGTTTCCAAAAATAAAAAAATAACATAGCAATAAACGCAACAACAATAGACCAAAGACAAAATTGTGAAAAATACCTTGCGTAATCACCCATTTTCTGGGTGTACAAAAAAATCTGCGTGTCGTATTTTATTGATATAACACCTGAGAGCTGTGCGGCAAACTTGCTTATGTATTTGGCGCTTTCATCGGTAACATCTATGGGTTTTACAACAAAGTATGAAAAAAATGGGTTTTGACTACCATCAAGTATATTTTTCAGTTCAGGTTTTTCATTTATGGCGCTTTCAAAAACTCGTTCGTTGGTTATAAACTCTATGGAAGATATTTGTGGAAATTCGGATAGGCGTTGGGATATCTCTTGTTGATTAGATTGTGGTAAAACAAAAACATATATTACAGAGTTTTTTACAAATTCGTTATGCGCGGCCTTAACACCAACAAACGCATTAACAAAAAAACCCGCTAAAACAAGCAGTAAAGAAATGTAAACAGCTTTAATAAAATTACCCATAAATTAAGGTAGATTTTATATTAAATTAACACACCTGTAAAGAAACTGTTTTTTCACGGCATTTTATTTTGAACTTTACGCATAGCAATGGAATAAATGTCAATGTATTTTAAAACTGAGCTTTCCCACGAATAATCGCAAGACATGGTCGAGCGCATAAGGTCTTGCCACTTAGCTTTATTTTTATAAAGTTCAGCACATCTGCTTACAACATCGATAAAACTTTTCTGATTAAAATTATCAAAAACAAAGCCGTTGCCAGAAGAATTTTGAGGATTGTATTGCTTAACTGTGTCTTTAAGGCCACCAGTTGCAAAAACAACAGGTATTGTGCCGTATGCAAGAGATATCATTTGGCTTAAACCGCAGGGTTCAAAACGCGACGGCATTAAAAACACATCGGACCCTGCATAAATCTGATGCGCTAATGTTTCATTAAACTCAAAATGCGCATAAAATTTGTTTTTGTGTTTTTTCATAATTGCATTGAGCTTTTTTTGCAACGATTGGCCTCCTTTGCCAAGCACCACAACATAAACGCCTCGGTTAAGTAATTCTTGCGCACACGAAATTAATAGGTCTAAACCTTTTTGCGAGTCAAGACGGGAAACAACACCGGCAACTAAATCATTATCTGATGCGTCTAAATTGCAATACTTAATCAAATCTTTTTTACATATAGCTTTACCCCTGAGGTCTTGTTTTGAATAATTACTGGCTATAAGCGAGTCGGTTTTTGGGCTCCAGTATTGGTAATCAATACCGTTTAAAATACCGTAAAGATCATCTTTGCGATACTGCAATATCTTTTCCATACCACAGCCAAACATAGAAGTTAAAATTTCTTGCGCGTAAGACGAGCTTACTGTGTTTATTACATCACAATAAACAAGCGCCGCCTTCATAAAGTTAAAAGCTCCAAAAAACTCAAACTTTTCCCGGGTAAAATCAAGCCAAGAAAACCCTGCCGCATCAATTGTATCGGGTGCAAAAATTCCCTGATAGGCGATGTTATGGATGGTAAAAACAGATGCTGTTTGTGCAAAATAATTGTCTGTTGTATAAACAGTTTTTAAGTATGCCGGAATTAAAGCGCTTTGCCAGTCATTGCAATGTATAACATCGGGCTGAAAACCCAGAAATTTTGATAACTCAAGCGCGCCGCGAGAGAGAAATATAAACCTTTCTCTGTTGTCCGGGTAATCTTTGCCTTTTTCGCCATAGACATCTTTTCTTGAAAAATATTTTTGATTTTCCAGAAAATAGTAGCACACACCATTTAAAACGGTAGTTTTAATAAAAGCGTATTCTATGGTTTTACCTATTGGTATTAATAACCTGCCGGGAAGTTTTGTTAAATGATATGTTTTTTCATCTATACTTGAGTACTTTGGCAATACAACGCAAACTTCATGCTTTTTTGCTTTAAGAGCAGGTGGAAGCGAGCCGGCAACATCAGCCAACCCTCCAACTTTTACAAAAGGCGAACACTCAGCAGTAACAAAAAGAATTTTCATTTGATTGTTTTCAATTTAATTGAAGTTATATTTTGTACCTTACAACACTTCTCTTAAAAACTTCGCCGCATCTTCAGGGCTTGTCGGGTTTATATAAAAACCAGAGCCCCACTCAAAGCCGGCAATCTTTGTAAGTTTTGGCATAATTTCTATATGCCAGTGAAAGATGTTCCTGTCATTATTTTTATGCGGCCAATTGTGCAATATGTAATTATAATCGGGGTTAGATAATGCTTCATTTAACTTACCAAGCACCGTTTTTAGCGCTCTGGCAAGCTCAGATGCTTCCTTTTCACTTATGTCTTCATAAGCACTATCGTGCGACCTTGGCAAAACCCAAATCTCAAAAGGAAAGCGCGAAGCAAATGGGCAAAATGCAATAAAATTATCATTTTCATAAACAACTCTGCTGTTTGAATTAAGTTCCGTGTTAATCATATCGCAAAAAACGCAACGCCCTTTAAACTCAAAATATTTTTTTGCACTGCTAAGCTCTTCAAGCACTTTTTTAGGAACAATTGGGGTGGCGATTAGTTGAGAGTGTGGATGCTCTAGCGTTGCACCTGCTGATAAACCATGATTTTTAAAAATCAAAATATATTCCATACGCAAATCTTTTTTTAAGTCGTTAATTCGTTCCGCGTAAGTAAGCAATATGCTCTTGTACTGTTCAACTGAAAGCAATGCACCGCTTTTAGAATGCTCTGGTGTTTCAATTATCACTTCATGTGCGCCAATACCGTTCATTTTGTCATACATATTTTCACCGCGAGTAAGCACCTCACCTTCTACCCTAAGAGCGGGGAACTTGTTTGGTATAACGCGAATATCCCACCCTGTTGAATTTTTATGGCGGCCAACTTTACCTACCGCGTATATTTCACTTGGGGTAAGTTTTTCGTTACCTTCACAAAACGGGCATGATTTATGATCTGTTTTTTGCGCAGGTTTTTCTTCTTGTAACGGCCTTCCCCCGCGTTCTTGCGAAATTATTACCCACCTGCCTGTTACCGGATCTTTCCTTAACTCCGACATTTGAACCCTCCGAGAAGTTAATTAAATAAAATAAATATATGTGCTTTTGTATAATGTATAAAATTATTTAACAGAAAAACTAAGCAATGCTTATACTATTTAAGTATTTAATACTGTTTGAAAGTTCGTCAAATGTGGATTTAGAGTGTGCCTCAACTACCAAACAATGTTCTTTTTTTATGTAAGGCAACAAACATTTAAAGTCAAAATCACCGCTACCTGGAGCGTAATGGTCCACAATTTTGCGCAAATCGTGTAAATGAAAACCACCAATGTGCTTTGCAAGCGGAGCTATTATCTCAATATGGTTTTTGCTCCAAAGTATTCTTGAAAAAACTTCAGCATGGCCGTTATCATGCCAATAATATAAAGGAGCTCCAACAAATTTATCAAATATATCGCAGAGCTCTTGAGTGGAAGGTATTTCATGCGTGTAAAAACGGTTTTCAAGGCCGAGTGCTATGCCATTTTTAGCCGCAAAATTTGCAAGCTCGTCTAAAGAACTATAAAGCCGCTCTAAATATTTACCTGCATTCGCAGCACGCCTTATGCGCAAATCTTCTAAATCTTTCAGGTACTCACGGTTTGCCCCAAAAAGTGTAAACTTTTTTAATAATTCGTGACCATCCGGAGAAGAAGGTACTTCGCCGCAGTGCACAACAACAAATTTCGCGCCAACGTGTTTGGCTGTTTCTATAGATTTTTTTGTATAAGTGATTGCATTGTAACGCTCTTGTGCATCGTCGGAGGTTAAGAGATATCCGGAGTATATTGTGCGCCCTTTTGGAAGCTCTTGAATTTTTGGGCAGTAATTATGCACACTCAAAACACTTACTTCACCACGAGTAACAGATTTTTCAATTTCACTAAGCCAAGAATCTGGTATTTCAACATTTAGTTCAACTGCTTTAAACCCAGCTCTTTGCGTACTCTCTAAAAGTGGCTGCCAAGAAGATGCATTTTTAGCACCATATGCTGTTGAAAGCGCCAAAGTCATTCCAACTCCAATTTTTGCTGTGTCTCTGCTTCAAGCGCTTCTTCTTGTGGCCCAAGCTCTTCCGCCGGCTCTTCTTGTGGAGCAAGTTCTTCTATAACCGGTAATTCGCTTAAGTTGGCCAAACCAAAATGTGCCAAAAATTCTTGTGTTGTACCATAAAGCAACGGCCGGCCAAGAGTTTCTTTTCTGCCAGCAATTTTTATTAGCTTTCTTTCAAGCAGTGTCTCTAAAACGCCTGAGGCCTCAACACCTCTTATTTCCTCTACTTCTGAGCGTGTTATCGGCTGTTTATAAGCTATAATTGCAAGCGTTTCTACAGCGGACGGTGAAAGTTTCAGGGTAGATTTTTCTCTGTAAAGGCGGCGTACCCATGGGCTATACTCCCTGCGAGTACAAAGCTGCCAGCCACCTGCCACAAACCTAATTTCAACGGGGCTATTTCGCTCTTTTAAATTTTCACTTAGTTCTTGTACAAGAGTTTCTAAATCGTGCCCTTGCGCGGCTTCACCTAAAGCATCTTTCATTGCCACCAAAGGTAATGACTGATCTGCCACAAAAAGCAATGCTTCTATAATTTTTTTTACATCATTCTTTTCCATATTTTAATTACCTTCTTCTTTCGGCTTCTCTAAGAAGCCATTAGTTTCTTGTACCTTATCGGCATCGCTTAGCGGATCTATAAGCTTTAATTGATTCTCGTTTTCACTTAGCGCATATATTCTTATTTCACCGAAAATATCTTTTTGGCGCACAGCAATTTGTTTAAGACGTATTAATTCAAGTAATGCCAAAAAACATAAAATTAAACCGCGGCGGTTTTTTTCTAAACACAATAAATCGTCAAATGTTATAAATTGTTTTTCTTCTAAAATGTCAAGTATATCTCGTATCTTTTTTTCAATTGGTATTTCTTCGTAAATAACTTCTTTTACTTCACCTGAAGGAAGGTCAGATAGCACGCGTTTAAAGTTTTCTATCAAATCAAATAGCGAAACATCCAGCACAAAATCTTCTTTGTTTACAAGCGGTGTGCTGCGGTAAAAATAATCGGCGTTGCGAACCTCACTATCAGACAGAGTACCAGCAACTTCTTTGAACTTTTGATACTCAAGCAACCGGGCTTTAAAATCTTCCAACGGGTCGGGCCCTTCTTCTTCCCCTTCTTCCTGCGGTAAAAGCATTTTCGCTTTTATTTGCATAAGCGTAGCTGCCATTACCAAAAACTCACCGGCAATTTCTAAATTCAGCTCTTGCATAACATCAAGATATTTAAGATACTCCTCCGTAATGTCGGCGATTGGTATTTGGGCAATTTCCATATCGCTTTTTTTAATAAGATGTAAAAGCAAATCAAGCGGCCCTTCAAAAACATCAAGATTGATTGAGTAAACCATAATTTATTTTAAATGTACGGCTTTGCGCACTTCTTCCATTGTTTGAAAAGCAAGTTCTTTCGCAGATTTTGCACCTGCCTCAAGCACGTTTTCAACAAGACCTTTCTGCCCTTTTAATTCTTCTCTTTTTTGCGCCAAGGGTAAAAGTGCCGCGCAAAGCAGTTCAATAAGCATTTTTTTGCACTGTACGCAGCCGGTTTGCCCCTTTTTGCAAGCATTTTCTATCTGTGAAAAGTTTGTATTATAAAGTTTATGAAACGCAAATACCACACAACCATCCGGGTGGCCTTGGTCATTTGCACGAATTTTTTGCGGGTCAGTAAACATTTGCATAACTTTTTGTTTTATGGTTTCTGGCTTTTCATCCAGCGTAATTGCATTGCCATACGACTTTGACATTTTGCGGCCATCCAAGCCAGGAACCCTTTTTGATGGCGTTAGTAATGCCTGCGGCTCAGGAAAAACATCGCCGTAAAGGCCATTAAAACGACGGACAATTTCGCGTGTTAGTTCAAGGTGTGCAAGCTGGTCTTCGCCAACCGGAACCACATTCGCCTTGTAAATTAAAATATCCGCAGCTTGCAAAACCGGGTAACCAAGAAACCCAAAGTTGTGCAGGTCTTTATCTTTAAGTTCGCCAAGCTGTTCTTTGTAAGTTGGGCAACGGAAAAGCCAACCTAATGGTGTTATCATACCAAGCAATAAATTTAATTCGGCGTGTTCTGGTACTTCCGATTGGCGAAATATTACAGCTTTTTTAGGGTCTATTCCGCAGGCAAGCCAGTCAAGAACCATCTCTTTTGAGTTTGGCAAGATATTTTTTGTGTTCGCGTAGTCGGTGGTAAGGGCGTGCCAGTCGGCAACCATATAGCAACATTGATATTCGTTTTGCATAGCAACCCAATTGTCTATTGCTCCAAAAAGATGGCCCAAATGCAGTTTGCCCGTCGGGCGCATACCGGAAAGAACTCGTTTTTTGTTCATAAGCTATAAGCCCCACCTGTTAAAATATTGATAATAAAAGCTATCAATGGCATAAAAACCCTTGAAAAAATACCAGAGAAAAACAATATAATAACTAGAATTATACCATATGTTTCAAACTGCCTAAAATGCATTCTTACAGAGTGTGGTAAGAAATTTTCTAACACCTTACTACCGTCAAGAGGAGGTATTGGTATTAAATTTAAAATAAACAAGAATACATTTATAAAGATGATTATAAACGCAAACTGATATGCTGCCACACCAAATGCAGAATGCATTAAACCAGTGCTTTTTAGAAAATATAATGTTAGTGAGCCAATAAGTGCTAAGCACACATTTGAGAACGGGCCCGCAAGAGAAACGGTTATTAAACCTAACTTATAATTGCGAAACATCGAAGGATTAATTGGCACTGGCTTTGCCCAGCCAATAAACATAGAACTGCCTGAAAGCAAAAAAGCCAATGGCAGAATTATTGTTCCAAATAGGTCAATATGAGGAATTGGGTTTAAAGTAATGCGACCATACGCCTTTGCGGTATTGTCGCCATTTAAACTTGCAACCCAGCCATGCGCAACTTCATGCACAATTACAGAAAACATTAAAACAACAAGTTGAACGATTAATGGCATAATTAAAATATTATTGAATTAACAAGTGAATTTTGAGTGTAATTTTAATTCATTTACCGTATATTGTCAATTATTTGTTAAGCAAAAGGCGCATGCGCAAACTTTGAAACTTAAACTTACAAACTATTGACAAAAATTAGTTTTAACAAACTTTATAGCTTCCTTTTTTATTTTAATTTTTCTTTTTAATAATTCAGAAAAGATTTGTTTGTACAAAGGCCCTGGTTTTATATTAAGTTTTTTAAGATCTTCACCGTTTAGCACAGAGATATTTTTAGTTTTTTTAAGTGTCACGAGTAAATTTGCCATTTCTTTTTTTGAAAAGCAAAGTCCTCGCAAAAACTTTTCACCTTTTTGTAAACCGATAGCATTTATAAGCAAATAAAGCCTTTCATTTGTATCTTTACCGCGATTTAGAAAATTAAAGTTTTTTATAACTGCAACATCAGCAGAAAATTTTGAAATTGCGCCAATGTGTGAAAGTAAACTAAACGCATACCCCGAATTTTTTTCTTCAAGTAATGCAAGCAATTCGTTTTTTATTCTTTGCGGTGATATGTTTTTAATAAATATACTGTGTTTTTTTGCAAGGCTTAGGGTACTTTTCTCAACAAAGAAACCGCGCGAGGCAAACCGCGCCAAGCGAAATATTCTTGTAGGATCATCTCGAAAACTTAAAGCGTGCAAAACCTGCAGTATTTTTTTTCTTACCGCAAGTGCGCCACCAAATGGGTCTATTATTTTCCCAAAATTTATCGGGTTTAAGCTAATGGCCATTGCATTTAAAGAAAAATCCCTTCTTGAAAGGTCGGCTTCTATGCTGCAAAACTCAACATCAGGCAATGCCCCAGGTTTTGCGTAAGTTTCACTACGAGCAGTTGCAAAATCAATGTGCGAGTTATCTGGAAGTATTAGCACAAAAGTTCCAAAGCGCTTATGAGAAACAACTTTCGCGTTAAGTGTTCTTGAAAACTCATTAATAAATTTTGCCACATTGCCTTCTATGGCAATATCTAAATCGAATAATTGCTTTCCACAAAGCAGGTCGCGCACAGGGCCACCAACCAGGTATGCGCGCACACCATTTTTTTGAGCTATCAAACCTATGGTTTTAAGTTGACTTTTAAACTTTGGGTTTATTTTAATTTTCATCTTTCTTTTTATTGCGATGCATTAACCAAATTGAAATTGGAATCGCCAAAATACCGGCAACACCTACATAATATATAATCGGGTACTCTTTGCCATATTGCTTAAATAAGGCAACACCCTTTGGGCCGGCAAGAGCGACACCTGCGGCAAGTAAACCCCATGAAAAAGCGTATATTGCAGTTGCAAAAGCATAGTATTTTTTTTTACCTGTTTTTTTTGCAAGATACGAAAATAAAATAACACCAACCCAGCCGATAGGTGCGTTTATTATTAACAAAACTACGCCTGTATAAAACCAAAAGTCTGTATTCATTGTTTATTATGTTTCCTAATATCGCGTCTCGCCTGTAGGCGGACTTAGTATTTAAACCATAGAATTTGCAATAGATTGCTAGATTCGACGGACGATGACGGTCTTTTCCTTCCTCAAAAAGCTCGCCCGATGTTCATACATCATTCTTGCTTTTTGAGTTGTAAAACCCACGACCTCGCCCGTCTCGTTCCTAACACCTATTGCAAGGTCTATGGTTGCTTCGTTCATACTTGGTTTGGCTAAGATGATTTCGCCAAACCGCTAACAATGGAAAACCTTAGGTTTTCCCGTTTCGTCGGGAGTTTACCCTGAGCTTGCCGAAGGGCTCAAGTACCCTTCCGTTCGCTGAACCCTTTCCTAAGTTGTAACCGAATATTTTTCTTTATTTTACTTTGATCAAAATTCCAATTTGTATCCATCTCTATTTTACTAAGTGTTTTTCTGTAGTTTTCAAGGTTTGGGTTTTTATCAAGAAGTGTTTTTATACCATCTATAACAGATGTTCTTTGCAATACACTTTTAGTGTTTTTTAACGGTAACAAAGGTACAATTTTATTTTCTCTTGCATATGCCCATGAAAGCTCAATTGTACTAACACCTATTTCATCCGCATAGTAGCGCAAAATTTCTGTTTCATCTTTTATATCATCTTCCAAGCGCACTATTTCAACAAGTGAGTCAAGACCAAAAATTAAAATTGGCTCGTAGTTTATTTTGTTTTCCTCATCTATAGCACCCACAGCTTGCTCAAAAGTGCCACGCATATTCAATGCAAGCCTTTGAGCATTATCCTTAAAGCTTTCAGGGTAAACAAATGCAACAAGCTCTCTTGCGCTTTCCTGATAAAATAAAAATTGCTCGGCATAAAAAATACTTTTACAATTAGGGCACTGTACAATGTTTATTTCGCCGCACAAAAGCGCATCTTTTAGCTCAGGATTCTCTCCAACACAAATAGAGTTTAAAAGTTCTACTTCAAACTCATGACCACAGGCACACTTAACACTTTCCAACTTTGCAAACGACATATTTTCTCCATTTTGCGGCAGTACTTATTCTTATTAATTATTAAAAATAACTTTAGGTTGTTATTTAAACAAATTGCACTGTAATTTTCAAGAAAAAAAAGGCAACTTCCCATGCAACACATATAAACTATCAAACTTATCCTCTTGGGTGAAACTTTTTGTGCAGTTCCTTTATATGGTCTTTGTCTATATGAGTATAAATTTGTGTGGTTGTTATAGAGCTGTGCCCAAGCATTTCTTGCACATAGCGCAAATCGGCCCCACCAGCAAGCATATGCGAAGCGAAAGAATGGCGTAACATATGAGGCGTTATGTTTTTTTGTATATCAGCTTTTTTAGCAGCATTTTTTAGTTGTCGCCAAAATTCAATACGAGATATTTTTTTGCAAAACTTACTTAAAAAAAGCCCCCGCTCCATAGAAACATTTTTTTTCTTATCTCTGAAAAGCATATACTTTGCAACCCAATAAAGCGCAGTTTTGCCAACAGGTATTATTCTTTCCTTATTACCCTTTCCAACTACTCTTAAAAAACCAAGATCGGTATCTAAATTGTTAACATCTAAGCCAACAAGTTCTGATACCCTAAGACCGCTAGCATACATTAGTTCAAGCATTGCGCGGTTTCGCACAGAAAGCTCTTTTTCACCACAGAAAACATTAAGCAACCTTTCTACCTCTGAAACACTAAGTTTATTTGGTAATTTAGATGGTATTTTTGGCGCAAGCAAATTGGTGCTTGGGTTTGAACTTATTATACCATCTGCAGTCAGAAACTTAAAAAAGTGACGCAAAGTTTCCATTAAACGATATATTGAACGCGGGCCTAAGCCAGAAAGCTTTCTTTGCCAGAGATATTCAGTAAGATCTTTGTGTGTTAATGTTTCGGGAGTTTTTGAAAGGTTAATAAGATAAGCACTTAAATTTTTAAGGTCTGATCCGTAAGCATCAAGTGTGTTTTTAGCAAGCCCTTTTTCGGCTAACAAATAATTTAAAAAATTCTTTATGTGTTCTTGCATTTTACCCAGATCTTTAAACTAAAATTATAGCCGTTTTATCCAGTTGATGTGTGTTAAACCATAACATAAATATTTGTTTAACAAAGGTATGGGTTATGCTTCTTTTCATGCATAAGCACACAAGCTTTGCCATGGCCCGGGAGTATTGTTGTATTTTCTGGAAGGTCTAAGTATTTTTTCAGTGAGTTCATTAACACATACTCATTGCCACCCTGTAAATCTGTTCTGCCAACAGCGCCACAAAAAAGTGTATCACCGCTAAAAAGAATGTTCTCACACACTAATGATATGCCACCTTCTGTGTGCCCGGGAGTTGCAATTATCTTTAACGAGAGGTTTCCCACATTTAAAATATCACCATCAGAAAGCAAAATATCTGCCGGCATTGAAACAATTGGGTTTTCAATTGATGCTGAAAGGTTTTTTTGCGGGTCTAATAAATTCGGTGCTTCTGATTTATGTATGCAAATTTTCGCGTTATACTTTTGTGCAATGATTGTGTTTGCACCTATATGATCGCCGTGCGAGTGGGTGTTTATTATGTAGATTGGTTTTGCCCCTAAAGAATCTATTTCTGCAATAATTTTTTGGGCCTCGCCGCCAGGGTCTATTACGCAAGCAAGATTAGTATCTTTATCAACCAAAATGTAACAGTTTGTTTCTAAATATCCAACAATTATTGTTTTTAAAATATAGCTCATGGCACCTTAAAAAAACCAATGCCATATATTTAATATGGCACAAACTAAAATGCCTGCGGCAATATCATCAGCAACTACTCCAACACCACCGTTTATTGTCTGCAGTTTCTTTATACCAAAAGGTTTTTTTATATCAAAAAACCTAAACATTACAAATGCCAACACACCAAAAAACAAACTTTTTGGCAAAAACAAAACACTTACAAAAAAACCGGCAAACTCATCAATTACTATTCTTTGGTCATCTTTTATTTTAAAAATTGCTTCACAGTGCCAACTAACACTTATTGCAAGCAAAGCAACAAATACAGTTAGATAAAACGATGAAATATTATTTGTTGGAAACAAGAAATACCAAATAAAAAATGCCACAACTGTGCCAGAAGTGCCCGGCAAGCGCGGCAAATAACCACTACCAAACCCCGTTCCTAACACAAGCATAAAATTATCAATTAATTTCTTCATTGCTTAAGCAGTTCCTTGTGGGCATACATATACGCAACACCGGAACTTATTGTTGTAACAGTTGTTACAAAGGTTATCCAATATGGGGCTTTCAATAAAAACCATGCAAGTATAGGGCCAATTCCAAAGTGCGCAAACAAAGCTTGCGGCATTATGTGATAGTATTCCCAAAGAGCTGATTTAATAATTAAAATGACAATAATTGTTACTATGCAAACAACCTGCGATGTGGTTTTAAACTTGCCAGATGTTTTTGCCGGAATAATAATATTTTGCGTGGCCGCGATTGAACGCAAACCTGTTATAATAAACTCTCTGGAAATTATAAGAATTACCATCCATGCCGGAACATTTAAATCCCTCATACCAACAAAAGATATTAAGGCGGCAGAAATTATTAACTTATCTGCCAGCGGGTCTAAAAATATGCCAAGAGTGGTTACAGTGTTTTGCCTGCGGGCAATTCTTCCATCATAAATATCTGTAATAGTTGCAATTGAAAAAATAAATAAGGCCAACACACGAGTTGTAAAATCGTTTATATAAAGAAATAAAATTAAAAATGGCACCAAAAAAATTCTAAGCAGTGTAAGTTTGTTTGCAAGGTTCATTGTTTTACTCATTAATGACAACCCCTAATAAGTCATAATCTTTATATCCGTTAATTTTAACTTTCAAAAATTCACCAACACTCGCATGCCCTTTGAAAAAAACACAACCATCTATTTCTATTGATTGAAAAACAGTTCTACCTTTCCATCCCCTAACTTTTTTACCGTCAACATTTATAAACTCACACGATTCATGGGCAACTGCTTCAAAAACTTTGCCAATTAGCATGGCATTTTTTTTACTTATAACTTTTTTTTGCAACAGCATCAATTCATCTTTGCGAGCTTTTTTTGTTTTTGCACTAATTTTACCTGGTATTTTCTGTGCTTTTGCACCGTCAACATTTGAGTACTCAAAAACCCCAAGATGGTCAAACCACCCATCTTTAACTACTTTTCTAAGCTCTGCAAATTGCTCAGAAGTTTCCCCTGGCAGACCAACAATTAGTGTTGAGCGAATGAATATGCCAGGCACTTCGGATTTTATTTTTTTAAGAACACCAAGTGCACCTTTTGGGCGAAGCATAAGTTTTAGAATTTTATCACTTGTGTGCTGTAGCGGAATATCAATATACTTGCAAACTTTTTTGTTGGTGGCAATCTCTTTTAGCAACTCCTGAGTTACCGAGTTGGGAAATGCGTAAAGAACTCTAATCCAACGAATATCTTTAATTTTTGAAATTTCTTGTATAAGTTTACTTATAGCAAATGTGCCATAAATATCTTTACCATAAGCTGTTGTATCTTGCCCAATTAAAATTATTTCTTTTACGCCTTTTTTGGCAAGACGGGCGGCTTCTGCAACAAGCGACTCGATAGTTCTGCTTTTATACTTTCCCCTAAGCTTTGGAATTATGCAAAATGAACATTTATGGTTACACCCTTCGGAAACACGCAAATACGCACTTGGAAACGTCCACGAAATTGGCCTTTCAAGAGATGTTTCTAAAAGGCCTCCAGGTGCACCAACTAACAGTTTACTTTTTAGTGCTTTGCGCTCAGTGACCAGCTCTGTTATTTTATCCAAGTGGCCTGTACCAACAAAACCATCCACTTTTGGAAATCTGCCGAGCAGTTTTTCTTTTTCCGACTGGACTAAGCAGCCACTAACAAATATTTTCTGGTTTTGTTTTTTTTGTTTGCAAACAGAAGCTATCCACTGAGCCGACTCTGTTTTTGCATCTTCAATAAAAGAACAAGTGTGAATTATTACAATGTCTGCAGAGTCAATATCATCGATTGTAACATATCCAAACTCAAGCAACATTGCCACCATACTTTCGCCTTCAACAACATTTTTTGGGCACCCAAGCGCAACAAAAGCAACTTTCTTATTATTTTGCACCTGCGTTTATATCCTTAAGTGTTAATTCAAGCTCTCTAACTTTACCATCTATTTTTTCCCCTTCGCTAACAAGCTCTATTTTGTGCCCGTTTAGGTAAACCTCAACTCCTGACTCATTTCCAAGTTTAAGATAAAATTTCTCATTTGCGTTAAAAAATCTTTGGGTGTCCTTGTTAATAGTCCCTTCAAACAATGCCTTTTTATCTGATATTACCCTTACCCAAGTGTTATCTAACCCTACAACTTTTAATTGCATAGCTTTTGCAATGCCAAAACCTTGATTGAGCGAATAATTCTTTTGATTGTGCCGTTTTAAAAGTGCATTTTGCAAGTTTACTTTGATACCTTGCACTGGGTCCAAAGGTGCTTTCTTTGTTATATTTTCCTCATTTTCTTTCGTATCAAATACTGAAATATTTTTAACTGTGTCACAAGAAGGAACACCCTCAGAAACTTGCGTTAAAGTTGATGTTGAAGTTTTAACTGATGTAAATGCATCATGGCTTAAAATTAATGGTTTCATCTTACCAAAAATAAAAAATGCAACTGGTACACTAAGAACAAGTAATGCTGTAAGTGCAAAAATTACAATTAGTGTCATTGAACTTGATGGTTTTTTATTGTTTTGTTTTTTTTCTGAAACTATTTGCTGTTTCTTTGCTATGTTTAACTGACTTTTTTGTGCCACACTCTCTAAATTTTGAGTATATGAGTTTATTATTTCATTTGGATCTATTCCAAGAAAAAGCGCATACCTTCTTAAAGAACCAATAAAATACACCGTAGCATGAAATTTTTCTGATTCCATGTTTTCTAATGCGTCTAATTGATAGGGCGTAATTTTAAGACGGCTATGAACCAACTCCAAGGAAAAACCCTTGGTTTCTCTTGCATTTTTAAGTTTTTTACCAAAATCTTTCATGCTTCCCCCTATGTCGCATCCCCACCTTTGGCGGGACTTACTTCGTTGTTCTGGCTCGGATGGGAGTCCTCTCGCCAGAATGCTCCCCGAGGGAAACCTTGTTTCCCTTCGGCGTTCGGCTCATCCCGCCAACGGCGGGATTTGCCTCACTGAACCCTTCCCCAGTTGTAAAAAACATCTATGTCGCATCCCCGCCTCTGGCGGGACTTACTTCGTTGTTCTGGCTCGGTACCAACGGTTGACCACTTCATCAACCACTTCGAGTGCCCAGGGCACTCTCAAAAGAACATTTACTCTGATAGGTCAATAACATCAACATCTTTAGCAGGCTTAAAAACAAAACTACTCTTCGGAATACCTGCGTTTATTTTATAATTTGAAAATTGCGTGTTTTGAGCAAACGAACTGTTCCTTACTTTAATCAAAACAGGCAAATAGCTTTTTGCATCAATTAATACATCTATAAAATAGCCATTATTTTTCTTTGATGCAAATGTTACAAGGCAAGCGTTTTCGCCAATTAAACTTTTAGCGCTAAATAAAAATTCTCTATCAAGCACATTCCAAAACTTATCCAGTGAAAATAAATCTAAAGGCAGTGGCGAATTTTTGTTCCAATTTGAAAGTTTATCTGTAATTGCCTGTTTTTGCGATGGTGTATAAACAAACAAAGTTTTTCCATTACAATAAAAACTCTGCTCTAAATCGCCTTTTTTTTGTTTTATCACAAATTTTTCAGGCGCCAAGTAAAATACAGAGCCCACAATAGCATCTGAATTCGTGGCACTTTCGTTGCTACTAAATTGCTTAAATTCAAAAGAAACATCTTTTATTTTTGAAAGCAATACTCTTGAACTTGTAATGATTTCAGCTTCTTTAGATTGTGTAAAAAGTTTATTCTTGGCGGCTCGTGCATTATTTTCTGCGGTTAAGGTTGAATAGTTTATAAATAAAGTTACCGATACCAATAAAACAAAAAATAAGTTTTTACTCTTCATTTGGGTTGTCGCCAATGTTACCAAATGTTTTCAGGTACTCATCAACACGCGTAAAATCTATTGACCAGCGGTTTGTGCCCTCCGGTTTATTTATAAAACCCTTCATTTCAAGTATACTTAAAATGTTTGTTGCCCGAGATGAAGAACCAAAGTGAGCCTTAAGCAAATCTTGCGAGATCCTTTTTCTTTCCTGCATAAGCTTTAGTGCGCGTACAAGCTCTTCAATTTCTTTATTATCGTTTGCATCAAAACTTGAATTTGCCGTTGCAGCACTAATAAGCACATCTTCATAAAATGGCTTAATGTTTTGACTCAAAATAAAATCAACTACTTTGTTCGGGTCTCTTTCTGGCACATACGCGCCCTGAAGACGATCAGGCCTTGAGGCACCGGATGGCAGGAAAAGCATATCCCCACGTCCAAGTAAATCTTCAGCACCAATTGTATCCAATACAACGCGAGAATCAACCTGAGATGTTGTTTGAAATGCGATACGCGCGGGTAAATTTGATTTAATAATTCCTGTTATAACATCTACCGACGGTCTTTGTGTGGCAAGTATAAGGTGTATACCAACTGCTCTTGCCATTTGCGCGAGCCGCTGAATTGAATCTTCAACTTCTTTTTTCTGCACAACCATAAGATCGGCAAGCTCGTCAATTATTATAACTATGTAAAACTCTTTTGACCCACCAGTCTCTGTCATTTTTTGATTATAACTTTCAATATTGCGCACCGACTCTTTTGCAAACTTTTCATAGCGTTTTTCCATAACACGCACAAGCTTTTTAAGTGCTGCAGCAGCTTCTTTTGGCTGAGTTATAATGTCAGCATCTGTGCATTTTACACTTGGGTCGTATAGGTGAGGTATGCCCCTGTAGCATGTCAGCTCAACCCGTTTTGGATCTATTAGCAAAAACTTTACTTCATCGGGTTTTGCCTTAAAAAGCATTGATAGAATTAAGCTATGAATACCAACACTTTTACCTGAACCTGTAGCACCCGCAATTAACAAATGAGGCATTATTTTAATGTCAGTTACGGATGGGCGACCGTCGGTTGTTTTACCAAGGCCAAAAGTTAGCAAAGATTTAGAATTTTGGAAATCTTGGCTTTCAACAATCTCACGGAAACTAACTATGCAACGCTTTTCATTTGGAACCTCTACCCCAACAGCGGACTTTTCCGGCACAGCAACAATACGCACAGAAACGGCTTTCATGTTTAGCGCAATATTTTCACTAAGGCCTGAAACAGTTTCAATTTTTGTTCCCGGAGCAAGCTCCATATCATAACGCGTAACTACAGGACCAGGAATAATATCTTTAACCTTTGCGCTTATTCCAAAGTTCTCAAGCGTTTTTTCTAATATTTGGGCATTTTTTGTAAAGTCCTGTGCAGAATTGCCCGCAATCAAATCTTGCTTTACTTCAGAAAGCAAGTCAACACTTGGCAATATATAATCTGCAGCAGAACCGTTAGAAAACAACTCAAGTTCTTTTGCATCAGCTTCCGGTTTATTTTGCAAATTTTTCGGTTTTTCATCACGCTTTTTAGAAATATCATAGGTTTTTATTGTAGTTAAAATAATTCTTGGCAACTCTTTCTTTTGTAACTGTGGAATGTTTGGCAGAATCATCTGAGGAGCTTTTGTGTCTTCTTTAGAACTATGTGGCTCATTTGGAAAAAATATTTTTGGCACAGATGAGTTATTCTTTTTAAGCTCTTCTCTTGCCTCTACCCATTGATGATAATCTAACACTATGTTTTTCCAAAATGCCTCTAATACTTCCCGCATAGAAATACGCATAAGCATTGCGCCAAAATAAACAAAAAGAATAAACAAAGCAGAAAGTGAAAGATAATAATTGTTAAGTAATATCTTGTAAAAAAACGGGCTTGCATTGCCTATCCATCCGCCAAGTTGTTCTATATCTTTGCCAAATTTAATATCCCCAATCAAATCCAGAAAACTTGTTGCGAACAAAAGCAACAATGCCGATAGAAAGAGATCAATTCTCAAATGTAATTTAAACTCATTTTTAAGATAGACATACCCCTGCCAACAAATTAGCAAAGGAAGTAATATTGCCGCCCAGCCAAACAAGCCATTAACCACTGAGCTTATCGCACCGCTAAAAACACCAAACTGAGCTGGAAATAAAATGCAGTATAAAATAGCAATTGAGCAAACAAGCAGAAATATACCTTTTAATTTTCCGCGGAGGGCTTCATTTATTGGTTTTGTTTTAACTTTAGACCTGTAAAAGTTCTCTCTCATAATTAAGCACATTGCCCTATTAAATTACATAAACACAAACAGCTTACTTTGCAAACAGAAAAACCAACACACTTACAACAAGACAATAAAACCCAAAAATATAAAGTTTGTTATTGTTTAAAAGTTTAATGAGGTAATGGATTGCAAATAAGCCAGCTATAACAGCAACAAGCATACCTACTGCCACAGAGCTATAAGACACGCCAATATCACCAGAAAAATCTTTAAAACCTAATAAAGCTGCGCCAAGCACAGCAGGCACAGAAAGTAGAAAAGAAAAGCGGGCTGAATCGGAACGCTTATACCCTAACAACATTGCCACAGCAATTGTTGAACCAGACCTTGAAATGCCAGGCATTATGGCTAAACCCTGAGCAATACCAATTAGCAAAGCGTCGCCTATGCCAAAGCTATTAAACGCTTTTTTTTCTTTTCCAAAAAATTGGGCAGTAAATAGTATGATTCCGGTAAAGAATAAAAAAACAGCTACTGAGCTTACCGATGAAAATGTCTGTTCAAAATAATCTTTGCCGGCAAAACCAATAACGGCAGTGGGTACCGATGCAAGTATTAGTAGGTAAAGTGTTTTTTTATCAGTTGTAAAAAGCGCGGGGATATCTTTACGGAAATAAATGAGAACGGCTATAACGGTTGCCAAGTGCAACATTATGTCAAAAAAAAGTTCAGGCTTATTCCAGCCAAGAAAGTGTTGAAAAAATACAAGATGCGCACTGGATGATACAGGCAGGAACTCAGTCAGCCCCTGAACAAAACCCAATATTGCCGTAGTTAATGTTTCTGCCATATATATCCTTTAACAAAATTACTATACGTTAAAGTGTATTCAACCCTGAATTTGCACAAAATAAAAATGCCGGCCGTTTGCCTGCCCAAATTATTTTGAGCAAACCACCAGCCGATAAATTAAACTGCAAATTATTTCTTAAGTGCTACAGTTACCACAGGGCCGGAGTTTGTAATTAAAACTTTATTTTCCCGCAAAAACCAATCAAATCGTGCATATTTATAGTTTTTCAATTACAAAAATATCTTGACCAACACTAACTGCTTTACCATTTTCTACAAGTATTTTAACTATCTTTACCCTAGCATCAGCTTTTATTTCATTCATAACTTTCATAGCTTCAACTATGCAAAGAGTTTTACCGACTTCTACCACATCGCCCTCTTCAACAAAAGCCGGAGATGATGGAGATGCCGATCTATAAAACATACCTATAATTGGCGATTTTATGCTATGACCTACGACAGCAGAACTCTCAGGAGCAGTTTCCTTTTGTTCTTGCACATAAACAACTCTATTTTCTTTTGTTTTTCTTTTAAGCGAAATTTGAAAGTTTTCATCTTTCAACTCTAAACGCTCTATACCTTCATTTTTCATGAGGTTATAAAGAGCATCAACTTTTTCTTTTATGGGGTTTGATGTTCCGTTCTGCTTTGTCATACAAAACTCTCCGATAATTTTGTTATTTATGACCTTCTAAAAGTGCGGCCTTGCGGCTTAAATTTATACGGCCTTGGCTGTCAATTTCAATTGCCTTAACTGTTATCTCATCACCCTCAGAAACCACATCCGACACATTTTTAACAGGTGTTTTATCTAACTGAGAGATGTGAACAAGACCTTCTTTACCCGGAAGGACCTCTACAAAAGCACCAAAGTTCATTATTTTTGTAACTCTGCCTTTGTAAATCTTGCCAATCTCAATTTCTGCTGTTAAAAAATCAACCATGGTTTTTGCACTGTCAACTGCGGCAGAATCGGTGCTTGATATAAACACACGGCCATCTTCTTCAATATCAATTTTAACACCCGTTTCTTCTTGAATGCGTCTGATATTTTTGCCGCCAGGCCCAATAAGAGCACCTATTTTAGACGGTGATATCTGAGTTGTAACCATTTTTGGAGCATAAGCAGACATTGTACTTTTGGGCTTACCAAGTGCCGCATCCATTATATCAAGAATTTTTATTCTGCCTTGTCTTGCCTGCTCAAGAGCCTTTGCCATTATCTCAACTGTTAAACCTTTGATTTTGATATCCATTTGAAGCGCGGTAATACCATTCCTGCTACCAGCAACCTTAAAGTCCATATCGCCTAAATGGTCTTCCATACCCATAATATCAGAAAGAATTGCGTACTTATCACCCTCTTTTACAAGCCCCATGGCAATGCCGGCACAGCTTGCTTTTACATTTACGCCGGCATCAAAAAGCGCAAGTGAACCACCACAGACCGAGGCCATTGATGATGAACCGTTTGATTCAAGTATATCTGAAACAATTCTTATTGTGTACGGGAAAACATCTTGTGATGGCAAAATAGGATAAAGGGCTCTTTTTGCTAACGCACCATGACCAATTTCCCTTCTGCCTGGGGAACGCTCAGGCTTTGGTTCACCGGTTGCAAAACCAGGGAAGTTATAATGGAGCATAAATCTTTCTTTATACTCTCCATTTAGCTCATCCATTATCTGCATATCTCCTGGTGAGCCAAGTGTTACAACAGCTAATGCCTGTGTTTGCCCACGAGTAAAAAGCGCACTTCCATGAGCTCTGGGTAAAATGCTACTCAAGCATTCAATCGGTCTAATTTCATCTAATTTTCTACCATCGGCACGAATGTTTTTTTCAAGCACTAATGCTCTAGCACTTTGATAAAAAAGATCTTCCAATGCGCCTACTATATAAACCGCGCTTTCAGGATATTTTTCTGAAAATTTTACAATGGTCTCTTTTTTAAAATCACCCCATGCTTCATCTCTTTCCGACTTTCCTTTACGGCTTATTATTTCACCCATAAAAGGCTTTGCATATTCACAGACATCATTAACAAGGGTACTGTTTACTTGAGGAATAGAAACTGCAACCTTTTGTTTTCTGGGCAATGACAATTGAAACTCACATATTTTTTTAACTTCACTTTGCGCTAAAGAAAGTGCTTCAATCATTTCTGTTTCTGAAAGCTCTTTTGCCCCAGATTCTACCATTGAAAGTGAATCCATAGTTCCTGCAACCACAAGGTCAAGTGATGATAATTTTTGCTCTTCAGTTGTTGGGTTTACAACAAGTTTGCCGTCAATTTTACCAATGCGTACGGCGCCAATTGGAGTGTCATAAGGAATATCGGATATCATTAACGCAATTGAAGTGCCTATCATTGAAATAACATCAGTGTCGTTAATTCCGTCCGAGGAAACAACCATTGCACTAATTTGTGTTTCTCTGTCCCAACCTTCCGGAAACATTGGCCTGATGCTTCTATCAATTAAACGGCTTGTTAAAATTTCGCTTTCATGAGATCTACCTTCTCTTTTAAAAAACCCACCAGGAATTTTACCGGCGGCATAAGTTCTTTCTTTGTAATCGACAGTTAATGGAAGAAATACATTGCCATCTATAAAAGCCTTTGGCTTTGATGCCGAAGCCGCGCTAACCAATACAGCTGTTTCCCCAACACTTATAAGACAAGCACCACTTGCCTGTTTTGCCATGCGGCCAATTTCAACCGTGTATGTCTTTCCTGCAACATCAAACTTACTTACGATAACTTCATTCATAACTACCTTCCCTTTTTAGACGCCCCAAAAACAAAGACACAAAAGATCCAAAAACGCTCCCCATTAGGAAACTTTTTGCATCCTTTGCATCTTGGGAACGACTGTTTTTATTATTATTTATTTTCTCAACTCTAATTTTTGAATTAACTCTTGATATTTTTCTTTAGAGTTTTTCTTAAGATATTCCAACAGGCGACGACGCTGACCAATAAGTTTAAGGAACCCATGACGAGAAGTAAAATCTTTAGGAAACTTTTTAAAATGTTCTGTAAGAAGATTGATTCTGCCTGTCAATAACGCTACCTGAACTTCCGGCGAACCTGTGTCTGTGGGGTGTACTTTGTACTTCTCAACAATCGGCTTCTTGTTAAGCATCTTCGCTCCTCATTTTTATACTTAATTTATTTTATTTACTGCTTTATTGCCTTTGGGGATTTTAACAAAAATATCTCATAATGTAAATAATTTTATATCTTTTTCTACAAGTTTATTGGCACGCTCAATATCTGAGGCTATCGCACCTTTTAACTCCAAAATACTTTTAAATTTTTTTTCAGAGCGTAAATGAGTGCAAAAATGTACTTTTGTTAACTTGTTTGGCCAATTTCCGCTAAAACCTACCAGATGCGCCTCAAGACACAAAGACCCATTTGACATTAAAGTTGGCCTGTATCCCACGCTAATCACAGCTCTGCGCAGTACAATATCGGATGCAAGTTGCACAAAACCACTAAATATACCTTGTGGCAATATTATTTCATTGTGCGTTTTGATGTTAATAGTAGGAAAACCTATCTTAGTTCCCATCCCTCTGTCTCTATATGCAAGACCAGTCACAACATAAGGCCTGCCAAGTAGTTTTGCGGCATAGTAAACACGACTATTGTGTATAAGAGTGCGTATTCTTGAAGACGATATTGCCATATTCCTGTATGCAAGCGGTTTAACGGCAACCAGCTTTGAGCCAAACACTACAAGATTTTTTTTAAGCCAGTTTATATCTCCGTGCCGCGCATAACCAAGTGCAAAGTTGGTGCCAACAACAAGGTAACGCATATTAAGTTTTTTTCTTAAGAATTCTTTTACAAACTCATCCGGAGTTATTTGTATAATACTTGGGTCTACCTCTAAAAAAATAACCTCATCAACGCAAAGCTTTGAAATAAGCTCTTGTTTTTGCTCCGCAAGTGTAAGTAAACCGCTTACCGACCTTACAGGTTTGCTAAGAGCAATTACAACGCTTTTGAGTTTTTTTTGGCGAGCTATAGAAATTAAACGGCTTATAAGATACTTATGCCCTCTATGGAAACCGTCAAATGTGCCAATAGACACAGCACTTGGTTTATGCATTTGTTAAACTCATTAAAGTTTCTATTGAAATTACTTTTTGCATAAGATTTTCTATATTGTCTTTATTTATTTCTTGCATATCAATGGAGTCTGCATAACTAAAAACTCCTGAGCTTTCTCTGCGTAAAAACTCTAATGTTGCCCCACAACCAAGCTTTTGCCCAAGGTCTCGTGCTATGCTTCTTACATAAGTTCCACTTGAACATTTTATTGTGCATAGCACACTTTTGCCATCACACTCTATTGTTTCAATACTATTTACAGTTACTAACCGCTCTTTTCGCTCAATACTTATACCGGCACGCGCCAGCTGATAAAGTTTTTTGCCTTGCACTTTAATTGCACTAAACATTGGTGGTATTTGAGCAAGCTCACCTACAAATGTAGAAAGTGCCATATTTACCTCTGAAACACCAAAAGGTTCAAAGGGTTTTTGTTCAATAATAGTTCCTGTAATATCGTCTGTGTCTGTAGTTGTACCGAAGAGAATTTTAGCAAGGTATGTTTTTTCGCACCGCATCAGTTTGTCTTGCAGTTTTGTTGCTTTTCCAAATACTACCAAAAGAACACCTTGCGCCATTGGGTCTAATGTGCCGCAGTGCCCCACTTTTTTTACGCCAATTACTTTTTTTACACGATGAACAACTGCAAAAGATGTTATGCCTTTGGGTTTATTAATGTTTAAAAGGCCGCTTTCAGGAAACATTAAACTTCTCTACTAAATAACTGCTAACGACTTTAATTGCATCATCTATGCTGCCTAAAATACTGCACCCAGCTGCATTTTTGTGCCCACCGCCGCCAAAGTGCCCTGCTACTTCGTTAACATCAAAATAATCTTTTGACCTAAAGCTTACCTTGACTTTACCGGACGCATCCTGACGGAACAGCGCCCCAACAACACATTGCGGCAATAAAAGCGTATAATTTATAAGCCCTTCAGTTTGGCTGTCTTTAGCCCCTGCATTAACCAATACTTCGGGTGTTACAACCATATAGGCAAATTTTCCACCACACTCTACTTTAAGCGAGTTAAATGCCTCACCAAAAAGTTTTAATGTTGAAAGCGACATACTTGCATAAACTTTTTCATAAAGCTCCACAGGTCTTACGCCTGAGTCAACCATTCTGGCGGCAAAACGCAATGAGTTGGAGTTTGTGTTTGACTGCTGAAATTTACCTGTGTCGGTAAGCACACCAACATACAAACAAACGGCTTCTGAGGTTTGAATTTTTTCGTTTAAGGCATAGAAAACATCTGCCACAAGTTCGGCGGTTGAAGAGCTTTTTGAATTTACATAATTTATATGCCCAAATGTGCCGGCACTAATATGATGATCCATATTTATTATTACCTTTGCCTGATTTGAAGAAATAATAGCGCCCATGCGCTCAAGGTCGGAGCACTCTAAAATAATTGCCAAATCATAGGAAGATTCTGTTTTGGGTGCAATTATAATGTCTTTTGCGCCAGGGAGAAACATCAGGTAATCGGGTATTGGGTCTTTGCTAAAAACACTTGGCAACTTACCTAATCGTTTTAATAAAGACGCCAAAGCAAGCGCCGAGCCAATTGTGTCGCCATCTGGCTTTAAGTGACCTGCAATAAAAACACTCTGGCTTTGTTTTATTACTTGCGCAATGGCTGTTGGTTCGTTTTTTTCTTCAAGCATTTTTTTTCTTGGTTGTTTTTCGGCGGGTTTTTTTTGGTTCTATTTTTTCCTGCTCAATTTTATGAAGCAATTCAAATATCTTTTGAGCTTTTTGTGAAGTGTCATCGTACTGAAAAAAAAGTGTTGGTGTTCTGCGCAGATTTACTCTGCTGGCCAATTCGTGGCGCAAATGGCCTATGGATTTCTGAAGTATTATTTTAGAACTTTCAACAACCTCAGGCGTTCCTATTACTGAGTAAAATACACGAGCATCTAATAAATCATCGGTCAATTTTACACCAGTAACAGTTACAAAACCAAGTCCAGGTTTATTAAACTCCAAAATAATTTTAGAAAGTTCTTGTAAAATCAGTTCAGCCACTCTAGTTGAACGCTTATATGCCAGCATTTCAATTACTCCGCAAGTTTTCTTGCCACTTTTTTCTGCTCAAAAACTTCAATTACATCGTCTACTTTCATTCCAATGAAATCGCTTATACCAATACCACACTCATAACCCTTTTCAACTTCTTTTGCATCATCTTTAAATCTTTTAAGCGACACTATAGAACCTTCGTGAATTATAACACCGTCACGCATAACTCTGGCAGTTGCGCCTCTAATTATTTTGCCTTCTAAAACCATACTTCCCGCTATGGTTCCAATTTTAGATGCCTTAAAAACCTGCCTAACTTGTGCTTTTCCTACTAAAACCTCTTTTATTTCAGGTTCAAGCATACCTTCCATAGCGGCCTTAACATCGGCTATTAAATCATATATGATTTTATAATTTCTTACGCTTACACCTTCGTGTTCAGCAATTCTTTCCGCCGCAGGTTCTAACTTTACATTAAAACCTATCACCAACGCATCTGAAGCGGCCGCAAGCATTACATCGGACTCATTTACATTACCAACGCCACAATGAATTATGCGTAAATTTATTTCTTGTGATGGAAAACGCTCTAATGAGTCACGTATAGCTTCTATTGAACCCTGTACATCGCCTTTAACAACAATTCGCAAATCTTTTATTTTACCTGCACTTACATCTTCCAAAGACAGATGGTGGAGCGGCCTAAGATGATTTTCACGAATTTTTGATGCTCTGGTTTGTGCAATATCTCTTGCAATGCGTTCACTTTCAACAACCACAAACTTATCACCAGATTGTGGCGTGGAAGTTATACCAAGTACTTCTACAGGTGTGCTTGGGCAGGCACTTTGCATTCTAATGCCATGTTCATCTTGCATTGCGCGTACTTTGCCATAAGTGTTACCGATAACAAAATTATCGCCAACTTTCAGAGTTCCCCTTTGAATTAAAACAGTTGCAACTTGCCCTCGCCGAGGATCTAACTTTGCTTCAATCACCACTCCTGAAGCATTACTGTTTGGGTCAGCCTTTAGCTCCATAAGCTCGGCTTTAAGCAAAATCATTTCAAGAAGCAGGTCAATGTTTATACTTTTTTTAGCTGAAACATTTATTGTAATTGTATCACCGCCCCAATCTTCAGGGACTAACTTATATTTTGATAACTCTTGCTTTATTTGTTCGGGATTTGCACCTGGAAGGTCTATTTTATTTATAGCAACTATAATCGGCACATTGGCAGCTTTTGCATGGTCGATTGCTTCAATTGTTTGGGGCATAACTCCGTCTGTTGCGGAAACAACAAGCACTACTAAGTCGGTTGCTTTTGCACCCCTTGAGCGCATAGCCGTGAATGCCTCATGGCCTGGAGTGTCTAAAAACGCAATTTCACCTTTTGCGGTTTTTACTTTGTAAGCACCAATGTGCTGTGTAATACCACCCGCCTCACCACCTGCTATATTACTTTTTCTAATCGCGTCTAGTAATGAGGTTTTTCCATGGTCAACATGGCCCATAATTGTAACTACCGGAGCGCGCGGCAACAACTTTGCGGGGTTTTCAATAACTTCGTGTTCAGCTTCATCTTCATAAAGTGAAACAAATGAAACCTCGTAGCCAAACTCTGTGGCAAGCAATTCTGCAGTGTCAGTGTCAATTTTTTGGTTTATTGTGGCAAGAGAACCCATGGTCAAAAGCTTCTTTAAAACATCTACGGGCTTTTGGTTCATTTTCTCAGCAAGAATACGCACAGTTATGGTTTCGTTTATTGAAATTTTCTTTATCTTTTTTTCTTCTTCTATCTCTGGGGCATTCTGAGTTTGTTCGGCTGGGTTTTTTGGCGCATTCAATTCGGCAAGTTTTTCTTCAACCGCTTTGTTAATTTCTTCCGCGGTTCTTGGAACTGCTTTTTTAGTTTCTTGCTTTGGTGTTGCAACATCTACAACAACTGCCTTTACGGGTTTACTAACCACCTCTTTTTGAATATTTAAAACAATCTTTTTCCCTTTATGTGCTTTTTTATTTTGTTCTTTGGGTTCTTGTGGTTTTGGCACATCAGGTTTTACGCTTTGGTCTTCCTTTTTCGCTGCAACTTTTTTCTTAGCAGATACTTTTTCAACTGCAGATATTTTTATAACCTCGCCGGTTTGCTCTTTTTTTGGCTGCACTGCCGCTTTTGTTTTTTTAGCTACAGTTGCTTTGGCCGATGAAACCTTTGAAGAGGTGGTAGTTTTTTTAACCTTTTTTTTAGCATCAGAAATAACAGCCACACCAACTTTTGCAACAGCTGCTTTTGGGGGCTTTGCAGTTTTTTTATCTGTATCGGCAACTTTCGCAGTCACTTTCTTTTTAATTTCCTTAACTTCTTTTGCTTTCTTTTCCGTCATTGTTAGTTTTCCTCTCTGGCATTGCTTGTCATTTACTTAAGCTGCTTTTTGGCTGAGTTAATTATCTTTTCGGCTGTTTTTGCGCCAATACCCTGAAAAGCTGTTAGTTCATCTACACTGGAGTTCGCAAGTTTTTCAATATTTGCATACCCTGCTTTTATAAGTATTTCAGCAGTTTTAGGACCTATACCTTCAATACTTGTAAGCTCCTGTGCCGATGTTGCAATCCTCTGTAATGACTCTGCATGGCGCTGCCCTTCCGACTTTATATCAATATGCCAGCCGGTAAGCTTTGCGGCAAGGCGCACATTATGCCCATTTTTGCCAATGGCAAGCGAAAGCATATCATCGGAAACAATAACTTCCGCGCTTTTATTTTCTGGTGAAATTATATTAACACTAAGCACTTTTGCGGGTGAAAGTGCCGATGCAATGAACTTTATTGGGTCGGTTGAAAAAGGAACTAAATCTATCCTTTCACCGTGCAATTCATCTATTATTGGCTTAACTCGCGCACCCTTAACGCCTACACAAGCACCAACAGGGTCAACTTTTGAGTTGTTTGAAACAACAACAACTTTGGACCTCAATCCCGGCTCGCGCACAATATTTACAACGTCAACTAACTTTTCATAAATTTCTGGAACCTCAACTTCAAAAAGGCGCTTTACCATATCGCTATGAGAACGAGAAAGCACAACAACAGGACCGCGTGGTGTTTTATCAACACGCACAACCAAAGCTCTTATATGGTTGCCAATTGTAAAACGCTCCCTCGGAACCTGCTCAGAAATTGGCAATATAGCCTCAATTTTATTTAAATCAACCACAATGCTTCTATTCGCAAAACGCCAAACAACACCACTAACAAGCTGGCCTGTTTTTTTAGTGTATTCTTCAAACAGTTTATCTCTTTCTGCCTCGCGTATTTTTTGCACAATCACCTGTTTTGCAGTTTGGGCGGCAATTCTTGAAAAATCTTCTGTATCTAATGGAATTCTTATTTCATCGCCTTCTTTAGCATTTGGTGAAATTTTCTTAGCTTCCGCTAAATCTATCTCAAGCATTGAATTATTAACAATCGCAACCACGGTTTTTATAACATTTGCCGAGAGGCGAGATGTTTCTGTATCTACCTTTGCTTCAACATTAACATTTTTGCCAACATGCTTTTTATACGCGGAAACAAGAGAACTTTCAATTACCGCGATAATATCTTCTTTTTTTATGTTACTTTCCTGTTCAATTCTTTGCAATGCGTCTAACAACTCATTTCTTTCCGACATACTCCCTCCAAATAAATATTCTTTATTATTTAATTTAATCTAACTCTGGTGCAATACGAGCTTTGTAAACATTGCTAAAAGCAATGAGCGCCTTTTTCCCTGTAACATCATCTATCTCAAGTGTCCCATTATTAAACGACAATAACTTACCGCTAAAATTTCTCTGATTATCAAATGTTTGATGTGTTGTAACGCGCACACCCTTGCCAACAAATTTAATAAAGTCCTTCTCTTTCTTTAAAACTCTGTCTATCCCGGGTGAAGATATCTCAAGCATATAATTACCAAGCGATGGAAACTCTGCATCCAAAAAAGTGCCAAGTTCTCTGCTTAAAGCAGCGCAGTCATCAAGTTTTACTCCGCCTTCCTTATCAATAAAAACCCTTAACACACGCCTGCCAAACTCAGAAACATTTTGTATGTCAACAAGCTCTATTGCAAAGCGTGCAACAAACTCTTCAACTTTTTTTTCAATATCAATGTTTAACATAAAACCCCGAATTCTTGTAAAAAAATAAGAGTGGCAAACTCCCCACTCTTAAAGTAATTATAGCAAAAGCATTGACTATAAAGCAACAGCAACACAGGTATTTAAACAACAGTTTTAGTTTAGCTCTTTTTTTACGCGTTCAAGGGCTTTAGTTGCTTTTTCGTGAGCAGGATTTAAGCGCAGTGTTATTTCCCACAAACGAATTGCTTCCGATGCTTTGCCCTGCGCATACATAATAAGGCCTTCTTTGTACTTTTTGTCGGCTTCGGCAACATTGACCACCACCTGCTCAGTTTTTGGTACATCAGCCATGTCTTGCTTTTTGCGGGTTTTTTGCTGTGGTATTGTTTTTGAAAGTTCTTCAATTGACTTTTTAAGTAGCGCAGATGCCTTGTCTTGCCAGATAAGCGCAATATTGCCTTTTAAAGTTTTACAATAAACAATAAGTTCTTCCATTTTCTTTACGCATAAAACGAACTCTTTATTTGCAAAATGCTCTTCGCCTTGTTTATATAAACTATTCGTTTGCGCCTGTTCGTGCGCTTCTTGTTGGGCTAATTGCATATCTGAAAGATGTTTTTTTGCAATTTCTATGTATTTGTTTAGTTCTACACGCTTATTATTTATTTCAAGCGTTTTATTCCACTGCGAAAGTGCGGTTCGATAATCGCCAGTTTTGTAAGCGATAAACCCTTCAGCATAAGATATTTTTTCAAGATTGGAGCCATCGTATTTAGCATCTTGCTCCATTGTATTTACAATGTTTTGGTTAATTTCTCTGGCAGGAGCGCACTCCGAATATTCAAGTAATAAACTACAAAATTTTTCATCGGCATCAAGGTATTGTTCTGTATGATAGTCGGCTTTTGCTTGGTTGAAAAGTTTCTCCATCTCGGTTTTTCTGGCATTTTCAATTTCTTGTGCTTCTTTATAAGCCGATTGCGCCTCTTCGTAAAGTTGGGTATCTTTTTTATACTTTTTTTTGCTTTTCTTTTTTTCTTTAGAGCCCCATAGCACAGTTACACCAAAGCGATTAAATGCGGCATACTCCAAAAAGTCAATTGCATAATTAAATTGCATAAAACCGATGTTGTAACCAAAACCGGCGTTTATACGATTTTCATTTATGCCACATCTTAATAAAAAACTCTCTAAAAATTTATATTCAGAGCCAATGGCAAAAGAACTTTTTTGCTCCTCATTTTTCACATCACAGGAAAAAGCTAGTGTGTCTGAATTAAACACCTTTTGCAAAACCGGAAATGAAAATACAAAGCCAGCTCTATAAATTTGCGGGTAACGCTCATTGACAGATACAAGCTTAATTGTGGGCTCAAGCAAGTTTGCCACAGAAGCGCCAACACTAATGGTACTTAAGTTTCCAAAAACCGCGGGACCAGAAAAACTTTTAGATAAGCCCATGTCTAAACCAACTGAGCCTGCTTTTTTATCAACAAAATCTAAATAAAAATACTTTAGTGAACATCCTGTTTCCAATGAATACAACTCTTTGATCTTATACGCCACGCTTGCGGAGCCAAGATATGTATTTGTTTTTATTATTCTTGGCACATCGTTTATGTTTTGCCTTAGCTCAATATCACCACTTGAAAGGTTTGACAACATCAATCCTGCACGAACACTTTCACTTAGTATAAGAGCAGTAGATAGGTTTGAGTAATTGGTACCGTCAAAAAGTAAAAAATGCGAAAAAACAGCATTGTTTGTATTCAACCTTGAAAGCAAAGATGGATTGTAAAAAGCCGAAGAGGCATCATCGCACTGTGCACAAGAGGTTTCTCCCCTGCCATAAGCCGCAACAGACGGCCCATGCGAAAAAAACGTCGTTCTTTGCGCGGCAGAACCAACGTTTAAAACTATGGATAATGCGAAAAAGACAAACAGAATTTTTTTCATTTCATTATTAGTAAGCGGCAAGTATCTTTATCTTCTTTTGAACCGTAAAGTTTTTTAATTACACAAACATAGCTGCCATTATATAGAACTGAGCCGGAGTCATCTGTACCGTTATATTCAATTTCATTTATTCCAGAAGGCAGGTTGTCTAAGGTGCGTTGCCAAACCAAATCGCCAAACTCGCTATAAATACTAATTGAAGCACTACCATTTTGCGACATATCAACAACAATGTGTGTTTTATCGGTTGAAGGGTTAAACGGGTTTGGGTAATTAAAACTGCGCTTTATCGTAGCTATGGTTGTAAATGAATACTTTTTACTGAGTGAGCTTGCGCCGTAGTTATCAATTGCTTCAACCTGCCAAAAGTATTGTGTGCCATAATCAAGCGACTTCAATGTAAACTCAGTTAGCGGCCCTTCGTATATTTGGCTAAGCAATGAACTGTCTTTTCCAAAAAACAACCTGTATGTAACATTTGAACCTTCTGGGTCTTGCGCAAGCCACTTTAGTGTTAGCAAACCATTTGAAACAAACGCATTATCGGACAAACCATTATTTACAAATCCACTAGGCCTTTCTGTTATGGCAAATGAGCTTGCCACAAGGTCGTAAGTTCCGGGGTATTGGGCATTTGTTGCAGAATAATAATACCAATATAAGCCGGGTGTTAAATCTGCTTCTTTAGAGTATTGCAACGCGCCATTTGTGGAATTTTTAAAATCAAGGGTGAGAGTTGTTTTCTGCGCAGAACCATCTTTCCAATAGCAGACCAAAGGGTAACCTAAAGATGGAATGTTGCCATAAGGGTCTGTATAATTTAATGAAAATGTTGCCTTATTTTCTGAGGGAATGCAGAAGAAGTATGCACTGTGCGCACGGCTAACTAACTGTGGGCTTTCAAAAGCAACAAAGTCGACAAAATTGAAAAAACCTGTTTGTATTTCAAAACCATCAGGGTGGCTTTTTAGCTCACAAGAAGAATCTGCGTTGTACAAATCGACACTAACGGAGGCAGAAGATGGAAACAAAGAACAAGGAGCTATCGCAGTGAAGGCCTCAAACCCAAAACCACTTGATAAATCACACTGTCCTATTTGAGCAAATATAAGTAGAAAAAGCACGGCAAGCAATGTTTTTTGAATTATTGCATCCTTTGTAGATTATTTTCTAATTTCATATACAATAACACTACACCTAAAAAATATTTTTTACTTCCAACTTATTCCATTTTCTTTTAGGTATTGCTGCGCTTTTTCGTGTCCAAGGTTAGCAGCTTGCTTATAGCAATCAATTGCTTTGACCTGATCTCCTTTTTCGCCATAAGCAACACCCATATTTGCGTAGGCGTCAGAGTATTTTGGACTGATGTTTATGGCTTTTTCATACTGTTCAATTGCTTTACCATACTCTTTTTTATTTATATAAGCCGTACCCATATTATTGTAAACTTCAGAAAAATTTGGATTTATTTTTATTGCTTCTATATAGAGTTTAATTGCTTTATTGTAATCACCTTTGTAATGATATGCAAGACCCATTTTAAAATACGTTATAGAATCTTTTGGATTGATGTTTATTGCTTTTTTATACTGCTGAACTGCTTTGTCATTCAATTTTTGGGCAATATAAACATCGCCCATATTGCTATATGCATCAGAATATTTTGGATTTATACTTATTGCCTTATTATACTGCTCAATTGCTTTGTCGAAATTCCCTGCTTTACCATAAGCAATACCCATATTATTGTATATCTCGGAACTTTTTGGATTTACCTCTATTGCTTTCTCATACTGTTTAATTGCTTTGTCATACAACCCTTTGGCAACATAAGCAAGACCAATGCCTGCATATGTTTGGAAATATTTTGGATTTACGCTTATTGCTTTTTCATATTGCTCAATCGCTTTATCATAATCACCTTTTAAGTAATAAATAACTCCTAAATTATTAAAGGCCTCAACAAATTTTGAATTTATACTTATACCTTTCGCATAGCATTCAATTGCTTTGTCAAAATTCCCTGTTTTTCCATAAGAAACACCCATATTATAATAGGCCTCAGAATATTTTGAATTGATGCTTACAGCTTTTTGATACTGTTCAATAGCTTTTTCCATATTGCCCATTTTGTCATAAGCAATACCCATATTATAATAAGCCTCAGAATACTTTGGATTAATGCTTACAGCTTTTTCGTATTCTTTAATTGCCTTTTCAATACTACCTGATTCATCATAAGTAACACCCATATTGTAGTAGGCCTCATAATCTTTTGCATTAATGTTTATTGCCTTCTCAAAGCGTTGAGTTGCTTTGTCTATATTGTCCGTTTCACCATAAGCGACACTAATCATAATGCACAACAACATCATTACAATTCCAATTTTGAAAAACTTCATTTATAAATTCCTTTACTATGTTGTTTTAAGTATTGCAGACAAAATAAATGCTTTGACACACCACTAAAACGCTATTGAATTATTGCACCTGTAGTAATTTATTTTTTAATTTTAATATAGTGGCAATTGCGTCTTGGCTTGAAACAAGCATAACTTCACCTGAATGCCTTAGTTTTATTTCTATTTTGTCGTCTTTTAGGTTTTTTTCACTTACTACTACTTTTATTGAAATACCAACCAAATCGGCATCTTTAAATTTAACACCGGCCCGCTCTGCTCTATCATCAATTAATACATCTACACCAAGTTTTTGCAAATTTTTATAGAGGGTTTCGGCAACTTCTGCGGTTTTTGGCTCGTCAATGTTTACAGGTATAACAACAACCTCAAATGAGGCAAGAGCAATTGGCCACTTTATGCCGTTTTCATCATGGGATTGTTCAATGGTTGCAGCAACAATTCTTGAAACTCCTATGCCGTAACAGCCCATTATACTTACTGTTTCTTTGCCTTCTTTGTTTAAATATTGCGCGTTCATAGCTTTTGAGTATTTTGTTCCAAGTTTAAATGTGTGCCCCACCTCTATGCCGCGGCAAAACTTAAGCTCTTTGCCGCAAGTTGCGCAATAATCATTATGTTTTACTTTTCTTATATCGGCAACTATGTCTGCACTAAAATCTCTGCCATAGTTTATGCCTGTAAGGTGATAATCTGTTTTATTTGCGCCTGATACCGCGTTTAACATACCACAAATAGCATTATCTGCCACTATTTTTACTTGTTTTTTTAAACCGACCGCCGGACCCGCAAAACCCCGTGTCGCACCACTTACCTCTTCTATAACGCTATCTTTTGCAAGCACAATTTCATTTGCCCCAAGCAAGTTTTGTAATTTATTCTCATTTATTTCACAGTCGCCACGCACTAAAGCAATTACTGGTGTGCCATCTGCAACATAAATTAGCGTTTTAATAAAGTTGTCTTCTCGTTTACCTATTAGTTTGCTAACCGAAACAACACTGCCAACACCCGGGGTATGAACTTCTTTTAGCGCATCCATTTTATCTGATAATGGTACTTTTTTTGTTATTTTAAATACTGCTTTTTCGGTGTTTGCACCATAGCCGCAATCGCAAAAAACAATTTCTTCTTCACCTGTATCGGCTATTACCATAAATTCATGCGAAAAACTGCCGCCTATCGCACCGCTTGTTGCCTCTACCGCTCTAAACGAAAACCCACAACGAGCACAAATTCTTTTGTAAGCATCAAAAACTATTTTATAATACTCGTCAGCATTTTTTTCGTCCGCATGAAATGAGTAAGCATCTTTCATATAAAACTCTCTGGCGCGCATTACGCCAAAACGAGGCCGTATTTCGTCGCGAAACTTTGTACCAAACTGGTAAAGCATCATTGGAAGTTGCCTGTATGAACGAATTTCGTTTCTTGCAAGTGCTGTTACTGCTTCTTCGTGAGTTGGGCCAAGGCAAAAGAGAGAATCTTTTCTATCGGAAATTCTAAATAGTTCTTTTCCGTAAATTGCCCAGCGGCCTGTTTCTTCCCACAGTTCTTTTGGCAACATTATTGGGAATAAAACTTCATTGCCGTCTATAGAGTTCATTTCTTCACGAATAATATTTTCAACTTTTTTTAATACTTTTAAACCAATTGGCAACCATTCATAAATGCCTGAAGCAACTTTTCGTATCATTCCGGCCCTAAACATTAGCTTTGCGGATATTACATCGGCATCCGAGGGTGCTTCCCTTAATGTTGGAAGAAACAACTTTGAGTAACGCATTTTTGCTCCAATTATCGTGAAATTTTTATTATTGTTACATCAAACTGATTAGTTGGCAATTTTACAGTTACTTTATCGCCTTTTGCATGGCCCATTAACGCCTGACCAAATGGTGACTGCATTGAAATTTTGCCGTTTGTTGGGTCGGCTTCTTCAACATCTACAAGTGTGTAGGTAAATTCATCACCATCGGAATCTTTAACACATACAGTTGCACCAATATAAACCGTCTCGGTACTTATCTGCGATTCATCTATAATTCTAGAGTTGCCAAGTTTGCCCTCTAATTCCCCAATACGGCGCATAAGGTTTGTGAGAGATTCTTTTGCAGCATGGTATTCGGCATTTTCACGCAAGTCGCCGTGTTCGCGGGCCCGTTCAATTTCAAGTGTTATGGTGGGCTTTCTTTCTTTTAAGCGATGAAGTTCCTCCACAAGGTTTTTGTAACCATCTTTTGTTAAGTAAATTTGATTAGCCATTTTCTTTTCTCCAATTAATAACAAATTGCATAAGTGTTTTTACCCACTCACCTGGTGCTACATTGCCTGCAATTTTGCCGTTCATAAATAGTATGCCGGTATCTTTCCCGCCGGCAATACCTATATCGGAATCTAATGCCTCGCCGGGACCATTTACAACACAACCCATTACCGCAATTTTAAGTGGTTTTTTGTTGGAAGCAATTAAGGGTGGAATATTAAGCTTCTCAAGCTCTGTCTCTAAAACATTTACAATTTTTATTAAGTCAACCTGACAACGCGAACAAGTTGGACAAGATATTATTTCTATGCCGCAAGAAGACAATCCAAGCGACTGCAAAATTTGATATCCTACCTTTACTTCTTGGCAAGGATCAGCGGTAAGTGAAACCCTTATGGTATCACCAAGCCCAAGTGAAAGCAATATACCAAGCCCAACAGAAGATTTAACTGTACCGCGCATTAGCGAACCGGCTTCTGTTATACCAAGATGCAACGGATAGTTTCTTTTACTTGCAAAAAGTTTATATGCCTCAACTGTTGTTAAAACATCCGATGCCTTTAATGATACTGCTATATCGGTAAAGTTTAAATTTTCAAGTATTTTTATGTGTTCCATTGCGGCATCAACAAGCTTTTGCGCCTTTTGCGCATAATCAAGTTTTTTACCGTTATGCAAACTTTTAAGTGAGCCGGCATTTACACCAATTCTAATTGGCACAGACCTTTTTTGCGCGGCCAGCACAACCTTTTGCACATTTTCTTCTGAGCCAATGTTGCCCGGATTAATTCTAAGCTTATCGGCGCCATTTTCAAGTGCTTCTATTGCAAGACGCCAATCAAAATGTATATCAGCAACCAACGGGAGTTTCGTTCTCTTTTTTAAAACCCTAAAAGCTCTGGCAGCTTCCATGTCGGGCACGCCAAGGCGCACAATTTGACAACCGGCTTTTTCTAACGCTTTTATTTGCGCAGCAGTTGAGTCAATATCTTTAGTTTGCGTATTTGTCATTGACTGCACGGAAATTGACGCTCCGCCGCCAATTAACACACCGCCAACAGATAATTGTTTTGTGTTTTCTCTGGTATAAAATTTATTTTTTGTCATTTTTTAAATGATGAGATTATTCTTGCGATATCGCCATAAGTGGCAAAAACCATAACTGAAATTAGAAAAACAAAACCTATTAATGTTGCCACTTGTATTGCTTTTGCGCTTACCTTGCGCCCACTTACACCTTCTATTATTGCAAACATAATATGGCCACCATCTAACACAGGTATAGGAAAAAGATTAAACATTCCAAGCGCAACTGAAAGCACACCTAAAAGGTACAGTAACGACGCTAAACCATCGCTTGCCGCTTTACCAAGAAACTGCATAACACCTATCGGGCCTGCCAGCTCCGGCTTTTCGCCCTGTGTAATTTTATCGTATAAATACTTTGCAGTAAATACCGTTTGGGTTATTGGAACTTCTATGGCAAGTTTTATTGAGCTAAAAGAACTTAATTTTTCAAACTCTATTTTTGGAGCAATGCCAACAAGAAAACGGCCACTAACCGGGTCTTTATCTGCTTGCATATTCACCGTTAAAGTTGAAGTTCCACGCGCAAGAATAAATGAAATTGCGCCATCACTTGCGGCAATTGTTTGCGATATATCTTCCCACTTGTTTATCGTTTTACCGTTTATTTCTTTTACCAAATCACCACTAAGAACACCTGACATTGCCGCCGGCATACCCGATTTCACCTCTCCAACATAAGGTAATTTTGATGGCCCTGCAACACCCCAAAATAAAAAAACCACGGCAAATAAAACTGCTGCAAGAAAGTAATTCATAAGCGGTCCAAATAAAGCAATAATTAGCCGCTTGTACCATGCCTGTGAAAAAAATTCATCTGGTGCACCGCTAAGGCCTTCAACATCTTCTCCCTTCATTTTAACCATACCGCCAAGAGGAATTAAACAAATGCTGTAACGAGTGCCGGCTTTTGTAAAACCAAACAACTCAGGGCCAAAACCAATTGTAAATTTTTCCACGGCAATTTTATATATTTTGGCAAACATAAAATGCCCAAGCTCATGTATTAAAACCAAAAGCCCAATACCAAAAACCACCGACAACAACTGCAACAGCGTAATTTTTAAACCAAGCATTAAACTCTCCAATTTTATTTGTTTTTAAAAACTGTTTTATTGCTAGTACTTAACTTTAATTTACTTATAACTATTTAACACAGCATTGCGCACAACAGCATCTGTAAAAATAATATCATTTAGCGCTGGATTTTTTTTATTTTTAAAACCCTTGAGTGCTTTTGCAACAATTTGCGCAATATCTGTAAATTTAATTTTATTATCTAAGAAAAGTTCAACAGCCACCTCATTTGCCGCATTTAACACTACCGGCATCAACCCACCCATACGACCAGCATTTAGTGCAAGCTCAAGGCACGGAAAACGCCTAAAATCCGGCGGAAAAAACTCCAAAGTGCGTGGCCTTGATAAATCCAATGGTTTAGCACACGACTTAAACCTTTCTGGATATGTAATGGCATACTGTATTGCTATGCGCATATCTGGCTCTGACATTTGCGCCAAGGTTGAGCCATCAACAAACTCTACCAAAGAATGCACTACCGACTGAGGGTGAATGACTATTTCAATTTTTTCAAACGGCATATTAAATAGAAAATGTGCCTCAATAGCTTCAAGTCCTTTATTCATAAGAGTGGCAGAATCAATGGTTATTTTTTTACCCATTAGCCAAGTTGGGTGTATCAACGCCTGCTCAACACTTGCATTTGTATGATTTTTATTTTTGTAAAAAGGCCCGCCTGATGCGGTTAAAATTATTCTTTTTGCGTTATGCGCATCGCCTTTTAAACACTGAAATATGGCAGAGTGTTCGCTATCAACAGGAATTATTTTAGCGCCACTTTTTTTTGCTTCTGCGTAAACTATATCGCCGGCTATAACAAGTGCCTCTTTGTTTGCAAGCGCGACAGTTTTGCCGGCCTTAACCGCCTCAATTAATGGTATAAGTCCTGCGGCACCAACAAGAGCACAAAGCACTGTGTTGGCACTTTGAAACGAGGCAAGCTTAAGTAAGCCCTCTTGCCCAAAATAAATTTTTGTGCGTATTTTATTTTCTTTACACCACTTACGCAAAAGAATTGCAGAGTTTTCATGCCAAATACTTGCAACTGCTGGCTTAAACTCAAGCAATTGTTTCTTAAACAGCTCAACATTAGAGTGAGCGCTTAAACCACTCACAGCCACTTTTTTGCCCAATTTTCGTATAACATCAAGCGCCTGCGTTCCTATTGAACCGCTTGAGCCAAGAATAACTATTTTTTTCATGTTTTAAAAACCCTTGATGATTGTTAGGTAATAGTAGAAAAATGGAGCAGTAAAAAGGAAGGAATCAAACCTGTCGAGCATTCCGCCGTGTCCTGGCAATAACTCGGCCGAATCTTTAACATTGGCATTTCTTTTAAGCAATGATTCACTAAGGTCTGAAAACTGCGATATTAACGCGACTACCACACCAATAATAATTGCTTCAGTTGTAGAAAATAAAGTTTTATTAATAGCAAAGTGAACAATTGAAACAAAACCCCAGCTTGCAAGCGCTCCGGTAACAACACCACCTATTAAACCTTCTATTGTTTTTTTAGGGCTAACTAAAGGTGCGAGTTTGTGTTTACCAAACTTTCGCCCAAAAAAATACGCGCCCGTATCTAACACCCAAATAACCGCAAATAAAAAATAAACAATTATCGCGCCGTCCGGCATAAAATCTCTTATTAAAATAAGGTGTCCCAACGCCCAAGGAATGAAAAATGCACCAAGAAATGTTATGCCAACGCTTTCAATAGACCTATTAATTCTGCCGGCAATAATTTCATATAGGAACACCGGAAGAAGAATAAAACTTAAAATAGCCGGCGTACCCAAATTATGAGACAACATACCGTTTTGGGTACCATTAACATAAATTGAAAGAAACAGTACAATTCCTGTTATTGTACCAATAATCGGCTGTGAGGCATAACCTGCCTGTTTTACCAAAAGAAAGTACTCAGTTAACGCAAAAACAACAACAAAAAGCATTAATAATAAAAAGGCAATACCGCCAAATTTTATACATATAAGAACTAATGGTATACCAATTAAAGCAGTGATAAGCCTAGGAAGAAGCATTTAATTTAAACCCTTAAATTCCACCATATTTACGATGGCGTTTTTGATAATCACTAATGGCTTGCTCAAGCGCATGGTGAGTAAAATCTGGCCAGAGAGTTTTAGTAAAATAAAATTCTGAATATGCGCATTGCCAAAGCAAAAAGTTTGAAACCCTCATCTCACCGGAAGTTCTAATTACAAGGTCAGGGTCAGCTATTTTGGCAGTATCAAGTGCCGCAGACAGTTGTTCTTCGTCTACTTTTTTTACACCTTTTGAAAATAAACTATTATAAGCTCTTACAAGCTCATCCCTACCACCATAATTTAATGCCAAAATTAAAATAAGACCTGAATTTTTAGAAGTGCAATCAATAGTTTTATTAATGACATCTTGTACATCTTGTGATAAGCGGGCAATGTTGCCAATTACATTGAAGCGGATGTTGTTTGCATTAAAAGTTTTAAGCTCATTTTTTAGGTATGCTTTTAAAATAGTCATCAGTCCCGATATCTCTGTTTTGGGCCTAGACCAGTTTTCTGTTGAAAAAGCGTAAAGGGTAAGAGCTTTAATGCCTATTTGAGAACAATACTCTGTTATCTCGCGTACGCGCTGTGCACCCTTTTTATGCCCAAAAATACGGGCAATACCCTTAGCCGCAGCCCAACGACCATTGCCATCCATTATTATGGCAATGTGCGCAGGCAAACAATCTAAAGGTATTTTATTAGTTGCACTTATCAAAATAAATCTTACTTCGCACTACCACTAATGCAGCTAACTGGGCAAGCACTGGCACACTCACCACAATCGGTGCATTTGGCTGCGGCTATAATATATTTACCATCATCTTCAGAGATAGCTTCAAAACGACAAGTTGATGCACAAACCCCACAACCTACACACTGCTCTTTGTCAATTGTAAACGCCATAACTGCCTCCGTAATTTTTCCGCAACCGCGGGTTATTAAAACACACTTATCGGTAAATTGAAATAAGCACGCTTATATTTCTATAATATCTTTTTCTTTTACCGATAACATTTCATCGATTTTACCAACATGAAAGTCGGTTAAGTGTTGAAGCTGAACTTCTGCTTTTTTGCGTTCGTCTTCAGTAAGTTTTTTATCTTTTTCTGCTTTTTTTATTTCGTCAATTAACTCGCGTCTTTCATTTCTTAGCGACACTTTATGCTCTTCAGCAATTTTGCTGGCAAGTTTTATCATTTCTTTTCTTCTATCTTCTGTTAAAGACGGTAATGATAAACGAATAACCTTACCATCGTTTAATGGGGTAAGGCCTATGTCAGATTTTTGAATTGCTTTTTCAATTGCTTGCAACTGCGATATATCCCACGGCCTAATTTCAATTGTTCTTGCGTCTGGCACGCTTGTGCCTGCAAGTTGGTTTATCGGCAACAGCGAGCCATAACTTTCAACCCGAATATTATCTATTAATCCTGTGCTTGCTCTGCCTGTGCGCAATAGAGAAAACTCCGCTTTTAATTTTTCAAGCGTTTTTTTCATTGATTCTTCACCATTTTTAAGTAATTCTTGCAAAAACATTTTTTCCTCCGAAACTATTGAACCCAGATTTCGCAATAGGTTTAAGAACCGAGGCGAAAGAGATGGAGGCATTTTTGACGCAAAAATTGTAGCGAATGGTTATTCCATTTGCAAGGCTTTTGCGGAAAAAAATGTCCCATATCTTTTGACGAATTCCAAATCCTATTACAAAATCAGGGTTGAACCTTAGTCCCAATATTAGCACCAGATAAAACTTTTAAAAGGTTGCCCTTTTTATGGAAATTAAAAACATATATTGGCATTTTGTTGTCACGGCAAAGCGCAAAAGCCGAGATATCCATAACCTTAAGGTTTTTTTCAATTGCATCGGCAAAAGAAAGCGTTGAAAACATTTTCGCGTTTGGCGTTGTTTTTGGATCCGCCGAATACACACCATTCACTTGAGTTGCCTTTAGCACGCAATCGGCTTTTAGTTCAACTGCACGCAAAGCCGCGGTTGTATCGGTTGTAAAATATGGGTTCCCGGTTCCACCGGCAAGCAAAACCACATAACCGTCTTTAAGATATTCAATTGCTTTTTTCGGACTATATCGCTCAACAATTTGTGTTGCATCAATTGCCGAAAGAACCACAGCTTTAACACCTGCACTTGCAAGTGCTTCACGCATAGCAATAGCATTCATAACTGTTGCAAGCATTCCAATGTAATCAGCGGCTACACGGTTCATTTCTTTTCCCGCGCCACGCCAAATGTTTCCACCGCCAAGCACTATAGCAACTTCAACACCCTTTTTTACAGCAGGCAAAATTTCTTGAACACTTTTTTTAAGACCGTTTGTTGTTATGCCAAACACACCGTCGCCAGCAAGCGCCTCGCCTGAGAGTTTAAGTAAAACCCTTTTTAGTGTTTTCATAATTTCACCATTTAACTTAAAAGAATTGTTATTCTTCGCCAACTTTAAAACGAGCAAAACGACGAATTACCATATTTTCACCAATCTTGCCAATAAGTGCGTTTAACATATCTTTAACTTTTTCTTTACCAGCGGCATCTCTAATATAAATTTGATCCATTAAACAAACTTCCGAGTAAAACTTCTCTAACTTACCAATCAGTATCTTTTCTATAATATTCGCAGGTTTGCCCTCTTCTTTTAATTGAACTGTATATATCTTTTTTTCTTTTTCAACTATTTCTGATGGAACCTCTTCCCTTCTAACATACTGAGGGCTTGCAGCCGCAATTTGCATTGCTACTTCTTTTACGAAATTTTGAAAATCTTCTGTTTTTGCAACAAAGTCAGTTTCACAATTCACTTCCACAAGCACGCCAAGCTTACCGCCGGAGTGTATATATGAGTATACAAGTCCCTGGTTTGCCTTTCTTTCTGCTTTTTTTACGGCAGATGCAATGCCCTTTTCACGCAGCCACTGCACCGCTTTTTCTATATCGTCGCCGCTTTCTTTTAGTGCCACTTTACAATCAACAACACCAGCACCGGTCATAGACCGTAGTTTTGATATTTGTTCCATTGAACTCATTTTCCTACCTCGCTTTCAATTGTTTTATTAATATTAGCATCCGCGGTTACAACATTTGTTTCTTTTGACTCATCTGCTACTTCATCTGTTGTTTTAGCTACCATATCCTTACCTTCTAATACAGCATCTGCTACTATTGAACAGAACAGTTTTACTGCCCTTATTGCATCGTCATTACCTGGAACTGGGTGATCAATATCATCAGGGTTGCAGTTTGTATCGCAAACAGCAACAATTGGAATGCCAAGTTTTCTCGCTTCAGCTATTGCGGTATGTTCTTCAACAGGGTCAATTATAAAAACCAAGCCCGGCAACGACTTCATATCTTTTATACCTTCAAGAGATTTATGAAGTTTGGCGCGTTCTTTTTCAAGTTTTGAGAGTTCTTTTTTTGAAAGCACGGCAAAAATACCGTCGGCCTTCATTCTGTCAAGCTGGTTTAAACGGCCAATAGATTTTTTTAGGGTTTCAAAGTTTGTTAGTGTACCGCCAAGCCATCTGTCACAAACAAAAAAAGCACCGCAACGAACAGCCTCTTCTTTTAATGGAATTTGCGCTTGTTTTTTTGTACCAACAAATAGAATTTCTTTTTTTTCAGAGACGGCATCGCGGACATATTTGTAGGCTTTTTTGAGTTCTTTTACGGTTTTCTGCAGGTCAATGATGTGGATTTTGTTTCTTGTGCCGAAAATGTACTTCGCCATTTTCGGGTTCCATCTTCTGGTCTGATGACCAAAGTGTACGCCTGCCTCAAGCAGGGCCTTCATTGTGATATTGGACATTAATATGTCCTCCTTTTGGTTTTTTCCGGCCTTAGCCGGACCCCCGCAAATTGCGAGGGACTTCCACCCCGTTGCACTTACCCCAGCCCACCAATATGATGGGACCCTGGAGAAAACCCGAGGTGTGTTTATTTTTACAAATAAACTAAATCTACAAAAAACTGTGTAAATTCTGGTTGATGTTACAAAATTAATTGATGAAATTCAAGCCTGATTTTGGCTACTACTTGCTGCTGAACTATCAAATAAGCTGAACAAATATAATTTAATGAACATAAGAGCAATGCAGAAACTAATTACTTACTACTGCCTTGAAACCATAAAAGAAAGACGCTCTATTTCAACTGTCATATCTATATGGCGCACTTTTACATCAGAAGGTAGCTTTAACTGCTTTGGGGCAAAGTTAAATATGGCTTTTACCCCTGATGCAACAACCTGTTCTGCGACTTCTTGGCAGACGCTCTCAGGCACAGTAAGTATAGCCATTTTTATTTGCTTTTCTTTTACAATGTCGGCAAGCTTACTCATTGGGTAAACAATTATACCAGATATGTTTTTTTCAATTTTTGATGAATCTTCATCAAATGCCGCAACTATTTTAAAACCCTGTTCCAGAAAACCTTTATACCCCAAAAGCGCTTTGCCAAGGTTGCCAGCACCAACAAGCATTACATTCCAACTTTTATCCAACCCTAATATTTTTTTTAGAGATTTTTTTAGCTCTTCTACATTATATCCTTTGCCACGGTTACCAAAATGCCCGAAGTATGTAAAATCCCTTCTTATTTGTGTATCAGTAAAACCAGTTTCAGCCGAAAGCTCTCTTGACGAAACCCAAGGTTTATCGTCAAACTCCCTTAGAATTCTGTAGTAACGCGAAAGACGAGGAACAACCCTTGTTGGTATTTTTTGTTTTTCCATAAATTTATTTTTCACTGAAAATGGGCAGGAGTTTTTCAGTGCCCCCCTAACTAGTAACCAAGTTCCTGAGCTACAAGCAACACGAAATACTGTGTGTAAGCTGGCTTTTTTGAAAGCACAACTTTTATGTTGCATATTCTATCACTACTGTTGCAATCTGAGCAAATGCCGCTTTGCGCGCATGGTGTTTTAAGCTTTAAGCGCACCGCATTTGCTGGGCCTGCAACAAGGCGTACACGTTCAAATGCGGCCTCTTCGTTTTGAACAATTTTATTTATGCCTGCAACCGCAATAACTTTTTGTGGCCCGAATGTCATACCACCAACCCTATTGCCAATTTTATCTACAAATACAAGTTTACCATCTGTTGTTACAGCATTTGGGCTGCCTATAAACACATTGGCAAGCAGGGCTTTGCGCCTTGTTTCAATCATTTCTTCAAAAGACATTTCATGAGTGCTTACAATTATATTATTTCCTCGTTCTTTTAATGTTTGCAAAATACCCATTTCACCCAGCGTCATAGAACCACCACTGCCTACGCTTTCAGTCGGGTGAACTAATTCTAATATTTTTGCTGTTGCAGCTGCGGCATTTTCAAAAATAAACACTGTAAAGTTGTTTTTTTCAAGTGCCTTCACAGTTGAGTTTAATAAATTTTGGCTTTGTATAATAAGATTTTTGTCCATAATTTTACCTAAATAATTCTTACAACTTCATTTATAGGTTTGCGTTTTGTTGGTTTTACAATATCTTTAGCACGACCAATTGGAACCAGCGCAAAAAGCTCATCAGGCGAAGAAATTTCAAGCATGCCTTCCAACTCTTTTTTTGCAATTAGCGGACCGCTCATCCAGCAACTGCCATAACCCATACTGTGAGCACAAAGCAACATATTTTCTATTGCTGCACTAACACCTTGCTCACCCGCAGTAGATATATACTCTTCTTCAACACCATACCTTTTAAACATTCTTTGAATTAAAGAATCGTAAGGTTTTTTTATAACAGCAACAACAACCGGTGCACTCGCGAAAAACCCAAAGTAATTTGCATAGTCGTTAAATGATTTAAGTGCGGATGCAGAATTTATATTACTTACAACAGATACCAACTTATCTTTTACAACTGAAAACATTTTATTTTTTACTTCATTATTAGTGACTGCAATAAAACCCCAATTTTGATTATTCCCACCCGATGGCGCCCAAGTTGCGGACTCTAAAATAGTTAAAATATCGCTATTGCTTATAGGTTCATTGCTAAAACTTCTAACACTTCGTCTATTTTTTATTGCATCAATAACATTATTTAATTCTGACACTTACATCTCCAGAGAGAAATTTTGAAACTGTTCCATTTTGTTTGACTAAAAGCCGACCGTAAGAATCTATGCCTACAGCTTTGCCAAAATACTCGCTATCTAAAGATGCAACTTTTACATTTTTATTTATTAGATATGAGAGCGCATTGTAATTCTCTTTCATACCAACAAAACCATCTTTTAAAAATTGTGAGTATGCTTTCTCAAACTCAAGTAAAACTTCTCGCAAAACTTCTATTCGCGAAACCGTGGCACCTTTTTCTAAAGAAAGTGTTGTGGATGTATTTAATAGCTCAAACGGTAAAAGATTGTTTATATTTAAACCAATACCAAGTGCAACCCAACGAACCATATCGGCTTCAGCAGCCGTTTCTACAAGTATGCCACAAACTTTTTTACCCGAAATAAATATATCATTTGGCCATTTAATTTGTGCGCTAAAACCAAGATTTATCAATGCTTGCGCAACACTAAGAGATGCCACCAGCGATATCTGCGCGACATTTTGTAACAACATTTTAGGCTTCAAAAGTAAACTAAACCATAACCCACCCGACGATGCGTGCCACTTTCTTGCCATTCTGCCATAAGCACTATTTTGTTCACAACCAATTATCAATGTACCGTCAGAATATACATCCGCATTTTTCTTTGCCTGTATTTGAGTGCTGTTGGTTTTATTTAAGAAAATTGTTTTTTTAATCAATGAACATTGGCTAAGCGATAGCAGTGTACTTTGTGCACTAAACTCATCTGATGAAACACTTAATATTTTATAACCAAGATTTTTTACACCATCTATACAATAACCACTGCGCCTAAGCTTATTTATTTGCTTGTTTATTGCGGCACGAGATACTTTTAGTTTTTTTGCAAGGGTTTGGCCCGAAATATAGTTGTTTTCAGACAGGAGTTCTAATACATTCATTTTTTGCATTCTATTTCTAACGAGATATCTGCCGCGGCGGCTGAGTGGGTAAGTGCCCCTACTGATATGAAATCTGGACCAAGTGCGGCAAGGTTGCGTACTGTTTTTAATGAAACCCCGCCTGAAATTTCTATTTTAGGCCTATTGGTTTTTCCTAACACTTTTATAGTTTTTATGGCTGTTTTAAGCATTTTTATATTCATATTATCAAGCATAATCACATCAGCTTTAGATTTGATGGCTGCTAATACTTGCAAGTGGGTTTCGCACTCCACTTCTATTTGTATTTTTGGTTTGCGTTTTCTTATTTTTGCAATAGCCGTGCTAATACCTTCTCCCGCACCGTTTGTATTTCCAGAAAGCTCAATGTGATTGTCTTTAAGCATTGCCATTTGAGCAAGATCCATACGGTGGTTTTGAGCACCACCACAGCGGACAGCATACTTTTCAAGCAAACGCAGTCCCGGAATAGTTTTTCTGGTGTCTAGAATTATTGTTCCACTACCCTTTATGGCATTGACATAGCTTGCAGTAAGTGTTGCAACACCTGATAAGTGCTGTATGAAGTTGAGGGCTGTTCTTTCTGCGGATAATATTGAACGGACAGAAGCTGTTAACTTTAATATAACCTCTCCGGCTTTTGCCAATTTACCATCTGGTATTAGAAATTGAAATTTTGCTTTCGGGTCTAACTCAAGAATTGTCTGAGCAAAAACATCGCAACCGCAAACTACGCATGCAGTTTTTGCAAGCAACGAGGCGCCAACTATTTTTCTGGCAGGAACAACCGAGAGGGTTGTTATGTCTGAGAAAGCGGCATCTTCTTTAAGTGCCGCAATTATTGTTTTTATTGTAATATTTAGCAATTCTTTATTCATTTGCCGCTTATATTACAAAAAACCGAGTAATTATTAAAGTTTTACTATGAGGCTCAATTATTTCTTTTCATTTGTGTGGTGCTTAATAACTGTTCCGGAAACAATAAATAGTACTTCTTCGCAAATATTTGTAGATAAGTCGGCTATTCTTTCAAGGTTGGCAAATATGCGCATAATGTGCAATGCTCGTTCTATAGTTGAAGCATCAGAAACCATAATTGTTATAAGTTCACGGGTGCTTTGGTCTTTAAGCTCATCAACCTCTGTGTCGGATAAACAAACTGATCTGGCAAGAGAGACATCATTATTTACAAAAGCTTTAATACTGTCGTGTACCATTCCTGTTACAATTTTTGCCATTCTTGGAGTATCAATTAGTGGTTTTACGGAAGGACGGCCTACAAGGAACTGGGCGCTCTCAGAAATATTTACAGCATGGTCACCCATTCTTTCTAAGTCAGTGTTCATTTTCATAACCATTAAAACTATGCGCAAATCGATAGCTTTTGGTTCGTACTGGGCTATTACAGTCGTGCAGGCCTCATCAATCGCAAGTTCAAAAAAATTTGCTTTTGGCTCTAATACATCAATTACTTCTTTTAACAACGACTCATTGCGTGTAAGCAAACCATTAATGCTTTTTTCTATCATTTCCTCAACAAAACCAGCAAACTCTGTAATTTGTTTTTTCAATTCTGTAATTTTTTCTTGATACATTTCTTCCCCCAATTAAAGCTTATTTTTATTTTAATTACCCAAATTTGCCAGTAATGTAATCTTCGGTGCGTTTATCGCGTGGCACGGTAAATATTTTTTCTGTTCTATCAAATTCTATTAACTCCCCCATATAAAGAAATGCCGTTTGGTCTGAAATTCTTGCCGCCTGCTGCATATTGTGGGTTACAATTATTATTGTGTACTCTTTTTTTAATTCAAGCATCAACTCTTCAATTTTTTTGGTTGATATTGGGTCCAAACTTGCGCACGGCTCGTCAAATAAAATTACCTCTGGCTCTACCGCAAGACACCGCGCTATACATAAGCGCTGTTGCTGACCTCCAGAAAGCCCTAATGCACTATCATGAAGCCTATCTTTTACCTCGTTCCAAAGAGCGGACTTTTGAAGTGACTCTTCTACTTTGTGCGCTATAAAGGATTTATCTTTTATCCCTTTTATTTCAAGGCCATAACTTAAGTTTTCAAATATAGTTTTTGGAAACGGGTTTGGCTTTTGAAAAACCATACCAACCATGCGCCGCAAATCTACAACATCAAAACTTTTGTCATAAATATCTTGACCATCAAGTGTTATTTTACCTTCAAAACGCGCGATTTGGACTAAATCATTCATTCTATTAAATAGGCGAATAAGTGTAGATTTTCCACAACCAGACGGGCCAATAAAAGCGGTTATATTATTTTTTAATATGTATATATTAATGTCGTTCAACGCTTTTTTGGCACCATAGAAGAAGTTGATGTTAGTAGCATTTATTCTTATTTTATTTTCTGTAGGTTTCATTTTTTCCTCTAATTTTTAATGCACATAACTCTTTTTTTGTTTTTGCCGCATCATTATTGCTGTAGCGGAAACCAATAATACTAAAACCAACAGTATTAAAGAACATCCGTAAGCTATGGCAGTTTGCTTTTCAGGGTGAGACCCTTCCGCCATTAGAGCGTATATATGATATGGCAATGCCATTACCTCAGAAAATGGTGAATCAGGATATCTGCGTGTATAAAATGTTGCGGCAGTAAATAAAATTGGTGCTGTTTCACCGGCAGCCCTGCCGATACTTAATATTACGCCTGTTAAAATACCTGGCCACGCGCTTGGAATTACCACTTTTTTTATTGTTTGCCAATGAGTTGCGCCAAGTGCAAGTGATGCCTCTCTTAACGATTGAGGAACTGCAGTTAACGCTTCCTGCGCAACAGAAATTATGCCAGGCAAAATTAAAATTCCAAGTGTAAGCGCGCCTGAGAGTATTGAAATACCAAAACCAAAAAACTTAACGAATATTGCTAAACCAAAAAGTCCAAAAACTACAGAAGGAACACCAGCGAGGTTATTTATGCTCATTCTAATTAAATTTACAAACGCACCTCTTGGGCTGTACTCGCACAAATAAATTGCACAGGCAAGGCCAAGTGGTAAGGCAAAAAGAATTGCGCCAAGTGTTAAATAGAAAGTTCCAACTATTGCAGGTGCAACACCACCTGCAGTCATAAACTTTTTTGGAACAGCTGTTAAAAACTCAAAGCTTATAACACCAATACCCTTTGAAACTATAAAGTAAACAATTGTTACCAAGAAAAAAAGTGTAGTAATCAGACACAAATATAGAAAAATAAAACCTATGTTTTGCTTAATGGAATTTATAGTTTTTAAAGTTATCATCGGCTTAACCCAAGCTTGATACGGTATTTTTTACTAATTATTTCAGCAACAATGTTTATAACAAAAGTTATTAAAAATAAAACAAGCCCTATGGCAAAAAGTGCATGATAATGAGGACTTCCTAGAACCGCTTCACCCATTTCTGCGGCAATTGTTGAAGTCATTGGCCGCACTGGCTCAAAAAATGAAGTAGGTATAACAGCCGCGCCACCTGCAACCATTAAAACAGTCATTGTTTCGCCTACTATTCTACTCATTCCAAGCATTAAAGCAGTTGAAATTCCAGAGCCGGCCGCGGGAACCACTACACGGGTAAGTGTTTGCCAACGGTTTGCCCCAAGCGCAAATGATGCCTCTCTGAAAGAACGAGGCACATAGCTCAGTGCATCTTCGGTAATACTGCAAATTGTCGGTATTGCCATAATACCAAGTATTAAGCTTGCGCTAAACGCGCAAAGGCCTGTTGGCAAATTTAATAGCTTTTGAATAAAAGGAGCAACAACTACCATGCCAAAAAAACCAAAAACTATTGAAGGAACAGCGGCAAGCACCTCAATTAACGGTTTTAAAATTGATTTTTGATTAGAAGTCGCGATTTCATTTATAAATAAAGCAGAACCAATACCCAGAGGTACGCAAACAAACATAGCTCCGATAGCAATCCAAAAAGAAGCAAGTATTAACGGTAAAATGCCAAACTCGGCAGGGTCGTGCGTAGGGTACCAAAGTTGGCCAGTAATGAAACTTATAAAATCCACACTTTTCAACACAGGCAACCCTTGCCAGAAAAGCACAAAAATTATTCCAAGCAAAAAAAGCAATGACGAAAATGCAAGCGCGCTAAAAAGTATTTTATATATTTGTTCTTTTATTTTTATCATATTTAAACCCTCGGGTAACAGCAGAATATCTGCTGTTACCCTAAGTTCCTTAAGCGCAGGTTATTTTAATGCAACAAAACCTTGTTCATCAACCAACTTTTGACCTTCTTGACTTTTAATAAAATCTATCAACTTTTTTACATCACCTTTTGGGCTGCCATTTGTATACATAAACAATGGCCTTGAATATACATACTCTTTTGTAAGCACTGACTTTTTTGACGGTATAACTCCATCTATACTCAAAGCTTTTACCTTTTCAGATATAAACCCAAGTCCTACATAGCCAACTGCACCAGGGGTATTAGATACTGTAACTGCTATCTGCTGGTTAGATGCCATTGTAAGAGCATCCGAGCGCACTTTCTGAGCATCAAGTGCAAGTGAACCAAATGCTTCATAAGTTCCGCTTGCACTGTCTCTTGAAATAACAACTATCTTTGCATCTTGCCCACCAATCTGTTTCCAGTTTGATATTTTACCGGTATAGATGTCCTTTACCTGCTTTTTTGTAAGTGCAGAAACAGTGTTTGAAGGATTAACAATTACAGCTATACCGTCCATTGCAACAACATTTGCCTTTGCAATAACTCCGCGACCTGCTGCTTTTTGAATTTCTGAATCTTTCATGGAACGCGACATATTGGCAATGTCACAAGTTCCCTCTACAAGAGATGTTGCCCCAACGCCAGACCCACCACCACGCACACTTATCTCAATATCTTTGTTGGCATCCATGAATACTTCCGCCGCCGCTTGTGCTATTGGAAGCACGGTGGTAGAACCATCCATTACAATCTTTTTATTTACCGCAAAACAATTAACCGCAAGAACCGTCGCTAAGAAAATCGCTACTAAACTTTTTTTCACTGATTTCTCCTTGTAATAGTTTTTTAATACTTCACAAATAGCTACTTAAAACTTTACAACAATATCTGCCTGTAACAAGCTTTTTGGCGTTGTTTGAGAGTTACCTTTAATTGCATCCATCGCGTAATAGTCAAGTGTCAAACTGGTTGATTTTGTTAATCCAATCTCAATAATGATTTCATCTCCAAGCGCATTTGTTTTTCCGCTGTACGAATCGGAGTCCGGAAAAGCATCAACAAAAGCATCGGTTTGAAGCCATCTTCTTAAATACTTTACCTGCCATTGACCAAAATCACCAACCTTTGCAAACCCAAACTTAGCACCTGCAGCATAACCGACATTTTGTTCGCCAGAACTGTTATTTACAACATAATCACTAAATAAGCCAAGAGAGTATCCAAATAAATCAGAAATTGTTAATTCAATACTTGGGTTAAGTGCTTCAAAAGAATTTTTTAAACCAGTCGTCGCTCCAGTGTTTGTACCTGCATTAAAATCAAGAATTTTATCTTTTACATTAAAGGCATAATAAGCAACTGCGGCCTTAACATTTAACATATCATTTACTTTCCAATTAGCTCCGGGCTGAATGGCAAATAAGCTTGGATCTGAAGAATCAGTTGATGATTCATCAATTGTAATAAACTCTGGTGTAAGGAAAAGAGATAGCTCTGGTGTTAGAGTGTGAGTTAAGAAAAGTGCGGCACCATCTAAATTAAGATCTGTATCCCAAAGAATATCGCTTGTATTCCAAATTGGATTTCCCTTCATTTTACCGATTTGCATTTTTGCATAACCAACTGGTTCGTATTCAATGTAACCATAATCAAGCATTAGCGGAGCTTTGCTGAAAGTATTTTGAAGTGTCCAGTTTGTTGAACGAGGCTCCCCATCACTAACATCGCTGCCTATAGCTGTACCTAAAGTTTTATTTATCCCAGTTGCCAAACCAAACCCTACCTTAACACCATCGGTAACTCTGGTATCAATGCCTAATCTTGCTCTTATCCTTGCCCTTGTGCGTGCCGCTGTATTAACTGCCCAATCGGTTTGAACTCTTGTTCTGAAATCACCCTTAAAGGACATATTTTGTATCCATTGAGGAAGTGTTTCCGATGTTCCGGCCGCTATAAGAGATCTTTCATCCTGATTAGTTTCTGTAATTATCTGCTGAGCATCACCTGGTGTTAATAAATTCAGATCAACCATTTTATTTACAAGCATATCAACCTGTGAACTAAAAGCATTTGTACAAAAAAGAACTGCCAAAACTAACACTGCTAATACTTTACGCATTACAACCTCCTATATCGCGTTCCGCCTTCGGCGGAACTTATCCCGCCGTTGGCGGGGTTGGTTTGGCTTTAGTTAAATCGCCAAACCGCTCTACAAGGGAAAACCTAAGGTTTTCCCATTTCATCGTCGCTCGTAAAACTCGCTGAACCCTTTCCTAAATTGTAAAAGAACATTGAATTTATTTGATCAGCTATCAACAACAAAAAATCAAATCACCTCCTGTGTAAAATTATAATGCCATCTTTCTGGCGAAATTATAACAGAACACAATTAAGAGGTGATAAATAAATTGTTAATTTTGTGTTAAGAGGGTTTAACCTGGATTGTAAGACGATATACTAAACAAGTGGAAGGTAAACTTTAAAGGTTGAACCAACACCAGGCTCGCTTAAAACTTCAAGCTTGCCATTATGCAGATGAACAATATGTTTTACTATTGAAAGGCCCAAACCGGTGCCACCAAGTTTTTTTGAACGCGATTTATCTACCACATAAAACCGCTCAAATATTTTATTTATACTTTCTTTTGGTATGCCTATACCTGTGTCTTTCACGCTCAATACTACATACCCATTGTCGCGTTGAATACTAACACTTATCTTACCTGATTCGCTATACTTTACTGCGTTATCCAACAAATTCACAATTACTTGTTCAACTTTAAGCTGGTCGGCAAGAAGCTCATACACATTAGAACTATCAAACTCAATTTTAATTCCCTTCTGCTCTGCTTTAGACAGAAATATTTCAATTTCATTTGCGACAAGTTTTGTTAAATCAAACTTTTCTTTTTCAAGTTCAGTTGTCTTTTCTTCAAGTTTAGAAAGCAACAACAGGTCTTTTACAATATAAATAAGTCGCTCGCTATTCTTTTGAACTATTGGCAAATACTCGGTAGTGTTTTCTTCCTGCATTGTCTCAACAAAACCTTTAATGGCTGTAAGTGGTGTCATAAGTTCATGCGATACATTTGCAACAAACTCTTTCTTTATTTTTTCAATGTTTCTTGACTGAGTAACATCAAACAATACAAGCATCACCTCACTTCCCGCCTTAACAAGGGAAACTGTTGGTGCATAGATTAGCCCGTTGCGCGCTACATCTGGCAATTTATGAAACACATTGTCAGAAAGCGAAGAAATACCAGTAAAATCAGATAAAGTAAGTACCTCCCAAAGGTGTTTACCATTTAAATTTTCCAAACTAACAATCTCTGCAAATTTTCGGTTAAATATTATTATTTTTTGATTTTTATCAAATACAACTATTCCCTCTTCAAGTGAAGAGAGAATTCTATTCATAAGTTCTCTACTTTCAGAAAGCTCAGAAAATAAACCTTTGATTTTCTCACCCATAGAATTAAAATTATCCGCAAGATTTTTAACTTCACCTTGTGTTTTAATATAAACTCTTGCTGAAAAATCGCCCGTGGCTATCTTACTAGCGGCAGCACCAATTTGAGAAAGTGGCCCTGCTATTTTTTTTGAAAGTATATACGCTAATAACAAGGAAAGTAATAAAGTAACCAACGCTACATTTAAAATTTTATCCCATATTTCAAGCTGAAAGCCCTTAATAGCAGAAACCGGCACACTTAACCGTAGAACAGCCACACTATTTAAAACACCTTGATCTTTAACTGGTACTGCAACATAAAACATCTGTTTCTTTTCAGTTTGGCTAAACCGCGTTGCTTTTCCTATGCGCCCATCTAAGGCATCACTTATTTCCGGCCTGAATTTATGGTTATCCATTGTTGAGATATCATTTTCAGAATCTGAAAGAACATTGCCCTGCAAGTTAACAACTGTAACTCTTGCATTAATAGCCTTCGCAGCTTTTGCAACATATAAGTTCAAAGCATTTTTGTTATCAATAAATTTCAAAACTTCTGGGGTAAGAAGGGCTGAGTTTTTTTCAAGCGTGTCGGAGAGGAGAGAATAGTGCTGTTTCTTAACAGTTTCAAAAGAAACAAAAAGCAACACAACACAAAGAAGTGTTGTTATAATAAAAAAACTAAAAAAAAGTTTTGCAAATAAACTTTTCATTCTTCTAATTTATAACCTATGCTTCTTATATTTTTTATGAACTTTCCTGCCTTGCCAAGCTTTTCACGCAGATTTTTTATGTGTACATCTACCGTACGATCTAACACAGCTTTTTCTCCCCATAGATGATCAAGAATATTCTCCCTTGAGAAAACAAAACCAATTTTTGACGCAAATAGCTCCAAAAGTTTAAACTCAGTAGTTGTAAGCTCTACCTGCCTGCCATCTACAAAAGCTTTAAACCGTTCAAAATCAAGCTTTAATATTCCACCTATTAAAATCTCTTTTGACACACTCTTTCGTTCATTGCGCCTTAATACCGCCTTTACCCTTGCAACCAACTCTTTTGGCGAAAACGGCTTTGTAACATAATCGTCGGCACCAAACTCAAGACCAAGTATTTTATCGGTTTCATCGGCTTTTGCGGTAAGCATAATAATTGGAATTAAATCATAGCGCGAATCTTTTTTTAAATTTCTACAAATCTCAAAACCGTCCATATCAGGCAACATAATATCTAAAATAACCAATTCTGGTTTTTGCTTGGCAATAAACTTAAAAAACTTAGCGCCATCAGCAAAAACCTTTGGCTCAAAACCACTTTTTCTTAAATTTATAGCTACAAGCTCTAAAATATCTTCTTCGTCATCTACTATTGCAATAAGCTTTGACATTTTTCCTCTTAAAGTAAAATTATCTACTCGTTGAAAATCAATGTAACTTGTTAACTAAATTTTTAAAAATCTGCCCACGATGTTCAAAATTTTTAAATTGATCAAAGGAAGCGCAAGCAGGAGAGAGTAAAACCACATCATTGTTTATGGCATGTTTATTAGCGTAAGTTATTGCGTTTTTGAGTGTTTTGCAATCAATTATTTGAACAACTCCAGCGAAAGCTTTTTTTATAATTAAAGAAGCTTCTCCAATTAACAGAATTCCTTTAACCTTTCGTTTAACTAATGAAAAAATCGGCTTATATGGCGCGCCTTTGTCACGGCCGCCAAGTATAAGCCAAATAGGCCTGTTATATGCTTCAAGTGCTACCCTTGTTGAGTCAACATTTGTACCTTTAGAATCATTTACATAGTCAACACCATTTACCCTTTTAACAAATTCAATTCTATGCTCAACACCCTTAAAATTTTTTACAACTTTTGCAACGGCAAGCGGATTTAATCCTGCGCAAATAGCAATTGCAACTGCAGCCATAGCGTTCTCAATGTTATGCAGACCTGGTATTTTTATGTCTGTCTTAAAAGAAAAATTTACCTTTCCAATTTTAATATGTATGAAGCCATCGGCAAACCAAACACCTTTTTTCAAAGCTCTTTTAGAGCTAAAAAACACAATTTTAGAAATACATTTTTTTGAAAGCACTCTGCAGTGTTTATCTTCAAAATTTAAAATGCAGTAATCTTTGGGCTTTTGGTTTAAAAAAATGTTACTTTTGGCCAGAATATAATTTTGCATATTACCGTGGTGTTCGCAATGGTCAGGAGTTATGTTTAATATGGCACAAATGTTTGGGCGAAACGAGGAAGAGTCCTGTAATTGATAGCTTGAAAGTTCAAGTACAAGGTTAGTTTTTGAATCTACATTATTTACCACTGAAGAAAGCGGCTTGCCAATATTGCCTGCGACAATTGTTTTACCTGTACATTTTTTAAATATCTCGCCGGTAAGCACGGTGGTGGTTGTTTTTCCATTAGTACCGGTTATAGCAACAACTTTTTTAGGTTTAATAAAACTAAGCGCAAAATCAATTTCACTTTTAAGAGGTATTTTCCTCTTATTTACTTTTTTTATAATAGGCAAATCTGCATGTAGGCCAGGGCTTTTAATAACTATGTCAGCATTTAGAACCTTATCGGTATGGCCTTCTATTTCAAAAGGAATATTTTTATTTAATTCTTTTCTATTCTGGCCAGACCTTGAGTCGCTAACAAAAACTTTAGCGCCAAGAGTGTACGCAAGGTTTGCGAAAGATACGCCAGTCAGCCCCATACCTAAAACAGAGATTTTTTTGTCTTTTAATATTTTTTTCATCTTATTTTTAATGACACAAAAGACAACAATGCAAGTATGATGCCAATAATCCAAAACCGCACAGTAACTTTATTTTCGGCAAGGCCGCCAAGCTCAAAGTGATGGTGTAATGGCGACATTCTAAAAACACGCCTTTTAAAATGCCTGAACGAAAAAACCTGAATCATAACAGACAATGCTTCTGCAACAAAAACACCACCCAATACAACTAATATAAGTTCCTGTTTTATAAATATCGCAACAAGCCCCAAAATTCCGCCAAGGAACAAACTGCCTGTATCACCCATAAAAACATCGGCAGGGTAAGCATTAAACCATAAAAATCCAAGGCACGAGCCTATCATAGCCCCCAAAAGCACACTTAATTCACCCGCTCCGACAACATGAACAACCTTGAGATATTTGGCTATTTCAATATGGCCTGCAAAATAGGCGAAAAAAGCTAAAGCAATTGCCGCAATTAATAAATTCCCTACCGCAAGACCGTCTAAGCCATCTGTAAGGTTAACAGCATTTGAACTGCCAACAATTATCAAAAACACAAACAACATATAACCATATGACAAATTTACAAACATACTTTTAATGTATGGTATGTTTACACTTGAAACAAAATTTGAGTTTGATGGTAAAAACCATAAATAAGCGGCAACACCAACAGCAAAAAGGGCCTGCCAAAATAATTTTGTTTTGGCGGAGATACCTTTTGGATTCTTTTTTATAAGCTTTGTGTAATCATCAAGAAAACCCAAAAAACCAAGCCAAAGCATACCAGCAAGGCACAAGAGAATAAACCTATTATCTAAACGAGCCCATAAAAGCGTTGAACCAACAAGTGATACTAATATTAGCAATCCACCCATAGTTGGCGTTCCTGATTTTCCTAAATGTGTTTTTGGGCCATCCTGCCTTATATGCTGGCCTATTTCTTTCTTTTTTAAATAAGAAATAAACCATGGACCCACAAGAAAACTTATAAGCAGACTTGTAAGTATTGCCGCACCACTTCTAAAAGTAATGTATTGAAATATATTTAACGGCGAAAAAAATATTTTTAAAGGATAAAGTAGATGATAAAGCATTTAGTTATTCCCTCTCTTTAATAAATTCAATTGCTTTCTCTAAACGCATTGCGCGAGAAGCTTTTAAAAAAATTGTTTTGTTTTTTATTTCTAGCGAATTTAAAGCTTCGCATAAAGCAGTTACATTTTTAAAATAACCTGCATTTTCAAAATTGTATGATTTGTAAGCAAACCGCATAAGTTCACCAACAAATAACACCTTTTCAAATTTTTTGCCACGCAAATATAAACCAAATTTTTCATGCTCGCTTTGAGCATCCGCGCCAAGTTCAAGCATATCTCCGAGCACCAAAACTATATTTTTACTATCAAAAGAACTTAATAACGCATCAATCGATGCAAGCATAGATGTTGGGTTTGCATTATAGGCATCGTTAATAACCGTTGTGTTTAACGAATGAATTTTTGAAATATTAGAACGCAACGGAGATGTTTTAAATTCACTTAAACCAACCGCTATTTCATCTAAGCTAAAACCAAAGGCGCTTGCGCCAGCACCCGCCGCAAGAGCATTATAAACATTATGTTTACCAAATGTATTTAGCATAACATCTTTTGTTTTTCCAAATACATTTATGTTAAATTTTATATTTTCACCTAAAGATACAATATCTGAGGCAGTTATATCGGCATTGTTATTTATGCCAAAGGTTAAATAATCTACTTTGCTTGTTTTTGCCTCACGCAACAACAACTCATCATCCGCGTTTACAACAGCTAAACCATCTTGCCCTAATGAAGTAAATATTGAACATTTTTCTTTCAAAATTGCATTTTTTGAGCCAAAACCCTCTAAATGCGCAAGCCCTACATTTGTTATTATGGCAACTTGTGGGGCAACAATATCTGAAAGAATTTTTATTTCACCAGGGTAAGATGCACCCAACTCAAGCACACAAAAATCGTAGGAACTATTTAGCCCAAAAACTGTAAGTGGCAAACCAATTTGATTATTAAAATTCCCTTGAGTTTTTAATACTTTAGAACTTGTTTGCAATATTGAAGCGAGCATTTCTTTAGTTGTGGTTTTGCCGCAAGACCCTGTTATCGCCGCCACATTTACACTAAATTTTTTTCTGTAATAATGCGCAAGTGCTCCAAGCGCCGTAGTTGTATTTTCTACAACAATTACAGGTTTATTATTAAGTATATTAGCTAAGTTTTTTACTTTATTTTTCTTGACAACAACCGCTTTGGCTCCAACATTAAAAGCATCTTGTATAAAATCATGACCGTCAAAATTATTCCCGGAAATTGCAAAAAAACAACTGTCTTCAATACTTACCCTTGTATCAATAGAGACACTTGTGACGGAAAAATTTCTATCACCAATAAAATCAGAACTCCCACGCAGTGCACCTATAAGCTCAGAAAAAGATAATTTTTCCATTATTTAATTACTCTTGCTTGTTTTTATGGCAATCTTTGGAATGTATTACTGAACTGAACCCAAATTTTACAATAGGGTTTGGAATTCGTCAAAAGATATGGGATATTTTTTTCTGCAAAAACCTTGCAAATGGAATAACCATTCGCTGCAATTTTTGCATCAAAACTACATCCATCTCTTTCGACTCGGTTCTCAAACCTATTGCAAAGTTCGGATTGAAGGGATTTTACAAACTTTTGCCCGTTTTGCGCAAACTTTCTAAACCTAACTTTGCAACTTCAAAATCACTAAAATGAATTTTATTATTGCCAACTATCTGATAGGTTTCATGCCCTTTGCCCGCAAGTAAAACAACATCACCACTTGCAGCCATTGATAATGCCTCTAAAATTGCATCTTTTCTATCAAGCACAACCTTATAATTTTCTCTCTTTGTTCTTTTTATGCCAACCTCAATATCAAGGGCGATATTGCGCGGGTCTTCACTTCTTGGGTTATCCGATGTAACAATTACATAGTCACTAAGTTCTGTTGCAACGGCTCCCATTATTGGCCTTTTAGTTCTATCCCTGTCACCACCACAACCAAAAACAGTTATAAGTTTACCGCTTGTTAATGGTTTTAACGATGTTAAAACATTCTTTAAGGCATCATCGGTATGGGCATAATCTACCACAACATTAAATGCCTGGCCGAGATCCACTTTTTCCAACCTTCCCGGGACAGAATTTAAACCCTCTAAGCCGCGCTTAACATTTTCAATAGATATTCCATTGTATAATGCAGAAGCCGCAGCTGCTAAAGCATTATAAATATTGTGCTCGCCTATAAAATTTAAAATAACCGGTAATGTTCCAAAATCGCTTTTAAGCAAAAATGATGCATGTTTAGCACTTTTAATTATTTCCTGAGCACTAACTAAGGCGTTATTTTTTATGCCATAGGTAACTTTTTGCGCACTGGGATCAACAACATCTAACATTTTTTTGCCATATGGGTCATCTATATTAATAACAGCAATCTTTTTTTTGTTTTTTCTTTTTTGCACAAGACCTGAAAATAGTTTGGCCTTTGCGTAAAAATAATCATCCATTGTTTTATGAAAATCTAAATGATCGCGCGTAAGGTTTGTAAAAATAGCTGTATCAAACTCTATTCCATTAACTCTGCCAAGAGATAATGCGTGAGAAGATACTTCAATTACAGCGGCAACCTGATGTTCACTAACCATTTTTGCAAGAATTTCATAAAGCTCTGCTGCTTGTGGCGTTGTATTTGGCGAATCGAATGTTTTTTTTGCGTATCGGTAATTCACAGTACCCACAACCCCTGTGGATAAGTCAGAAACATTAAGGATAGATTCCAGAAAATAGGTAATTGTGGTTTTACCATTTGTTCCGGTAACTCCAAAAAGCAAAAGCTGGCTATCCGGGTAGTTATAAAATTTTGCGGCAACCTCAGAAATTACTTCTGATGGCTCAGCTAAAAAAAGTGCGCATGACAAATCGTGTAAGTATTGCGCGCTTACAACAACACAGGCACCAGAATTAATTGCCTGATCAATGTAATTGTTCCCATCAACATGCATACCTTTGATAGCAAAAAAAATAAAACCGTCTTTAACTTTTCGTGAGTCAACTGCAATGCCTTTAACATCAACATCGCCATTGCCATACAAAATACCGTTAGAGCCGGAAAGCAAATCTTTTAGTTTCACTTTATTCCTTTTTAGAAGCAAGGTCTACAACATCGTCGGGATCTATGCGCATATGTCGCACGGCACGGCTTGCCACATTGCAAAAAACAGGAGCGGCAATTGAAGAACCCCAATAATCTCCTTTTGGCTCATCTAAAATTACAAGTATTGTAAACCTTGGATTTGATAGAGGAATTACCCCACAAAATGAAGCAACATACTTGCTTGTTGAATATTTATTTGTTAATTGATCATATTTTTGGGCTGTACCTGTTTTACCACCAACCGAATAACCCAAAACCTTTGCGGCTTTGCCAGTACCATTTTCAACAACTTTTTTTAATATATCCTTTAAATCGTCTGAAACTTCTTTTGGGATAACATTTCTTACAAAGTTATTTTCATTGTCTTGAACTATTGTTCCATCGGCAAATTTAATTTGCTTAATAATTTGGGGCGCAAAAAGCATACCACCATTAACTATGCAAGAGTAAGCACTTAGTATTTGTATAGGAGTAACACTTATACCTTGCCCAAAAGAAATGTTTGGAAGAGAAAGACCTGTCCATTTTTCTGGTGGAGCAAGTATTCCCTTAGCTTCTCCTGAAATATTTATACCGGTTTTACAATAAAATCCAAACTCACGGATAGTGTTGTATAAATTATTTTTTCCAATTTTCTGTCCAATTTTTGCTGCACCAATATTAGATGAGTATTCTATTACCTCATCAAATGTTAGTACACCTCTTTTTTCGTGGTCCCTAATTTTCTTACCATATAATTCATATACACCATTTTCACAATCAAACTTATCTGCGCGAGATACCGTTTTACTTTTAAGCGCTGCGGCGGCTGTTACAAGCTTAAATGTTGAACCTGGCTCATATGTATCGCAAACAACTGGATTCCTAAGGACACTTATATCTTCAACTGTGGCTGAAGGGTCAAAATTCGGCCTGCAAGCCATAGCAAGTATCTCTCCGTTTGAAGGATCTTGTATAATAACTAATCCCTTTTTTGCATTGGTTAAAATAAAAATTTTATCAATTTCTTGCTCAGCAATATACTGCAATTTTTTATCAATTGTAAGGTAAACATCGGCCCCAGCAAGTTTATCTTTATCAATTATTTTTTCAGGAAGAAGCCTGCCTCTTGCATCAACCATGTACTTGTTAACTAAATTGTTTCCACGCAAGTCACTGTCTTTGTTAAGTTCAACACCTTCAATGCCTGTTAAATCGTCTTTCCGAACTGTGCCTATAATATGACAAGCGGTGCGCCCTTCAGGGTAACTTCTATTAAAGTTTTCGTTAAAACCAATACCTTTAACGTTAAGTGACTTTACTTTTAATACAAATTCTTTATCTAAATTTTTTGCAATTGGAATATACCGCCTTTTTTCTTTTCCAATAAAAAAGCTTAGCTGCAAATCAACTCCAACACTTCTAAGGGCAGATATGACCTTTTTCAAATCGCCAGCATCAAGCGGGTCAATAAACATTTCATAACTTTTTGTAGTTAGCGCAAAAATGTTGCCATTTCTATCAAGAATTCTACCTCTTAAAGGCTTTTGTTCTTTGTTTTTTATAGTTTTTTCATTTACGCTGTTATCCAACCTTTCGTGATTCCAAACCTGTAATTGGAAAAGACGCGCAGCCAATAAAACAAAAAACAAAAAACAACATGCCATCACGAAAGTTGGCAACTTATGATTTAAATTATTATTATTTTTATTCAAGGAATATCACCTGGTTTTGCTCTGGTGGAACTAATTTTTTCTCTTTTGCCACTTTTTTTAGCATATCTAATGTAGAGTACTTTTTATTTTCAAATTGCAACTTCTCATTCTCGCAATCCAATCTTTCATCCTCAACTTGTAATTTTTTTAAGTTAATGGCAGAGCTTTTCTCTAAACTATCTTCCAAAACTAACAAGCCAGAATATAATATTGCGACAAGTACAATAAACACAAGTTTTCTTGGCATTGTTTAATTTAACCTTTTAGCAGCCCTAAGTTTTGCGCTTCTGCTTCTTGAGTTAGATGCCACTTCTGCTTCTTTTGGCACAACAATTTTTTTTGTAAGAACCTCATAAACTCCATTTAATTTTTCTTGCCTGAAATTATTTTTCACAATACGATCTTCAAGTGAGTGATAAGAAATAATTACAGCTTTTGCACCAGCTTTTAAGACATCAGGTAAGGATTTAAGCACAGATTCTAAGCTATCCAACTCACTATTTACAGCAATTCTTAATGCTTGAAAAACTTTGGTTGCCGGGTTTATATTGCCAAAACTTTTTTTTGCCTTTTGAACAATTAAAGCAAGTTCATTTGCAGTTTCAATAGGCGCTTGCAAGCGCTTTTGTACTATGTAGCGCGCAATTTTACGCGACTCCCTTTCCTCACCAAAGCGATAAAAAACTTCTGCAAGTTGCTCGCAAGAATATAAATTGACGATATCTTTTGCAGTAAGTTTAGAACGGTTGTCCATGCGCATATCCAAAGGACCCTGCATGAAACTAAAACCCCGTGACTTATCGTCAAATTGTCTTGAAGATACACCGAGATCAAGTAAAACACCATCTAATTTTAAAACTCCTATTTTGTTAATAAGCCCTTTTAATTGCCCAAAATTCCCACGAACAAACTCTATTCTACCAGTGAAACCTGCAGTTTTAATTTTTGCCTGCTCAAGTGCAGCTTCATCGCAATCTATACCGATAATTTTTAGCTTCGGATATTTATTTAGCAGATAAAAACTATGCCCAGCCCCACCAAGAGTGCAATCAGCATAAAGACCACTTGTATTAGTAAGCAGATACTCTTCCACCTCATTAAGCATAACAGGAATGTGGTAGTTTTCCACTTGCATTTAAGCGCCTTTTAGTTAGCTTTAGATTTCTAACTTATCGGACATTTCACTAAGAGAGGTTGAAGCTTTTAAGTAATAATCTTCCCAGAGTTTTTTATCCCAAATTTCAACTCGGTTGCCTACACCAACTATTGTTGTCTCTGTGCTAAAACCCGCATATTTCACCAGTGAGGCAGGAATTAATATGCGGCCTTGTGCGTCCGGAACTACTTCATATGCTCCGGAAAACAACGCTCGTTTAAATGCCCTTTCCTCTACTTTGCTTTGTAAAGACACTTTTTCAATTTTTTCTAAGACATTTTTCCAAGAGAGTAAGTCATAAAGAAAAAGACACTTATCAAGCCCTTGGGTAAGCACAAACTTCGCCTTTTTCCCTGTACGAAAAGCCGAGGGAATAAAAACCCTGTTTTTTGCGTCGATTAAATGCTGGTATTTACCAATATACATATATCACCATTATTTTACACAATCCACCACTTTGCACCACTACGGCAGAATTATATTACAACTTCTATAACTTGTCAATAGGCTATTTATTTAACAACAATTAAAAGGCAACAAAAAAGCGGTAGTTCTAAAATTTCAGAACCACCGCTTTCTATTTTGCATTATTTATATTGATATAAAAAAACTATTTTGAAAAAATCATTTGAAAAGCAACAACAAGCATTACAATACCAAAAACCTTTTTAAGAATTGCGCCATCGCTTAGCACTGCGAATTTTGCGCCTACTAAACCACCTATCACAAAACCGATGCAAATCAACACCGCAACCGGTATATTCACATACTCTTTATTATAGTAAGTTATTGCCGCAAGTATACCTATTGGAGCAACCATTGCCGCAAGAGTAGTGCCTTGCGCCATATGCTGACTCATTTTGAAGAAATACACCAGCACCGGTATCAATAGAACACCACCGCCGATGCCTATAAAACCGCTTAAACAACCAGCAACTAAACCTAAAACAACATACCCCATTAAAAGCAATTCTAAATCTCCCTTATAAAAAAATAACTGGAGCAACCTATACACCGAATTCTGTTATACGCTTTTAAGCGCATATCAGGGCCATTTCTCTGTCGTATAGATTGCTCTATACGATCAAGCGGCTTACCTGCAGGCGGTTAAACCTGCAAACTTTGCCTTGCATCCCGGTAAGGATTTAGCCGTTTCATACCTTAAGTTACCTCAAGGCCTTTACCGCACTAGGCGGCAATCTTTTGCTTTTCAGCAAAAGCCGTTACTGTTCGCACCTCTATCCCGCTATATGCGGGACGATGGGAATTGCCCACTACCGTTTATCCCGCCTATGGCGGGATTGAAGTTCGGACTTTCCTCTTTGCGAATAAATCGCAAAGCGACCCTGCAGTTGCCCCAGATAATATGAATACTGCAAAAATATTAATTTTACCTAAAACCCTGCGCCGTCAAGCGCTTGGTTTACAAGTTTGTCAGCTTCTTTGTTTTTTTCACGCGGGATGTGGCAAATATCAAATTTTTGAAATTTTACTGTATATGTTTTCGCTGTTTTGAATAGTTCTAAGAGAGTAGTGTCTTTTACGCGGTAAACACCTATCATCTGCTTGCAAATTAGTTCTGAATCTGTAAAAACCACTACCGCACAAGGCAAGTACTTTTTAGCAAGTTCTAAACCTCTTATCAGTGCAGTGTACTCGGCAATATTGTTGGTTGCCTTTCCAATATACTCTTTATGGCTCAAAATGGCTACTTTATCTCTATCACAAATGTAAACACCAATTCCAGCAGGACCTGGGTTTCCCCTTGCTCCACCATCCACAAAAATATTTAATATTTTCATTTTTTGTAAAGTATTCGAAAGCAGTTATCACACCGTACCAACGCTTGAGCTTTATGAACCTCATTGATTAATTGAGGTCTTAGGTTTATGTGACAACCGCCACAGTTTTCACCCTCAATGCAAGCAACGGCAACACCGCCTTTGCCAGAACGAATATATTCATACATTGAAAGTGTATTAGGCTCTACTTTTTGAGCTAAAATGGCTCTTTGCTGACATTTTTGCAACACATCATTTTTAAAAACATCAAGCTTTTTTGTGATATCAGTTATCTCTTGCTCAATATGCTTTTCTTTTTCTTTATATTTTTTTTCGTTTTCTTTAAGTTCTGCGCTTTTTTTCTCTGAGTCTTCCATAATTTGAAGTATCTCATCTTCTAATGCATATTTTTCTTTTTTTGCCTGTTCTATTTCTAAGATAAGAGCTTTGTAAGCATCGTTTGATTTAATGGAGTTTAACTCTCCAGAGTGTTTTTTTACCAAGCTCTCTTTTGTTTCTACATCTATTTCTTTTTCTTTGCGCTTAATTTGTAACTGTGTAAACGACAACTTTGTTGCCTCAAAATCTGCCTTAAACTGTAACATAAGCTCTTTTTTTTGAGTGATTTCCAATGGAATGCCACTTATTTGTGAATTTAGCACATCAATTGCATTGTCTTTCTCTTGCAGTTCAATAAGTAGTGTAATGTCGTCGGATAACATAAGTTCTCCAGTTATTATTGCAAAATGCGAGTTGAAAATGGGTAGTGCAGGGTTCGAACCTGCGACCTCTCGCGTGTGAGGCGAGCGCTCTTCCACTGAGCTAACCACCCGCATACCCTTTTGGATTATATAAAGTTTGCGTCTGAACGGTCAAGGAATTGTTTTAATCCGGGTTTAAGGGTAAACTAATAGATGAGAAAACTGGGCTCGGTAGGACTTGAACCTACGACCAATCGATTATGAGTCGATTGCTCTAACCAACTGAGCTACGAGCCCATTTTATGGATAGGCATTTTATTCTAAATTTTTAAAAAAATCAACTCAAGCGTTACAAATTTATTTACAATTCAAAATAAAACAAACTTATCTATGAAATTACAAGTGCTTTTAATCAATATACTCACGTAGTGGCTTACTTCTTGATGAGTGGCGCAACTTTCTAATTGCCTTTGCCTCTATTTGGCGCACCCTTTCCCTTGTTACTCCAAAAATTTTACCTACCTCTTCAAGTGTTCTTGGATATCCAACACCTATTCCATAACGCAGGCGAATTATATCAGCTTCGCGTGGAGTTAATGTATTTAATACTTTCTCAATTTCAAGCCTTAAACGGTACTCGCTCGTTTTTTGCATTGGGCTTGGACTATTGCGGTCCTCAATAAAATCCTCAAGCCGCGAATCTTCTTCTTCACCAATAGGTGTTGCAAGAGAGATTGGCTCCTGCATCATTTTTAGAACCTTACGAACTCTATCTGTAGAAAGCCGCAAATGTTTTGAGTACTCTTCAATGGTTGGCTCACGGCCTGATTCTTGCAAATAACGCTTTTTTATCTTTGTAAGCTTTGAAATTAACTCCTTCATATGAACAGGAATTCTTATTGTTCTTGACTGGTCTGCAATTGCTCTATTTATTGACTGACGAATCCACCATGTTGCGTAAGTGGAAAACTTAAAACCTCTTTTCCACTCAAACTTTTCAACCGCTTTGGAAAGACCAAGATTACCCTCTTGAATAAGATCAGAAAGCTCTAAATTACTTATGCCAACATGTTTTTTTGCTATTGAAACTACAAGGCGGAAGTTTGCCCTGATAAGTTTCGTTTTATCTTCATGTATTTTTTCCTCGAGATCTCTTATTTGTGTGTCTGTCGCTAAGAGTTCCTCCCTTGAGACCGGAACACCTTCCATGAGGCGGCCTGTTTTGGCAGCAGAACTTTCAAATGTCTCCGCAAGTGTAATTGAATTTGCAAGAATTCTACCAGTTTGTTTTTTAAATTGGCTCTCTTTAAGACGGCCAGCCTTTGCACTTTTAACAAGAGCATTAAACTTTGCCCATGGCATACGCAAATTCTTTTCAATTTTTGCAACTTCTTCTTCAGCCTCACGTAATTTTTGAGCGGTGGTTTTAATTTTATTTGTAAGGCGTTTTATTTTGTCTTGGTTAAGGTTTAAACCTATTATTGTATTTCTAATAATATCTTTTTGTTCTTTCAGCAACTTTTCAATCTTTGCACGTTCTTTATCTGATATTTTCTTTTTATCAAGGCGCGCGCTAAGCTTTGTGGCTTTTTTTTCTGCTTTGCTTATGCCTGAAACTGCTTTTTTCATCTTTTGGCGCATACGGCTTAGCTGGCCAACAGATTTTCTGCCGCGGGGCATAAGCTCTTTCGTTGTCATTTCCTGCTGAGTTATCAGGTTTTCCCAAGTGCGAATTTCCTTTAGAATCAACGGGGATTCCAGCACAACCATCTTAAGCAATTTTTCATTGTCATAAACACTGCGGGCAAGCTCTATCTCCGTTTTCCTGTCAAGCAGAGGAACTTTTGCCATTTCACTTAAATACATCTTTACCGGATTTGTTGTTTCGTCATCTTCATCGGCATTTATTATTGCAGCTTCTGTCGCCTCACCTGCTTTGCGCGCGGCTTCTTTGCGTTCGACAACAGATATGCCAAGGTTTTCAAGCGTTCCAAAAAAACTGTCAATTTGCTCGGGTGAAACAGCCTTACCGGGGAGATGATGATTAATTTCGTCATAGGTGAGATAGCCCTGTCCTCTGCCCATCTCAATAAGGTCTTTGAAAAGTTTTTCCTTATCTTGCATTAGTTCTCTCCGAACCCTTTAATTTTCTATTTAAAGCAAGGTACAATTCAATTTTCTTGTCATCTTTTGGAATTTTACCGCCAAGCATTAACTCAACTTCATTCTTAAGCAAATCTCTTGTGCCTTTTTCTGTTCTTTTTTTAAGATCGTTGCAAAGCGTTTCTAATAACTGTTTTGGATTATCATACACTTTCTGTTCCAAAACCAGGGATGCAAACCAAGAAACATCTTGCGCATCTAAACTGCCAATTATGTCCGTGCTTTTTGCCCCAGAGCCAAGTAGCTCAAAAATCTTCAGGCACCTTTTGTCTAAAAACAAATCAGATTGAAGCTTTGCAATATATTCAGGATTTAACACCAAAAACTGTAAAAGTTCTTCCTCAGCTGTTCTTATTATACTCGGTGTAACTTGTTTAACTTCTGCTTCAACTTTTGACCTGCTACCTGAAAACTTTTTAAATTTTAAAAATTCATTATTTATTGAATCTTCTTTGACACCAACTTTTTCCGAGAGAAGCTTTATCCATTCTGATTTTGCTACAGAGTTTTTTACCAAATCTACAAATGGCAAAACTTCTGATACAACCTTTGCTTTTTCATCTGGGGTATTTATGCCATATTTTTTTATGCTCTCTTGCACAACAAACTCAGAGGCATCAAGAGCTTCTTTAAGTATGGCCTCAAATTTTGCCAGCCCATGTTGCAAAATAAACTCATCGGGGTCTTTACCTTCTGGCATAAAAACTACCGAACATGCAACTTCATTTTCTATTAAAGGAGTTATGCCACGCAATGCCGCCTGTAAACCAGCATTATCGGAGTCAAAAAGCAGTGTTGCTTTGTCAGAATACCTTTTTAAAATTCTTGCCTGCTGCGAAGTAAAAGCAGTGCCAAGCGATGCCACAGTTCTTGCGCAACCCTCTTGGTGTGTTAAAACAACATCCATATATCCTTCGAGCACAATTGGATTTAAGTTTTGCCTTAAATCACTAAGTGCCTGATAAAGACCATATAACTGTTCAGATTTTGAGTAAAGCTGCGTTTCCGGAGTATTAAGATATTTAGGCTGACCAGCATCTAAAATTCTGCCGCCGAAAGCAACCACTTTACCCTGAGAGTTTAATATCGGGAAAACCACTCTGCCTGACATATACTCAAAGTATGTGCCACGTTCTGTTTTTACTGTTATGCCACATGCTACAAGATCTTCTTGAGTATAGCCTTTTTTCTTTGCTTGTATTTGAAGCTGATTTTTTGGAGCAAAACCAAGCTTAAACTTTTCTATTGTGGCTTTTTTTATACCTCTGCTTTTCAAATACTCTCTAGCTTTTTCCCCATCCTGTGATTCCAAAAGATACCTATTGTAAAAATTTGCTGCCTGCTCCAAAATACCTAGTAATTTCTGCCTTTGCGATGCTTTTGGGAAATTGCGCTCGTTCGTTTCTTCTATTGTTACATTTGCTTTTGACGCAAGTTTTTTTACTGCCTCATGCCATGGAATTTTATCCATGTGCATTACAAATGTGAAAACATCGCCACTTTCTCTGCATCCAAAACAGGTGTAAATACCCTTATCCGGACTTACTATAAACGATGGGGATTTCTCTTTGTGAAAAGGGCATAGTCCCTTCCAATTTCTACCGGCTTTTTTTATGGAAGGAAGATATTCGCGCACGACATCAACAATATCAAGGGATGTGCGAATTCTTTCAATAATTTCATTTGGGATTGCCATAAGTGTTTCAGCAATTAAACCTAGATTTTGCAATAGGATTTGGAATTCGTCGCAAGATATGGGACATTTTTATCCGCAAAACTCTTGCTAATGGAATTACCATTATCTGCAATTTTTGCGTCAAAAATGCCTCCATCTCTTTCGTCTCGGTTCTCAAACCTATTACAAAGTCTAGGTTAACTACGGCGGAACCTTTTAAAACCCGAGCATTCCACAGTTTCAATTTTACCGAATTTTTTTTCAACAGCGTCAAGCATTAAATTAATTCCAAGATTATCAGAAGAGATATGACCTGCTATCACCACATTTATATGATGTTTTTGGGCATTCTTATAATGATCTTCACTCATATGCATGCACACCATTGTGCCTACGCCGGCTTGCGAAAGCTTTTCAATTAGGTCTTTTGAACCTTCTGTGCCACCAGTCATATCTACAAATATTTTACCGGTGCGATTTTCCGGCAAACCATTTATAATTATTGGGCCAGCACCAATTGAATCGGCATATTTGTACTCTGAAATATCCAAAAGTAAATCAACAACCGCATCAAGATTTTTAGGTTTGCTTTCATCAAAGAGCTTCTGTAAGTAAGATACCACATGATTATCGGCAACGGTATGGGCAGACATAAAAGGAATGCCCAAAAGCAAAGCTGCATCAACAGCTCTTGTATGGTTTGCAGATAACACGCGCCTTGCAACTTCTTTTTCACGAGTGCTTGTAAGAGACTCAGAAACATTTAGAGGGACGCCAAACTTATTTAAAATATCCGCTTGCATACCAATAACCTGAGAAAAAGTTGCATAGGCTTTACCTTCAGGATGATGCGTAATTACAAGGTCAATTTTCCTACCAGCGGCATTTAGGGTATTGGCAAGCAGCATTTCAGATGTCTCAATATCTATACCAAAGAGTATTGTTTTAACCTCTTCGTTTCCACTTCCGTTTAATATTCTTGAATCGGCGTATGGATTTGTGAGCTTATCTGTATCAAAGCGCCCTTTTTCTTTGCCGGAAAGTTTCGCGTATTTCTCCGCATTATCAACAAGAAGTTCTCTTACGGCTTTTGGACCGCGTGGGTCCTGCGTTATGCCTTGAGAAATAATGAATTCAAAAAGCTCTTTAAATTTCATTTATAGAATCTCTTATTTTGCCCATCTATTCTCTTTTAACATTCTGCGGCGCATTTTGCGCTTTGCTTCTGCCTGCTTTTCTTTGCGCACAACGCTTGGAGCTTTATAAAACTCTCTTTTTTTAATCTCTTGCATTATGCCATTTCTTTCACATTCGCGCTTAAACCTTCTAATGGCTTCTTCAATTGATTCGCCTTCACGAACCCGTACATTAACCATCCTAGAAACACCACCTTTTTTTACAGTTTATTTAAATTATTATCCAGCAGGCCAAGAAAACTTTCTACCGCCAAGCAAATGAAAGTGAATATGCCACACACTCTGCCCTGCATTGCCGCCACAATTTGCAACCAGGCGATAACCATCTTTTGCGATATTTTCTTGTTGTGCAATTTTTGACGCGGCAAAAACCACTTTTCCCATAATTTCCGAGTCGGACTCTTCAAGTTTGTCCAAACTCACAATATGTTTTTTAGGTACAATAACTACATGAACCGGAGCTTCCGGCTTTGTATCTCTAAACGCAAAAACAAAACCGTCTTCGTAAACAATAGAAGACGGAATATGCCTTGCAATAATTTTGCAGAATAGGCAATCCATTTGAGCTTTTGTATTATAACAGAAGTTGGCTGTTAATAGCAAGTGGTATTTTACAAAACAAGCAATAATTTAAGCTATTTCTGCTGTTAAACCGCTAAACAACTTGCAACCACAATACCGTTTTGCTCACCTATAAGCACATTAAATGGGCCTTTTCCTTGCACAACAGGGCCGATATTTAACGCTTTTATGTAATTAGTTGTTAAAAAGTAATTATCTTCTTCAAAAACAGCAGGCAATACTTTGCCAACAAACCCTTGCCAGTACAACTCACTTAGTGTTTTTCCTACTTCCTTTAACTTCACATAGCGCTTTTTAGCAACTTCAACAGGAACACTATTAGAAAAACTTGTAGCAGCTGTGCCTGGCCGCTTTGAATATGTAAAAACATGTAATCGTGAGAATGCGACATTGTTAACAACATTTAGCGTTTGCTCAAAATTTTCTTGCGTTTCACCTGGAAAACCAACAATTACATCGCTTGTTATACTAACATCTGACAATTGAGCTCTTATTTCAACAATTTTATTGATAAACTCTTTTGAATTATAGCGCCTGTTCATTCTTTTTAAGATTGTATCTGAGCCCGATTGCAAAGGCAGATGAAAATGCTGGCAAAACCTATTAGTATTTTTTGCAATTATATTTAGCAACTGAGGGCTCACATCTGTTACCTCAAGAGACGAAAGACGCACTAAGAAATTGCCTGGAAGTTTTGATAAAGCATTTAAAAGTTTTTCAAGGCCTCCCGCGTACTTACCAAGGCGCACGCCTGATAACACAATTTCGGGATAGCCATTTTTTACCAAATCCGAAACCTCACTAAGCACACTTTCAATTGGTTTGCTTGTCAATTTTGAACGTACAAAAGGCACAATGCAGTAAGTGCAAAAGTTGTCGCATCCGTCTTGCACTTTAATAAATGCGCGGGTGTGGCCATCAAATGAAGTTATGTTTTTATTAAGCTCTTTTATTTGTGGAAAATATTCATCAAATAGTTTAACTTCTTTTGGGAAATTATGATTTTCTTTTGCTTTTTTCGCATAACAACCGGCTAAATAAATTTCTATATTTGGGTTTTCTTTAAATGTTTTGTTAATTAAACGCAGACACTCATTGTCGGCCGCAATTGTTACAGTACAGGAACTTATAACAAGAATATTTGCCTGATTAATATTTTGCACCAAATTATAGCCATCAGCTGTTAGAAATTCTCTTATCTGCTGAGCTTCGTACTGGCTTAGTTTGCAACCATAAGCACGAATAAATACTTTTTTATTATTTCCCATTATAGGCACCAAAGTGGTTTAATACTAAAGTTGAGGTGAGAAGTCCTGCAGTTTCCGAGCGAAGGATGTTTTTACCAAGTGTAACAGGAGTTATACCAAAGCTTTTTGCAATGTCAATTTCTTTGTGAGTAAATCCGCCTTCCGGCCCTATAAAAACATTTATACTAACCGGAGAGGAGTGTTCAATATTAGCAAGAACTAATTCTATACTATTACCCTCTTCGCTTTCCCATGGGATAATAGAAAAAACACCAGAGTTAATATTTGAAATGGCTTTTACAAAATCAATAGGGTCGGAAACTTCAATACCGTTGGCTTGCTTTGATTGCTTCTCTGCGGAGAGTGCTATTCTTTTCCATCGTTCAATTTTCGCTGTGCCAATATCTTTTAAAATTGATCTTTCACAAATTAACGGGTAAATTGAGCTAACACCTAACTCAACTGCTTTTTCAACAAGCCAGTCAAATTTATCGCCTTTTAGCACTGCCTGATAAAGTTTTAAATTAACTTTTCTTGCAGGTGCATTTTCACAAGAGATAATTTTACAGGTAATTTTTTCTGCGGAGATCTCTTGAATTTTCCCACTATATACCTTGCCGCTTCCATCAAACACCTGTATTTTATCACCTATTTGTTTACGCAAAACTCTTGCAAGATGGCCTGCTTCTGAACCATCAACAGTAAAATTAGTTGCGGATATATTTTCTGGCTTTACGAAGTAAAATGGCATATTATTTGATTTAAAATGACAACTTATTACTAAATTTAAGTGCGCTGCAATTATCTTCCAAAAACTTTTTTAAATGGGTTTGTGCCTTGTGTCTCTTGGGTTTCACCAAATGAACGGGCAAGTTCATGTAATGCATTTTTTTGCTTATCAGTTAATGTTTTTGGCACGCTAAGCATTATTTTTACAAGTAAATCTCCACGCCCCTTTCTGCCCAAATGAGGTACACCCTCTCCCCTTATGCGCATCGTTGTACCTGGCTGAGTGCTTGATGGAATTTTTATTTTAACACTGCCTTCAACTGTTTTTACATCTAATTCCGCGCCAAATACTGCCTGTGTGTAACTTATATTTAAGCTTGTTAATAAATCATCTTCATGCCTTTGAAAATTTGGATGCTGTTTTATGCGCACAACAACAAACAAATCACCTGCTGTGCCACCACCTTCAGGAAAATTACCAGCCCCAGTAACACGCAAAGACGTGCCATCATCAACACCTGTAGGAATGCGAACAGTTATTTTACTTGTTGAACGCGTTGTACCTGCACCGCCGCAAGATGGGCATGGGTTTTCTATTATGCTACCAGAGCCCTTACATTTTGGACATGCCTGACTAAATGAGAAAAACCCTTGAGAATAACGTACCTGACCTGAGCCCTTGCACTGCGTACATGTTTTTGCAGAAGTACCCTGCCTTGCCCCAGAACCAGAACAAGTTGAACAAACCTCACGACGAGGAATACTTATTGGTATCTCTCTGCCTTTTACAGCATCTTCAAGTGTTAATTCAAGTTCATACCTTAAATCTGCACCGCGCCTTGTACCACGAGACCTTCTTTGTCCGCCGCCTCTATTGGCACCACCAAAGATGTCACCAAACATATCGCCAAATATATCACCCACAGAAGAAAAATCGCCATAGTCTCCAAAACCCTGCCCTTGTGCCCCTTGCCCCTGATTGGCATTAAATGCATCTGGGCCAAACTGGTCATACTGTGCGCGTTTTTCCGAACTTGAAAGTACTTCATAGGCCTCGTTTATTTCTTTAAACTTATTTTCAGCAGATTTATCGCCAGGATTTTTATCGGGATGATATTTTATAGCAAGTTTACGATATGCCGCCTTTATTTCTTCAATTGAGGCGGCTTTTTGTACTCCAAGAATTTCGTAGTAGTCGTGTTTCATTTTGATCAAATGCCTTTATTTTATTATTTGTGAGCTAACTATAAACTGAAGGGCATTCCAATTAGAAACAACTGGAATACCCCTCAGGTTTTTTATTTTTTCTCTTCATCTACAACTTCTGCGTCAACAACTTTTTCATTTGATGTGTTTTGCCCTTGAGCTTGTTCCTGTGCGTTTTGATCCGCAGAACCCGCCTGAGCGCCCTGTTGAGATTGCTGTGCTTGTTTGTAAACTGCCTCAGCAAGTTTATGTGATGCAGCTGTTAAAGTATCTTTTGTTCTTTTGAGTAACTCAACATCGCTACCTTTTAGTGCTTCCTTTGCTTCGCTTAGAGCTCTTTCAATATTTAATCTTTCATCAGATGAAATTTTATCGCCGTTTTCTTTTAAAGCTTTTTCTGTTGCGTAAACCAAATTGTCGGTTTCATTTTTCACCTCAACAACTTCTTTTTGCTTAACATCGTCAGCGGCAAATTGCTCGGCTTGCTTTACAAACTTTTCAACCTCATCTTTTGAAAGTTTATTTGGCGCAGAAATTTTAATTGATTGTTCTTTTCCTGTGCCTTTATCTTTTGCCAATACATGTAATATACCGTTTGCATCAATATCAAAAGTAACCTCTATTTGTGGCACACCTCTTGGAGCTGGAGGAATACCATCAAGCATAAATTTGCCAAGGGAAACGTTGTCTTTTGCCATTGGGCGTTCACCCTGCAACACATGAACTTCTACCGATGGCTGATTGTCGGCCGCAGTGGAAAATACCTGAGAGCGCTTAACAGGCAAGGTTGTATTCCTTTCAATTATGGCTGTTCTTACACCACCAAGTGTTTCAAGGCCAAGTGTAAGTGGAGTAACATCTAATAGGAGAATATCTTTTACTTCGCCAGTTAGCACTGCTGCCTGTATAGCCGCACCGTGCGCCACGCACTCCATTGGGTCTATTCCTCTTTCTACTTTTTTGCCAACATAATCTTCAACAAATTTTTGAACAATTGGCATTCTGGTTGGTCCGCCGACAAGAATTATTTTTTCAATTGCAGAAAGTGCAAGTTTTGAATCACCAAGCGCCTGATCTACAGATGTTTTACACCTTTGCACAATCGGCCTTACTATGTTTTCAAGCGTTGCACGAGAGAACTTCATAGCTAAGTGTTTTGGCCCTGAAGCATCGGCAGTAATAAACGGCAGGTTTATATCAGTTTCAAGCACATTGGAAAGCTCAATTTTTGCTTTCTCTGCTGCTTCTTTAAAGCGCTGCATTGCCATTTTGTCTTTTCTTAAATCAATCCCATTTTCTTTTTTGAACTGCTCAGCAATATAGTCAATAAGTGCATTGTCCATATCGGTACCACCAAGCTGTGTATCACCTGAAGTTGAAAGCACTTCAAATGTGCCTTCAGCACCCATTTCCATAATTGTTACATCAAGGGTACCACCACCTAAGTCAAATACCAATATTTTCTGCTCTTTGCCGCCCTTATCAATGCCATAAGCAAGCGATGCCGCTGTTGGCTCATTAACAAGACGCACAACTTCAAGACCGGCAATGGAACCTGCATCTTTTGTCGCCTGTCGCTGATTGTCATTAAAGTAGGCAGGCACAGTTATAACAGCTTTTGTAACTGTTTCACCCAAAAACGCCTCGGCATCTCTTTTAATTTTTTGCAAAATAAATCCTGAAAGCTGTTGTGGTGTGTATTCTTTGCCGTGTATTGAGTACTTAAAATCGGTACCCATTTTTCTTTTAAACGCGGTAATTGTACCTTCTGGGTTTGTTACAGCCTGCCTTCTTGCCGGCTCGCCAATTAAAAGCTGGCCATCTTTTGTAAATGCTACATACGACGGGAATGCTTTACCGCCAAGAGTTGTTCCTTCAGCTGAAGGAACAATTGTCGCTTTACCACCTTCCATTACGGCGGCTGCCGAATTTGATGTACCTAAGTCAATACCAATAATTTTAGCCATTTAATTCTCCCCCTTCTATTTTTTTATTATTTTTAGCAACTTTAACTCTTGCGTGTTTAATTACTTTTTCGCCAATTTTGTAACCATCTTGCAAAACCTCAATAATACTCCCATCTTTTGCTTTATTATCTTCAATTTGTTCAACAGCATCATGCAAATTTAAATCAAACTGCCTGCCTAATGCATCAATTATTCTTACGCCCTCTGCTTTTAGCATTCTTTGAAACTCGCTATGTATAAGTTTTAATCCTGTTTTTATACTTTCTAAATCACTAGCTCCATCAACACTTTTACAAGCCTGCTCAATTACAAATAACAGGTCGAGTTGTTTAAGAAGAATATCTTCTTTGCCCCAGGCAATAAGTGCATGCTTTTCTTTTTCATTTCTTTTCCTAAAATTTTCAAACTCTGCCTTTAAGCGCAATAACTGATCACTTAGTTCGTTATTTTTTTTCTTTTCTTCACCTAATGCCTGGCTCAATATTTCCAACTCACCCACTTTTTCTTCTCTGGCGGTATTTAAAACCTCTTTTTGATTATCTATACAGGGACTATTATCGTCAGAATTATCGTTACAATCACAAGTTGAATTATCTTTTTGTTTTTCCAATTTACTCTCCCATCTTACCTAGCATTTTATTTACAATCTCTGTTACCGTGCCAACTATAGACATCATCTTAGCGTATTCCATTCTTTTTGGACCAACTATACCTAAAACACCAAGTGGTTTTTCTCCATCTTTATAAACAGCGCTTATCACACTAAAGTTTGCCAACTCCTTGCACTCAGTTTCTGCACCAATGAGCACATTTACACCATCTTTAAGAAAATCTTTCCCAACCGCTTGCGATAAAATTTTCTTTTCATCACCTATTTTTAACAAACATCGCATTGGCTCATAATCTCTAAACTCTGGAAGAGATAAAATATTTAAAGCACCATCAATATATAATTCCTCATCAAGATCAAAGATGTCCTTTCCTATGTTTTTTGCAAGCATTAAAACTTCTTTATGTTCCTGCTCGGCCTCTGCTATTTTATATGCAATATTCTTTTTTGCTTCGGCCATACTCATGCCGCACATTTTCTTATTAAGTAGTTTATTTACATATGCAATCTTTTCACGGTTAACAATCGAGTTAACAATGTGGTGCTTAACAATACCTGTGTCAGTTACCATTATAGCAAGCAATTGTGAATCTGAAATAGGTATTAACTCTATATGCTTTAAACAGTTAACTTCATTTTTTGGCGCAAGTACAAAACCATAATACTTAGAAAGCCCTGAAAGCACATGAGATGTTTGCATAAGCACATCTTGTAACTCTTTAACCTTGCCGTGGTACCCTTTTGTTATTCGTTCTTTTTCAGAAATTACAAGTTTTTGGAGCTCAAAGAGCGAGTCAACATACAATCGATAACCTTTATCTGTTGGAATACGCCCTGCGGAAGTATGCGGGTGGCTAAGATAACCTGCATTTTCAAGGTCAGCCATTATATTTCTTATTGTTGCAGGTGAGAGGTCAAAACCATGTTCTTCTATAAGTACTTTTGAACCGACAGGTTTTGCAGTTTTAATATACTGGTGAATTACGGCTTGCAAGACCTTTCTTTTTCTATCCTCTAAAGTTTTTGGAGCTATTTGACGCATAACTGATTTAGCACTCCCTTGTTTGAAGTGCCAATATTATAACACTGACCATTATTTTTGTCAAGTGGGTATTATTTCGACTCAGAAATTAAACGTTCTACGGTTTTGGAGAGCTTTTCCCAGCGGTCTTGTTTATAGAAGTTCTTTGCAAGGAAAAAATTAGGCGGGGCTTGATGAGGCTTCAGCGCTTCTTCTTTGGACATTATTTCATAAACATAAACATAGTTAAATGGGTTTGCAGAATATTGCGCCCAGTATTGTGGCACATCGTTTTTAATTGAAAATACTCCTTGTTGCAAGTTTTCAAAATCAGGGCAAAACATAGCCACTTCACGCACATATTTATTCCAAAACTTTGAGAACATTTCAAGTTCAGCTGGTTCAAAATTAGCCAAGTCAAAAGATGTAAGCCGCACCGACTCCGGCACACTTAATAAAATATAATTTATATTTATATTTTTATTTTTAAGTTTTGCGTAATAATCATCCTCATTTTTACTTTCGCTAAGCCAACTTATTAATGGGTAATTCCTTTGAAGGTCACTCATAATTACCCTGCGTTCTATATAAAATATTCTTTGCTCACCCATGATTGCGACAGTAGAATCTTTTGGAGTATGCTGGTTTATCCATTGCGCCATTGCGTAATATGGTGTTGGGTAACTTGGCCGCATTTTATTTAAATAATCGGCCTTCGTTTGATAGCCCAGAGATACCGCAAGACAGTTGTTTGAAAATTTTTGAATGTTCATAACAAGGAAAAGATTTTTAAACATCAACAACACAAGAAGTGTAAAAAGCAATACTTTGACATATTTATTTTTAGATATTAAAGCAACATAAGCTCCGCACAATAAACAAATAACAGGAACTGCCGTCATAAAATACCTAAAATACATATTTGTTGTTACACCCCAAACAAGCCAGTAAAATGCAATATATATAAAAATCTTGTATGTATGCTTGAAATTGCTTTTTATAAATAATGCCAGTGGTAAAAGCAACAGCAAAAGCGGACCAGGATATGCCTCTTCAAATTTCCCCATAGTTATTGCCCAAGGACCAGTAAAAACATTTAAAAATGATTTTAGTATTTTTTTAGGGCCAAAAAGATCTATCCCAATCGTTACAGAATCAATTGCCCTAGATGGCGATGAAGCTGGCCCTCCTAAATATTTTGTTAACCATGGGTGTATTGGGTTACCTGTATGAACATAACTGTATAACATCCATGGCATATAAACAGCAAAGAACACTCCCCAAAAAATGCCTAAAGATTTTACTAAATTAACTAAACCCCTTTTTTCAAATATAGCATCTGCCACAAGCACAAGCATTGCAGCTGCTGCTGCAAAAAGTGAGGTATGCTTCATACCAAACGCAATACCATAGTTAATTGCACATAAAATAAGCCATTTGCGATTTTGTGGATCTTTTAAAAAGCTAAAAAGAGCAAAAAAACCAAGTGTTTCAAAAAAAGCAATGGGCATTTCCATGCCAGAACGAAATGAAATAATACCTGTGTATGGAATTGTTAGAAATATCGCCGCACCTACAAAACCAGCACTTTTTGTAAAAAACTTTTTACCAGCAACATAAATAACCATGGCTGTTAATATTGAAAATAAATAATGCAAAACCTTACATGAGCGTTCGTCTCCAAACATTAAACCAAATGAATACAAAATATTTACATTTCCAGGAAAGAAACAGGATGTAACTATAGTTTCATCGGGCATTATTTTGTGATTTTGCAACCAGAAATTTGGTTTACCTATATGCACAATTAATGAATCGTAAAATGTTTCTGGAGCAAAAGAACCAATAAGCACAACCACGGCAAAAGCGAGTATTGGCAACAAAAGTATTTTTTCAAAACCAAGGGCAGGTGAGGTTTGGAATGCTTCTTTATTTTTAGATAATAAAATATCAAGCAAACCAAAAACATTAAACAACAAAATCATTGGGATAAATATCCAAGAATAGAAAAAGCCGCAGACACCAAAAAAATAAGCTACAAAGAAAATAGCCCCAAGACCAAGAGATATAGAAAATATAATTCTTTCTGAAAGCGAAGTGACAGCAATTTTAAAAACACTAAATATATGTTTTCCAATAGCATATGCCGCAAAAACAATAAAAATAGCCGATAGAAGATTCCACGCATTTTGCAATAGTACAATTATATTTTCTGGGCCAAATGGCTGGGTGAACTTTGAAAGGTCAAAATAGTAATTAACAACAGATGCAGGTATATTTGCAGTTTTAAAATAAGCACTTAAGAGAAACCATGCCCATACAACTAATGCCGTTATAATAATTAAAACTGGCACTCTGAAATTTTTGTTTTCAGCTATAGTTGGTTTTTGAATTATTGTTTTATTTTTCTTACCCATTTATTATCCTTTGAGCACATTCTTGTAGACCACAAGGATGCACCCAAATATGTTATTTACTTTTGGCCAATTTAAGACCCTTTCACTTGTTCTAATGTCCGCAAAATGGGCATAATACTCAAAAAGTGTTGCTAAAAACAAGGGATAAAGTCTTAAATATAGACGACAAGTAAAAACATTTGATACTCTTTTATTGAAACGGTTCAATAAAGGAGCATGAATGCAAAAAAA
>Ga0265297_10000513_pt1 | contig 112060 bp, 105 predicted proteins | sample Munlanlwell13791_FD_192502 | JGI IMG/M metagenome (GOLD analysis project Ga0265297, IMG submission 192502) | Leachate microbial communities from a municipal landfill in Southern Ontario, Canada - Leachate well 137-91 | ecosystem: Engineered > Solid waste > Landfill > Unclassified | place...
CAAACCGGCCACGCCGCATACCTTGCGGCATTCATTTGCGACACATTTGCTGGAAGCGGGTTACGACATCCGTACGGTGCAGGAATTGTTGGGGCATAGCGATGTCTCCACAACAATGATTTATACCCATGTATTGAATAAAGGCGGCAGGGGTGTGTTAAGCCCGTTGGATCAACTCTGACACTATAAATGCGGCATTTTGGTAACCGTTAAGCGAATATATAGCATTCCAAGCTGTTCACTCATCAACCCATTCATAAATCTCCGTCAAAGCTGTATCGCATTGACAGCAGCTTGTGCCGCAAGAGGATGTTAAAGGGAGTTTACGCACTTTACCTTTGCTGATCCATTTGCCCAGCATGCCCCTCAAGGCGTCAGCATCCATGTCAAAGTGATTGGTCAGATCCGCCAAGGCTACCCGGCGCTGTTTCTTTAAATAATCTCTCAAATCAGACAGGATCACTTAAAGACTCCCGGCTTTGCTTCAAGCCTGTTACATCCGCATTTTTGCCTAGCAGCCACAGTCCAAACAATACGGTTAAAAACGCAAAGATGGGGCCGGCTATCCAAACCAAGGAATACTCGGGATGCAAGCTATAGGTCATCGCTTGATAAAAAACAGTTGCGGTCATGTAAGCAATGCCGGTTGTCCAGAAGACTACAAACATAGTCCAGTTCAAGTTGGTTTCCCGGTAGATGGCCGCCGTTGCCGCAACGCAAGGTGCATACAGCAAGATAAACAGCAAATAGGCGAAAGCCCCGGCCTTGCCGTCGAAGCTTTGCTGCATCGCGGCAAAGGTGCCGGCATTGACTTCCTGCTCACTGGCTGCCGCCGCTACATCATCCACGGAACCAATATTCAGGCCTAAGGGGTCCACCAGCTTGTCCGCGACGTCTCGCAGGTTCTTAGGCACAGTTAAACAAGCATCGGTTAAAGCCTGCTCAAGATTAAACGGCGCTTTATCAGTGCTATCGGTCGCTGCAAGCTGGCTGTATAAAGCGTCCAAGGTTCCCACCACCGCTTCTTTGGCTAACACGCCGGTAAAAATGCCTACCGTTGCCGGCCAGTTGTCTTTTTCTATGCCCATCGGTTTAAACGCCGGTGTCAGGCTGCGGCCGATCTCGCTTAAGACCGATTTGTTGCTGTTTTCCTGTCCGAACGTACCGTCTGTGCCCAGTGCATTAAGAAAGTTCAGTACTAACACCATCGGTACTATCACCTTCCCTGCATTGAACAAAAACGACTTGAGCCGGTCCCAGGTTCTGATAAAAACGCCGCGCAGGGTCGGCATGTGGTAGGCAGGCAATTCCATAATAAAGGGAGTCGATTCGCCTTTAAACAAGGTATGGCGCATGATTAAACCGGTCAATACCGCGATCGCGATGCCCAATAAATACAAGCCAAAGACCAGATTCTGGCCGCCGACCGGAAAAAATGCGGCGGCAAATAAGGCATAAACCGGCAGTCTGGCACCGCAGGACATGAACGGGTTCATCAGGTTGGTCAATATCCGGTCGCGCTGGCTTTCCAGCGTCCGCGTCGCCATAATCGCCGGCACATTACAACCGAAACCGACAATCATCGGCACAAACGACTTGCCGGGCAAGCCGATCATGCGCATAAACCGGTCCATCACGAATGCCGCCCTGGACATGTACCCGGAATCTTCCAGCGCCGATAAAAACAAAAACAAAAAACCGACGATGGGGATAAAGGTAGCGACCACCTGAATGCCGCCCCCTACTCCCTTGGTGATTAATACAACCAGCCATTCGGGCCAACTCAAACCGGTGAGCGCTTGACTTAAGCCATCAACCAATAAGGCACCGACGGCTTGGTCGAAAAAATCGACAAAGGCGCTACCGATATTGATGGTAAACATAAACATCGCGTACATAACCAGCAGGAAAACCGGGATGCCCAAGAAACGGTTCAAGACAATAGTATCGATTTTATCGGTCGTGTGACGGCTCACTTCATGTAGTTTGCAGACTGCGCTACTAGTCAGTTCATTGACAAAGCCATAACGGGCATCGGCGGCAAGGATATCGATTTCATCATCCGTTTGGTCTTCCACCCTGCGCTGTAATTGCGTAGCTGTCGGCAACAAGGCGGTTCCGGCAAACTGTTTTGCCAGCGTGTCGTCTTCCAGCAAGCGTATGGCCAGCCAGCGCAGGTCACAGTGATGCTGTTGAGCGGTCTCAACCAGCAACGGTGAAATATCATCGATAGCTTGCTCCAGCGCCGAGGTATAACTGATTTTTACCGAAGGTATCGGCTTGGTGATCGCAGCACTGTTAATTGCCGACTTTAATGTGCCGATGCCGCCCTTGACTGAGGCAGTAATCGGGATAACAGGACAGCCTAAAAACTGCTCAAGAAACTCAACATCAATTTTAATGCCGCGCTGTTTAACGGCATCCATCATGTTCAGCACTAAAATCATCGGCACCCGCATCTCAATAAGTTGCGAGGTCAAATACAGGTTTCGCTCCAAATTGGAAGCATCGACAATGTTGATGATTAAATCGGCCTGCTTGGAAGCGACATAATCACGGGCGACTTTTTCATCCAAGGAAACTTGGTCGTCGGCGGCTTCCAGAGAATAAGTGCCCGGAAGATCAACCAAGTCGACCCGTTGATGATCGGAGCTGTATTCTCCGGTTTTTTTCTCGACCGTAACGCCGGGCCAGTTACCCACATGCTGTTTGGCACCGGTCAGCGCATTAAACAATGTCGTCTTGCCACAATTTGGATTGCCGACAACGCCAACTGTAAAATCAGTTTTCATCAGAGTTTCTCTATCAACAATATTGCCGCTTCATCCTTACGCAGGGTTAACGAAAATCCACGCAATTTAATTTCAACCGGATCCCCCATCGGGGCAAAACGGGTCACACTAAACACGGTTCCCGGCGTTAAGCCCATAGCCAACAAACGTTTTCGGTAAGCTTTGCCTGATTGGTCAAAGCCAACAATCTTTCCCAAATCGCCTGCCGCCAAATTTTTTAGGCTTAATGTCATAAATTGACCATTGAAATAAAATGCATTAAAAAACCACCGACCTAAAAGTTATCAGTAATCATTCTCATTAAAATAACTATATCATAATACCAAGCAATTTCCGTATTTTTAAATGGGTGTTTTAATTGCAGAAAAAATATGCCGCGCGGGCAATATTGCACTGGGTATTTAGCCCACCGGCGAAGAGATATTACCGTAATGAAAATCAAGTCTTTATGGACATGAGAGGTGACACGACAGCCAAGCAATTTTAACGAAGGGTGGGCAAAGAAGGAGCAAGCTGTTGCTTGTCCTAAAGGAAGATTGTATCGAAAAAAGACTGCAATTAATCCATGAGAAGCTTAACAAAAATTAGCGTGATGAACAGCTCAACCATTCATCGAGCAATGTGAATATTCCGGTTTACGTGACTGAACCGCATGCGGGTAGAAAAAATAAAGAAATTCCTGACCATAAAACGCCCAAAATAGATAAAAACGCCAACGTACGCATAACTCCCGATAAAAATACTATGATGCGTTCTTCTTGAATCCGGTTTCTGCTCAGACGCTGCAAAATATCAGGTTTGAAGATTAACGCCAACAACGCCAGCAGCGCCACAACCGTCATCACAATAATAGAAGTCGCCACCCAAAAATCGGCGTTGTTAAGGAGTGCGACACAGGCAACATGTTGAACCCCGTACACAACAGCAAAATGCACTACCCAAATCAAAGGACCGGCTAGAGAGAGCAGCGCTATGCCGATAAATTTATCAGAAAATACTTGCTTTGATGTTGCCATAATTAAATCATTCTCGGAAAGCCGTGAATCATAAAAATACCAATAAGTGCTTGAACTACAGTGTAATAAATCAGCAAATTAGTGTTTTCCAGGCTGGCAAAACGCACCCGGTCCAGCTTACCGGTAAAATGCCGTGCGATAACGAACAGCGACATCATCAGCACCGCAAAAATCAGCTCGCCGTCTAAAACACCGGCCATATACACCAATGCCCCATAGCTTGATTCTGTGGGACGGAGCCCCGTCTGCCATTGGCACCAGATTTCCATGTACACTGCAAATACGCCCAATAGCGCGCCGAGCAATACCAGCAGCGGCGTCAATAAACTCTTTTCACCCGGTTCCGGGAGTGTCCCCTTTGCGACAGCAAAAAATGCGGCGCTGGCAATAAACAGCACTGCACTGACGACCGGCCACTGCAATCGGGGCAGGCTCGCCGCATCGGAGGGCCAAACCCCAGGCGATACCGTCCATGTGTATAGATAAGAAAATAAATAGGCGAAATAAAGCGAGCCGGCGACGAGCATCAGGATAACCATTGCCCACCAACCATGACCGACCGGGCCGGTCACATACACCGGAAGCTTAAACCCTGCGCCGATATCTATTGGTCCCTTGGCAGGGCCTTTGTCGAGTTCCCACGCCCAAACCAGAAAGCAAACAATAGCCAGCACACCGCAAACCAGCGCAGGCACAACCACCTTGATAGTCAGCAAAAGAAAACAGGCGGCGGTAAAAACAGCGGCGAAAAAATGCATCCAGCCTGGCCCCAGCATTTGAATGACATATTGCGGTTTGGCTTCAATGGGTGAGGTGACAATGGTTTCTCGCCAGCCGGTTGGAGCATTGGGCAAATAATGCTGTCCCGCCTCGACCTGCTCCGCCAGGTTGGGTTGGTCCCACAGGGGCTCGAGGCTGGTCACATGGGGAATGGAGCGGGTCGAATACACATCCGTAGGCAGCCATTCAAGGGTTCCGGCTTGCCAGGGATTGCTCATGCCGTGCTTTCCGACCCGAAAGTTGCGCATCATGTCGATGATAAAAACCAGCACTCCGGCACCGATGATATAAGCGCCCACCGTCGATACAAAGTTATAAGGCCCCCACCCCGATGCCTCCGAATATGTCCACACACGGCGCGGCATGCCGATCAGCCCGGTAATATGCATGTGCAGGAAAGTCAGGTTAAAGCCGATAAACATCAGCCAGAAAGACCACTTCCCGAGCCGCTCGGACAGCATGCGCGTACTGACCATCGGCGCCCAATAATAAAAGGTGGCAAACAGCGGAAATACCATGCCGCCTACTAAGACGTAATGCAGATGAGCGACGATAAAATGCGTATCGTGCGCCTGCCAATCGAACGGCACCATCGCGACCATCACGCCGGTCAGCCCGCCGACAGTAAAAATAAACAGCATACCCAGCACGAAAAGCGACGGGGTATTCAACTGAAACCGGCCCTTGGCCGAGGCGATGGTAGCGATCCAGGCAAAAACCTGGATACCGGACGGCACCGCTACGGCCATGCTCGCCGCAGAGAAAAAGGCCAGGCTGAGGGAAGGAATGCCGGTCGCGAACATATGATGCACCCACAAGCCGAAACTGAAAAAACCGGTGGCAATCAACGCGACGACAATCAGCTTGTAACCGACCAGAGGGGTGCGCGCCATGGTCGGCACAATCATCGAGACCAGACCGGCCGCCGGCAGGAAGATAATGTACACTTCCGGATGACCGAAAAACCAGAACAGATGTTGCCATAGCAACGGATCGCCGCCGCCCGCAGCCGTAAAAAAAGGCCAGCTAAAAGAGCGCTCGATTTCCAAAAACATCGTTGCGAGAATTACCGCCGGAAACGCCACCACAATCATGCCGGCGAAGACCAGCATGGACCAGCCGAAAATAGGCAATTTATCGAGGCTCATCCCCGGCGGCCGGGTCCGCAAAATGCCGACAATAATCTCAATCGCCCCGGCGATGGCCGAGATTTCAATAAACCCTATGCCCAGAAGCCAGAAATCGGCGTTATCGCCTGGAGAGTACTCGGTCAATGTCAAAGGCGGATACATAAACCAGCCGCCTTTGGGTGCCAGGTCGTAAAAGATGGTGCTGAAAAATACCCCGCCGCCAATGATATAAGCCCAAATGGCAAACGCGCTCAATCGCGGAAACGGTAAATCCCTGGCCGCCAGCATTTGCGGCAGCAGCAACACTCCCAATGCCTCCATGGCCGGTACCGCGAACAGGAACATCATGGTCGTGCCGTGTACCGTAAAAAGCTGGTTGTATAAATCCTGGCTGACCAGATGATTCTCCGGTACGGCCAATTGCGTGCGCATCACTAAAGCGACCAAACCGGCGAGAACAAAAAACACAAAGGCGGCGCCAAGATAAAGCAAGCCCACCGTTGTGTTGTTGACCGCTGTAAACCACCTCCACCCGGTCGGGGCATACCAAATGCGCAGCAGTTGTTCCTCTTCACCTTCGGGGCGCGGTAAAGAATTAGGTAGAGCGGCCTCTTGTTCGGTTATTTTTTTCACTAACTCCCCCTTATCGAATAAAGCAAAACCATGCCGCCGGTATAAACGATAAGAACCGCCGCTGAGTCCACGCCCATACGCCAAATTGTCCGGTCGGCACGCTCTATCAGCCCCATTAAAAAAAAGCCGGTGACGGCTAAACCCAGCAGCGTACCGATTGCGGAAAAATCGCCCATGTCAGATAACACCGGTGCTCCAGGCGCTATCATGTCAACGCCGAATATTAGCGCCACGTTGAAAGGATTGGTGCCCAAAATCCCGGATATAGCCATGGTGTAGAGGCCGCGACGCACACTGGCGAACACCATGCTCGCTTCCGGCAACGATGTTGCGGCTGACATCAAGGCAAATCCGACAAATGACTCCCCTAATCCGCTTTGCCGGGCAATGACATCTCCGACAGTCGCCAAGGTATAACCCGCAAACAGGATGACCAGAGCACTGATGACTATTTTCGAGATCAGCCAAACCGAACTATCGCCTTCAAGAGACCGCGCGTTCTTTCCTCTATCGCTACTGCCAAACACCATATCGTCGGGATTGTTGATAACCCACGGTAGACGCTGCTCGGCTTTACTGATTTTGATAAAACTGTATGCGCAAGCCGCGAATATTCCCCACGACCAAACCCCGGCACCTAAAAACGGAACGTCGCCGACAATGATCGCCATGGCGACAAAGGTTAACAGGCAAATATTAAATGCGCTTTGCAACATGACCACAGGATTAGGAACCACTGAAGTCAAAGCCCGCTCGCCGAAAAAAAAGTCGGCGACAGCCAGTACCGCCACCTGCATTGCGATCCCTCCGAGCATATTATTGACGGCCAGCGGAGCATGATCGGCGTGAGCCGCAGTAAAACTGGTCGCAATTTCCGGCAGCGAAGTAATTCCTGCGAGCAGCAGCAGACCGAGCAGCGCATGGCTAAGCTCAAAGCGCTCAGCCAGCTCATCGGCATAGGCAGTGATTTTTGTGCCAGCGATCCACACCGCACAAGCCGCCGCTGTAAATATCATCAGGTTACCAGCCAGGCTAGATTCATCAGCATTAAACATCGCGATTACTCCAGGCTGTTTAGGTAAGCCGACAAGGACTGAAGCTCGCTTTCAGAAAAAATATCAAAAGGCGGCATCAAGTTGTCCGGTTTAATGGTTTTGTGCTGACTAATCCACTTGGCAAAGCCTTCCGTCGTATTGGGTAGAATGCCCGCACCGAGCGACTGCCTGCTGCCGGCATGAGTTAAATCCGGCCCTATTTTCCCGTTCGCCTGAGTGCCTCGAACCGTATGGCAACCACCACATCCACTGGATAAAAAAACCTGCTCGCCTTGGCTATCCAGTGCAGGCTTAGCGTTCGCCCGTTCTTTGGCGAGCCAGGCATCGTAGTCGGAAGGCGTCATCGCCACGGTATAAAACGACATCAGCGCGTGCGCACCGCCGCAATATTCTGCGCATTGTCCAGTCACGATGCCTGGCTTGTCGGCAACAAAATGCAGGAGATTGGTGCGCCCCGGAATCATGTCGACCTTGCCCGCGTACGCGGGTATCCAGAAGCTGTGAATCACATCCGCTGTCGATAGCTCGATTTCAATAGGCCGGCCTGTAGGAATGCGCAATTCATTGGCGCTTTCCGTAATCCGGCCGTCGCCGTGTCGATAGATAACCCGCCACCACCATTGCTCCCCTACCACAGAAATACGCACAGGATTTTCGGCTTGCGCCAATGTGCCTCCGGCTTTAAAAACCATAAAACCGTAAATCAAAAGAGCGGTTAAAGTCACTACCGGAAAAACAATTCCTCCCCAAATAATATTTTTCTCAGTAGTAAGTTTTTGCCGCCAACCGGTAGGACCGGCTATTGAAACCGCCATCAACACGCATATAAAAACCGTTATCAAAGCCGCCCCGATAAACATGATCCACATCAGCAGCGTAATCTGCGATGAAACCGGGCCTAAATCTGTAAATACCGATTGCTGACCGTCACAGCTTGTTATGGACAGCAGGGCCATAACGCAAAATGTTTTGTGAAAACTATTAATGGCGGGTCTCATTGTCGCAAGCCCTCTTCTGCTTTCAGTCCAGCCGGTGATTGGTTCGCGAAAAAGGCTGCCGCGGCTTCTGCCTGCTGCTCGGTCAAGCGCTGCGCAATGGCGGTCATAATCGCGCCGTGCGGTGTTTTTGCGCGGACGCCTCGTTGCAAAACCTGCAATTGCTGCCTGATATATTGCTCGGATTGTCCGGCAAGACGAGGATAATCCGAACGTTTATTAGCTCCGTGGCATGACAGGCAAGCCGGAATCTTGCGCGACAGGTCGCCATGTTCCACCAGCTGCCGACCCAGCTCGAACCCTGTCAAGGGCGGACTCTGGGCGGTTTTAGCAGCAGGAACCGTTAACGATGCGTAATAGTTCGCCAAGCTATTAATATGTTCATCATCGAGTTCGACAGCAATAGGCTCCATAAAGCCGCTTTGTCGCAGATCGCTATGATATTCGTGTAATGCCCGTTTCAAATAAGCATTATCCTGACCGCCAAGGCGAGGCACGTAAGGGCTTGTCGGCGGCGAATCACCGGTGTCATGGCAACGATCACATGCGTTGGGATTAATCCTGGGCCTGCCCTCACTTGCTAACCGGCTAGCGGGATAGTTTTTAACTTTAATTTTATCGCTGACGTTACCGTTTGCATATTTCAGGTAATCCTCTTTCTTCATCGACGGCAACACCTCCAGAAACGCAACTACCGCCCAAACTTCGTCATCGCGATCATGCCCGCTCCAAGACGGCATGCCGGTGAATTGGATGCCATTGCGCACCATCCAGAACAGTTGTTCACGTGTCCACATTGGCGCATGAATCGTCAGATCAGGAGGCGGCGGCAGCATTTGGTCATAGACCGGATTGAGCAATTGTCCTGGCATTCTGTGGCAAGTAGCGCATCCACCTTGAAAGTGCGCAGCGCCGAGCGGCACCAGCTCGGCAAAATCCAGTTCCGGGACATCAACAGGCTTGCTGTTGACAATAACCGAACGTTCCTTGCCCAGCATTAAAAGCCACTCAAGCCACGCCGGATGTCCTGCACTGGCTGCGATGTTGAAAATGCCGGAATATGCGATAGCCAGAACCAGCACAATGCCTCCGGCTAAAAGTGCAGGCGTCCATGGAAGAAGTTTACGTAAAAGCCTTTTTACCGGTTTTGACATGAACTGCTTTCCGGGCAGGCTGCCGATAGTGCAGCATCACTTTGCGAATCACACAGCGTCTGGAACCAACGGCAAATCAGCACAACCGCAGCGAGCACATAAGTAAGGGGGCAAACGGTAACCATCAGCAGTCCGGCGAACTGTTGGTCGGCCAGCTCAATCGTCATAGGCATATTGGCGGCCGACATGCCGTAAAGCACACGCGGTGCAAATACCAATAATATAGCCATCAAGCAAAACAGCTTGCCGGTCAACAACAGGGCAAAGACTCCACGCCACAAATGTTTGCCGGTCTGATTGAATACAGCCAGCCAAAACCACAAAGCTGACAAAAGCAGCGTTGCCTGCATGAATAAGGCACCGGCATGGCCGTCCATCGCCAGACCGATGCCAGGCGGAGAATGCCATGCAAACAACAAAGTCGTTTGTATGGCGATTGCCGCGAACAGGGTTGAAACACTGGAAGGTTGGGTAGATGAGTGCCGCCTCTTTAGCAGCAAGCTTGCCAAAGCCGGTGCTGCAACAGTCATCAGCGCGATATGTATAATCATATGACGCGAAAAGATGCCTGCAATTTCGGCATAGCAAAACGCCAACAAAGCCAATATGGCCAAGGCCGTCAATTCCATAAAGGCGTATGACTTTAATACATTAGCTTGCATTTGCGGATTCTCTTGGCAGCACTCCACCAGACAAAGGTTTTTTCAAGTTTTTCGTTTGGCAAAGAGAATGCAAGCGGCAACACTGCCAACAACGATAAGGTGAAGATTATTTGAATTAAGGTCATTAATTTATCCCCGCCATATAAAAACCTGTTTTAGCTGATGCATAAAAGCAACTGATACCGTTTCTGTCGGCTCGTAAGCTATTTAATCGTTTTTTCTCCTTAACTAGATATCGATAAGCGGCGGAGACTATTTGAATAATAATTACGCCCGCTTGAAAGTATTTGCTCTATATAAGGTAGATAAAGAGTATGTCCGGCAGTACGTTGCTGTCTGTACGGTACCGCACTTATCTCAAGCTCATCGGTAGAAAAGCATCAACCGGAAACAACACTATCCGTAAATCTGAAAAGTAAAATAGTGGTTTCAGGTAATTGAAATAGACAGTAAAGCCATAGCCATTTACTAAACGATTATGTCATCGAAGCCAGGCAAGAAATTCGCTGGAGTCAGTTTAGATGTGCTGTATGCGGATAGAATTTCGCGCGTTTTTACAGCGGCTTATGCAGGGGTTTTATGCGCACGATGAAACGCTCGATGCGTTTCATCGTATATTGTTGGATATATTGCAAACGCTACACTTCAAACTCGGAGCGATCATGCCCCGCGCTCAGTAATTCTTGCATCCACTTGGGTGCCACTCCGCGACCCGTCCAGGTTTTGTTAAGATCATCAGGATGACGATATTTAATAGCAACCTTTGAGCCTTTGCGAGTAGACGCCTTCTCAGGTTCATGTATTTCTACAGATACATCAATGGATGCCGCCAATTCTTTAATCTGAGCTATAACTTCTTTGCGTTTATTAGCCTGTTTATTTTTTAATGCTTTTTCTGCATTTTCAATAACGGCTTGCAGTTCATGTTCAGAAAGATTTTGATATTCGGTCATTTTGAGTCCTTAAAATAAGAAAAAGCTATATTAACTATACCATTATCCTAATTATAAATATATTAGATATATAACGTACAGCATTAATCAACCTTAAAAGACTTTTCATTTAATACTTGTCCATGCTCATCAACTAACCTTACAGTCCAATTACCTTTTGCAGAGTCGGCCAGTAACTTGCGGCTTGATGTCCGCCAAGCGTCACCCGATATAATCAACTCCCGTTTGGAATCAAGCACACCATTTTTCAACCATTCATGGTAAACCTTATTGCCATTCATTGATTTTAATTCAGTGAAATAATAAACCCATGTCGGATTTTTTTTACCAACATTCACAGCTTTCGCTATTTCGCCTGTAGGTTCTTTGTTGTTAATACCGTAGGTCAGCACTGCCCTTGTCACATTATGATTAAGCTTTGAATACCCAAGGTCTTTAATAACTTTTTTAGAAGATCGTTTTTTTACCTCCTGTTTAACCGCAGTATTGGAAATTGGCTTATTTTTCTTAGAGGATTCGTTTTCCGGCTTAATTTTGGCGTTAGTTTTAGCAACTATTGGTTGGGATATTTCCTGGTTTTTTATTTCAGGCTCTTTAACTTCAACCGGCGGCGTTTCCTTTTCTTGGATAGTATTAATTGCAAGCTCTGCATTATCAGGATCGTTTTCTTGCGGATATTTATTAATAACATAAAACAGCATCGCTAGAATAAAAACCAGCACGCCGGCGGCAAGTAATATTCTTTTAATATTCCACTCGGTTACCATTTTGGGCGTAAAGTTTTCTACTTCTTTTCCGGGTACCGGATATTTAACTTTAATTACAATGTTTCTTTTGTCTGTCATAAAATCATATGGACCGTGCTTTGGGTGAAAACTATGGGTTGTCTTTCTAGGTTCAATATCGCATATTTTAGTCAGCGAATGCGTTAAATCTTGGTACTATGCTACTTAAGAGTTCAGATAAAGACAAAATCCTTACAGAATAAATTGGACATTCACGATGAGTAAGCTGCTTAAACTTTTTCAAGATTCTTCTTCTCTCTATGGTAGCAACGCCGGTTTTGTTGAGGACTTGTATGAACGGTTCCTGGAAGACCCTGACTCAGTCGAGCCCAGCTGGCAGAATAAATTCAGCGAAATTCACGATGGCGCGGATTTTGAGACACCTCATAGCCCTGTCGTAGATCGTTTTGCGCAGCTCGCGCTTAAATCCCAAGGCCGATTGGCGAAGTTGCAAGGCTTTACCGAAGAAAGCGTAAAAAAGCAGTCGGCTGTTGCCCGGCTTATTAACCACTACCGGGTTCGCGGCCACCAGATTGCCGCCAACAATCCCTTGGGCAAAAGCACGCCCCCTCCTCCGGATATGGACCCCGCTTATTACGGTCTTTCCGAACCTGACATGGACACCCTGTTCGACACCGGCGCGCTTTATGGCACTGAGCGGCTGCCTCTACGCGATATTATCGCCAATTTGCAGGAAATTTACTGCGGCAGTATCGGCTCTGAATACATGCATATAGTCGATACCCAAATCAGGCGCTGGATAATTAACCGCTTGGAAAGCTCAAAACACAACTTGGAGCTGGAGCCTGAAAAAAAACAGGAGTTGCTAAAGTTACTGACTGCCGCTGAAGGCATAGAAAACTATTTGCACAATCGCTTCGTCGGCCAAAAACGTTTTTCCCTGGAAGGCGGCGAATCGCTGATTCCGATTCTGGACGAATTAATTCAAGGACTCGGTACAAAAGGTGTTCAAGAGATTGTGATCGGCATGGCCCATCGAGGCCGGTTAAATGTACTGGTCAACATTCTCGGCAAGAGTCCTGCCAGCCTGTTTAATGAATTTGCCGGCACTTCGCCGCTTTCTCCGGGTGTCAGTACCGGCGATGTAAAATATCACATGGGTTTTTCATCCGACATCGGTACACCCGGCGGCCCTGTACATATCACGCTGGCATTCAACCCTTCACATTTGGAAATCATCAATCCGGTTGTCGAGGGTTCGGTCAAGGCCCGTCAGGACAGGGCAGGAAAAAACGGCAAAAACACAGTCATCCCGATTCTAATTCATGGCGATGCGGCTTTTTCCGGGCAAGGCATTGTCATGGAAACCTTGAATATGTCGCAAACCCGCGCTTTTACTACCGGCGGCACCGTGCATATTGTGATCAACAACCAAATCGGTTTTACCACCAGCAATCCCAAAGACGCGCGTTCAACACTCTATTGCACCGATGTGGCCAGCATGATCCAGGCGCCGGTTTTTCATGTTAATGGCGACGATCCCGAAGCCGTTATCTTTGTCACCAAACTGGCGATCGATTACCGGATGACCTTTAACAAGGATGTGGTCATCGACCTTATTTGCTATCGCAGGCTGGGGCATAATGAAGCTGACGAACCTTCAGCGACCCAGCCCTTGATGTACAAAAAAATCCGCAAACTGAAGACTACTCGGAAAATTTATGCCGAGCAGCTTATTAAAGCCGGGCTGGTCACTGATAAACAGGCTTCCGAGCTGGAACAAAATTATCAAAAATTATTGGAAGCCGGCGAAGTTGTTTCCCGGCCTATCCTGGCCGACGGCCCTTACCAGTACACTAATCAATGGAATAAATTTCTGGGCACAAACTGGAAATCGCCCTGCAACACCTCGGTTTCCATAGATCGCCTGCGCTATTGCAACGACAGGATGCAGCGCTTGCCAACCGGTTTTGAAATGCACTCAAGAGTCGCCAAGGTCATGGACAACCGCCGTAAAATGGCGGCCGGAGCCATGCCGCTGGACTGGGGTTTTGCCGAAAACATGGCTTACGCCACGCTGTTGATGGAAAAATATAATATTCGCTTGACCGGGCAGGATGTCGGGCGCGGCACCTTTGTGCATCGTCATGCCGTTTTGCATAACCAACTGCATAATAAAACCTATACGCCGCTTAAACATTTGGACAAAGACCAGGGCATCGCGCAGATATTCGACTCGCTGCTTTCCGAAGCGGGCGTGTTGGGTTTCGAATACGGTTACAGCACGACAATGCCGAATACCCTGGTCATCTGGGAAGCGCAATTCGGCGATTTTGCCAATGGCGCGCAAGTGGTTATCGACCAATTCATCAGTTCCGGCGAAACTAAATGGGGACGCATGTGCAACCTGGTGATGCTTCTGCCGCACGGTTTTGAAGGCCAGGGGCCGGAACACTCCTCCGCCCGTCTGGAACGTTATCTGCAACTGTGTGCCGAACATAATATGCAGGTTTGCAGCCCGACGACGCCTGCGCAAATATTTCATCTGCTGCGCCGCCAGATGCTGCGCCCGTATCGAAAACCGTTGATCATCATGAGCCCCAAGAGCTTGCTGCGTCATAAACTGGCGGTTTCGACACTGGAAGACTTGACTGACGGCCAATTCCTGCCGGTCATTGGCGAGCAGGACGATATCAATCCCAAGAAAGTGACGCGTCTTGTCATGTGTGCGGGCAAAGTCTATTACGACCTGTTGGAAGCCCGGCGTCAGGACGACCTCAAACATGTCGCCATTGCCCGCATCGAGCAACTCTATCCTTTTCCCGAAGAATTATTTAAGGCGGAAGTCGGAAAATACCCGCAGCTCAAAGAATTTATCTGGTGTCAGGAAGAGCCCCAAAATCAAGGCGCCTGGTATCAATCAAGGCATCACTTTAACGATAATCTCGGCTCCAGAATCAGCATGACTTATGCCGGACGAGAAGCATCGGCCGCGCCGGCTGTCGGTAATTTCCGAGTCCATATAGAACAACAAAAAGCAGTCGTTCACTCGGCACTTTACGGCAAACTTTCAGGAAAATAACATGAGTATTGAAGTCCTAGTTCCCAATCTACCCGAATCCGTTTCCGATGCAACACTGATCACTTGGCATAAACAGCCCGGCGATACCGTTATCAAGAATGAAAACCTCGTCGACCTTGAAACGGACAAAGTGGTGCTTGAAGTTCCTGCCCCGGAATCCGGCGTCCTTAGTAAAATACTTAAGGAAGACGGTGCCGTTGTAGTCGGCGGCGAGATACTGGCTTTGCTGGAGCCTCAAGCCGTAGCAGAAGGCCAAAAAACAACGGAGACCAGCCCCGAACCTGATGAAGAGGAAGAAGCGAACATTCCGCTAAGCCCTTCGGTGCGCCGGTTAATTGCTGAAAATGCGCTGGACCCTTCCATTATTAAAGGCACTGGAAAAGATGGTCGTCTGACAAAAACCGATGTCATGGATTATTTGCACAAAAAAACCTTGCAGGAAGCTCAGCTGATAGTCCCGTCCGACAAAGCCCAGCAGGAAGCGCCCAAAGAAACCGAAAAACCCGCCCCATCTCCCGCTGTATCAAAAGACGAGGCTGAAAGTCGTGGAATTTCAAACCTGCGACCGGAACAGCGTGTTCCGATGACCCGGCTCAGGGCCAAAGTTGCCGAGCGCCTGCTGCAAGCCCAGCAAAATGCAGCGATGCTGACCACGTTCAATGAAGTCAACATGCAGAACGTGATCGATCTTCGCAACCAGTACAAGGAGCGCTTTGAGAAAAAGCACCACGTCAAACTGGGCTTTATGTCGTTTTTCGTCAAGGCGTCCATCGAGGCTTTAAAACGCTTCCCGGCCATCAACGCCTCCATTGACGACAACGATATTATCTATCACGGCTACTATGACATCGGCATAGCGGTCAGTACCGAACGCGGCCTGATCGTGCCGGTACTGCGCGATGCGGATCAACTCGATTTTGCCGGCATCGAACAAAGCATCGTCGATTTCGGCGCAAAGACCCGATCCGGCACCTTAACTTACGATGACTTGAAAGGCGGCACTTTCACCATTACCAACGGCGGCATTTTCGGCTCCATGCTGTCCACACCGATACTCAATCCGCCGCAATGCGCCATCTTGGGCATGCATGCCATCAAGGAGCGACCGGTGGTTGAAAACGGCCAGATCGTTATCAGGCCGATCATGTATCTGGCTTTATCGTACGATCATCGACTGGTTGACGGCCGCGAAGCCGTGCAGTTTTTAGTCACCATCAAAGAATGCCTGGAATCGCCCGCTCACCTGTTGCTTAACATATAAGACGATGGCAAAAAAATCAGCAATTGTTCCCAGCCCGCCCCCGGCATCCATGCTGTCGTTTGACGTAATTGTCATCGGCGCAGGACCAGCGGGCTATTCCAGCGCCATCCGGTGCGCCCAGTTAGGCTTAAAAACCGCTTGTATCGATAACTGGCATGACAAAAAAGGCCGGAGCAGTCTGGGCGGCACTTATCTCAACGCCGGATGCGTCGCGTCTATCGCTCTGCTGGAATCGGCAAAGATTTATCAGTCGATTTCTGAAAACCTGAAAGAACACGGCATTCAAGTCGAAACCGTTTCCGTGGATATTGCTCAGATGATGCAGCGGAAAAACAATATTATTGGCGCACTCAGCCAACAAATCGCTGATGCGTTTGCTCATCATAAAGTTACCTGCATTCAGGCAGAGGCCAAACTGCTCAATGAGCGACTGGTGGAAATCACGCCGGCCGACCATTCGTCTGTATCGGTCATCGAAGCCAAGCATATTATCCTGGCCACAGGCTCCTCCCCTATCGATCTGTCCTGCGCACCGATAGATAACGAGTTTATTATTGATACCAGTAAGGCTTTGAATCTCGATGCAGTCCCCAAGAGACTGGCTATTATCGGGGCGGGCATTATAGGTCTCGAACTGGCAGGCATTTGGAACAGACTCGGCGCTGAAACCATTCTGCTGGAAGCGCAGGAATCATTCTTAAGCCTGGCCGACCAGCAAATTTCGCGGGAAGCCTACCGGATTTACAGCAAGCAAGGGCTGGAGCTGCGCTTGGGCGCACGGGTTATTTCAGCCAAAAAAAGCGGCAAGAAAGTCACTGTAGAATACCAGGATAGTGAAGGCACTCATGCCCTGCGTGTCGATAAACTGATTGTCTCATCCGGTCGAAAACCCAATACCGAAAATCTGGCTGCTGCGGAAGCCGATTTATTGCTCGATGAAAACGGCTATGTTCACGTCGATGAAAACTGCCGCACCACCCTGCCCGGCGTTTACGCAATAGGCGACCTAACCTTGCTCGGGCCCATGATTGCCCATAAAGGCGTAGAAGAAGGCCTGTTTGTCGCCGAACAAATTGCCGGTCGTCATAACCCTGTCAATTACGATCTTTTGCCCAGCGTGGTTTTTACCGATCCGGAAATTGCCTGGGTAGGCCAAACCGAACAAGCGTTAAGAGGGATGGGCGAATCCATTAAGGTGGGTACATTTCCGTTAGAGTCCACTGCTCGCGCCCAAGCTTCAGGCCAAACAGATGGCATGGTAAAAATTATCGCGCATGCACAAACCGATGCCCTGCTCGGCATTCATATTATTGGCGCACAAGCTTCCGAAATGATTGCTGAAGCCGTGTTGGCGATGGAATTTTCCGCCAGTAGCGAAGACCTGGCCAGAATCATCCATGCGCATCCCACTTTCGCCAAAGCCCTGCATGGCGCGGCGCTTGATCTTAAAAACAAAAGCAAATACTAGGAGCCTGTCGGATTTAACAGTGTAAAACACTGAATTAAAAACAAAAATGACCACCCAATTCCTCTGTTTAAACTGCACACAGCAAGCCTGGACGGCAAATATAAAACCCTGAGTTGGAATTACGCCATTCAGCTTGAAGCCCGATTCAAACAGAAAATCGACACCTTGATGAAACTGGCTGAAGCAACCGATAACACACCGCTTCCCGAAAACATGGCCGCACCAAAAAACTCAAGCGGCGCCAGACCTTCTAGCATTGATTGCCAAAGCCAAGCAGGCAATCCAGTCCCGCGCGAAGGCGCGTTATGCGTAAGAAAAAAAGCCGAGCATGATGAAAAGCTGGCTAAACGTGAAAAACAACTCAGTGAAACCGGCAAATTGTAACTCTAAAAAATAACGGCGTTTTCCCCACTACCCATAAAACGATAAAAGAACACAATGCCGATTGCATTGGCTCAAGAAAGATCAACTACCGTAGGATTATGGAACAATTAACTGATTTAAAAGCCATACTGCATTCAAAACGCGCGAACATCTACTATTTGGAAAAATGCCGGGTCATGCAAAAGGATGGCCGCGTACTCTATCTGACAGAAGCCAAAGAGCAAAATTACTACTGGAATATCCCCATTGCCAATACCACCGTCATCCTATTAGGCACCGGCACCTCCATCACCCAGGCAGCTATGCGCATGCTCGCGAGTGCCGGAGTGTTAGTTGGCTTTTGTGGCGGCGGAAGTTCGCCGCTGTTCTCCGGCAGCGAAATAGAATGGCTTACCCCACAAAGCGAGTACCGCCCCACCGAATACGTGCAATCATGGCTGGGCTTCTGGTTTGATGAAGCCAAACGGCTTAATGTCGCCAAAACCTTTCAGCAAGCACGGGTCGGTTATTTACAACGCATCTGGGAAAAAGACCGCGATTTAAAAGCCGAGAATTTTTTAGCGGCTGACCTGGAAATCAGCTCCGCCTTAACTGGCTATACCGCTCAAGTCCAAAGCGCCTTAAAAGTCGGGGATCTGTTGCAGCGGGAAGCTTTGCTCACCAAACAACTGTACCGCTACGCCGCCAAAGCCACTCAACTGGGCGACTTTGTCCGCGAACGCGAAGCCACCGATCTTGCCAACGGCTTTTTAAACCACGGCAACTATTTGGCCTACGGATTAGCCGCCACCACGCTTTGGGTGCTGGGCATCCCGCACGGTTTCGCCGTCATGCACGGCAAAACCCGGCGCGGAGCCTTAGTGTTCGATGTCGCCGACCTGATCAAAGATGCCATCGTCCTGCCCTGGGCCTTTATCAGCGCCAAAGAAAAAGCCACCGAACAGGAGTTTCGCCAGCAAATTTTGCAAAAATTCACCGAGCATAAAGCGTTGGACTTTATGTTTGAACAGGTAAAGCAACAAGCAATGCGGGATGACTGGGCATGATGGTCACCTTTGTCAGCCAATGCGAAAAAAAAGCTCTTAACCGCACCCGCCGCGTTTTGGATGCCTTCGCCAACCGCATCGGCGACAACACTTGGCAAACCATCATCACCGAAGACGGTTTGATCGCCGTCAAAACCCTGTTACGCAAAACCGCTACCAAGAATACCGCCGTGGCTTGCCACTGGATACGCTCCAGAAGCCGGAGTGAGTTGGTTTGGATTGTGGGGAATCGCAAGTGTTTTAATGCCGAAGGGATTGTGCCGGTGAATAGCACACAAAAAAACATCATGAATAGTCGGTATGAAAATAATTGGACTTACTTGCCATTGATCAAAGCTTTGGCTGCCGTAGCTGCATTACTGCATGACTGGGGCAAAGCCACTGCGCTATTTCAAAACAAGCTCAAAAAATCCACCAAACAAGGCGATCCTCTACGTCATGAATGGATTTCGTGCTTGTTATTAAATGCGCTTGTCCAGCAATCGGGTAATACCGATGAGGGCTGGCTACAGCTTTTGGCAAGCGGTAACTTTGATGATCATGGCTTCAAAACTTTTATTGCCAGCAAGCCATGCAAATTCGATCAAATTAGGCCTTTAGAAGACCTGCCTCCCATTGCTCAATTAGTGGGCTGGTTAATTGTGACCCACCATCGTTTGCCTTGTTTACTAAAAGAAGAAAATCTTAAAGACCGTCACGGCGACCCTAAAACAGACTTACAAAGCATGCTCAAAAGCATCGGCGCCAATTGGGGCTATCAAAACGGAATCAATGACGCTGATTATCAAGACCGTTTAAAAGCCTGTTTCGAGTTTCCGGAAGGCTTGCTCAGCCAATCGGCGCCTTGGCTAAAGCAAGTAAAAAAATGGTCAGCCAAGCTGCTGCAAGCCCAACCGCAAATACAGCAACTCCTTGAAAATGGCGCTTACCGGTTGCTGTTGCACCACGCTCGGCTTTGCTTGATGTTGGGTGATCACTACTATTCATCTTGCTCTGCCGACCAATACTGGAGCAGTACCCTTACCCTGTACGCCAACACCGATAAGCAGGGGTTAAAACAAAAACTCGATGAACATTTGGTACATGTTAGCGGCCAAGCGTTGAAAGTCAGCCAAACCCTGTCCCGCTTCACATCAGAAATGGAAACCGCTTATGACATTAAGAGCTTGAAACAAAAAAGTCCTAAAGGTTATGAATGGCAAGACAAAGCGGTTGAAAACCTTATCCGTTTCAAAAGCCAACATGAACCCTTTAACGACAAAGGCTATGGCTGGTTTGTAGTCAACATGGCCAGTACCGGATGCGGCAAGACCATTGCCAACGCCAAAATCATGCGGGCCTTATCCGACGACGGCGAAAGCTTGCGTTACATTCTGGCGCTTGGCTTGCGCACTTTGACCTTGCAAACAGGAGACGAATACCGCGACCGGATCGCTTTAAAAAGCGATGAACTGGCCGTTTTAATCGGCTCGTCGGCCGTCAAGGAACTACACGAAAAAGCCAAACAAACCGATGAACAACCCGGTTATGAAGACTCAGGTTCGGAGTCGCTGGAATTGCTGCTGGATGAAGAGTTGGATTACGCAAACGCACCCACCGCCGATTTTCTGGATGCCGTTATTCCCAAATACAACCCCAAACTCGCCGAAAAACACAAAGCGTTTTTATACAAACCGGTTTTGGCTTGCACCATCGACCATATTATTGCCGCCACAGAAACGACACGGGGCGGTAAATATATTTTGCCTTGCCTCAGATTGCTGTCTTCCGATTTAGTCATTGATGAAGTCGATGATTTTGACGGCAAGGACTTGATCGCCATCGGCCGCTTAATTCACTTAGCCGGAATGCTGGGCCGTAAAGTAATGATTTCCTCGGCGACGATACCGCCCGCCCTGGCGGAAGGTTTTTTTAATGCCTACCAAGAAGGCTGGAGTTTGCACAGCCACTTTAAACAAGCGCATCCGCACATAGCCTGCGCCTGGGTCGATGAATTCGGCACACTGGTTCAAAGTCTCGATAAAAACGATTCATTAGCCCGCAGCAGGCAGTACCAAGCCTTTCACCGGCAATTTATCGGCAAACGGGTGGGCGATCTCCACAAGCAAGCCGTCAGGCGGAAGGCTTATATTGTGCGTTGCGATGATTTGTTTGCCGAAAAAGCCGCCCAAGAATCCATCCAGCAACAGTATTTCGACAGAATCAAATACGTCGCCAGCCAGTTGCATCAACAGCATCATACTATTGACGGCACAACAGGCAAAAAAGTGTCGTTCGGTTTGGTGCGCATGGCGAACATTCCGCCCTGCATCGAATTAAGCCAATACCTGTTACAAGCCGATTGGGACACTGATTTTGCGCCTAAAGTCATGGCTTACCACAGCCGCCAAGTGCTGTTACTCCGCCACGAACAGGAAAAGCACCTGGATCAAGTGCTAAAACGCAAAGAACAGCCGGGCGAAATGCCTGCGGCTTTTAATAACCCCATTATTAGAAATCACCTGGATACCACAGATGCGAGTCATGTTTTGTTTATCCTGGTGGCAACGCCGGTCGAAGAAGTCGGCCGGGACCACGATTTTGATTGGGCAATCGTCGAACCGTCCTCTTACCGTTCAATTATCCAGTTATCGGGACGCGTCCGGCGACATCGGCAAACCGGTGTCGAACAGCCGAATATTGCCGTCATGCAATATAACCTCAGAGCCTTGCGCAAAGACGGCAGGCCGGCCTATTGTCGTCCAGGGTACGAGACTTTAAAAAGCCTGAGACTGGCTTCCCACGACCTGAGCCAATTAGTCGATGAGACTGTTTTAAATACAGGGATCAATGCCGTTCCCCGCATTCAACAGCCGGAAACCTTGCGTCCCAAGCAGCAATTGGCAGACCTTGAACATCAGGCCATGAATAACAGCCTGACCCAATACGCAGAGAAAGGCCCGCAGTGTTTACAGGCATGGCTGACGGAATGCTGGTGGCTAACGGCCTTGCCGCAACAGTTGAACCGGTTTCGCGAAAGCAGCCCGGACATTACGTTGTATTTGGTTTGGCAAGAGGATGGGGCGGTATTTTGTGAGAAGACCGAGCGAGGCGAGTTTATTCCTCGCGAAGATATGAACAACATCGTTAGGGCTGTGCCAATGGCAGACGAGATGCGTACAAAGTTATGGCTGGAAAGAGACTATGAAACTGCGCTACGCAAACTTTTTGAATTAGATAACGTGGAAAACCAAAACCAAGAAGAGCAAATCATGAAAATAAAATCCAGGCGGTTTGGAGAAATCACAATACCTGATAGGGATAACCAATCGCTGGTTTATTCAGATCAGTTTGGGTTGCTGTCTATCAATTAGAGGAAGAACAAATGAGTGAAATAAGCATAATTATTAGGCAGTTTTTAGAAGACCAAAAAGCGGAATTCTTGGATAAAAGAATTTCGCAAGAAACCAGAGATAAAAAAACAAAATATGAACAATTGCTGGAAAAGCAAAAAGGCAGGGAATCCGAAAATGAAAAATTAGCTCAAGAAAAGCAGAAATATGACCAATCAGTTGCTAAAGCCAGGATCAAATTTCAACCAGAAGCCGATGAAAAATATGAACTTAACGCATGGTTTCATAAGGTATTCAGCAAAGCAAAACCAAATGTAACTACTCATCCAGCTAAATTTACCAATCCTAAAATTAAGGGGGCATCCTCATTCCTATTTTATGGTGAACCCATGAATGATGGTTATCTAAAAACAGGGAATGCTCAATTAGATGTAAAGATTGATGTTTCGGGTGATGCGGCAACGAATACATTGGTTTTTGAATTATATTCTTTGTTGGAAAAATCGCTTAGCGACGGAAGCCAGTTAATTAATCAATTCGAAAATGATTGTGTTGAATTAATAGAATTTATTAATGGAGTTAACATTGAATATTTATCTTTTAAAGGCAAGTGCATAGAAATATTTTATGGGGAAAGCATAGAGCAAACAACGCACGATCTCATTAGGCAGGTTTATTTTCCTGTCTCGTCAGAGAATGAAGAATACCATTTACTTTCTGTAATAACGCCTTCAATGCTGATGTACGAAGTAAAAAATCGTATTGATGATTTTAATCGGTGGTTCGAAGGGCAGCCAATCAGAACATTGAAAAAAGATAATAAATTTCACTCAGATGGATTTGATGAAGTCTTTGGCTTAACAGAAATTGGCTTCAGCCATACTGAATTTACAAAGATGGGTAATGTTAGCTATCTGAATGTAAGAAATAAGGGTATCGCTTATTTACTGCCTAGTTTACCACCCAATCTGAAGCGTCGAGATTTACGCCTACCTATCGACGACTTTTTCAAAAATAGCCTACGCTCTAGCCAGTTTAAAGAAAGTTTTCAAACGCTGCATAACCTCATCGTAGCGCCTGTTAATAATGTTCATATTCGGGAAGGCATCAGTAATACGCTTAAGTATATTATCGACCAAGTGTTACAACGCGCCTTTAGAATTAGAGCAACCGACGAAGGCTGGTCTGAAGCAGAACATTACCAATCTTTACCACTTGCTCAACGCATTTGGCTAGACGATGCACATCGACTGCATCGAGAAAATGAAGACGACTGGATTGATAGCATTACTCGCGGTTTTTCCCGTTGGATACTGCAAGCTTACGAATATTCATTCAAAGAAACCTACATCAAACTCAGCGACCACGAATTACGCGAGATTCGCGGCATCGTGGAACAAGCTGTCAGCAGCGACCGGGAGTTTTTCAAATGAGACGATTTTTATTAATACCTCATATCAAAATCCACAACGCCAACGCCATGAGCAGCCCCTACACCATAGGCTTTCCGGCGGTGACCGCATGGCTGGGCGCGGTTCATGCGCTACAGCGCCATATCCAACAGCAAGGTTTGACGGATGTGACATTAACCGGCGTTGCGGTCAGCTGCCATCAATTTGATTTACAGACTTACAAAGGCCGAGGCGATTTTGTTAATTCCATCGTCGGCACCGCCAATCCTTTGGACAAAGACGGCAGCCGCCCGGCGTTTATCGAAGAAGCCCGCTGTCATTTAGAAGTCTCGCTATTGATTGAATATCGCGGCTTGGACAGCGATGACCTTGAACAATTTAAAACCCTGGTCAATAACCAATTGCTTTGCATGAAACTAGCCGGCGGCGATGTGTTATCTGTCCAAGCGGTCGAAGCCATTCCGGTTGATGAAGAAGACGAGCAAGCCGTTAAAAAAGTGCTGGGCAAATTAATGCTCGGCTATGTGCTGATTGAGCGCCGCGACTTAATGATTAAAGCCATGCAGGATGAAAACAAAGACGCATTAGAGGCTTTGCTCGATCACCTGAAAGTCATGCACCGCTCCACGCAAGATGATGAAGGCAACGCGACCTGGACAAGCTCACGTCTTACGCCCGGATGGTTAGTGCCGATTGCGACCGGCTTTCAAGGCATTTCCGAACCGGGAACCGCCAAACATCAACGGGACAACAGCACACCGCACCGGTTTGCCGAAAGCGTGGTCACGCTGGGCGAATTTGTGATGCCTTATCGCATTAAAGACCTCGACAACATGCTCTGGCAATACCGTGTTGAACCCGAACAAAATTTATACCTTTGCCAAAACCTTTCCTCATCAAACCTTATCGGAGATTAAAAAATGGCTGCTAAACATGACGCAACAGTATTGGCTTTTGAGAAAAAACTGGTTCCCTCGGACGGTTACCTGTACGGCACAAACTGGGCCGAACGCCACCAGGCAAAACCAACCGCTTTAAAATTGAATGAAAAATCGGTGCGCGGAACCATTTCAAATCGCTTAAAACCGGCGATACAGAACGACCCTTTAAAGCTCAACACCGAAGTTGAAAAGCCCAATCTGCAAAAAGTCGATGCCTGTGCGCTAGGCGAAAACCAGGACACACTGTATCTTAACTTTACCCTTAAGATTCTTGGTGGTGTCGATAAACCCTCCGCCTGTAACGGCGCAGCTTTTAATGAATCTTATCCCAAAGTAGCTCAAACCTATATTGAACAGCAAGGCTTTACCGAACTGGCGAAACGCTATGCCATTAATATCGCCAATGGCCGCTATTTGTGGCGCAACCGGGTGGGCGCGGAAAAAATCGAAGTCGTTGTTAATACCGGCGATGACCAACCGTTAACATTTAACGCCGCGGAATTTTCCCTACGCGATTTTGAATCGAACAATCCGGACCTGCAAACGCTGACCGATAAAATCGCCGCTGCGCTTAGCGGTAAATTGCCGTATCTGCTAATTGTCGTTGATGCCTATGCCCTGGTCGGTAAAGCCCAAGAAGTTTATCCAAGCGAAGAACTGGTGCTGGATAAAGGCAAAGGCGACAAAAGTAAAATCTTGTATCACGTCAATGATGTGGCCGCGATGCACTCGCAAAAAATCGGCAACGCCCTACGCACCATAGATACCTGGTATCCCGACTATGCAACAGCCAATATCGGCCCGATAGCCATTGAACCTTACGGCTCAGTCACCAACTTGGGCAAAGCCTACCGTACGCCGAAAGATAAAGCCGATTTTTACACGCTGTTTGACCGTTTCGCCTTAGGTGAAAGTCTTGCCGACAAAACGCAAGAACATTATGTGATGGCGGTTTTGTTACGTGGCGGCGTATTTGGACAAAGCGGCAAGGACTAGGTCATGGGGTTTTATTTAGAAATCACCTTATTACCTAATCCTGAAGTCGGGATAAATTTCCTCTGGTCCAAAGTATTCCAGCAAATCCACTTAGGCTTAGTCGAAATCCAAGACGAGCAAGGCCGCGTGCCGATTGGCCTATCGTTTCCTGACTATGTTATCGGCGAAAAACACAGCCTGTTGGGTGGTAAAGTGCGGCTATTGGCTAAGGATGAAGCAACCCTCAATCAATTCAACGCCGCCAAGTGGTTATCGCGCCTGAGTGATTATGTGCATTGCACCGGCATTCGCCCGGTGCCGGAAAAACTCACGGGATACGCCACTTATCAGCGCGAACAACCCAAAACCAGTAACGAGCGTTTAGCCAGACGTTATGCCAAACGACACAGTGTGGACTATGACGCTGCATTGGAGCGTTATAGCGCCATGACAAGTAAAACCATAGCAACTCCTTTTATCCGTCTAAAAAGTTTGAGTGGTGATCAGGCGTTTTGCTTATGGATTAAAAAAACCGTGGTCGCAGAACCGTCAGGGTCGACATTCAGCAGCTATGGCTTAAGTGCCGTAGCCAGCGTACCCGAATTTTGACCAAAATTTTTGACGCTTTTTAAAAATATATAGAAATCAGCTAGTTGTATAATGTGTTTTTGGGGATGGGTAAACCAAGCTAAATCTCCTGTAAACTGCTATGCAACTGGCTTTAAAGCTTTTTAAAATCAGTTCCCTGCCGCACAGGCAGCTTAGAAACATATCTGCGTTTCGGCCTTGTCGGCTTTGTCGTTCCCTGCCGCACAGGCAGCTTAGAAAATATTAAGCATTCACCGATTCCAGAAGTTTCCAGTTCCCTGCCGCACAGGCAGCTTAGAAATGAACCGTTAGTGTTCGGCATCAGCGAAGAGGGTTCCCTGCCGCACAGGCAGCTTAGAAATTGCATAGCCATTTCTTCGCCAGGCATGCCCAGTTCCCTGCCGCACAGGCAGCTTAGAAAGCTGTATTCATGGTTTTCCTCCGCCCAGGCGCGTTCCCTGCCGCACAGGCAGCTTAGAAAATCATCAAGGAAGGGCCGGACCGGCGCAATGCGTTCCCTGCCGCACAGGCAGCTTAGAAAGACCGATGACAAGCCTTTCCATATCAAGCATTGTTCCCTGCCGCACAGGCAGCTTAGAAAAAAAGAACTTGAACAAGAGCGGCTTGATTGCCGTTCCCTGCCGCACAGGCAGCTTAGAAAATTACTGAGGCGACGTCGACCTGACCCGAGAAGTTCCCTGCCGCACAGGCAGCTTAGAAAAAGTCCGCCCATTTCATGATAGTTGCGGTCATGTTCCCTGCCGCACAGGCAGCTTAGAAAAGAAATAGGCGGCATGATTGCCGTGAATCCTAGTTCCCTGCCGCACAGGCAGCTTAGAAAGGATATCGACACGTAACACAGACACTCAGGGCGTTCCCTGCCGCACAGGCAGCTTAGAAAATAACGCGCACAAAGTCGATCCTGGTAGGTTTGTTCCCTGCCGCACAGGCAGCTTAGAAAGGATTTCGGCTTGCGGATACATCGGTAGTAGTGTTCCCTGCCGCACAGGCAGCTTAGAAAGCCCTGGTTGAAAACATCACCCTGGTTTAACCCGTTCCCTGCCGCACAGGCAGCTTAGAAAATCAGGCCGTGCATTTGCGTGACGCCCAGCGAGTTCCCTGCCGTACAGGCAGCTTAGAAATTTAAGTTCTTTGTACCCAGCCGACAACATCAATTTCATACCCCATTTCTAAAGCATCCTGCCTTATTTCATGTCAAAATATGCGTTTATCTCAAATGTACTAATCGAGAATTTATAAGTCTTTATGAAAATAGCTATTTTGTCCCGTAACCCCAAACTGTATTCGACCTCTCGATTGGTCAAAGCCGCAGAAGCACGGGGTCATAAGGTACGGGTTTTGGATGTATTGCGTTGCTATATGAACATTACCTCGCACAATCCTTCTATCCATTACCGGGGTGAAGACTTAACGGGATTCGATGCCGTTATTCCCAGAATTGGCGCTTCGGTCACTTTCTACGGGACTGCGGTTTTAAGGCAGTTTGAAATGATGAATGTGTTCCCTTTGAATGAATCTGTAGCCATATCGCGCTCCCGTGATAAATTAAGATCGACTCAGTTGCTTGCCAGAAAAGGCATCGGCCTGCCGGTAACCGGTTTTGCCAACAATCCTGATGATATTGAGGACTTGATTGCCCAGGTTGGCGGCGCTCCGCTGGTGATTAAATTGCTGGAAGGCACGCAAGGCATCGGCGTGGTTCTGGCGGAAACCCACAATGCCGCAGAGAGCGTTATTCAGGCTTTCATGGGGCTGAAAGCCAATATCATGGTCCAGGAGTTTATCAAGGAAGCCGGCGGCAGCGACATTCGCTGTTTTGTAGTCGACGGCAAAGTCGTAGCCGCGATGAAACGGCAAGCAATACCAGGTGAGTTCCGTTCCAATCTGCATCGCGGCGGGTCTGCCGCTTTAGTACGCTTAACGCCTGAAGAGCGCTCTACCGCAGTGCGTGCCGCCAAAATCATGGGACTGAACGTGTGTGGCGTCGACATGCTGCGATCGAATCACGGCCCTGTCATCATGGAGGTTAATTCATCACCCGGATTGCAGGGCATTGAAGCGGCCAGCGGCAAGGATATTGCAGATTTAATTATTCAATTTATTGAAAAACGCTTTGAGACACTGGAAATTTCAAAGGACAAATCGCCTACCAATACCAGTACGAGAACCCGCACTCGCGGTAAAGGTTAACCGTGCAGCCGATTTAACGCACGCATACCACCCTTTCAATTAGCTTAAGAGGCACACTATGTCGGATTTTAAAAAATATCATTGCTTGGAATGTGAACATACTTATGATGAAGCCAAAGGCGATCCCGACAGCGGTATTGCACCGGGAACCCGCTGGGCGGATATTCCCGATAGCTGGGCCTGCCCAATATGCGGCGCTCCAAAGAGTTTTTTTAAATTGGTCGAATGATCTGTTCTTTTGGGCTAGAGGGCATTAAAAATGAAACATAGCCGCGCATTTCGTATCTTCTGCAGTGATGGTGGTAAAAGGCGTGAGCAAAAAGCGGTGGCATCATCCGGTCACTTGCCGCCCAAAGTCCCTAAACGGTTTATTTTGGCGCTGCTGATTTTTTGTCCCTTTAGCGCAATCGCTGCCAATACCTGGAGCTATCACCAGGAAACCGACAAATTAAGCAATCGAACCTATAGTTTTGCCCGGGCACCACTGCCGACTCGCGGTCTTTACGACAATGTCAGGCTGGAAATCGTCTGCAAGAATAATGCCTTACAAGTGGTTATTGATGCCGATAGTTTAATTGCCTCGCAAGGTAGAGCTTTTGATTTTGAATATCAAATCGATAAAAATCCTGCCGTTAAGATTCAAATGAAGGCCTTTCCGGACTCAAAGCGAAGAGGCTATACGGAAGAACATGCCAAACGCATCATTGATGACATGCTGTCCGGGCAGTCCATTTTTATCCGTGTCAACACCATGATACGCAAGGTCTTGTCCGCAGCCCTGCCATTGGAAAGCGCCGCCGAACCTATTAAACACGTTGCTGCCGATTGCGGCCTTAGTGTGTCCGATAACGCAGCCGGTGAATCCCCTTATAGCCTGGACGAATTCGAGCAGGAATTTGCCAATCTGCCTTTAGAGCAGCAACAGCAAGTGCTGAAGCAAATAAAAAAAATCATGCTGGAAACACAAAAAGCTCTTTTAAGAGATAAATGAGTATAATTAGCGGCATTATCGAATGCTGAGCTGAATTGGACGGAAACCTCGCAATGAAATCACAACCTATTTTTGACTACCCGCTTTTTGCACTTGGATTTAGAGCCTTTTTTGCTTTGGCAGGCCTTGCGGCGCTGGTCCTGATTGTCTTCTGGAATGCCATATACAGCGGCACGTTAACGTCCGAACACTATTATCCTAACAACTACTGGCATGCTCACGAAATGTTGTTGGGTTATGCCGTAGCGGTCATTGCAGGTTTTTTATTAACGGCGGTTAAAAACTGGACCGGAAAACCGACCATAACCGGCGACCAACTAGCTAGCTTATGCCTGTTATGGCTTTACGGACGCATTCTGCCGTTCTATGCAGGCGCATTGCCTGATGCGTTGATCGCACTGGTGGATTTTTCATTTTTACCTATTCTGGCTTATCAAGTCAGCAAGCCGATCATTCAGGCACAACAGTTTAAAAATCTATTTTTTATCGGCCTGTTATTGCTGTTGGCTCTGGGTAACGGCTTGATTCATGCTGAAATGTTGGGCTTGCAGGACAACAGCGCAACAGCCGGCATCCAGCTGGTTGTTGCGACTATTATCATCTTAATATTGATCATCGCCGGGCGCGTCTTTCCTTTCTTTACCGAGCGGGGAATCCCCGGAACGCTGATCATCAGAAACCCGTTGCTGGACAGCTTGTCTGTCGCGTCAGCCGTCATCGTATTTGCTCTGCAATTATTCGATATTTCAGGAACGCTGTTAGCCTTGGCGGCGGTAATTGCCATTGCCGTTAACATCGCCAGACTTGCCGGCTGGTATGTGCGACGCATCTGGTACGTACCTTTGTTATGGGTACTTTATGCCGGTTACGGCTGGATCATTCTGGGCTTTATATTGACCGCACTGTCGGCCTATTCGGTAGTGCTGCCGACCTTGGCATTGCATGCTTTTACGTTGGGCGGGATCGGCATATTAACATTAGGGATGATGGCGAGAGTATCGCTAGGCCACACCGGCCGGGCGCTAAAGGCTTCCAATGCTATAGCTATAGCGTTCGTGCTGATTAATGTCGCCGCATTGTTCCGGGTGTTATTACCGATAGCGATGCCGACCTGGTACGAAAACTTGCTTTACCTATCAACGCTTTCCTGGCTGGCGGCATTTTCCCTGTTTATTTTTGTTTACGCCCCTATTTTAACCAGTGCCAGAGTTGACGGTCAGGAAGGTTAAGTGCTGCCCAAGCTTGAGGGGATTGTTGAACTGATAACCGGTTCCCTGGTCTTGTTTTCCAGTATCGGCATTTTTGTATTGACCTTAAACGCCCGTTATACCCATGCAATAGGCCGGGTTAGAGATATTTACGACGACCTGAAAACCAGTCAAAAAAGCGAAAAACTGGAAAAGGAACTCAATACCATGGTGTACCGCTGCCAAGTGCTCAAGTGGAGTTTCGCCCTGCTTTTATGTAGTGCGATCAGCAGCGGTGTATTTATGCTGGGCTCAATAGCGTTGCGATTTACCGATCAGATCATCAGCACTGAAATCCTGATTTTATTTGTCGTGCTCAGCGTGTTGTTTATTTTCAGTTCAATGGTTTGCTTGTTTATCGATGTGCTGGCTTCTTTACGCGCAACGATGATTCATATTGAGCGAATAAAATAATTATTCTACTTGTTCATTTTTTCGCGTAATAAGCTTAATAAGTGTTCGGAAAAACCCGCTTCAGGAACAGCTTTTACTGGAATGTACCAATGCTGATCTCCTGCAAATGCCATGCACTTTACCGCATCCTTCTCGGTCATTAATACCGGCGCTGAGCCTGGGAACGAGATGTCGCTGTGCCGAAATTTATAATGGTCCTGGAAACTGTGGGTTTTACAGTTCAAACCGGCTGACTCCAGCAGTTTAAAAAAACGGTCGGGATTGCCGATGCCCGCCAAGGCATGACAGCCAGTTGCATTGAATTCCTGCAATGACTTTTGATCTCCGTTGGCCAGATTGACTGCGGTGTTTCCGGTGATTTTCATCGAAAACTCGTTGTCTTCCGATTTTTCTCCGTTCACGACGACAAAATCGACGCTCTGCAATCGTTCTATCGGTTCTCGGAGCGGCCCTGCCGGCAGGCAATAACCGTTGCCGAAGCGCCTTTCCCCGTCGATCACGGCAATTTCAATATCCCTGTTCAACGCATAATGTTGCAGGCCGTCGTCGGATAAAATGACATTGCAATCAGATCTCTCAAGCAGCAGCTTCGCGGCATCTGCCCGTATCGGACTTACCGCCATCGGGCAGCCGGTCTGCCTGGCAATCAACAAAGCCTCATCACCGACATTTTCGGCTGTGCTGTCTGCGACTACCCATTGCGGCCAGATTTCAGCTTGTCCGCCGTAGCCTCTGCTGATAATGCCGGGCTTGAAGCCCTCATTTTTAAGCAATTCGGCCAACCAGATAATCAGCGGCGTTTTGCCGGTGCCGCCGACGGTAATGTTGCCTATCACGATGACAGGAACCGGCAGGGTGTGCTTTTTTAACACGCCGATTCGGTACAGGAATTTCCTGAATTTAACGAAATCGCTGAATAAAAAGCCCAACGGCATCAACCACACGCCGATAAACGGGTCTTTATACCAAATGTCCACCAGCCATCGGGATAAGGTTTTTTTCATGCTATTCGGCCGGATGCAGTGTCGCAAAAGTGATATGGCTGAATCCTACCTGACCGGCAATATCCAACGCAGTCATGACCGCTTTGTTTGGCGTTTTGTCATCGGCATTGATAATAAAAGGAACATCTTTTGAATTGACCGCAAGCTTGCCCAATTCCTGTTTTAAGCCTGCCCTGCTTTGATCGATTAATTGATGAGGCTGGCCGTCAGCGCCAAGCAGCGAGTAAATACCGTCGGCATCGATTACAAGGGAAACTGTTTTAGGATGTTCCTCAGCCGGCGATCCTTCCGCTTCGGGAAGCTTGATATTGACTTCCGTATAATGACTAAAGGTTGTCGAGACCATGAAGAACAACAGCAACACAAATAGCACGTCGATCATTGAGATCAACGTGATGTCGACATTTTCTCGTTTTTTTCGTTGAAACTTCATCAGGACAACTTCCGGTCTTCGTGCAAAATATCAACCAGTTTTAACGCTTCCTCTTCCATCGTAACGACATATTCGTCAACCAGCCTTTCAAAATAGCGATGAAAAATCAGGCTAGGAATAGCCACGGTCAAACCCGCCGCTGTCGTAATCAGCGCCACAGAAATACCACCGGCCAAGACAGAAGGATTACCGGCCCCATGCTGTAAAAGCGAGGCAAAAATATCGATCATGCCGAATACGGTGCCTAATAAACCCAGCAATGGGCTGACAGCGGCGATAGTCCCCAAGGTATTAAGAAAGCGTTCCATGTCATGCACGACCCTGCGGCCGGTCTCTTCAATGCATTCTTTCATGAATTTCCTGCCATGATGGCTATTGGCAAGACCTGCGGCCAAAATACGACCGAGCGGCGAGCTGTTTTTCAAGTGCCGCAGGGTGGCGTCATCAATTTTGTTGTCACGGGATAATCGCCATACCTGCGAAACCAGCTCTGGCGGCAAAATTTTCTTTCTTCGTAAAGACCAAAAGCGTTCCGCAATAATGCCCATGGCGCCTATGGAACACAGCATGATCGGCAGCATCATCCAGCCACCGCTTTTTATAATTTCAAACACATCATTTCCCAAAAAAATTACAGACCGGGTTAACCTAACCCGGCATTATTTTAACCTATACCCACACGGGGCACTAGGAGACGGCTCTGTTTCGAGAACTTTCCCGCCCAACCCAGATATAGGCGATGATAAAAGCAATACAACAAAAAGCTGTCGCCATTGAATAGACGAACTCTGCGCCGAAGGACTCCCAATAATAGCCGCTGTAGTAACTACCTATCATTCCGCCCAAACCAAAAGTCAGGCTGGCGTATAGCGCTTGGCCTTTACCCTGATGCCGGTCGCCGAAATACAAATGAACCAAGTGAATCGCGGCGACATGCGCCCCGCCAAATGTTGCGGCGTGTAATAATTGAGCAAACAGCAATAGCCAAAAATAATCGACGCCCCAACCGATTATTAACCAACGGACAACCGATAACAGGATACTGGTCAATAAAATCGCCCGCAGGGAAAAACGCTTCAACACTTGGCGCATGTAGATGAATAAAACAATCTCGGCAAAAACAGCCAGCGCCCACAAGAAACCGGTCAGGCTTGCCGTATATTGGTAATGTTTAAGGTAAATCGAATAAAAGACATAGTAAGGCGAATGGGCAAGCTGGAGCAGTAAATAAACAACCAGAAAAGCCCATAGTTCAATGCTTTTCATGATTTGCATGATGCCGACGGCGGCCGTTTCATGATGCGGAACCTGAATTGACGGCGTCACTAAGCTGACCAGCCATATTAGCGTCATCGAAATGGCGACCGCTATCGGGATTATGAGCAAGGGCTGATAATCCAGCAACTGGCCTACGCCCAGCACCGCAACGATAAAACCGATAGATCCCCACAATCTTATCCGGCTATAGCGATGCGCTTGATCTTTTAAATGATACAAGGTTACCGCTTCGAATTGCGGCAACGTGGAGTTCCAAAACATGCCGAAAGCTATCGTTATCCAGGCAAACCAAAAATAGCCTTTGGCATATAAAAAACCGGCAAACAGCAAAGCGGTCAAAAAAGAGGTTATGCGAATAATCCGTAAATGTCTTCCGGTATGATCGGCAATCCAGCCGCATAGCATCGGGGCAATAATTCTGGTGCCGCCCAGCAGCGCAAAAAGTTCGCCGATTTGAACAGGGTTAAAGCCGCTGTCTTTTAAATAGAGGCTCCAATAAGGAAGAAAAGTGCCTACTGTTGCGAAATAAAAAAAGTAAAAACCGGACAGCCGCCAGTAAGGGATAGACATCGAATTATTCATCTAAACGGTGTAAGTGAAACCTTCCAGGTTTTAAAAACCTGGAAGGTTTGGGATGTGCCCGCTCCAAAGTTTCCGGCTTTGGTTATTGGTAATGATTATCCGCTTATCTTAAAACCGGCAGTCCCGATTGAACGTTCAAGTTTTGCGCACGGTGCCGCAATAAATGATCCATAAGCACTATCGCCATCATCGCTTCGGCAATCGGCGTTGCGCGTATACCCACGCAAGGGTCGTGTCGACCTTCGGTAACGACGTCAATCGCCTCGCCTTGCAGATTAATACTTCTGCCCGGCAGCCGTAGGCTGGAGGTCGGCTTCAAGGCGATACTGGCAGTAACATTCTGACCGCTGGAAATACCGCCTAAGATGCCGCCGGCATGGTTACTTAAAAAACCGTCCGGGGTGATTTCATCGCGAAACTGCGTGCCTTTGCTGTTGATGCAATCGAAACCGTCGCCGATTTCCACGCCTTTGACCGCATTGATGCTCATCAAGGCATGGGCCAGATCGGCATCAAGCCGGTCGAAGATAGGCTCACCCAACCCTGGCGGGACGTTGGTTGCCACAACTTCAATTCTTGCTCCGATAGACTCGCCTTCCTTTCGCAACGCATCCATGTAAGTTTCCATTTCAGCAACTTTATCGGCATCGGGGCAGAAAAAAGGATTGCTGTCGATAATCGTCCAATCGACTTTTTCTATTTTTATCGGCCCCAGTTGCGATAGATAGCCGCGTATTTCTATGCCGGCCTGTTCTTTCAGGTATTTTTTGGCAATGCCGCCCGCCGCAACACGCATGGCTGTCTCGCGAGCCGATGAGCGTCCGCCGCCCCTATAATCCCGAATGCCGTATTTATGCTGATAGGTATAATCCGCATGGCCGGGCCTGAACGTGTCGGCTATTTTGGAATAATCCTTGGAGCGCTGGTCGGTATTCTCGATTAACAAGCCAATCGGCGTACCGGTGGTTTTGCCTTCAAATACGCCGGACAAAATTTTGACTTCATCGACTTCACGCCTTTGAGTCGTGTGACGCGAAGTGCCCGGCTTCCTGCGATCCAGGTCCTCCTGTAAATCCGCTTCGGTCAACGCCATGCCCGGAGGGCAGCCATCGACGATGCAGCCTATTGCGGGACCGTGGCTTTCGCCAAACGAAGTAACGGTAAATAATTTTCCTATTGAGTTTCCAGACATAGTTATAAAGCCGCTAAAAATAATTCGTTATATTGGCTGACCTGTTCCGCTGTCAGCAAAAATACGCCATCGCCGCCGCGCTCGAAATCCAGCCAGTAAAAAGGTACATCAGGGAAAGCATTCTGCAAGGTTTCCGCACTGCTGCCCACTTCCACAATCAAAATCCCCTGCTCTGCCAGATAGCGGTCGGCATCAACCAAAATGCGCAACACGATATCCAACCCTGTGTGTCCCCCCTTAAAGCCCATATCCGGCTCGGCGCGAAATTCTGCGGGTAACTGCTCCCATTCTTCGAGGCATACATAGGGTGGATTACTGACGATGACATCATAGCGAAATTCGGGCAGTTCATTAAACAAGTCCGACTGGTAAAGCGTTACCACATCTTCCAACTGGTGCTTGGCAACATTCAGTTCGGCGACCGCCAGCGCATCGGTCGACAGGTCCACTGCATCAACGTTGGCATCGGGAAAGGCATAAGCGCAGGCTATGGCGATGCAGGCGCTGCCGGTACACAAGTCCAGGATGCGGACGACGCGTTCTTCATCCACCCAAGGCGAGAAGCGCTGTTCGATCAATTCGGCAATAGGCGATCTCGGCACCAGTACCCGCTCATCAACATAGAATGACAGGCCTGCAAAAATAGCCTCATGCGTCAGATAGGCGGCCGGTATGCGTTCATTGATGCGCCTGTCTATCATATAAATTACGGCTTGGCGCTCGGTTGGCGTCAGCACGCTTTGCAGATAGGCATCCGACAGATTATAGGGCTGATGAACGGTATGTAAAACCAGTGCGGCCGCTTCATCCAGCGCAGATGCAGTGCCATGGCCAAAACATACGTTGGCCTCGGTAAAACGGCTGGCGGCCCAGCGGATGTAGTCGCGAATGGTTGATAAAGTTGTTAAAACTTCAGATGGCGTTGTTTTCATTGCGGGACAAAATAAGATAGATGCAATACGGTTCGACGAAACAAGAGATTTTAAACTAAACTTTGCGAGCTTGTTTGAATATTAAATAGTCGCGACATGAGCCAAACCAACAACAATCTTAATAATATTGCCGCAAGTTTGGCTAAAAACAAACTCTTAATGGACTGTTATCAGAATATGCAAACCAATAACCTGGTATTGCCGACTATTCCCGATGCGTGTTTTAAGATTCGTCGCGCAATTAATGTCGATAACTCGAATATCTCTTCAATAGCCCGGATAGTCCAGATTGACCCATCAATTACAGCCAGGCTGATACAGATATCCAACAGCTCTTTATATGCAGGACGAAAAAAGATTGAAAGCTGCCCGGAAGCGATGACCCGACTGGGATTAAAAGCGGCCCAAGACATTATTACCGCGTTTGCATTAAAATCGGTATTTAGCGCCAAGTCGCCGGTTATTCGTAAAAAGATGGCAGAGCTCTGGGAGCACAGCAGTTACATTGCCTCCATCAGCGCTGTCTTCGCACATAAAATTCCAGGCTTTGACCCTGACCGGGCCATGCTGGCCGGGTTGGTGCATGATATTGGTATTGTGCCTATTTTGACTTATGCCGACAATCATCCCGATGTTATTGCCAATCCTAAAGACCTTGTGGAAACGGTAAAAGAATTACGCGCAGCCATAGGCGTACAAATTATTCGTCAATGGGATTTTCCCAGCGATTTTGAAGATGTAGTGATTAATGCCGAAAATTGGTTTCGCAATAACGATAACCCATCCAGCTACGCAGATATCGTGATGATCTCGCAGATATATAGCTTTATCGGCAAAGTTGATATTAAAAAGATACCCAAAATAAACGACCTGCCCGCCTATAGAAAACTAGCCGGACATTTGGATGCAGATGATGCGATTAATATGCTGGATGCCGTAAAAGATGAGATAGGGAATGTCCGGAAAATGCTGGAATAAGATAATCTTAAATGGATATTAACTCATCAATAAATACCCAACCGCTATTCGCTGCCAACAGACTGCTGGAAAACACTTTAAACCTGAAAGTCGGCCAACAGCTTGACGTAAAAGTGATAGAAGCCGATATACAAGCGGTAAAAAACGCTGTAACTTTATCATTGAGCGGCAAAGACGTTACTGTCCAAAGCAACCGGCCGATTTCGCTAAGCTCAGGGCAGGATTTAAAAATCCAGGTGACTCAGGTCGCCCCTGTCATAGAATTCAAAGTTATTGAGCCTCCGCCCGAGCTAAAAAGCCAAACGGTTGATATGCGCCTAAAGCTAATATCGACTGCCAGGGATGGTGGAAGTGTTGCGACCAGCACGACAGCAAGGATGCAGGACGACTACACAGATGCAGGAGCGGTTGCCGAGGTAGAGCAACGCAGGGAGCAGTTGCCGAGGAATCTGATGCAGCCAACCACCGCCAGAAATGGGGCAAGCTCCATAATCCAAAAGGACGGCACTCCCCTCTCACTGCCTGTAAAGCAGCTATTAGAAGCAAAAATAATCAGCATTATCGGCAACAAAATCCAATTACAAGTATTTAACTCGGCGGAGATCGGCACTAAACAAGTTGGCCCTCTCAATATTGATCGAAGCCAACTGGCTAACGCAACTTCGGATTTAAAAATCGGGCAAAGCCTGAACCTGGAAATCGTCAAAACAGGAACCACGCCCGAATTTAAGATTATTCCTGCCGGTAACAACATTCCTGAAGCCAAAGTGGCTGAATTTATAAAGCAGTTCCTGCCGCGGCATGAAGCATCGCCAATCTTTTTAAATCAACTGATAAAAGATTTGCCGCAGCTGATGAAAAATGAAAGCGTGCCCCAGGCGCTAAAGGATATTGCCGCGAAAATAGTCCAGAACCTGCCGCCCAAAGAACAGTTGATTTCTAGCCAAGGACTTAAGCAAGCGATTGTCAATTCGGGATTGTTTCTTGAGGCCAAGTTGCCGCCTGCGATGTCTCAAACCGAATTAATTAAAGAGCTGCCTCAACTGATAAAAAACGAAAGCGTACCTCAATCATTGCAACGCATTGCCGCTGAAATATTGCAGAACCTGACGCAAAAACAACCCTCTCTTAACCGCCCAAATCTTGAACAGCCGGCGGCCAATTCGAAACCGGTTCCCGAAGCGGAATTAAAGTTAAATCCGGCAAATGCCGGGGAGACAGGCGCTTTAAGCGATACAGGATCAATGACCGCGGACTTCAAAGCCAACTTGCTTAAATTTATTCAAGCCTTAAAGCAGGAAATCACCCACCAAGGCGAGCAGCCATCAAATCAGGCCGATCTTGACCTGCTAAAAAATCTGCAACATAAAACTGAAAACACCGTTGCCAAGCTAGCCCTCGATCAATTGATGTCTCTGCCCAAGGAAGACAGCCCAAAGCAGCTATGGATCATCGACATTCCATTCATGGACAGGCAACAGGCGGAATCGGTCAGAATTGAAGTGCAGCGCGACAAGGAAAACAACGCGCAGTCCGGCAACGGCAACTGGTCGGTTAATATCACCCTTACGCCGCCGGGACTGGATACGATCCATTGCATCGCATCCTACCGGGACAATGTGATTAATACCTTTTTTAAAAGCCGGAACACGCAAACGACAGAGTTGATCAAACACAATATGGATTACCTGAAAAACCAGCTTGAGGAATCAGGCCTTAAAACAGGGCACATGGACGCCCATGATGAAGCTCAAAAAACGCAATCGACGCATGCTCATCAATTGGTTCAAAAAAAACTGTTTGACGATAATGCTTAGAGGCTTCTTTGTGGAAGCCCTTTAAAAAACAGTAACTGTCAGATATAAGTTTGAACCACTACATCCGACAGTGTTAACACCAAAGGACTCCTAGAAAAACTTACAACTCCCGCGTTGCGCTGAATTTAATATCCGGCCAGCGCTCTTCGGTCAGTTGCAGATTGACCCGGCTGTTGGCGACATAAACCAGGTAACCGCCGCCGTCTTCGGCCAGATTGTCAAAAGCCTTTTTCTTGAACTCTTCCAATTTAGCCGGCTTATCCGCGCTTACCCAACGCACGGCTGAGATGGGGATTGCGTCATAAACGCATTCAACGTTATATTCGCTTTTAAGCCTGAACGCGGTGACATCAAACTGCAACACACCGACCGCGCCTAAAATAAGGTCATTATTTTTTAACGGCTTAAACAACTGGGTGGCGCCTTCCTCGGTCAACTGCACCAGCCCTTTTTGCAGGGCTTTGGCTCTTAACGGATCCTTTAACACCACCCGACGGAACAATTCCGGCGCAAAATACGGAATGCCGCCGTATTTAAGCGTTTCACCCTGGGTAAAGGTGTCGCCGACCTGAATGGTGCCGTGGTTATGCAGGCCGATGATGTCGCCTGGATAGGCTTCTTCGACGCTTTTTCTCGTGTCGGCCTGAAAGGTAATCGCGTTAGCAACCTGAATATTTTTGCCGATACGCACATGATGAATCTTCATGCCCTTGTCGAATTTACCGGAGCACACCCTTAAAAATGCGATCCGGTCTCGATGGGACGGGTCCATATTGGCCTGCACTTTAAAAACAAAGCCGGTAAAGTTAGGCTCATCCGGTAACACCGTGCGTTGCTCTGCTTCGCGGGGCCTGGGTGGCGGGGCGTATTCAGCGAATGCATCGAGCAATTCGATAATGCCGAAATTGTTGATGGCCGAACCGAAGAAAACCGGCGTCAGGTTGCCGGCCAGGTAATCTTCAAGATCGAACTCATGGCTCGCGCCTTTGACTAAATCGATTTCATCCCTGAGTTCCTGGGCCTGATCGTCCAGCAGTTCATCCAGCTTTGGATTATCCAAACCCTTGATAATTTCAGCCTGGGCGATTCTGCCGCCGTGCTGGGCGCTGAACAAATGGATTTCATCCTTATACAGATGATAAACCCCCTTAAAGCGTTTGCCCATGCCGATGGGCCAGGTCATCGGTGCGCATTTGATGTTCAGGACATTCTCGACTTCGTCCATTAATTCAATAGGTTCCCGCCCTTCCCTGTCCAGCTTGTTAATAAAGGTCAGAATCGGCGTAGTGCGCAGGCGGCACACTTCCATCAAGTTGATAGTTCTGTCTTCAACGCCTTTGGCAACGTCTATGACCATCAGTGCCGAATCGACTGCGGTCAAGGTACGGTAGGTATCTTCCGAAAAGTCTTCATGACCCGGCGTATCGAGCAGGTTGATAATGCTGTCTTTATGCTCAAACTGCATGACCGACGTGGTCACCGAAATACCCCGCTCCTTTTCCATTTCCATCCAGTCGGAAGTTGCATGACGCGCCGCTTTACGGCCTTTTACCGAGCCTGCAAGCTGAATTGCGCCTCCGAACAGCAACAGTTTTTCAGTGATGGTGGTTTTACCCGCGTCAGGGTGAGAGATAATGGCGAAGGTTCTACGGCGTTTAGTTTCGGAGCTTATTTCAGTAATCGACATGTTTTATGGAAAAAATAGGTACGCGAAGTACGCAACAAAAAAGCACCCATTGTTACTTGGGACGAATGGATGATTGAGGGCTTTTATCAATGATGTACAAAAATCCTGTTGGCGGGTAGTAGATATTACCGGTAGATCTAACTAAACCTGAGCAGGTTCTTAAAAACACAAGGTAGCTTCAACCTGCTGATTTTACCTAATTTACATAAAATAAGTAAGACTCAGTCTTTCTCAATGCCGAATAAACCGACTGCTAATGAAGTCCAAGGCAGCCATCTGATAGGTAAGAGCACTTATTGATTGCTTGCATAGGATTTTCTATCCTAATTTATTCTTAATAATTTCTTAATTTTATCCTAATTAATTCTTAATAATTTCTTAACGAATTTTTAGGATCATAAACAACCAGACAAACGATGCCTTTTGGGTTGTTGCGCCATCTTTTGGTAACTATATGAGCTTTTTATAATTGATAAATAAGTTGTTAATTATCCGTAGAAATTATGCAGCAGACTTTTTCTTAATATTAAGGAATCACTATTGATATGAAACAAGACCTGAATCAAATCAAAGAAAACCGGTTAGCCGGACGCTATCCTACTTTTTATACTGTTGAACTTGATTCAGGGACGGGGATAACGCGCGATCTGAGTACTGCGGGGGTCTGCTTTACTACAGCTAATGAAATTGAATCGGATTCAATGTTGCGGTGTTTCATCCTCATGCAAAAAATGGGCAAGAATATGACTCGTATTCGCTGTGAAGGCAGAGTGGTACGTGTGAATAAATCCGCTGATGGATGGGAGGTTGCCGTTAATTTCACAACACTGGAATGGTAATTAGAAGTCAATACGACACTTCAAGCCGCATAGGGGGACTGACGGATAATGCCGCTATCTTCCCTTTTCACGAATGCCAAAGCATATTTCGAATGCCTATCCAGACGCCAAACCGGATTACAGAAATAATGGTTGTGAATTATGGCTTCAATAACCAACCATACATGAAAGCACAGACCAACCAATAGAAGTTAGCCGACAATAACGTTTTTTAACAGGCAATTAGTAATCGATACGGCTACCCCAAAAACAGCCATTAATTCACAAAGAACCTTGAATTATGATGAGTGAATTTATAGATACGCACTATTACTAATGGAAATTAGCCTTCTTATGCATTAAGTTGTGACGGGATAATCTTATTGTAACTTGCTAATTTGTTGTAGCTTTTATGTGTCAAGACTTTTGTCTTTTATAAACGAATTATTTTCTTGTTGTCTCTTCAGACTTGGCGTCTGTTCATCTTCATGGATTTTACGAGGAACCATATGAACACAAATTTCCGGATCGGATTGATTAGTGACGACCCTTACCATCAGGGATTATTAAAAGGGTATTGTCAAGCACATCGTTATAAGTTTTTCGAATCGACCGCAGACAGGGAATCGATCAATAAAATGATTCAGATACGGCCAAACATAGTCATTCTTACTGACAGTTTGGCACAAGATCAAAAAAACAACTTTGACTTGATTCGGGACATGAGTGTTAATCATCAAATTCCGGTATGTTATTTACGTGACAGCAATAAAGCTCCCAGTCTACCAAAAGAGGTAACTTGCTGGTTAGACGCAACTTTAGATGCCCCGCTTGACGTCAATCAACTAAAAGATTACTTGCATAACAAATTCAAACTCCATCATCGATTTATTCAGGAAAAAAGAAATCATGAACGACGAGCCGTTATTGATCGCAGGATGATAACGTCTGAGCAGCAAAATGAAGCCGCCTATCATAATCAACCGATCAAAAATTTATCCTCTAATGAGCACTGTTTCATGATCGAACCTTTCCACATCGATCAGCGCTCCAAATCCGTCCTGTTTAACGGAAAATTGTTGAATTTAACCCGAAAGGAATATGAACTTTTTGAATTGTTGGCGAAAGATATTGACCGGGTGTTTATGACTCACGAAATTATCAACCATCTCTGGCCTGAAAATAACCGGGCAACCAAATCGGATCTGTATCAGTACATGCACCTATTAAGAAAAAAAATTGAAGAAGATCCAAATAACCCTCAATGGATTTTGACTGTAAAAGGTTTTGGATACAAATTGAATGTGGTTGCGCCTGGTAAAGTAAACTAGCGTTTGGCCAACCATCTTTTGGAATAGGATGAGTCCAAGATAATATTGTTTTTTACTGTCGGATTTCAGAGTGAGGCTTTGTGAAGACATTTTATTACAGCCACCCTGATTTTCTTTTTCATGAAACAGGTATTGACCACCCTGAATGCGCAGACCGACTTAGAAGTATAGAAAAAGCATTGGCCGCACCGGAGTTCTCGGCTTTAATCCGGCGCTCGCCGCCACTCGGTACAGAAGAGCAAATCAGACTGGTTCATCCCCAGGCGCATATTGACGCCATTCTTAAAGCCATCCCCCAACAAGGCGAACATCATTATGATCAGGATACCGTGCTGTCTTCTGGATCAAGACTAGCCGCCTTTCGTGCAGTTGGCGCTGTTTGCGATGCAGTTGATCAAGTCTTGGCCGGCAAGGCTGACAATGCGTTCTGCGCCATACGCCCACCCGGTCACCATGCCGAACCCCAGCAGGCAATGGGATTTTGCCTATTTAACAATATAGCGATTGCAGCTAATTACGCGCGTCAACACTACCAACTCGAACGTGTCGCTATTGTTGACTTTGATGTCCATCATGGCAACGGTACGCAGGCAGCTTTTTACCATCAGCCTAACGTGCTTTATGCCTCCAGTCATGAAATGCCGCATTATCCGGGTACCGGATATCCTACTGAAACCGGTGCCGGTAATATTATCAACGTGCCGCTGGCGGCGGGTGACTCCGGTATAGAGTTCAGGCAAAAATACAACCGCCTTATTTTGCCTGCGCTGAAAAATTTCAAACCCGATTTATTGCTGATTTCAGCGGGTTTCGATGCACATAAAGATGATCCGTTAGCTTCGATCAGGTTGGTTGAAGATGATTTTAAATGGGTCACGCAAGAACTCATGGTCATTGCAGACAGTTGCTGTAAAGGCCGGATTATTTCAGCTTTAGAAGGAGGCTATAATCTTAAGGCATTAGCTGCCAGCGTTGCTATTCACGTTAAGGCATTAATGACCGGTCTGGACATTAAATAGCCGAATTACCCTAATATTTTGTATAAGTCAGCATTTCTCTCCAAAGCTTTATATAAAACGTTTACCCGGATTATCTGGACATTTAAACGTATCAACTTAACGTAGATAATTAATAATCTATTTTTGCGTCATCAACTTACATGAACTATAGTTAGGCAATACTTTCTAAATTGCAGTACTTAGTTACATGACTACGCTAAACAACACCGTCCAGTTTAAAAAAATCGATGCTATTGATAAAGGGCTTTCTGCCGACTTACAAAAAATTATCAGCCAAGTCGAAAAACTAACTGACATTGGTATTGCACTTTCCTCTGAAAAAGATACTGCGAAATTATTGGAAAAGATTCTGCTGGGAGCAAAATCCATTACCAACTCAGACGGAGGAACAATATATCGAGTCGACGGTGACTCTATTAAAATAGAAATCATCCGTTCCGACAGCCTTGGTATTTTTCTGGGAGGCGGAGGAGACTCTATTAATATTCCGAATATCCCGCTCTATCTGGAAAATGGTCAACCTAACCTTAAAAATGTCGTCTGTTACTCGTATCACAACAATAAAACTATCAATATTGATGATGCCTACGATGCGGTTCATTTCGATTTTTCCGGGACTAAGTCTTTCGACAAAAAAAACGATTACCGCTCAAAATCCTTCCTTTCCATTCCCTTGACTAATCATCAAGGCGAGATCATCGGCATCTTGCAACTAATCAATGCCATTGATCCTGAAACCCAAGAAATCATCAAATTCGATTCAGTTTCACAACGTTTTGCTGAAGCATTGGCCTCACAAGCGGCAACCGTGCTAACAAAGCAGCAGCTTATTACCGACCTGGAAAACATGTTTGAGTCGCTGGTCAAATTAATAGCGACCGCAGTTGATGAAAAATCTCCTTACACCGGCGGACATTGCCGCCGCGTTCCGGAGTTGACGCTAATGCTGGCGCAGGCAGCAAGCGATACCAATCACGGCTATTTGCAGGATTTCAAACTTAGCGAAGCAGATCACTACGAACTTACAATCGCGAGTTGGTTACATGATTGCGGCAAGATTATCACGCCCGAGTACGTCATAGACAAGGCCACAAAGCTGGAAGCTATTTTCGACCGCATTCATTTGGTGGAAGCGCGTTTTGAAATATTAAAGCGCGATCAGGAAATCGCGCTGCTCAAACAGCAACTCGCTGAGTTGGAAAACAAGAACACCTCATCGCCCGAGTTGGAGCAAGCTTATCAAGCCAATATCGCCCAGTTGGATGATGACATGGCGTTTGTTCGCGAATGCAACACCGGCGGCGAAGCGATGTCGGATGAACACATTGCCCGCCTCAAATCGCTGCAAAAACTTACTTGGACATCCAACAATGTCGCTGTCCCGTTATTAAGTGATGAAGAACTCTACAACTTAAGCATATTCCGGGGCACGCTGACCTCCGAAGAGCGAAAAATCATCAACAATCATATCAACGTGACCATCGCCATGCTGGAAGCCATTAAGTTCCCCAAGCATTTACAAAACGTCGTCGAGTATGCCGGCGGTCACCATGAGCGCATGGACGGAAAAGGCTATCCGAAGGGGCTTATGCGAGACCAAATGTCCATCCCGGCACGGGCAATGGCCATTGCCGATGTCTTCGAAGCATTAACCGCAAAAGACCGGCCTTATAAATCAGGAAAAAAACTTTCCGACGCTTTGGCTATCTTAAATAAAATGAAAGAAGATAAGCATATTGATCCCGATCTTTATGATGCCTTTATTGAGCATAAGATCTATAAAAAATATGCCGAAAAGTTTCTGGATGCATACCAAATCGACGTTGACTAAATAAGAAAAATTATTACCGCAGGGAGAAAGGAAACGCCAATATAACCCTGTGCGTGCGCCAGTTAAATATTCCCCTCCCCGCTCCTACGCCCCACTAATCCTGATCAACTTGGCTTCTCTGATGAAATTCAGTAATAAATGGCTTAAATTTTATCGTCATCTGGCATGTGTTCTGATCACGCTGCTGTTCATGGCGCACATTGCACACTGGCTGCACATTCCAACCCTACAGCGCATGGAAAATATCTTGTATGACTTGCGCTTGAGCGCAACGGTTGCTAACACCGTCGATCCGCGCATTGTCATTATTGATATTGACGAGGAAAGTCTTGCCAAAGAAGGCCGCTGGCCTTGGCGCAGGGATAAATTGGCTTATTTGGTCGATATGATGTTTGATTATTACAACGTTAAGTTGTTGGGCTTCGACGTGGTTTTCTCAGAACCGGATACCAGCGGAGGCGTTGAGTTATTGGAAAAACTGGCAGCCGGGCCGCTACAAAAAGATGCTGAATTCTTATGGACACTGGAAACGGTGCGTCCGAAATTGTCTTACGATGACGTGTTTGCCAAAAGTCTCGAAAATCGGCCTGTGGTGCTGGGTTATTTTGCCAGCCATAGAACCGAAAAGACGCCGGAGGTGGGTATGTTGCCAGCCCCTTTGGCGGCCGCAGATGAATACCCGTTCAGCCCTTTACTGTTCGAGGAAAAAAGCTATACCGCTAACCTGCCGAAACTGCAAGCAGCGGCAATGTCGGGCGGTTTTTTCAATAACCCCAATGTTGACGAGGACGGGGTTTATCGTAGATTACCGCTATTAATTAATTATAAAAACCAGGTTTATGAAGCGTTGTCGCTGGCATTGTACAGAACCTTGCTGGGCAAGCCCGAGGTAAAATTCATTACCGGAAATGGCTATGGCAAAGATAACATCGATAGCCAACTGGAAGGCCTGGACATTGAAGGCTTTCAAATCCCGGTCGATCAAAGCAGCACCCTGTTGGTGCCCTATCGGGGCAGACAAGGAAGCTTTCCCTATGTTTCAGCAACCGACGTGCTTAATGGTGTTGTCGATGTCGAGAAATTAAAAGACAAGATTGTTATTATTGGCACGTCAGCGGCAGGGTTGCTCGACTTACGAGTAACGCCAGTACAAAATATCTATCCCGGGGTAGAAGTGCATGCCAATATACTCAGCGGCTTACTCGATCAAACCATCAAATCCAGGCCCAGCAATATCCTTGGGGCTGAATTAGCTGAATTACTATTCATCTGCCTCATCGCAGTCTTGGTATTCCCCCGCTTGCCGGTGTTTTTATCCGCCATTGTATTCAGCGCGTTACTTGTCGGCGGCATCGCCTTCAATTTTTACTGCTGGACGGCTTGGAATATCGATACCATGCTGGCAACCCCCATCACCTTATTGACATTACTGTACGGCATCCAGATATTTTTCGGCTTTTTCTTCGAAAGCCGCAAGAAAAAACAAATGGGCAACATGTTCGGCCAGTACATTCCGCCTGAATTGGTCGAGCAAATGAGCCAGTCGGATGAAGAATTTTCACTAAAAGGCGAAAGTCGGGAAATGACAGTACTATTCTCCGATGTCAGGGGATTCACGACTATTTCCGAAGGCATGGAGCCGCAGGAATTATGCGAGCTGATTAACGACATTCTAACGCCGGTAACCCACGTTATCCACGAGTCAAAAGGCACCATCGACAAATATATCGGCGATGCGATCATGGCGTTTTGGGGTGCGCCGATGCACAACCCGCAACACGCCGGCTATGCCGTAAAGGCAGGCCTGGCAATCTTGCAAGCGTTGACGGCCATCCAGCAGGACTTTAAAGCCAAAGGCTGGCCGGAAATCGACATTGGCATAGGCATCAATACCGGAAAAATGAGTGTGGGCAATATGGGATCGCAGTTTCGTATTGCTTACACGGTGATGGGCGATGCCGTCAATTTGGGTTCACGGCTGGAAGGACTCACCAAGCAATACGGCGTAAAAATGATAGTCAGTGAGAGCACCCTTCAGGCGGCTCCTGAGTTTATTTACCGGGAACTCGACAAAGTACGCGTCAAGGGCAAACACAAGCCCATTGCTATTTATGAGCCGTTAGGCGTGACAGCCGACATCAGCCCCGAACAATTGCAGACTCTCAATCTATTAAATCAGGGCCTGCGCGACTATCGCCAGCAACAGTGGGCCTCGGCTCAACTTATTTTTGGGCAATTAGCCGAGCAACATCCACATGACAAGTTGTACCCGATTTACCTTGACCGGATAGCCTATTACCTTGAATCGCCTCCTGAAAATGACTGGGATGGTGCATTTACCCACACCAGTAAGTAGCACTCTGGCAGTTAGATCACATTTTTAGCTGTCAGGGTTAAGGAATTGGTTTAATTGACGATATAATGTAAGAAAACAATTACAAAATTTAAAGTGGACTTATTACAATGAAAGCCTATCGCAAAAAACAGCCGGCCCTGAATCAGTCATTGTTTAACGGAGTCCCGCCGTTGCGTCGCGCACTCAACCTGGCTATTTTAGCGGCGCTCTACCCTGCTTTTTCTTATGCCAACCCGGAGGGTGCGCAAATCGTCAGCGGGCAAGTCAGCATCGATACCGCCACGCCGGGCGTGACGGCCATTACCAACAGTCCCAACGCAATTATCAACTGGCAAAACTTCAGCATTGCCCAAAATGAACTGACCCAGTTTATTCAACAAAACGGCCAGAGCGCGGTGCTCAACCGCATTATCGGCCAAAACCCCAGTGAAATTTTGGGACAATTGACTTCCAACGGCAAAGTCTTCCTGATCAACCCGAACGGTATCGTATTCGGCGCAGGCTCAATGATCGACACCCAAGGCTTGGTGGCTTCCAGTCTTAACCTGAGCGACCAGGATTTTCTTAGTGGAAACTACCATTTCATGGCAGGTTCCAACGCCGGAAACATCCTTAACGAAGGCATTATTCGTGCCGGAAAAGACGGCAATATTATTCTGATTGCCCCGCAAATCCAAAACAACGGCATTATCAAAAGCGATGGCGGCTCCATTACCCTGGCGGCCGGGCAGGAGCTGACCATTACCAACCTGGACGACCCTGATATTCGTTTTCAAATCCAGGCGCCCGCCGATAGCGTACTTAACCTAGGCAAACTGTTAACCGAAGGCGGCGCAATCAACGTGTTTGCCAGCACCATCAAACACAGCGGCGAAATCAATGCCGACAGTGTCCAGATCGATAAACAAGGCAATGTCCAGCTGGTCGCGCAACAGGATATAACGCTGGCCTCCGGCAGCGTTATATCGGCCAATAACAGCCAGGGCGATGCCGGGACTATCCACGTCGACAGCAAGACCGGCACCACATTGGCAGAAGGCAGGATAGAAGCCCAGGCCACTCAGACCGGTAAAGGCGGCAACATAGAACTGCTCGGTGAGCAGGTTGGCGTACTGGATCAGGCACAAGTTGACGCCAGCGGTGCAAATGGCGGCGGACAGGTTTTAATCGGCGGTGATTATCAAGGTAAAAATGCTGATGTTCATAATGCCAAAATGACTTACGTGGGCCAGAATACTACGCTTAAAGCCGACGCCACGACTCGGGGCAACGGCGGCAAAGTCATCGCTTGGGCGGATAACACGACGCGAGCATATGGTTCGGTTAGCGCCAAAGGCGGGACGCTTTCCGGCAATGGCGGCTTCATTGAAACCTCCGGACACCAGTACCTGGATGTCGAAGGCATCCGTGTTAACGCATCAGCCGCGAATGGCGCAGCAGGCACTTGGCTACTTGACCCGAACAACATTCAAATTATTCATGCCACTAGCTCAGGGGCTGATGCGAATATTTACAGCGTCACACCCTTTGCGCCGCCGTCGGATTCGGCAAACTCTATAATATCCGATTATACGATTAATCAAGCGCTTAGCGGCTATACCAATGTTACTCTAACTACGGCAAACACGGGGTCAGCCGGAGCCGGTAATATTCTATTTGACGGGTCTAATGGCGCGATTGTATTAAGCAAAAATTCAGCCGATGCGTTATCAACCACACTGACTTTTAATGCATTCAATGATATTAAATTTCTCTCTTCCAGCAATACGACCATACAAACTTACGGCACCGGTACCACCGGAAGCCTGATCACAGTGTTCAATCCGGGCAATGGAAAGGTCATAGTAGAGAATGGTGCAACCCTGAACTTAAATGGTCAAGGAACTGGTTTTGAAGCTCAACTAGCAGGCGGAAAGATCTGGGAAAATAACGGAACCATTAATATGTTGGGCCAGTCAGCCATCCGCCCTTATCTAACCTCGGCATCGACTTTTAATAACCTTGCCGGAGGGGTATTGAACATCGGCACGACTGGCACTTGGTCATTCCTCAGCACCCCGGCCGTCCAAGAGGGTATTGTCAATAATTCCGGCACGATCAATGTCAATTCGAATACCTCTTGGGAAGCAAAATTCTCACAACTCGATGGCGGGATACTCAACCTGCACGACGGCTTGTCCATGCAGCATCTTAATGTCGCTACCGGAACCATCAATATTGATAGTGGTAAAACGCTCTGGATTCCTGAAAACCACGTCGGCTTAAACAAGTTTGACGGTGCAACAATCAACGGCCCTGGCCGGCTTCAGATTGGCAATGCTGTTTCAAGCTATTCGCCTACAGTGATTTTCAATAACGTAAGCACCAATAATCTTATCGTATTAAGAGAACAGCAAGGCACATTGGCATTTTCCGGGGCAAATAATTTCGCCGACACTAAATTCTTCGCCAACGGAACGACCAACATTGACTGGACTATACCTGCGGCAACCTACACAGGTAATACCGAATGGTGGGCGAAGGGCGCAATTACACTGATCAGTAATCTGAGTACTTACGGCAATATCACTTTGGGCGCCGGATGGAACGCAAACATTGCCACTCCCGCGAGCACATCGGCTGGCATGATCACCAATAACGCGGCCTTGAACGCCGGTAATGTTATATTCAGGGCCGGTAAAATGGCGTTGGCGGGAGGTACAATCAATGGCATCAACTCTGTCAGTCTCTTAAGCACCAATGCCATTGACCTGGCTGCCACTACTACCGGCGATGCATTAAGTACGCTCGAACTGAGCAACGCTGAGTTAAATACCATCACAGCACCTGTTCTGCGCATTGGCGATATCAGTAGCGGTGCTATCGACATCAAGTCGGCACTGGTACTGACCCATATTTCCCAGGCTTTAAACCTGACTTCCGGCGGCGCTATTACCCAGCAAACTGGGGCAACAATCGCCCCTTTACCTGGGCTGACTTTGACAGGGGCTGCGGTGGCGTTAACCCAAGCTAATGGTGCCGGCGTAATTTCGGGCAAGGCTACCACCCCTGGCGGTCAATTTACTTATACCTCTGCCAACATGGTTAAGGTAACGACGGTAGATGGTGTTAGCGGCATTACTACCAATAACGGAAATGTTTCGCTAACCGCAAATTCAGACGACCTGCATATACCCGAGCAAATCAATGCAGGTACGGGCACGGTTAATTTAAAAGCGCTTAGCGGCTCTGTTTTCGGTTCAGGAACAAGTCCAGACATCATTGCCGGTAATGTGAACATCAGCGCCTATAACAATATCTCCGGCTCGGGCGGCCTGCATATTAACGCACCTTTAATTAGCCAGCTGAGTGCAACTACCGGCTTTATTGATGTTCAGAGTTTTAGCAGCGACACAACTTTGGGTACTGTCAGCGCATATAACGATATTGAAATCAGAGCCTCATCGCCTCTTACGGTAAATGGAGGGATTACTTCGACAATTGGCGAAATCTATCTTTCGGCCACTACCCTAAACATCAATAGTCTCATTAATGCCAGCTCCGCAGAAGTGGAACTGGAAGCAGATAAACTGGTATGGGATGCAGCAGGCCATGGTAGGGTCATTGGCAGCCTGGTAGACATTCAACCCTATACAGACAATCTCCCAATCACTGTCGGTGCGGCATGTATCAGTGGACCTGGAACCTGTCTGAGCGTAACCGAGCTGTGGCGGATTTTATCGCCTACAATCGGCATCGGCAGCGATTTCACAGGGGATATTTTCGTTAGCGGCATCACCAGCGGCGTCTCAACCTTGACCGACAGAAATGCGGCAACGACTCGCATAGGCTTAATCAGCAACGGCGGTATTACCCAAAGTACGACAGCCATTAATGTCCAAGATCTGGGGATCGAGGCAAATGGCGAAGTCATACTTAGCGCAGCCAATAACATCACCAATCTTGCTGCGGAAACTCTTGGACAAAACTTTACCTTTAATAACGGGCAAGGGTTCAACGTTGTACAAATGAGCGGCGGTACTCATTCAAATAATTACTATAACTTTGAGTACGACATTGTCGGCATCGATACCTGCTCAGCAACAGGTAACTGCGGCAACGTTACCCTCACATCAATTGGCACAATAATGGCTAGTTCAGCGCCGATTACGGCCGCCAATCTTAAGATTGTCAGCGGCGGGGATGTCCACCTCGCTGACTTGGCTCTTAATAACGGCGTACTGGACATTAGTGCCGGGGGCAATATTTATTCACGTTCCGAAGGTGTTTCCCGAATGAGTTACCTGAACGCCGCCAACGGCTGGATTGATGTTGAAAATATTGGCGGGTTTATGCTGGGCTCGGCGGCCCTTAGCCCTGGACAAACGGCCGTCAATGCCGCTCGTAATATCATGATTAAGGCGATGTCTCCCCTTACCGTTAATGGGGCGGTTACTTCCAGTGGTGGCAGTGTCGGTCTTACGGCTAATAATGGCGATACTCTCACCATTAATGCACCTATTTCCGCGCCCAACGGCATTAGTCTGACGGGCGGTACGCTTGGCGGAAGCTATGCAGATTCATATTTGCAATATTTTAATAACGGCACGAGTACAGCAGGCACAGGTACTTCGGGAGCAAGCACGTCAGGCGCGAGCAATACAACTGAGACCTTAGTCAACACAGTTAAAAATTCCATCGGTCAAACTACTGCCGGAGTGCTGGGGACAACACCTCAGTTAGGTGGGCCACTGTTAGCTGATGAGTCGAGCAATAGCGCTGGCGAATCTACAGACTCATCAGGAAAAGGCAAAAATTCCAAGCAGTGCACCAAATGATAATCTATTCATCCTCTTTCTGTAGACCCCCCATGCCTATTCAAATAACACGACTTGTTAAAAGTTATGGCTTATGGCTATGCTTATTTATCGTCACCCTGCCAGCCTTTGCCAATCCTCAAGTCGTTGGCCATATCAGTTTTGTAAAAGGCAGCAACGCCGCGCAACAGCCCGGGGCTGCGCCTCGTATTCTCGGTAAAGACACGGAAATTTTTCAGGGCGATAATATTCAAACTACCGAGCGCAGTTTTGTCATTATCGAATTTAGCGATGGCGCCAAGGTTACCGTTCGCCCGGACAGTAACTTTACTATCGATCATTATGACGGCAAGTCTGCCAACAAAGCCGCACAGTTGGCGCTGCATCAAGGCGGAGTCAATGCCAGTACCGGTGACATAGCCAAGGGCAACCCTGACCGCTTTCAAATAAAGACACCTACAGCTACGGTTAAGCCCGACTCCGAAAAATCGGAGTTTACGGTAGCCATTTGCGACCAAGCGTGCGAAGAAAAGGGAAAAAAAGAAGCCGCAGCTAATGCGGAGAGAACCGAACAGAGCGTAGTGGCGCGTGTAGTTGACGTTAAAGGTGATGTGAGCGCCATAAACCGTGCCGACAAAAATGCAAAAGAACGCCCCCTGTCACTGGGCAATCCCTTATATAACTCCGACAGTATTTCGAGCGAAAAAGATAGTTATGCGCTCCTAGTGTTTCCTGATGGGCAAAAAATCACGCTGCAAGCCAACAGCGAATTGGATATTAAACAATATAATTACCAGATTAAAGGCAAAAAAGATCAGGTCTTATTGCGTTTGGCCAATGGCGGGCTGCGAGCGCTAACCGGCAGCATCGGCAAAAACGACCATAATGCCTATAGCCTGGACACGCCGGTTGCCACTATCGGCATCAGAGGTTCCGGTGGCGACACTGAAACAGACGGAACGAGTCTTAACCAAACAACTTGGCAAGATGCCATGTTTGTCAGAACCAACGACGGGGTAGAACATGATGTAAATGAGGGATTTAGCCTCTCCTTACCTAGTGCAAACTCGCAACCGCAAGTATATCGAACTCCACCAAATGCCCCTAAGCCTAATGAACCCAGACCGGATACCAACAAATCTGATCCTAAATCAGTGTTTAAAGAAAAGCCGCCGGCCAAAGGAGATACATCTGTTAACGTGACTAAAGGTAGAGCTACCGTTGATTCCAACTCCAGTAAAAACACGACAAAATTAAAAGAAGGTGAAACCGGCTCTACAAATAAGAATGGCGAAACTACGACATCGCCTATTCAATCAAATGAAACGACACCAAACAACAATCAAAACAGTCCGGAAAATTTATTTGACGGCGATGAACCTGACAACTCACTTGAAGGTTGCTTGTGATTGCAAAGTCGTAATATTTCAACGCCTTTACACGGTTAGTGCAGAAAATAGTTCGGATACACAATATAAAAGATCATGAGAAAACAACAAAAAAGGAATAAAGGATTTTATTGGTTCAGTGCCCGCTTGGTTAAATCAGTTTTAATAACTACCGGTTTATGCTTAATTCCTCAAGCCTTATGCCTGGCTGCCGCTGCGCCGCCGGAATTCAAGTTTAACGTTAAGCATTTCTCAGTTGAAGGCTCATCGCCGCTTTCCAAAGCTTTTATTGACGACTATTTTAAATCGCTACAAAACAAGCCTTACACACTCAAGGAATTGCAGGAAGTCAGCAAAGGGCTTGAACAGATAATTCGGGAACAGGGCTATCCGTTTTATCGCGTTATAGTGCCTCCACAAACGCTGTCTACAGGCGATGTAAAACTGCAAGTTATCTCCTTTAGCCTGGGCGAGACTGAAGTGACAGGCAATAATTACTTTACCCGCGACAACATTATTGCCAGCCTGCCCGTTCTCAGTAAGTCTGAATCGCCCAATACGCAGGAGCTGTCCGAAGCGATTAAGGTAGCCAATAAACATCCTTCGAAACAGGTGCAAGTCCTCTTTAGGCCCAGTAAAAGCCCTGATAAATTAGATGCGAATGTTGCCGTGTCCGAGCACCGGCCTTATCAGGCGTCTTTAATTGTCAATAATTACGGTACGCCGACCTCAGGCGACTATCGAATGACCGGCGCATTGCAGTACAGCAACTTGTGGGGATTGGATCATATTGTTAACGGAAGTTATTCAACCTCCCCTGATCATGCCGACACCGTTCGACAGTACGGCGGTAGCTACAGTTTGCCTATATATAAACTCAAAGGCTGGCTGAGCGCGTATTATGCAAATTCATCGGTGAATACAGGCACGGTAGCGACCGATCTAACGGTCACCGGATCGGGTGAAATGTATGGCATCCATTACCAGCAATTCTTACCCAAATTGGGCAAATACGAGCACAGCCTGGATTTAGGCATTGATAACCGCTATTTCATTAATGATATTCAATTTCAGAATACGCAGGTCGGCGCCAATGTTCGCAGTGCGCCGTTTAGTATTCTTTATAAAGGCGAATACCCCTGGCAAAACACCCATACCAGTTATTACATACAGTGGGTAGGCAATACTGACTTCGGCGGCCACAATACCCAGGCACACTATCAAGCGGCTCGTCTTAATGCCAAGCAAAATTGGGATTTGTTGCGCTTTGGCAGCAATTTTTCGGTCTTTGTTAAAGACTGGCTGGTGCAAACCAGTTTTAGCGGCCAGGAGAGTCATAGCCCGCTCATAGCCGGAGAGCAACTCGGCATTGGCGGCAGTTTTGATGTCAGAGGCTATGAACAGCGGGAAACCGGGGCAGATAGCGGCCAGATTGTGAAATTCGAAGTCACTACGCCCGCTTGGCAAAAAATCAATTTATTTGCCTTTTACGATTATGGGCACGGTAGCTTGCAAAGCGCAACGCCGGGACAAGTCAAAGACTGGAACCTGAGCGGCACCGGCATTGGTGCGCGCTATCAATGGCGCGAGTATTTTATGGGCAATATCGCCTTTGCCACGGCGCTTGACACTGCTGAGGCGGGAACAACCAAGGCGGGCAACAACCGGATTCACGCCAATATTGTATTTAAGTATTGATTGAATACGGCGCAGCACAATTTCATTCCCTTCCGCGTTTCGGTACGGCATTAGTGTCTGCTGAGCCTACCTTAAAGATCGCCCCCTTGAAACCGCCATAAACTCCGCGATTCGGCATAGCCCAGCCGATCAGCGGCGGCTGGCGGTTTTAAGTTCATCGAAGCTGCCACCCTAAGATCTTCTACGCCTAGCACAGCCGCACTAAATAGATTGCTAAATGATGTTGAGTTTTCTATCATCAGTTGGCAGTTGGACTTGCCCAGAGTAAGTGATTTTGTTCTTTAGCGGTAATTCAGTTGAGCGGACGATGAACTTGATTAAATCTACCCAATTCACGCACCACCCCTCTCATCACATTCTTGTCCTTGAGTTGGATCATTCAGGGGCCGCACCATACATTAAAGAACTCAGCCTTTCCGCTGCCGCTTTTCTAGGCTATAGCGAACAAGAGCTGATCGGCAAGCCTGTTGACCTTATTTACGCTGCCGGAAGCGACAAGCCGCTGTGGGAGGCAGCCCTTGCAAATGTAGTGGATAAAAGCATCAACCAAAGCTTTGCCTATAGGGATGCAGGCAAGGAGCATGAGCCTAGAACGGTAAGCTTAGCCTACAGGGATGTAGGCGAGGGGCGTGAGCTGGGAGCGGTAAGCTTTAGCGCTGAAGTAGTCACCCAAGCAAACAACAAAATTCGGGCCTTAATATCGCTAACCGCCTAGCCGGCCGGACACCTGACAAAACCGACATTGTGTTACTGATTCAGGAAAGCTCTTCTGAATGCTTCAGCGCCGAATCGGCGTTCGTTGAAAGTGAAGAACGTTTCCGGCAGATGGCGGAAATGACCGGCGAATGGTTATGGGAGCAAGATCCTGACGGATACTATAGCTATAGCAGTAACGCTGTTACTCAGATACTGGGCTATAGGCCGGATGAGGTACTCGGCAAACACTATACCGAATTTTTAACGCCCCAGGATAAAGTAGACCAGCAGCGCTACTCAAGCAGCCACCAACCTTTTTATGCGAAGCTGTCTCACTACCAGCACAAAGACGGTCGGCAGATACTGACCGAATCGACCGGCTTACCCATTATCAGCCCAACGGGCAAAGTCATTAAATGGCGAGGAGTTGATAGAGACATTACTGCCAGGATGCATTTTCAGGATGCGCTTATCGAAAGCGAGAAGCGTATCCGTTTGATTATTGAAAATTCCTTGAGCGCTATCGTCATTATGAATTCATACGGCATTGTTACCGAATGGAACCATCCGGCAGAAAAAATATTCGGCTGGACTAAAGAGGAAGCCATCGGAAGGTGCCTTGATGAGTTAATTATTCCGCCGGCGCAACGCGATGCGCACCGGCAGGGATTGGAATACTTCCTACGTACCGGGGTTGGCCCATTATTAAATAAATCGATCGAGCAGACCGCCATTCGACGCGACGGCACTGAATTCCCCGTTGAAGTCAGCATCTCATCCTTAAGGCTAGGAAATAGTTACATTTTTAGTGGTTTTATTCACGACATTACAGAACGCAAGCGTTTGGAGCATCGGTTCCGGCAAGCGGTGGAATCTGCGCCCAATGCGATCGTGATGGTAAACAAGTCAGGAGCAATTGAGATGGTCAATTCGCAAACGGAGGCATTTTTCGGCTACTCCCGCTCTGAATTAATTGGCCAACCGGTGGAAATATTAGTGCCTGAACGCTTTCGCAAGCATCATGTTGGCTATCGTAATGCGTATCTCGCCGCCCCTGTGTCGAGACCCATGGGCGCGGGACGAGATCTCTACGGATTACGCAAAGACGGCAGTGAATTCCCTGTTGAAATAGGCCTCAGCCTGATTGATAGCAAGGAAGAAACACTGGTGCTGAGCACGATCGTAGACATTACAACACGAAAAGCTACGGAAGCGGCAATTCGCCAAGCGCAGATCAATCTGGCTATTGCTCAGAGTGAAATCAAGATTGCCCAGCGCATTCAGGCGTCACTTTCACCCTCGGCGCCGATCAAATCCAGTCATTTCGAGGTCACCGGTTACTGCCTGCCGGCCGATCAGGTTGGCGGCGATTATTTTGATTATTTTTACCGCAATGATGTCCATTTGGATATGATTATTGCCGATGTTTCCGGCCATTCAATCGGCCCTTCCCTGTTTATGGTGGAAACTCGTAGCGCCATTCGAACTCAGGCAAGCAGTTCGGCTACGCCCGCAGAAACCCTCAAAGTGCTTAATAATTTTCTTTTTGAGGATTTGGATAAATCCGATTACTTTATTACCTTGTTTTATTTGCAATACAACATTAACACTCACCAGCTGAGTTTTGCCAATGCGGGCCACCCTCCTCCATTGCTACTCAATCCTTTTCAAATAGAATGCAAGCAATTGGATGCAGACGGATTAATAGTGGGTGTAAATAAAAATGTGATTTTTGAAGAAAAAGTCACCACGCTGTCTAAAGGCGGGGTAATCCTGCTGTATACCGACGGTTTAACCGAAGCGCAAAACGCCGATGGCGATTTCTTCGGACTAAAGCGCGTCAATGATATTTTGGTTCAACATGCACAGCAATCCCCTCAGGCCATTATTGAAACGCTGCTGGAACAGTTAAAACAATTTTGCCGTAGCGAGTCCTTTAATGATGATATTACCTTAATGGTTTTTAAGCGTCACTAATAAGCCGCTTATCGGCACTTATCGACGAACCAAAATCAAAAATAGCTTGAAGCCCAAAACAACACAGCGCCGGCAAACACACCGGCCAATACGTCGTCCAGCATGATGCCCAACCCGCCGCATACCTTGCGATCAGCCCAGCTGATCGGCCACGGTTTGAGTATGTCGAAGATTCTAAACAGGATAAAGCCCAGTACCATAGCCTGCCAGCTATAAGGAACCAGCCATAGGGTTATCAGGTAACCGGCAATTTCGTCCCAAACAATTCCGCCAAAATCATGCTCATCCAGTTTTTTTGCGGCACCATCGCAGATCCAGATGCCGGAAACGGTGACGATCAGCGTCAACAAGCTGTAAACAAAAACATTGGTTTGCGCAAACAGCCAGTAAACCGGAATGGCCGCCAAAGTGCCCATAGTGCCGGGGGCTTTTTTTGCCAAACCGGAACCAAAACCAAAAGCCAGGAACAGGGTTGGGTCGGACAATATCTGCCTGGGCGTCAGCTTATTTTTGCCCAGCTGAGTATTAAGAAAAATGCTCAAATCCTTTTACCTCTAATGGTTTGATAATGCCCGACTTATTCAACCGCAAACCGGGCTGTGCGTCTATGATGCCGATTTTGGTCGCCGCTACGGTCAACTGCGCAGCTTGTTCGGGGCTCACGGTAAAGCACAGCTCGTAATCATCGCCGGCGGTCAACGGCATAGCCCAATCGCCGGTATCGTTGATATAGGCCAGTACCGCTTTTGATAACGGCAACGCGTCCCAATCAAGACAGGCGCCTACCCGGCTTTGCTCCAGAATATGGTCCAGATCGCCCGCCAAGCCGTCCGATAAATCGATGCAGGCGTTGGCTATGCCGATCAAGGCCTGTCCGGCCTCGATTTGCGGCTCCGGCCGGTTAAACCGGGTTAAAGCTGCGTCAGAATCTGCACAGCTATAGCCTTGCTTTATCTTCAAGCCCAGCCCGGCATCTCCCAAGAGGCCGGTCATGTAAATAAAATCGCCCGGCCGCGCCGCTGAACGCCTCAGCGCCCGGCCTTTCGGAACTAAGCCCATGGCCTGAACGGTCAAGGTCAACGGTCCGGAAGTGGTATCGCCGCCGATCAAATCCACCGAATGGCGCTCGGCCAAACTTAATAAGCCTCTGGCAAAAGCCGTCAACCAGTTTTCATCAACTTTGGGCAGCGTTAATGCCAGCGTAACGGAGACAGGCTTGGCGCCCATCGCGGCAAGATCGCTCAAATTGACGGCCAGCAGTTTATGGCCCAGCAGTTCGGGGTCGGTGCCGGCAAAGAAATGCACATTTTCCACCATCGTATCGGTGGTTATCGCCAACTCGAAACCCTCGGGAATGGACATCAACGCGCAGTCATCCCCGATGCCCAAACGCGTTGATGGATTGTTGACTTGCTGCTGGGTGAAGAATCGCTGGATTAGGGCAAATTCAGAAACTGGCATGAGGTGCCTTTACTTTTCAATTTTTGCCTTACCCTTGATTTCCATTGCTCTTCTTTGCTGAGCAACCTTATCCAGTATGCCGTTCACATACTTGTGGCTACCGTCGGCGCCAAAATATTTGGCGAGATTGATGCCTTCATTTAAAACAACCCGATACGGCATGTCCAGGCGATGCAGTAACTCGTACACACCGATTCTTAAAATCGCCCGCTCGACCGGATCGATAGTATCAACCGGACGGTCTACAAATTCCGACAATACCTGATCGATGGCATCCAGATTTTTAGGTACGCCGTAAAACAGCTCGACAAAATAACTTTTCTGAGCATCTTTTAAACGCTCTTCTTCCAGAAATTGCCGTTCAATCTCACTCAGGTTCTGACCGGCCATTTGCCATTGATACAATGCCTGTACAGCCGCTTTTCGGGCATTGGTTCGAGCTTGACTCATTAGATTTCCAGGTTGTTAAATAAACTTACCATTTCGATGGCCGACATAGCCGCTTCGGCGCCTTTATTGCCGGCTTTAGTGCCCGCGCGCTCAATCGCCTGCTCAATACTGTCAACGGTTAACACGCCAAAACTGACCGGCACGTTATATTGCAGGGAAACCTGCGCCAAGCCCTTAACGCACTCGCCGGCAACATATTCAAAATGCGGTGTGCCGCCGCGAATCACCGCGCCTAACGCGATAATCGCATCGTATTTTTTCGCCGCCGCCACGCGTTGCACCACCATCGGCAACTCAAACGCACCCGGAGCTTTAACCAGATGAATGTCCGCTTTATTAGCGCCGTGACGTACCAGCGCGTCGATCGCACCGGCTTCCAGTTGTTCAACGATGAAACTGTTGAACCGGGAGGCTATGATGCAGAATTTTCCGCCTTGAACGAGCAAATTGCCTTCAAAGGTTTTTAATGTTGACATGATGTTTCTCTACTGTGTGATTAACTTGTAATGTTGTTGAGCTAACTTATTCAACCGACATGCTCGGAGACTTCCAAATCAAATCCGGACAATGCGACATATTTTTTCTGGGTTCCTAAGACCTTCAGCTTATGCACTCCCAAATCGGCCAGTATTCTGGCGCCGGTTCCGGTGGTGCGCCAATCTACGGTGCCGATAGTCTGCGCCGGACTGACAATGCCGTGATCTTCCAATTGATAATGATGTATCAGTTCGGCCAGCGATTTATTGTCTTCGCTTTGCCTGATAACGACCAACACTCCGCGCCCTTCCTCGGCTATTTTCTGCATCGCCGAACGCAAAGAAATACTGAAATCGTTGCGCTTGGATGCAAACAGATCGTCCAGCAAATTGCGCGCATGAACCCTGACCAAAACAGGCTCGTCGCCGGAAACTTGCCCCATGACCAGCGCCAGGTGCAGGTTATTGTCATTTCTGTCCTGATAGGCATAGAGTCTGAAATCGCCGAATTCAGTCGGATACGCACACTCGCTGATGCGTTCCAGGGTGTTTTCGTGCTGAATGCGATAATGGATCAAATCGGCGATCGTGCCGATTTTAAGATCGTGTTGCTTGGCAAACACTTCCAGGTCAGGGCGTCTTGCCATCGAGCCGTCTTCATTGAGTATCTCAACGATAACCGCTGCCGGTTCCACGCCCGCCAGCCTGGCTAAATCGCAACCCGCTTCGGTATGCCCGGCACGGTTTAATACGCCGCCGGATTGCGCCATCAACGGAAAAATGTGTCCCGGCTGCACCAGATCATCAGCTTTAGCATCCTCAGCGACTGCGCATTGTATGGTGCGCGCCCGATCGGCTGCGGAAATGCCTGTGGTTACCCCGGTTGCGGCCTCGATAGACACGGTAAAATTGGTTGAGTGAGCAGTCTTGTTTTCATTGACCATCAGCGGCAAGCGCAATTGCTGACAGCGTTCGCCGGTCAAGGTCAAACAAATCAGGCCGCGGCCATAACGTGCCATAAAATTCACGTCTTCGGGACGCGTGAAAGAAGCCGCCATGACCAAGTCGCCTTCATTCTCACGGTCTTCATCGTCCATAATGATGACCATTTTGCCTAAACGTAAATCTTCTATAATTTCTTCGATAGTATTCATGTTGCCTTTGGGCTTAGCCTAAAAAACCGCTTTTTTGCAATAATTCTTCTGTGATGCCGCCAGTGCTTTGGGCTGCCGCATCCCCTTTGATTAACCGTTCCATATAACGGGCCAGTAAATCCACTTCCAGGTTGACTTTAGTGCCGACCACCGCTTCGCCTAAGGTAGTTTCTTTGAGCGTATGCGGCACGATATTAACGCTGAACACGGCGCCGTCGACTTCATTGACGGTCAGGCTGATGCCGTTGATGCAAATAGAACCTTTTTCGGCAATATATTTAGCCAGATTATCGGGAGCTTTAAATTTAAATCGAAAAGAGCGTCCGTCCGCCTGCTTTTCCGTCACTGTGCCGATGCCATCGACATGACCGCTGACGATGTGGCCGCCCAGCCGGGTTGACGGCGTCAAGGCCAGTTCCAGATTAACCGGAGTGCCGACCGTCGCGGCATTCAGGGTGGTTCTGGACAAAGTTTCATTGGAAACATCGGCGCAAAAATGATTTGGACCCAGCTCCACCGCAGTCAGGCACACGCCGTTGACGGCAATGCTGTCGCCTAGCACGACATCGTGCAGCGGTAATTTTCCGGTTGCGATGGTCAAGCGGCAATCACCGGCTTTACGCTCGATTGCCGATATAAGGCCCACTGCCAAGATAATGCCTGTAAACATGGGTATCCTACAATGGAATGAAAGTTAACTTTAAATCAGGGCCGACCTGTCTGACATCGCGCAGTTTTAATTGCTTTTTATCGGCCATCTGCTGCAAACCCGGCAACGCAAACAAGCCGCGTCCCTGGTCGCCTAAAATGCAGGGCGCCATATAGATGACGTATTCATCAACCAACCCTTCGTCCAGTAAGGCGCCATTCAGCACGGAACCGGCCTCAACTAATACTTCGTTGATTTGCTGCCCGGCTAAAAACTCCATCACGGCATACAAATCCAGCCGTCCGTCCTTACCGGGCAATTGATAGACTTCAAAACCTGCCTGCTGCAACGCCTGCTGTTTTTGCTGATCTTCCGCACAGGTTAAAATCAGGCTGCGCCCCGGCAGTTTTGCCATTTGCGCGGTTACCGGCATGTTCAGATGCGTATCCAGCACTACCCTGACCGGTTGCAAGACATCGCCATCGATACGGGCATTCAGCGCCGGATCGTCCGCAAGCACGGTACTGATGCCGGTTAAAATCGCCGAACTTTCCGCCCTTAATCGCTGGACATCGGCTCTGGACTTATCGGATGTAATCCATTTGCTTTCGCCCGATGCCATCGCGGTACGACCGTCCAGGCTCATCGCCAGTTTGCTGCGTACAAACGGGCGGTTTTCGGTCATGCGCTTGATGAAACCGCGGTTTAACGCCTGTGCGTCTTCCTGCAATATGCCGCTGACAACCTCAATCCCCGCCGCTTTGAGCCTTTCCAGTCCCTTGCCCGACACCAGAGGATTCGGGTCCTGCATCGCCGCAACGACCCGACTGACTCCGGCTTTTATCAACGCATCGCAACACGGCGGCGTTCTGCCCTGATGGCTGCAAGGCTCCAACGTCACATAGGCGGTTGCGCCCTTGGCATCCGGCGTATTTTTTAATGCTTCAACTTCCGCATGGCCTTGGCCCGCTTTAACATGCCAGCCTTCGCCGATAACGACATCGTCCCTGACCAAAACGCAACCTACGCGCGGATTCGGGTCGGTCGTGTAGCGCCCTTTTTTTGCCAAGCTTATGGCCCTTGCCATATAAAAAGCGTCGCGCGGCGTTGTCATTATTTCTTTTGCAAGTGCTTAATCATATCGGTAAATTCACTGACATCCTGAAAACTGCGATAAACCGAAGCAAAGCGCACAAAAGCCACATGATCCAATAAACTCAATTCTTTCATGACTTTTTCGCCCAACTCCTGAGCAGGTACTTCCCTCTCGCCCATTGCCCGCAATTCTTTTTTGATTCGATTAATCGCAGCTTCAATATCATCGCTGCTGACCGGACGTTTTTCCAGCGCCCTGAGCATGCCTGAGCGTAGTTTGTCTTCCTCGAAAGGTTCACTTATCCCGTCGCGCTTGATAATACGAGGCAGCGTTAATTCGGCCACTTCATGCGTAGTAAATCGTTCTTTACACACATTGCATTCACGCCGGCGGCGAACCTGGTCGCCTTCATTTGCCAATCTGGAATCAAGTACTCGTGTATCTTGCGCCCCACAAAACGGACATCGCATAAGTTAAGCCACTGTTTTTCTTGTTTACCGATGACCTCCAAGGATGGAGGAAATGCCAACGGCTGCCGGGAGCAGTCGCGGCAAAATCGGTCTTCAAATTTGAGAACCGTCAATTTTATAACACTCTGCATTTTATCTGCATTTTATTTTCTAAACTATACTGTAGCCTCGTTTATACCACCCAGCGATACAAGCCCAATGACCGAACAAGAAGGCGTTATAAAATATCAGCTAAAGCATGCGCGACAGCCGATCGATTCCTCGTTTTCATTAACCGAAATCAATGCCTGGCGCACTATTTTCTTCCGGCTTGATCTTATCGGACAAGATCCTGAGCGATACGACAACATCGGCTTCGGTAATATTAGCCAGCGGATCGATTCTCACAGCGATCAATTTATCATCAGCGGCACGCAAACCGGACATATTGAGCATCTAAGCCATGAACACTACGCTCTTGTTGTCAAAGCGGAACCCCACCAAAATAGCCTTCAATCCTGCGGCTTGTGCAAACCCTCTTCTGAATCTTTGACTCACGCCAGCGTTTACGCACAGAACAATACCATTCAAGCTGTGATTCACGCCCACAACCCCGAAATTTGGAAGCATACCGCAGCGCTAGGCTTACCTCATACCAACGCCGATGTTCCTTACGGTACAGTGGAAATGGCGACGGCTGTCGAGCAATTATTCCAATCGGGTGAACTCATGCAGACTTCTCTATTTACCATGCTGGGGCATGAAGACGGCGTGGTTGCATTCGGCAAAAACATGCAGGAGGCGGCATGGGAATTGATCAAATATTTGTCAATGGCCATCGGAATTGAACAGCAACGTATTAACCGATAAAATGCCCGGCACCTATATTAGCAATCTTTAATAAAAATATGCCGGAAATACTGCTTTACACCACCAACATTTGCCCTTATTGCATAATGGCAAAACGCCTGCTCGACAAAAAAGGCGCTTCTTATACGGAAATCAATGTGGATTCCAAACCCGGCTTAAGGGAAGAGATGATGCGCAAAACAAACCGCAGGACGGTACCGCAAATCTATATCGGCGATTATCATGTCGGAGGCTTTGACGAGCTGTATGCGCTGGATCAGCAAAAGAAGCTGGATGCCTTATTGTCGCCAAGCTCTTAAAAGCAACGATCTTCACGTATTAAACCTTAATACTGATCAACGAGGAGACATCCGATGGATCACTATAAACTGGTTTTACCCCAACATTTAAATCATTACGGTTATTTATTCGGCGGCAATCTGTTGCAGTGGATCGACGAGATTGGCTATATCGCAGCCAATCTCCAGTTTCCGGGCCATGAATTTGTCACGATTGGGCTGGACAATGTGGTATTCAAACAGAGCATCAAGCTCGGTTCCATCCTGAAGTTTGAATCGAAATTGATCAGGCTCGGTAACACGTCGGCGACTTATAATGTTAAAGTTTCCTGCGAGGATCGCGACACCGGCTGCGTTGCCCATGTTTTTGAAACCAATATTACTTTTGTCAGTATTGACAAGTCCGGCAATAAAAAACCGATTAATGCCAGCGGTGCGGATCAAGGAACTATTATTCCCTGATCCGCACCAAATCCGCCACATGGCTCTCTTATCTGGTTTTACAAACCTCTTAAAAGGTCGTTTTTAATATCTTCAATATTTTCCAGTCCGACTGAAACCCTGACCAAGCCGTCCTTAATACCGGCCGCCGCCCTGACCTCCGGCGTCAAACGGCCATGGGTAGTGGTTGCCGGGTGCGTAATAGTGGTTTTAACATCGCCCAGATTTGCGGTAATCGACAGCATTTCAGTGGCGTCGATCAGCTTCCAGGCATGCTCTTTGCCGCCGGTTAATTCGAAACTGACTACACCGCCGAAATGGCTTTGCTGACGCTTGGCCAGCTCGTGCTGAGCATGCGATGGCAAACCGGGATAATGAACCTTGGCGACACCGGCCTGTTGCTCCAGCCAAAGGGCCAGCTCAAAAGCGTTGTCGCAATGCGCTTTGACTCTGATCGCCAGCGTTTCCAAGCCGGATAAAAATACCCAGGCATTAAAAGGGCTCATGGTCGCGCCGCCGGTGCGAAGATATGGATAAATATATTTTTCTATGATTTCTTCACTGGCAACGACTGCACCGCCGACACAACGGCCCTGCCCGTCTATATATTTTGTTGCCGAATGAACAACGATATCCGCGCCCAGTTCCAACGGCTTTTGCAAGACAGGCGTACAAAAACAGTTATCAACAATCAGTAAGCAATCGTGTTTATGGGCGATATCCGCAAGCACTGAAATATCGGCAATTTCAATCAACGGGTTGGACGGGGTTTCCAGAAATAAAAAGCGGGTATTCGGCTTAATTGCCGCTTCCCAGGCTGCGGTATCGATCAAGTCGACAAAATCAGTCTCAACCCCGAATTTACCAAAGTAGTTCTGGAACATCAATACGGTATTGCCGAACACGCCGCGCGAACAGACCACATGATCCCCGGCTTTAAGCAAGCCCATACCGACCGCCATAATAGCCGCCATACCGGATGAGAACGCCAAACAGCGTTCGCCTTTCTCCATCAATGCCAGCCTTTCCTGAAAGGCACTAACCGTCGGGTTGGTAAAACGGGAATAAATATTGCCCGGTTTCTGTCCGGTAAAACGTAAAGAAGCCTCTTCGGCACTCTTGAACACATAACTGGATGTCGCAAAAATTGGGATGCTGTGCTCATCTTCATGAGTGCGTTGATGCCCCGCTCTGATAGCTTGGGTTTCCAGAGAGTAGTTATTCCAGTTAGTGTCTTTCATTTATTTTTAACGTCTTTGTTTGTTAAAAGAGCAGGCAAAAGGCGAAGGACGAAAGGCAAAGACCGGTCATTGAGGTCTGTTTTTTGCCCTTCGTCCTTCGCCTTTTGCCTTTATTCAGCCTTACTTATCAATCACCATTCTGCATTTCGATAATGAAGTTTTCCGAGTTTCTTTGCGTTTGCGCACTGTCATTCCGCAAAGCCTCGGTGCGCTCCAGATAGTCATCGTCAATATCCCCGGTAATGTACTCCTTGCTAAAGCAAGAGGTATCGAAGTGCCCGATATCTTGGTTACCTTTACGCACCGCATCAATCAGGTCATTCAGTTCCTGATAAATTACCCGGTCTGCGCCGATTGCTATACAGACTTCGTCCTCAGTACGATCATGGGCAATCAATTCGTGAGCAGCCGGCATATCAATACCGTAAACATTAGGATAGCGAACCGGTGGCGCAGCAGAGGCAAAATACACTTTTTTGGCGCCGGCATCTCTGGCCATCTGGATAATCTGCGCGGATGTTGTGCCTCTGACGATTGAATCATCGACCAGCAACACATTCTTGCCTTCAAACTCAAGGCCGATGGCGTTTAGCTTTTGCCTGACCGACTTTTCCCGCATTTTTTGGCCCGGCATGATAAAGGTTCGGCCGATATAACGGTTTTTTATAAAACCTTCTCGGTACTTGACGCCCAGCAGGTTTGCCATCTGCAAAGCCGCGGTTCTGCTGGTATCGGGAATGGGAATAACCACGTCAATATCATGGTCAGGCCAGTCTCTTTGTACCTTTTTAGCTAATTTTTCACCCATGCGCAGACGTGCTTTATAAACCGAAATACGGTCGATAATTGAATCCGGTCTGGCAAAATAGACGTACTCGAAGATACACGGACAGTGATCTATTCTTTCGGCGCATTGTTTAGTGTGCAATACGCCTGATTCTTCGATAAATACCGCTTCACCGGGCTCTATATCTCTATTAATTTCAAAACCCAGCACATCAAGCGCTACACTTTCTGATGCAATCATGAATTCCGAGCCTTGCTCGGTTTTTCTTTCGCCAAACACTATCGGCCGGATGCCGTGAGGATCTCTAAAGCCCAAGACCCCGAATCCGGCAATCATAATCACGACCGCATAAGCCCCGCGACAACGGCGATGCACGCCGGATACCGCCTGAAACACATCCTCTACAGTTAACTGTAATTTACCCAAACTCTGCAATTCGTGAGCAAAAACATTCAGCAAAACTTCTGAGTCGGAATCGGTATTAATATGGCGTTGGTCTTCTACAAACAGGGCCTTTTTTAACTCCGCTGTATTGGTCAAATTGCCGTTGTGCGCAAGCGTCAAGCCAAAAGGAGAGTTTACATAGAACGGTTGTGCTTCTGCAGAACTGGTGCAGCCTGCCGTTGGATAACGCACGTGGGCAATACCCATATTGCCTTTCAATTTCAGCATCTGGGCATTGGTAAAAACATCACGGGTCAGACCGTTTTCCTTGCGCAAATGCAGCCGCCCGGCTTCACAGGTCACAATACCCGCGGCATCCTGACCTCTATGTTGCAAAACTGTCAGAGCGTCATAGAGCTCTTGGTTAACAGCTTGATGTGAAACGATACCAGCAATACCACACATTATTTTTTAACCTGCATTGTTTTGTAGAGATTAACGAAAGAAATTAACGATAAATGATGTATTCCGCCATACCTGACGAAAAATGATCCCGCAACCATACCGCGAGTAATTGAAAAGGTGGAATCAATGTTGATTCTGTCCACCAGGAATCTTTAGGCAAAGGTGTCAATCCCGCCAGTATGATAACGACAGTAACAACGATCAGGCCGCGAACAACGCCAAAAACCATTCCACCGAAACGTTCCATGAAGGTTAAGCCGGTTTTCTTTGCCAATACGCTCAATAAAAAACCGATCAAACCGCCAAGACTTAATGTAATAGCAAACAAAGCCACAAAAGATGCGACTATTCTGGCTGGCGGGTGGCTGATAGTCGGTTCCAGAAAACCTGAAAAATCACGACTAAACATTAAACTCACCCAGATTGCCAGTATCCAGAATACTAATGAAAAAACTTCCTTGATAAACCCGCGCAGCAGCCCGATTACAAAGGAAATAAAAACAAGCCCTAAAAGGGTAAAATCTATCCAAATCATGCTTTTGCTAAGCGCATTACTCGGAAATCAGGATTGCCTTTATATTCAATTTATCCAATCTTGCCTTCATTGCGGCCGCTTTTTTTCCGTCAAGTTCCGGACCTACTCGGAGCCGATATGTAGTTCCTTTATCTGTTTGAACGGTATCCAATGAGGCAGGCAAGCCTTGGTCATGCAAACTGTCCCAAAGCGACATAGCATTTTCTTTTTTACTAAAACTACCTAATTGAATATACCAGCGCACCAATTTTTCAGCTGGTTTTGGTGCAACTGCCGGTTTTTTTGCCTCAGCTACAGCGGCGGCCAAGCTCTTTGCGCTAGTTGGCTGCTTAAGAGCCGGCTGTAAAGCCCCTGCTTTGGTCGCATTTTCTTTACTGGCTATCGCCGGTTCAACTTCAGGTTTTTTAACTGTAGGCCGTACGGGTTCTACGGCTTTTTTAACCTTTGCAGGCTCTTTAGCCACCGCTTCTATACGTGGTGCTTTTGGAGCTACGCTTTTGCGAATGCCATCCGTAGCGCCTGCGGATGAAGGTTGTTCAGCAGGAAGCTGTTTTATCCGCGATTTTGGCTGGTTACTTTCCGGCTCAGTAGTTTCTTCCGCACCGGCATCCTCGCGAGTATAGCCTTCAGATTCAGCATACAATGTCTCTTCGGAATTTCCCTGTTTAGGCTGGCCAGATGATGCAGACTCTTCGATAATTTCTTCTGCAGCCCCTGTACTCTCAAGCGTATCGCCAGCGGCTTCAGTAGCTAAAGGCTCGGGATCCGGCAACTTTGAAACCTGCTCGGCGCTGGTCGGCAGTTTATCGGCTGTGTTTACGCCTGACTCGGCTGGGACGGGGATATTCAACTCGCTTACAAGCTGACCACTATTATCGACAGGATCATCGAACAGCATGGGGATAAAAATAGCACATAGCGCCGTCACAACGACGGCGCCAATCAAACGTTGTTTTAATTCATGATCCATTTCGTCTACTCACTTATTCTCAAATTCAACCAAGCACTCAGATACCAAAAAAAAAGATCCAAAAACCAATAACAGATCACCTTGTTGCGACTGGTTTTTTGCTGCCGAAAATGCTTCAGTAAAGCCGGAAAAACCAAACGAAACATTGGTTATCGAACTTTGTGAAAAAATATCGCGCATAACGGATTCGGTAGCCGCTCTAGGATTTGCCAACGGCGCAAAAAACCAGTCATAAACCACATGATTCATAATTTCCAGAACGCCAGCGATATCTTTATCTTTCATCATTGAAAAAACCGCATGGATGCGTCTATCGGGGAAAACAGTCGCCACATATTCGGCCAGCGTTCTGACCGCCTGAGGATTATGCCCCACATCCAGCAGCACGGGTATTTCGCCTTCGATCAATTGAAACCGCCCGGCCAAACGGACATTTTTTAGCCCTTGTTTAATCGATGCTTCAGTGACCGGCAGGATTGCGGCCATCTGGGTCACCGCCAAAATAACCGCCGATGCATTACGATATTGGTGCTCTCCTTTTAAGCCGGGCTCCGGTAATTGTAACATTTGCCGGTCCGCAAAGTACCAATCCCATCCTGTTGCCTGCTTTTTATAACCAAAATCTTTACCTATGCAATATGACAAGGCATGCCGCTCAATAGCGCTCTGCCTCAATGATTCCGGCGGATTCGGATCACCGATGATAGCCGGAGTTGCGGCTCGAAAGATACCTGCTTTTTCCCGCCCTATGGCTTCTCGCGTAGCGCCCAGCCATTCAATATGATCGATGCAGATACTGGTGATTAATGCCACATCGGGATCGACAATATTGACGGCATCCAAGCGACCGCCCAAACCCACTTCAAGCAACTGAACATCAACCCCGGCGCGGTGGAATATATCCAACGCCGCCAACGTGCCAAATTCAAAATAGCTTAATGAGGTATCGCCACGTACTGACTCTATTCTTGCAAATGCTTCGCAAATTGCGTCATCCGATACCGGCTTGCCATCTATTTTTATTCTTTCATTATATTTCAGAATATGCGGCGATGTATAAGCTCCTACCCGATAACCTTGCGCCGTGTAAATTGACTCAAGATAAGCCACTGTCGAACCTTTGCCGTTGGTTCCTGCAACAGTAATGGTTGGAGGCTTAATATAATCAGGGTTAAGCGCATGAAAGACCCGTGCCGCCCGCTCCAATCCCAAATCAATCACTAAAGGATGTAAGCTCTCCTGCCACTTCAGCCAATCCTGTAGCGAGTCAAAATGTATCATTAACCGGTATTAAAAAATCAGTCTTCCTGATCCGGGTGATGATCAACATCACCCGCTTCATCTTCAACAGCCACAACTTCCATCTCGACACTAAAACGTTGCGCTGGAATGTTTCTACCCGCCATCAGCAAAGCTAGAATATCGGCTATTTTATCACGCATCTCACGCCTATCGACAATCATGTCAATAGCGCCATGCTCTTGTAGAAACTCGCTACGTTGAAAACCTTCCGGTAGCTTTTCCCGGACGGTTTGCTCGATGACGCGAGGACCTGCAAAACCAATCAAAGCATTGGGCTCGGCGACATTAATATCGCCCAGCATGGCCAAACTGGCTGAAACGCCGCCCATGGTCGGATCGGTCATAAACGAAATGTACGGAAGTCCCGCTTCGGGCAGCTTGGTTAATGCCGCGCTGGTTTTCGCCATCTGGAACAATGAAAACAGCGATTCCTGCATGCGTGCGCCACCACTGGCCGTAAATACGATAAACGGTACGCCCAATTCCAGGCTCTTGCTGATGCCACGGACAAACTTTTCGCCGACCACCGACCCCATTGACCCGCCCATAAAGCTGAAATCAAAGGCGGCTGCAACAATATCCTGGCCTTTAAGCTGGCCTTTTATCACGACCAGCGCATCATTTTCCTTGCTCTGCTTTTGCGCTTGAGTGATACGATCCTTATATTTCTTACTATCTTTGAACTTTAACGGATCGACAGGCTTAACATTTTTGCCTATCTCTTCATGACCGCCCTCATCCAGGAACATATTCAAGCGCGTTCTGGCCGAAATACGCATGTGATGATCACATTTTGGACAAACGCTAAAATTCCTTTCTAGCTCAATGTTATAAAGGATTGCATTACAGCTAGGGCACTTATTCCACAATCCTTCGGGCACAGCGCCCTTTTTATTTGACCCTTCGGTTCTAATTGTTGAAGGGATTAACTTCTCAAACCAACTCATTCGCATGCCCCGTCGTATTTCATCATCGTATTCTAAACCTTGTCTTTTAGCTATCCATGGCCTGACGCATCGCTCCCAATAACTCGACTATCTCTTTTTGGGCGCGTTCAGGATCATCCAGATTTGCTTCGATTTTGCTGATCAGAGCGCTGCCGATAACCACGCCGTCTCCCAAATTTGCAACTGTCTTCGCAGTTTGTGCGTCTTTGACGCCAAAACCGATCGCCACAGGCAAATGCGTATTTGCCCTGATTTGGTTGAGCTTGGTTTCTACATCCTTAACGTCCAAATGCCCTGCGCCAGTTACGCCTTTTAGCGAAACATAATAGATATAACCGCTACCGGCTGCATCCATTTTCCTAATTCGGTCATCGCTGCTGTTAGGCGCTAACAGGAAAATCGGATCGATGTCGCGCGCCTTTAACAGCGCAACGCATTCATCCGCTTCTTCCGGCGGCAAATCAACGGTTAAAACGCCATCAACCTCGGCCCGTTGCGCGGCATTGGCAAACTCTTCGTAGCCCATGGCTTCAATAGGGTTCACATAACCCATCAGCACCACCGGCGTTTGTTGATTGGTTCTTCTAAACTCTGCCGCGATAGCCAATGTGCGTCTTAAGCTCATTTTATGGTCCAAAGCGCGCTCGCTGGCTCGCTGAATAACCGGGCCGTCCGCCATCGGATCGGAAAACGGCACGCCCAGCTCGATAACATCAGCGCCGGCCTCGACCATCGCATGCATCAACGGCAGGGTGAAATCAGGCCTGGGATCGCCTGCGCTAACAAATGGAATTAGCGCCTTGCGGCCTGCTTTTGCTAGTTGTTCAAATGTAGCGGCTAATCGACTCACAGTTCTATCCCCTCGCGTTGAGCCATCGTTTGCATATCCTTATCGCCACGACCGGACAGACAGACAACGATAATTTCATCTTTTTTCATAGTAGGCGCAAGCTTCATGGTGTAAGCCATCGCATGACTCGATTCCAATGCCGGAATAATGCCTTCCATTCTGGTTAGCGCATGAAAGCCTTCCAACGCTTCATTATCGGTAATATTGACGTATTGAGCTCTGCCGGTATCTTTCAGCCAAGCATGCTCAGGGCCGACACCGGGATAATCCAGACCGGCCGAAATGGAGTGCGTCTCGATAATTTCGCCGTCGTCATCTTCCATCAGATAAGTCCGGTTGCCATGCAATACGCCGGGACGACCCGCGCATAGAGGCGCAGAGTGGCGACCTGTTTCAACACCGTCGCCAGCCGCTTCAACGCCGATCATTTTTACCGAACGGTCGTCAATAAAAGGATAAAATAGCCCGATTGCATTTGACCCACCGCCAACGCAGGCAACCAAGGCATCAGGCAAACGTCCCGCCTGATCCAGACATTGCTGTCTTGCTTCACGGCCGATGATGGCCTGAAAATCTCTGACCATCGCAGGATAAGGATGCGGACCCGCAACCGTACCGATAATATAAAAAGTGTTATCGACGTTAGTCACCCAGTCTCTGAGCGCTTCGTTCAATGCGTCTTTTAGGGTTTTGGAACCGGATTCAACAGCGACGACTTTCGCGCCCAGCAGCTTCATCCGATACACATTTAAAGATTGCCGGGCAACATCAACGGCACCCATATAAACCACACATTCCAAGCCCAGCCTTGCCGCAACCGTCGCTGTCGCAACACCATGCTGACCTGCACCGGTTTCAGCAATAATGCGGGTCTTGCCCATGCGCTTAGCCAATAATGCCTGGCCGATGGTATTATTTATTTTGTGTGCGCCGGTATGGTTCAGGTCTTCCCGTTTCAGGTAAATCTGCGCGCCGCCCAGCTCACGACTCCAGCGTTCGGCGTGATATAACGGCGAAGGCCGGCCTACGTAATGCTGTAAATCAGCATCCAGTTCCGCTATAAATTCAGGATCGTTTAAATACTGCTGATAAGCGGCATTCAGTTCCTGAATCGGTGGAATCAATGTTTCTGCGACAAACATTCCACCGTAAGGGCCAAAGTGTCCCCGTTCATCGGGCATATTATATTTTTCTGTCATATTATTATTCTGTCACCCTCGTTAACTTCACGTATGAATGCCGCCATTTTAAGCGCATCCTTTATACCTTTTTCCGATTCCACACCGCTGCTGACATCCAGAGCATAGGGTCTTACTGTCTGTACCGCCTGTCTGGCATTACTCATATCCAAGCCACCCGCCAATACAATTGGCAAAGCGCAATGTTCGGGGATCAAATCCCAGTTAAACCGGCTGCCCGTGCCGCCTTTCGCTCCCGGATGATACGCATCCAACAGCAACCCTGCCGCGTCATGATATTGCAGAGCCAAGTCCCAAACATCGATGCCGTCCTGCATTCGTATCGCCTTCATATAGCGCTTGCCATACAGCCCGCAGGCTTCAGCCGGCTCATCACCATGAAATTGCAGGCAATCTATCGGCACCTGCTCCAGAACCTCACGTATCCGCGACTCCCGCTCATCAACAAACAAAGCCACGACCGTCACAAACGCAGGCAAAGCCTTAACAATTTCAGCAGCCTGATCAATATCAACATTTCTCGGACTGGGCGGATAAAACACCAGGCCAATTGCATCCACGCCAAGTTGAGCCGCACAAACTGCATCTTCGGCCTGGGTAAAACCGCAAATTTTAACGCGAGTTCGCATAAAGTGATATGAGAAATTTAACCAAAAAACTAGCCGCCTAGAATAACATAAAAAGCATGATGATTTGTTGGTAATCATTAATCTGGTTTATGCAAACCACAACAACCTTGTTCGCAATGAAATCGATGCGGCGATGAGTAAGTTTCTGACGAAATATGTTATGTAATAAATATGTAAACTTTCAAAATCGTGGAGTTATTCAGAGAATGCGAGTGACAAGCAAGGACGTGGCAGTAGCTGCTGCGTGATTTTTCACAGCTTGCTTGAACTTGGATGCCAAACAAGCTCTCAGTGAAAACAGCAAAGTTCCAGCGAAATATTATGCTAAAAATAAATTTTCGATGAACCGCTTCATCGCACATAAAACACAGCCAATGGATAAAGCAGAGAAACTGTCTATCATATAGCTTATGTTAATGCTGGTGCTCATGTTCATGTTCATGTTCATGTTCGTGATCATGTTGATGCTCGTGAGCACCAGCATCCTGCATTTGGGCAGCATCAACGCCTACGCCGTATTTATAAACCATCAACCCGCCTAAATCCGCACCCAGCAGCATCACAATACACAGTAAGCCCGCTAAGATCAGAAAAAAACTGTTAGCCCCACCTTGGATGACTCCGCCGGTTTTCCAGCGCCAGACCGACAATAAAGCCGCCAAAGACAACACAGATACACCAAAATGTTCATGCCGCTCCATGATTTCATGAACATCATCCCCATGCGGCACTGTATTTGCAGCAATGAAACCGGCCATCACCGTAAAGGCAGCGCTTACGGCGCCCAAGTAAAGCAGCCAGCTCGCGACATTGCGCCAGTGTTGCTTTTTTGCCAGCGTGCCGACCAGATCCAAAACAAAAAAAGCCGATAAAAACGCGAGCGGAAAATGCACCAACATAGGATGAATGTTATCCATGCTGGAGATGCCGGGCAGCAAAACCGAAAAAATACCCTCAGGATCATGAGATGAGAGCTCTTCGAAAAAAGCCAGCAAACTTGCAACACTTTCTGCGATGCCGCCGCCGTGATCGGCTCCGCCATGAATTTGAAAAGACAAATAGTTATACATATTGACCATCGTTTTTATTTGTAAGAAAGGTAATCTACTTGATATTCGGGCAATTGCAAACAAGCTTGCAAGGTTTTTAGTCTAATCGTGCCGCTGGGCATCAACCGGCAATTTGTCGAACACCGGATGCTTGGTAATACCGTAATGTTCGGGATAATAAACCGCTCCCAGATACAGACCATAAGGAGGCGCCGTAACGCCGCCCAGCTTTCTGCATCTGAACTCAAGCAACTCTTTTGTCCAGTTTACATCCTGCTTACCGGCCCCTATGTCGATCAACACCCCGGCAATATTCCTGACCATGTGATGCAAAAAAGCATTGGCGGAAATATCGATAACGACCTTATCATCGTCCCGATACACATCAATAAAGTACATTTTCCGGCAAGGGCTTTTGGATTGGCAATTTTGCGCCCTGAATGTGGAAAAATCATGATGCCCGATCAAATGCTGGGCCGCCTGATGCATTTTATCGGCATCCAACGGACTGTGATGCCAAGTCACCTGATTGCGCAGCAGCGCCGATTTGATCGGCCGATTAAGAATGACGTAGCGGTAAAAACGGGCAATGGCGCTGTATCTGGCGTGAAAATCGCCCACCGCAGGTTTAACCCAGGTGATCCTGACATCATCCGGCAGATTACTGTTGCCGCCCAGCACCCAGGTATGCAGTTCGCGCTCCACTTTTGCGTCGAAATGCACCACTTGCTCGAGCGCGTGCACGCCGGTATCGGTTCTTCCGGCGCATTGCACGGTAACCTTATGATTGGCGACTTTCGATAAAGCCTGCTCCAGCGCCTGCTGGACACTGCGTTGCTCGGTTTGCCACTGCCAGCCAGAAAAGCCGCTGCCATCGTATTCAATGCCTAAAACGATACGCGACATTCAAACCCCATAACAAAAAAATAATTACTCATATATATAAACTTTAATTCCAACATCAATGTTGTTAAACAAATCCAGCACATCGGCATTCTTCATCCGGATACAGCCGTGCGATTCAGGCCTGCCGTTCATTAAGTGATCAGGACAGCCGTGGATATAAATATACCGCCAAGTGCTGTCAACCTTGCCGTAGCGGTTCTTGCCCGGCTCCAGGCCGCCCAGCCACAATATCCGGGTCAATATCCAGTCGCGTTGCGGGTATTGCATAACTAAATCCGCATTGTAAATTTCCCCCGTGGCGCGCCTGCCGATAAAAACTGAATTTAACGGCTGCCCTGCTCCAATCTTGGCCCTGATTTTATGCCAGCCGGTAGGCGTGCACTCACTGCCCATCAGTTGGCCCGCACCGTTTTTAGCCGTGGAAACCGGATAGCGCTGCACCGGCATACCATCCGCATAAACCGTCAGTTGCTGGCTGGCGATGCAAATATCCAGATAATCTTGCATATCGCCCACGCCATTATTTTTCATTTAACACCTACACCACATCCCAAACAGAACAAATTATTGCAATAAAATAACTCATCTTAAAAACGGCTATCCCGACAATCCGTCCACCCGCCGGTTTCAATCAACCTTGGTCAAAAGATCCAATGGGCTCAACACCCCTCTGCCGCCTTTATTCAAAACATGGGTATAAATCATTGTCGTGCTGACATCAGCATGCCCCAATAACTCCTGCACCGTGCCAATATCGTAGCCGCCTTCCAGCAAATGCGTTGCAAACGAATGCCGAAAAGTATGCGGCGTGGCCGCTTTAGTCAAACCCGCATCACGTACCGCCTGCTTAACTGCCCGCTGTATGGATTGCTCCGGCACATGATGACGGCGTACTATTTTAGTGCGCGGATCTGTCGATAATTTAGCCGCAGGAAACACATACTGCCAAATCCATTCTTTTGCCGCAGCCGGATATTTACGCTCCAGCGCAAAAGGCATAAACACCGCACCAAAGCCTTGCGTTAAATCGTTTTCATGCAGCTCTCGTACCTTGAGCAAATGCGCCTGTAAAGGCGCGACCAGCGACAATGGCAACATCGTCACCCGATCTTTAGATCCCTTGCCGTTACGAATTAAAATCTCACTCCGTTTAATATCAACATCCTGCACACGCAAGCGCAAACACTCCATAATCCGCATTCCGGTTCCATACAACAGACTTGCAATTAGCCACTGCGTACCAGTCAGCCGCGATAAAATCGCCTGAATCTCATCGCGATTTAACACTACCGGCAAGCGTTTAGGCACCTTAGCCTGCTCCACGTTACCCAACCATGGCAACTCAATTGCCAACACCTCTTTATAAAGGAACAACAACGCGCATTTGGCTTGATTTTGCGTAGAAGCCGACACTCGACCATTAACCGCCAAATGTGTTAAAAACTGCCCCACCTCAGCAGCGCCCATGTCACGCGGGTGTTTCTTACCAAAATGCAGGATAAAGCGCTTAATCCAATCCGTATAAGCTTGCTCAGTTCGGATACTATAATGCTTCAAGCGAATTTTGCCTCTGACTTGATCAAGCAACTTAGGCTCTTGCCTAGATAAATTCTCTGATGGGTATTGCATTTAATTTAGGATGTGCTAAATTTCTCTAGGTTAATGAAATTAAAGTAATTTTACATTTTTATAAGTAATTAGACAACAGTTTGACGCAATGTTTGGCGTCTATTAGGATGTCTAATATTAGTTAGATCACAGCGGCACCACACGCTATCGCACATAAGGAAAAAGTTAATGAATGGCCTCATTCCTAAGCCACAAATGCAATTGGTCGACCCGCAAGCTCAGATCATCGTAGATTTCTTGAAGAATATCGGATTACCTCACGACAACATTATTGCCGCACACGATCAAAGAGCAATCATCGGGCAGAACCTTCCTGGCTTTATTGAGTCTTTACCCGCCGAAGTCAAACAGGGCGCGAGGTATCTATCAAAATTCGTTGTGGGGGCTGGATTTGGCCTGTTTGACTATTCCCTAAATGCCATCTGGAATGAAGTTGTTCTTGACCTACATAAGAAGGCAATAGCCTATGGACTGGATATTTTTTACGACGCCGCTATCGGTGGAAAAGCAAGAGAGTTTTATCAAACCGAGGATGATCTTCGCTCCCTTAAGGACGCGGTGCTTCTTGATACCTGTAGAAAGCTAGAACTAATCAGCGATACTACACACAAGAAGCTCAAGCATATTCTTGATATGCGAAACGATATTGGCATTTCGCATCCTACTAACTACACCATCAATGCTTTTGAGTTGCTAGGTTGGCTGCAAACCTGTATTCAGGACGTACTCAATGATCGTCCGACGGAGGCCGCTCTTCAGGTGCAAGCATTTATTCAGAATCTGAAGACATACACCCAACTCCTTGACCCCGCAAATCTGGCAAGTATTGCAAACAAAATTAGCGCATTGGCCTCGCACCACTGCGGCAATATTCTACGAACCATGTTCGGTATTTACGTTGCTCCCGATACAGACCCGCAAGTACGCAAGAATATTTCTTTGCTGGCCGTCTCTGTTTGGAAATCGAGTAGTGACGATACCAAGTATCGACTAGGCTTGACCTTGGAAGGGTACAACACCAATCTCTATCGCGATAAATACCAACTTGGCGAGCAGTTCTTCCAATCGGTTAATGGAAACGCTTTTCGCTCAAACTCAGAACGAGCAATTATTGTTGATGGCCTAATTGATCAATTACTTGAGAAGCATAATGGCTGGGATAACTTCCATCACGAAGCACCCGTTGCAGATAGCATCTCGTCCTACATAAACGGACAACAGGACATTCTCCAAAACTTTGCGCCAAAGCTAATTAAGGTTGTCCTCATGTGCCGCATCGGCAGGGGTATGTCGTACTGCAATGGTGTATCACCTCGCGGCCGCGTCTACTATGATCGGCTCCTTGGCTTGCTTGGCGATCAGTTCACCCCGACTGCGCTAACTGCTCTTACACAATATGAAATTCAAGCAAAACTAGAGCGCGACGTTTGCCGACAACAGGCCTGTCTTGCGCTCGGAGTTTTGAAGGCTGGCGTTGTTAACCAACGACTACAGGAATGCATCGACTTTTTGATTGCAAATCTTCCTGCTACAGGAAAGGCTGTTTTTGACTCTCGATTTAAGACTCTTTCGTCCAGCTATATTTCATGGTCGTGATCTAACATGGCGCTCAACCGGAGCGCGGTTATAATGCGGTTTTGTTTTTCAGCTTTCCGAGCCGCGCCCGGTTAGCTCTACGTTAGGCGCATACGATGCGAACCACACTGCTCAGCTACCTCAGCGCCCCTGCCTTACTGGCAGTTGGCATCTTCGTGTTGGCTCTTGGGCGCGAACCCTTTGGCATCGAAATGTTCTTGGCCTATATTGTCAGCGGGTTCCTCTTTTACGCTGCGCCGCTGTTGCTGTGGGCTATCGTGGCAACATTGGGGAAATTCTCAGGAGTTGTGTGGCACTCGGGGTTCGTTGCTTCTTGTCTAGCGCTTGTGGTGCTAGCGGTTTTTTCGCTTTTCTTCCGCGACCCGTCTGGCCTCCCAATGCAATGGCTCCTTTATTGGCCTCTCGCTATAATTCTCCAGGTTATTTTCGCAGGTTCATGTGCCCTCTATGTCGCTCGTAAGCGTTCTAAGAAATGCGCCTCTCAAGAAGCTCATTTCAACCAACTGTTATAAAAAGCATTTTTAAACGCTTTCTGGCATAGGAGTTAACTGAAAGCCGATCTGCTCAGCACGTTTGGTTAAATTTTTAATGACTCGTTGGCGATATTTTTCTTCATAATATTCCTGACCTTGATCCACATATTCTTGCCCTTGGGTGAGCATCGCATAAATCAGCCGTGCCAGTTTATGGGCACAAGCGGTGACGGCTTTGGCTTTGTCCATGCGACCACAAAGTCTTCGGTAGTACGCCCCTAAAGCCGATCGGCTGGCGCGTAAATTTACCGCCGCCATTTTCAGCGCTTGCGCAGCACGGTTGGTGATGCGACTCGTTGCTGCCGAGATTTTCTTACCGCCGGATATTTTTGTTCCAGGACACAATCCCAACCACGAGGCAAAATGCTTGGCATCTTTAAAACGTGATAAATCAGCACCGGTTTCTGCCACCACCTTAAACGCGGTCGTCACATCAATGCCATCAATCCGCGTTAAATCCACACCGCACATTTGCATCAACAGCGTTCTGGCATCGAAGTTCGGCGCATTCTTGGACTTGCCACCGCGCCGCTTGGGTTTATCGGCTTTCAGATCGTTGCGGGCGAGGTCTTTGAGCATTTTTTCCAGTTGCCTGTCGCATTCCAGGATCTGTACGGCATAAGCATCGTACAAGGCCACGGCTTGTTTCAGGGCGAACAGATGCTCTTCCCGCCAGTTGCCCTGCAAGGCTTTGGCGATCTCCTCCTCACTGGCTTTGATGTGATGATTACGGTATTTTGCCAAGACCTGGCCATCACGTTCGCCTGCCAGAATGGCACGAATAATTTTCTGCCCCGTTTCGCCCACCACATCGGAAATCACTTCCGTTAGAAGTAGATTCATCAACAGCAAAGCTTTTTGAATATGCTGAATGTGCTTGGCTTGATTGCGCAGTAGCATTTCTCTTAGCCGAGCCACTGCCCGCAATGCACAATAGTCACCCTGCGGTCGAAATGCGCCCGACAGCAGGCCAAAACTCATCAACTGTTGTAACCACTGGCAATCCAGTACGTCCGATTTACGCCCGGAAACATTTTTCACATGGCGTGCGTTGACCAGATAAACGGTAAAACCCTTCGATTCCAGTAGCTCAAACAGAGGAATCCAATACACGCCGGTGGATTCCATCGCCACCGTATCCACGTCACACGCAGTCAACCAATCGGCCAGTGCATAAAGATCAGCGGTAAAACTCAGGAATTCACGCACGGGTTGCTCGTCCCTGCCTGGTGGCACTGCCACGAAATGGCTGGAGGCGCCAATGTCGATACCCGCCGCGTTGGGATGGGTGAGTTCAAAATGGTTCTTGATTTTGCTCATAACGATACCCCCCTATTAGAATAGGAAAAGCCTACATCACTGGGGAAACGTCTTGTGAATCACTCTCTCAAACGGGATAGTCAGGGAGCCTGACTTCACCAATAGCACCGACGTATTCCTAAACCACGCTAACATTCGGGCGCGAACGCACCATTGGCCAATCGGTATTTAGCGATGTAGACTACCTGGTAATTGTAGCACCGCCTCCTTGAGCTTCTTTAAAACACCTTCCGGCTTTAGGTGGTTACTTCGCTAACATGGCGCTCAACCGGAGCGCGGTTATAATGCGGTTTTATTTTTCAGCTTTCCGGGTCGCGCCCGGTTAGCTCTACGTTAGGGCTTATCCCAGATGGCATTTTGTGCTCAAAAATATTTGCCTGTTGGTTTTGGGTTGTTATCAACCATTGGCGCGGCCTTGCTGCTCTTCATCATGTTCAAGGCCGGGTGTGCTGGTGATCCAAAGGGCGGATCGTTTGGCAACCCAGTTCGCGCACTGCAATTGGAAAGTTTTGGCCTTCTTCCTTTGCTTCTCAGTGCGGCCTCAGGTGGCGCTGCAATTGGCTTGATGTCAAAATCAGTCCATCGCGTTGCACAAGGGTTAGCCATTGCAACTTTTACACTTTTTTGCTTATGGATGACTGGTGTGCAATTCGAGATATGGGGCATTCAATCATGCTTCTAACCCTAACCGAGCGCTCAACCGGAGCGCGGTTATAATGCGGTTTTATTTTTTCAGCTTTCCGTGCCGCGCCCGGTTAGCTTTACGTTATGCACACTTATGGTTCCATCCTTGTTTGGGAGGCATCTTTAGTACCGTTCCTACAGGATAGTAACTGTGTGGCGCTATGGCGGGGAATCGGTCAGCATTAAGAAATTTTATTTCTCCCCAGCGCGTCTCATCGCCAAGCTGCCTTAATGCAATCCCCATTACGCTTTCACCGGGGGTTGTGGTATATGTTTCAGTCATGTATAACTCTTAGTTTAACGCGACGGCGTTCAGCGTCGCGGTGCTGTCAAAAATTAGTGTCGCCGCGCTTTAACACGGCGTTAGGTGTTTCATGCGAGCTTTCCTAGCCATTTTCACCGCTCTGTTTCCCATGCTTGTACACGCTGAGGTTATGGACAAAGAGCCATCACTTTTTGCTGTATTACTTTTGGGATTGTTTGGTGGACTTCTGGCGTTTTTGGCCGCGCACCTCAAACCTTGGCTCTTGTTAGTTTTGTTGCCGGTGGTAGGTGCGTTTATCTATCTCCAACTCACAGAGCTAATGGATCCGTATGTTGGCCCAGCTATCGCAGCAGAGGCAGGCCGTTTATATATTGTTATTTCTTGGGCTGCACCGGTTTTAGTTTTTGCTGGCTGTAGCGCTGGGTTTGTTTGGAGGCGTCGCAATGTCAAAGTCAACACCTAACATGGCGCTCAACCGGAGCGCGGTTACAATGCGGTTTTATATTTCAGCTTTCCGTGCCGCGCCCGGTTAGCTCTACGTTAGAAAAACATGCGACGTGTCTTGCTTATAGCTATTTTTTTATTTGCCACCAGTGCCGTTGGGTTTGATAGGCAGCACTGGATACAAGTAGCTGGGGGCTCCTGGGAACCCGACGACACGATACTTACCAAAGCAGATGCAAAGTTGAAGCACAAGTTTCAGTCGCATGTCCGATACGTTGGGCCTGGCGACCGTTGGGAGGACTACACGTTTCAATATCAGGGAAGCAGACTGCCGACAGGTCAGAAAATTATTGACATAAATGCCTTCTGCTCGAATATTCCGGAAGAATGGCTCGCCCATTTTAAGCTCACAAGCGAATGGGTTCGCATATTCGGCGGTGGCGGTTGCCTATTTCGCGCGTACTACGATTCAACGACCGACAAGATATTCGATTTAAGGGTTAATGCGCCAAAATAGCGGATTGTTTGTAGTGAGATGCGAACCCCAACATATCGAACCCGCCGATGTTGGCCTTTTTTCATCTAACAAATCGGTCAAAGGGACGCGCCGCCCGTTGGCGGTTTTGAAGTTTGGTTTTTTATCAAGGTACGGTGGCTTCGCTTAAGCTTAGTGAGCGGCGCGCCCCTTACCGTAACGTTGGGCCTCTCATGTATAAGCTCGCACATCAATCCGGAGAAGAATGGCTTCCGCATTCCTACGCCCCCATATTTTCGACCGAAATTACTTCGGCGCAAACAAAACGGCTTGTTGCCGCTGTTCCTGGAGGTGATGTCTCCGTATTGCTCAAGCTCATCGAATGTCTCACGCCACCATTCTTTGTTCTTTACGTCTTGCACACTCCGCGCGGCGAAGGCAATCCCGGCCGTTATCAAAGTCCTTCTCTTGATCTTGGCGAACTTCGCACATTTCTTTCTCGTTTCGCGCCTTTCTTCGCCGGAGACGCACGCTTCGATCTTTGGGTTCATTCGCCGAGCACCAACGGCACGATTGTCTGGGATCGCCATAACCTCATTTACGGTTACGGCCCACTTGAATGCTTCAATCAAGCTCTCCACAGCCTTGGTTTCTCCGAAGGGGCACCTACCATTCCCAAACCACACATGCACCACTATCGCCAAGAGCTAGATGCAGAGGCTACGGCCATCCTGTCGGCATTTTCATGGCAGTATTCTCCTCTGCATTCCGAGGACGAACAGTGACCCCGAGGCCCAACCCATCATTCAACACGGACTGGCGCGATAAAGCCGCGCCAGCCGGTTAATTCAGGCGTTAGAGGTCTGCTCGCATGAAGATTTACGGTTACGCGGATGAAGGGCTGGAGCCAGCAGAAACGAAGCCATCTGAATTGGCTGAAATAACTCTTGTCGCAAACCCGAGCGAGCTGCGTCTTATCGCTCAGTTTTTGGAGAACTCTGCTCGCGGTATGGAAGAGCGAGGAAAGCAATGGGAACACGAGCATCTTTCAGACAAATACCGACAATTCGAGGACTTACCGCATTTTGTTGTTTTCAATCCGGAGGCAGAGCTTTGACCTCTAACATTGCGCTCAACCGGAGCGCGGTTATAATGCGGTTTTGTTTTTTCAACGCTGTAAGGTGGATCATGCGTAACGCTGTAAGCTGGATAACTGTAGGGTGGATTCGCCGTTAGGCAATCCACCATGATCGGAGCCGGGTAGGGTACGCATCGCGTACCATTTCCAGACCGTTCCGCCATTAAAATGCCCAGAAGGTACGCGATGCGTACCCTACCCATGACTCGCTGTGATCTAATCTGATCCTTGTTTGAATTTTTTAAGCAAGGATTTTTTATGCCCGACATTAAGTCTTGTAGGGTGGGCACATGCTGTTCGTGCCCACACCGGATGATGCAGATTATGTGGTGGGCAAAAAAAGCGTTGCCCATCCTGCAAGGCTCTAATTCCAATGAAAATACATGTAAGGTATTGTTTCATCTTTAAAATAGATCTACACCCGTTAATGACTGTATTATCTATTTGACGCTAGCTCGGGCGCCGGCATCGGAATCGACCGTGCCTGCTATACGGTTTAGCAAGTTGGTTTGTTGTGATCTTCTATCGGCTTGAGTTAAATCGATCATACCTTTAAGGTCTGAAAAACGTTTCTCAGCTTCTGTTAGGAGTTCTGCTGCTTTAACCGAATCGCCATCTTGTACAGCTGTTCGAGCTTTCTTCAGATAATCATTAGCACGGTTACGATTACGGTCGAGCTTATCATTAGCATTGATTTCTTTACTTAACTTTAATGCCTCTTTGATATCTTCAATAACGACATCGCTACCGGCATTGTCATTCAGAGCTATCAAGGCTTTAGTGACTTGACCGGCAGTCGCATCAATTCCTTCACTTGGAGTCATTCTGTTATACATACATGCCATACCCAAACAGATTTCAGCATTAGCCGAAAAAGATCCTAAAGAGAGTGCCAATGTAGTTGCTACGACTGCGGTTTTTAATAATTTCATGTAAGGTAATCCTTGTTATAGTTATTTTTATTAGGTCTGTAACCTCTTAGATATTAAGGAATTTAATTGGTTACATGGTTAATGTGAGCTTTGTCATAGCGCTTGTCAATATTAAATGGCTTAACTCGATTCCAGGCATTCAGCCGGGTACGCATCGCGTACCATTTTCAGACCGTTCCGCCAATAAAATACCCAAAAGGTACGCGGTGCGTACCCTAACCATGACTCGCTGTGATCTAATCTGATCCCCGCTTGGATTTCCAAGCGGGGATTTTTTATATTCGATCGATAATTGGGTGGCGGATTAGATAGATCTGGTTAAAAACCGCTTTGTTGCCGGCAAGCCCGGTAGGGGCGCATCGCGCCCCTTTTCGGTGTCCAACAGTGCCGAAAATTTTGATGTTCGAATAATGGCTTGGCATTCGTAAATGGTGCGCGGTGCGCACCCTACTTCGCTCTCGTTGTTATTGCTTTAAATTTTTCAATAGCTCCAGTGGAAACACGATAGTAGAAGATTTGTCGCCGGCAATTTCGGTTAATGTTTGCATATATCTCAGCTGAATCGCTTCGGGTTGTTCCGACAGTATTTTTGCCGCTTGCAATAATTTCTCGGCAGCCTGCATTTCCCCTTCCGCATGAATGACTTTAGCGCGCCGGGTACGCTCGGCTTCCGCCTGTTTGGCAATGGCTCTGACCATGCTTTCGTCCAGATCGACGTGTTTGATTTCAACATTCGACACTTTAATTCCCCAGGCATCGGTTTGCTGATCCAGACTGGTTTGAATGTCGATATTGAGGCGCTCACGTTCTGCCAGCATTTCATCCAGTTCATGCTGTCCCAATACCGAACGCAAGGTCGTTTGTGCCAGCTGGCTGGTGGCTTCGTAGAATTTTTCCACTTGTATGATCGCCTTCTCCGGTTCTATCACACGAAAATAGACGACGGCGTTGACTTTAACGGAAACGTTGTCGCGGGAAATCACATCTTGTGTCGGCACATCCATCACGACGGTTCTTAAATCAACCCGTTCCATTTGTTGAATCAGCGGAATCAAAATGATTAACCCCGGCCCCTTTACCTTGTAGAAACGGCCGAGCATAAAAATAACGCCGCGCTCATATTCTCTGAGTATTTTGAACGCACTGATCAGCAGTAACAGCACGATACTGATGAGGATGAAAAAGAAATTTGTAACCATCACTCGTTCTCCTGTGTTTGGATAGGTATAACCTGTAAAAGCAGGCCATCGATAGCGGTCACCCTGACTTTTTCATTTTTGCGCAAGGGCTGGTCACAGGATGCCCGCCAGTTTTCACTATGAATACGAACCATCCCTGTTCCGGTAAAATCATCTATCACCTCGCCTACCAGGCCCATCATTTCTTCCTTACCGCTGACAATCGGTTTATGTCTTGATTTTAATATCAGGCCGATAGCGATGATAAAAAAGACGGCGCTGCTCAAGGCAAAACCAGCGATTAGGCCCAGATTTATCCCGAACCCCGGTACATCGGTATTCATCAATATGATCGAGCCAATGACAAAAGCAGCAATGCCGCCCAGTCCGAGAATTCCGAAACTGGTCACAAAAGCTTCGGCAATCATCAGGGCGATCCCCAACAGGATCAGGCCCATGCCGGCATAATTGACCGGCAACAGCTGAAATGCGTACAAAGCCAGCACCAAACAAATACTCCCTATAGTGCCGGGAACAATGCTGCCCGGATTGGAGAATTCAAACACCAGCCCATAAATGCCGACCATCAGCAAAATGTAGGCTATGCTGGGATTGGTAATGACGGCCAGAAACCGGCTTCGCCAGTCCGGCTGAATGCTTACTATTTCGGCCTGCGCGGTATTTAACAGGATCTCCTTGCCGGAAACGTTGACTTTCCGGCCCTGCAATGACGTAAGCAAACCCGTTACATCTACGGCCACAATATCAATTACGTTCAGTTTTAGCGCTTCAGCAGCAGAAAGACTGGCTGCTTCACGCACCGCCTTTTCCGCCCATTGTTCGTTTCTGCCGTGCATTTTTGCCAAACCGCGAATATAAGCGGCAGAGTCATTGACCATTTTCTGAGTCATTGAATCAGGGAACGGTTTGGCTTTATCGCCATTCTTATCGGTCTTGTCTTTGTCGTCATCAACGTCGCCAAAACCACCGAATTGCACAGGCGTTGCCGCCCCCAGATTGGTTGCCGGCGCCATTGCGGCTATATGGCTGGCAAGGAGGATATAGGTCCCGGCGCTGGCGGCGCGCGCACCGCCGGGAGCTACATAGCTGATCACCGGTATGGGAGAGGCAATGATTTGTTTGATTATCCGGCGCATGGAAATATCCAGGCCTCCTGGCGTATCCATGCGAATCAGTACGGCCACGGCCCCACTGTCAACCGCCTTTTGCAGATTGCGTTCTATATAATCGGTTGTCGCCGGGCCGATAACATCGTTAATTTCAAGTTGTATGATTACCGACGTTTGGACGGGGTGACTATCCTTTTTCCCGGCATAAGCAGCTGTCACGACAGTCAGAAAAACCAGAAAAACAAACCGAATGTTCCGTATAATCATGGTCTTATCCACTCATTTGATATGCAGATGGTTTCAGTCTACTCCTAAGCGATATGTGCAGCAATGATTGAAAACCCGCTGTATTGGCAGCCGGTCAACTTTTAAGTTATCCCGGCCAAGACTTGTCGTATTTTGACGCCAATTCAGGCGATAATGCCGCGCTGTAAGACGTATTTTCAAATTAAGGAATAATGGTTATGAAATCCAGAGATAGACGGCGAGGGTTGGTAGTAGTCAATACCGGTTCGGGCAAGGGTAAATCTTCCAGCGCTTTGGGCATGGTGTTCCGTGCCGCAGGCTGGGATATGAAGGTGTGCGTCATTCAATACATCAAGGGGCAATGGCAAACCGGCGAGCAAAAAGCCGCCGAACGTTTTGATAATATCGAATGGCATGCGTTGGGCGACGGCTTTACCTGGGACACTAAAAATCCCGAGCAGGATGTTAAAACCAGCCGGGAAATTTGGGAGTTCAGCAAGGCCAAGATTCTGTCCGGAGAATTCGATGTGGTGTTGCTGGACGAGATCAATTATTGCTGCGGCTATAACTGGATTTCCGGCCAGGAAATAGCCGACTTCATCCGCAATGAAAAACCGGCCTGGATGCATTTAATCCTGACCGGCCGCAATGCGGCGCCCGAAGTGATAGACGTGGCCGATACCGTAACCGAGATGACTAAAATAAAACACGCTTACGAGCAGGGGATCAAGGCTGAACAGGGTATAGAATTTTAAGGTAAATACCCAGGGTAACCTGTAAAATGATGGGCAATTGTCACAATGAGGAGAAGAAAATGTCTGAAGCGCAAAAAATCATGATGGCTGTTGCAGCTGTTTTTGTAATCGGCTTTGTTATGGTCGGCTTAAGTAAAGAAGATCAACCGGTTGAACAAGTAGAAGCCGCCGCAAAGATTAGAAACAATGTCGCAATGCAAACGATGGCGAGTGAGAAATGCCCGCCGAAAATTAAGGAAGTCACAGGAGAGCAAGTGTTTTTCCCGTCTGAAGTAGAGGGCGATAAGGAAACTTATGTCACTTTGAAGTGGGTGGGTGAGAAGGCTGACAGCGGCGGATTCAAAAACGCATCGTGCACTTTGCATGCAGCGCTGGGCGGAATCTCTGAACTGATTATCGATGATAAGGTCATCATAAAGAAAAAAATGTAGGTTAAATTCCGGTGGATCATCCGGCTTGCAGGCCATTGGATTGATTCACCGGACAATATATCCGTTTGAGCAATTTCAAGACCAGACACTACAAGACTCACGCCCTTAACCTGCATTTATGTAGATAAGGCTAAATAACAAAAATAATTTTTATGACAAAGACAATGATTAAAGGAGTTTTAAAGACATGGAAAGAGGATCGGGGGTTTGGTTTTATTAGTCCGGATAATGGTGGAAAAGATATTTTTATCCATATCTCGGCGCTCAAAGGAACGAGCCGTCGTCCGGTAACAGGCGATGTTATCCATTACCAGGTTGCCAAAGATAATCGGGGTAAGTTTAAAGCGGTTAATGCGCATATTGAAGGCGTGGAAATTCTGGAGGGCAAAGCCCCGGGTCTGTTCCAAACCAGGAAAGGCATCATGCTGACAGCGCTGGCCATACTGGTTATTGTCGCGGTTGCCGCGGCTATCCATTTCGCGGCTTGATCATTGCGGAAGTTTTTCTACAAGCCTGGGCAACGATGTTGTTGCCCAGGCTTGTTGGTAAGCGGTTGAGTACAACGTCAAACGAGGTGTTGCGGCCATGGGGTTATATCTTTTTCTTGTCAGCATAGCCGCGCTGAGTCTTATTTATTTTGCGATCAAGGCTAATCAGGCCAGGCAACTTAAATATATCGAGCAATATTGTTTTCATAAAGGCATACGCCGCAAATTATCGCAAAAGCGCCCGCAGTTGACCGAGCAGCAGTTGGACATGGTCTTTCAGGGCTTGAGGGATTATTTTCTTATTTGTCACCGGGCCCGAAACCGCATGGTTTCGATGCCGTCCCAAGTCGTTGATGATGCCTGGCATGAGTTCATACTTTCCACCCGGATTTATGAAAGATTCTGTAACAAGGCGCTGGGGCGATTTTTACATCACACGCCCGCCGAGGCCATGCCTGCGCCGGCTCTGGCACAGCAAGGCATTAAGCGGTCATGGCGGCTGGCTTGTACGCTGGAACAGATAAATCCTAAAAAGCCGGTCCGGCTGCCGCTTATTTTTGCCATGGACGGTTTGTTAAATATCGATAATGGCTTTATCTATCAGTTAGACTGCAAAAAGAGTACAGCGGCTGGTTATTGCGCAAGCCATATCGGATGTTCTTCCGGTTGTGGCGGTTCGTCAGGCAGTTCAAGTGATGCCCCGGATTCCTGTAGTTCAGGCGATTCGGCGGGTTGCAGCAGCGGTTGCGGGGGCGGGGATTGAGCGGAGCTCATCTACACAAATATATATTGCATTGAGGGTTTGTAATGACCGATTCACAAAAATGGCTGGTTTTCGTTTTTATCGCAGGTTCGGCCTGGCTAATTTATCTGCTGGCGCCGGTGTTAATGCCATTTGCATTTGCTGCGATGCTGGCTTATTTAGGCGATCCGCTAACCGATAAGCTGGAAACGCATCGACTGCTATCCAGAACCAAGGCCGTGCTGGTGGTCTTTTCCGTAATGACGCTGGCTTTTGTGCTGGTTTTACTGCTGCTCGTCCCCCTTTTGGAGTACCAGGTCGAGCAATTCGTAAGCAGCCTGCCGGCCTATGTCTCATGGTTGAATGAGACTGTCATTCCGTGGACGCAGAGACGATTTCATCTGGGCATCAGGCCGATCAACCTCAGCCAGATCGTCAATCTTATTAAAAGCCATTGGGAGCAGGCGGGCGGTATCGCCGCGACGGTAATGAGCTCGGTTTCGCATTCCGGCGGCGTGATAGCCGAGTGGTTGATGAACCTGCTGTTGATTCCCGTGGTCACGTTCTATTTATTGCGCGATTGGGATGGGTTGGTTGCCAAGGTTCATGGTCTGTTGCCCCGCCGCATAGCGCCTGCTGCCGCCAAACTTGCTGCGGAAGTTGACACCGTGCTGGCGGCGTTTGTCCGGGGGCAGCTCTACGTCATGCTGGCCCTGGGATGCATTTACAGCATTGGCCTATGGATGACCGGCCTCGATTTGGCCTTGTTGATCGGCATGTTGGCCGGACTGGTCAGTTTCGTGCCTTATCTGGGGGCAATCGTCGGCATCGTTACGGCCTGTATAGCGGCGTTAGTGCAATTTCATGATTTGATTCACCTGGTGCCGGTCGCCATCGTTTTTATTGTCGGGCAATCGCTGGAAGGCATGGTGTTAACGCCCATGCTGGTAGGCGATAAGATCGGCTTGCATCCGGTCGCCGTTATGTTTGCGGTATTGGCGGGCGGGCAGTTATTCGGCTTTTTAGGCATCCTGCTGGCACTGCCTGTGGCTTCGGTCATTATGGTATTGCTGCGGCATGTGCATGATTTATATCGATACAGCGATTTTTACGCACGGGAATGAAGCTGATGAAATTATTCCAGACTGCTGTTCTTGCGTTTTGCATGGCGGGTTTATTAAGTGATGCGAGTCTGGCCAGTGATGAAAAGCGGGAAGCCGAGTTTGCCGAAAACATCAGCAATACCCTGACGGTAGGCAAGGCAGTCTGGCTGGAGTCGGAAGGAAATAAATTTCTGGGTGTTTATACGGAAACGGAGAAAACCGGCAGCAAAGGCACTGTAATTATTCTTCATGATATCGGCGGGCACCCGAATCAGCAGCAACTGATTTACGGCTTGAGAGTGATTTTGCCGGAACATAACTGGACGACGCTTGCGCTGCAAATGCCGCTTCGGGAAGCAGGCGTTGAAAAAGAAGAATACTATCCGTTGTTTTCAGAGGCGGCGGCGCGGATTCAGGCCGGAATTGATTATGCCAAGAACAACGGCGCAAAAAGTATTGTTGTGGCCGGCTATGGGCTGGGCGGGCTGATGGGCGCTTATGTTCTGAGTGAGCAGACGAGAGATATTAAAGCGCTGGCGGCCATTAGTTTGCCGGTACCGACTACTGAAAATAAAGCGGCTCAAACCTTGGAATTTATCAGCAAGATCAAGATTCCGATGCTGGATATTTATGGCGCATTAGATGTGCCGGATGTTACGAAGAGCGCCCGTGAACGGCGCTTGGCCGCAAAAGACAATACCGGTTACCGGCAGGTTAAAATCAACGATGAAGGCCACGCTTACCTGCATGATGAAGGGATGCTCGTTAAACGGGTATACAGTTGGCTGGAGTCGGCTTCAGTTGCGCAATGATTTTGACGGGGAATAGGGCGCGATAGATTTACCTCGCACCAATAAAGCAACGTTTAAAAACATCGAACTTGAGGCAGAGTAAGAGCCTCATAACAAGGCGCGATTGTCATAATCCCGCTGGGCAATGCGGCTCGGGTTGCCCAGCACCAGACAGTGGCCTGGGACATCTTGAGTTACCACGGCGCCCACGCCAATGGCCGCGCCATTCCCTACATTGACATTGGCGCAGACCCTTGAATGTGCGCCGATCCACACCCTTTCGCCAATCACTGGCCGCATGTCCGTATTTTTGCCCCCTACCTTAGCGTGCTGTTGAATGTTGCAATGAGGCCCGATGATGCAGTTTCTTACCTCAACCCCTCCAAAGTGGTTAATGTAGAAACCGGGCGCAATATTGGCGCTTTGGTCCAGGTTGATGCCATAAGCATTGCGCGCCCATGCTGACAGCACCCAGTACACAGGGTAAAGGGGAATGGTAAAGGGCCAGCTGATGCAATGTTTGCGGACACTGCTTAACCAGCGTCCGAAACGGTATATCGCCAGCGCCTGAAGTCCATAATTTATCCAAAACGAATGCAGTACATCAATGGGTCGGAGGGGGGCGGAGGAACGATGTACACGCATTATGTCGGCACGGATATTTTCGAACATTAACTCCTCAGCTGTGCATCCATATATTTCATGACATCCAAATCCTGGCGTTTTCGCAATTCGGAATTGTCAAAGTTCCGTAACACCAATCGAGGGGCGTTACCTTGCAGCACGACGCCTGCGGGAATGCTTTTACTAAGCACGGTGCCCGGCAATAGCGTGGCGCCGTCTCCGATACGGATAGCGCCGAAAACCACACAATCCGAACCAATCCATACATTGCGCCCAATCTCGGGACGTCCCATGTCGATGTGGTTCATGCCCACGGTAACTCGCGTACTAATTACCGTTCCGGCTCCTGTTTTTCGGGCTCCGAAGATGATATTGCCCTGATCTGAAAAAGAAACGCCGCCCTCAATTTCACAGTCTTTGGCAATGTCGCTTTTAGTGCCGATCTTCATCAGTGTCAGCTTCAGCAATCCAGTGGGAATGGACATGAGGCGCCAAAACCATTTGAGTTTGCCGCCATTCTTATATTTTAAGCACAACCAATGAGCCAGGCGATGTATCAATATTATCCGCAACCCCGGGGAAACTATCAGCAGCCATAAACGCGACGCCGGACTCATGGGGCGATTCGGCCAGCGCCGTAGATGGGCAATGTCGATGTCCTTGCTTACCTTAGTGCCTGTCTGCCAATTAGCGCGCTGATTAAGGCCTGAGAGAGGATGAGTAACAACACCTGTCTGCGTCATCGGTTGAGTTACTTGGGCAGCGTCGACATCTTTGGCTAGCGGTTTCATTTTGCTGCCTGCTGGGTTGCGAGAGAACTGGCAAAATTTAAAAAGGCGGTGGCAACCAGTTCTTGTCCGCGTTCGTTGAGATGTCCGCCGTCATTGGTCAGTTCAGGGCATAGTGCCTCGACCGTTTGCCCATTCACGGTCACCCGGCAGTGTTGGCCGGTTGAGTCAGCCTCGGCCCGAGCAAGATCAAACAAGCGACCTGTCGAGGCGTAGCGTTCGCGCAGCAGGGTATTGAATTCCGCCCGCCTGAGATTATCAATAGAGCCGCTGGGCTGTTTGCCCATGAGCTTTTTAGCCAAAGCCTTTGGGCCGGTTTGCAGGGCCATCAATGGCGCGGTAACCGCCACGAAGTTCGTTTCCGGATGCCGCTGAGCCAAGGATTCCAGGTTGGCGATATATTTGTTCGCCAACTGCCGGGCATCTGTCGCGGCATTGAAATCGACGTAACATAGCTTCATCATGGCTATATCTGCATTTTGGGCGGCGCCGGCATCAATGGCGGCAGCAAAGTCCTCTATCTTGGATAACGGATCGCCGTTGTTGCCGATGGAAAAATGACTGATACCCTGCGCGGCAGGCGCTGCCCGTCGCTCTTGAACATCAAGATTGACTCCATCCCTGGCGGCTAATCGCTCTATGCCGTTGAGGATATTCCTGCCAACCGACTGGTGACCGAAAACCACTCGTGTTTTTTCCAGTGCCTGCCATTCCGGCTTGTTAGTTTGCGTTGTCGTCACCATCGATGTCTCCTCTAGCTTGGATTGGTTGCACCCTGGCAGTATTAGCATCGTCGCTGCAATCAACCACCAGCCACATATATTTGTATTTGTCATATGCTTGTCCCCGTATAGCGTTATTTAAGAGCTTGCTTTCAGCCCAGCGCCGGCGGTTTGGTCATCGGGCCGGTTACCGTCTCCATTGGAATCCCCGGCCAATGAAGCGCGGCCGTGGTTTTGCGCTTGGCTTGAATGTCATGGTAGATAAATTCCGCTTGATCAAGACCGATCCCTAGCTCCTCAGCTAACCAAGAAGAGGATTTGCTTTCGTTGTAGGCCAGCAAAGCAATATCCATTTTGTCGTAGGGCAGGGCGTAATAAAACTCGTCTTGCCCCTGTGCCATGCTGTAGGTGTCGGTGGTGGGTTGGGCGTTGCAGACTTCTTCCGGAAGCCCCAGATAACGCGCCAGGGCGTAGACCTGCGTTTTATATAAATGCGCAATGGGCTTTACATCGGCCGAGCCGTCACCGTTTTTTACAAAAAAGCCTTGGTCGTATTCCAGGCGGTTGGGCGTGCCGACCACGGCATAATGCAGGCGGTCGGCATGAAAGTACTCCATCGTCTTGCGCACCCGTTGCTTGAAATTAGTGGCGGCGACGATTTGCAGGTAATTCTTCGAGTCCAGCCGCTCCTCGAATAATTGCCCGTCGGGCGATTGCACAACGAGCTTGAAATAATTGAATCCGCCTGTCTGTCCGCCGGCGATAACGATTTTGTTCTTCCATCCGGCGGCGTAGCTCGGGAAAACAGCGCGGATGGCCTCGTCGCGCCAGTGGTAGCAGCCCAAAGCGTCCAATGCTGGTGCGATATCGAATTCCTCATAGGCGATGCCGAGCTGATCCGCCACCATGCGGCCGCGGATAGAGCTTTCGGATGCGGAGTCGCGCTCCGGCAACAGCAAGCCAAATACGCGCTCAAGCCCGACCGCGCGCACGGCCAATGCGGCACAGACCGCGCTGTCTATGCCGCCGGAAATAGCGACGACCAGTCCGCGGCGGTGCAGGTGGCTGCGTAACAATTCACGCAGGCGCTCGGTAATTTTCGCGGTTTCAGCCGCCTCGTCCAGCTTGAGCCCGGCACTAAGATTCGTAGGCACGCTTCTCAGCGGGACATTAAGGGTTTTAAACATAGGTAATTCCTCAACAATCAATTATTCCAGGGGGAGTAATGTGACGCACTGTTCCATAATCAGCTTGCGGGATAACTTGCCGTTGATTGTGCGTGGCAGTTCAGGCAGCAATAGGACATGTTTAGGCACCATATAGTTTTCCAGCCGTTCGTTACAAATATGCTTAATTTGTTGCACGCTCAGATTTTCGCCTTCGCGGGCAGCCACAAAGGCGCACACCGCTTCGCCAAGTAAAGGGTCAGGAATGCCGGCCACCACGACTTCTTGTACAGATGAAAGACTGTAGATTGCATTTTCGACTTCGGTAGGGCTGACTTTTTCCCCGCGGCTTTTGATGATTTCATCGCTACGGGCGACGAAATAGAAGTCGCCATCTGCGTCCCGCCGGAACAAGTCGCCGCTTTTCAACATAAACTCGCCCGGCAATAAGCCAGGCACCAACACTTCGGCGGTTTTTTCCGGTTGCTTCCAGTATCCGCGCATCAGATGCGGGCCGCGTACATAGAGGGTGCCAACCTCGCCTGTTGCCACCGCTTGCCGGTTTTCATCCAGTAACAATAGTTCGGTGCCGGGTATGGCACAGCCTACCGAGTGGGGTTTAATCTCGGCCAAGGCGGGATTCAGATAGGCGCTGCGGATGCACTCGGTTTGCCCATACATCTTGTATAAACTGGCCTGGGGAAATATTCGCCGGATACCGGCGATAAACTCCACCGGCAGCATCGCTGCGGCGTTAGTCAGTATCCGCACGCTGGGAAAATTGAGTTGTTGTTTTGCATCGTGCGCCAACATCATGGCGAAGATGGTAGGCACGCTGGCGAAACTGGTTACCGCTTCGTCGTTCATGCGCTTGAATACCTGCATCGGATAAATAAACGAGCGTTCCAGTACCAAGGTTGCTCCGACGCGCACTGCGGACAGCCATTGGAAGAGGCCATAGCCGAAATTGAGCGGTAAGGCGGAAAATAATCGGTCATGCTGGGAAAAGCCCAGATATTCAGTGATACTGTTCAGCACAAACAATAGCGATTGATGAGTGTGCATCACGCCTTTGGGAAAGCCGGTTGTGCCCGACGTGTAGATCAGCGCGGCCAAATCCATCGTGATAGCTGACTGTGGCGGCAGGGTGGTTGGCATATGGGTTAATGCATTGTCCAGATTTTCGACACCGTCCGGCAATGCCTTGGATTTCGATAGGCATAATACCCGCAGTGTCGGCAACTGCTCTGCTGCCGGGCAGAACACTCGTGCAAGATTCTGCTCGCTTAGCAATACCCGAGCATCCGAATCACTCAGGATGAATGCCAGCTTATCGGGCTTGGTTTGGGCATTAATAAGGACAAAAACTCCACCAGCCAATAGCACGCCATAGATTGATGCGGCGCATTGCCAGGTATTGTCCATGAAAATCGCTACGCGGTCGCCACGGCATACGCCGCTCGCGCGCAAAGCATGGGCAAGCCGGTAAGCGTAGTCCGTCACCTCACGGTAGCTCACTCGCACATCATCAACAACCAAGGCGGTATGATCGGGATATCGTGCGGCAGTGGCTAGCAAGGTGTCTTGCAGGAGTCGGGGTATAACGGGCATCATTCTTTCTCTTCAGGCAGCCACTGCTTGGGCTTGCTTACGCTGAATAAAAGCAGCCAGATTGTCTACGGAATCAAGATTGGCCGGCAGCATTTCGTCGTCGTTTACTTTGATGCCGAAGGTTTCTTCGATGAAAAGTATAATCTCCATAACGCCGGTAGAATCTATAATGCCTCCGTCAAGGAAAGAGTCGCTGTCCTGTAAGATTGACTCGTCTTCGGTGAACAGAAGATTTTCCATGATGTAGTGGCGAATAATTTTTTTCATGGTCACATTCATAGCTATAGCCTAGGGTTAGGTTAAAGAAGGTTTGGGAACACTTGCTCCATGAGCAATTTGAGAAAATTTTTCAATAAAAAAATAATGGCATAACTGGGTAGAAAGAACGCCAACCAGCGCCATGTTGTCCTTGTAAGCAATTGAGCCGCCACTGCTCGCTTTCTTGAGCAAAAAACCGACTTTTTTAGCGTCGAAATAGCCGTAGCGCTTGAGCTTTTCTGCGCTCAGCAAATCATCCACATAGGCTGGAGGATGGGCGGAGAAAAAGGCAGGTATGTCCGGAGCCCGATACGGTTGTTTGTGACGCTCAAGAATCTGATTGGGTAACTGGCTTTTCATGGCTTGCTTAAACAGGTATTTCTCGTTGAGCACACGCATCTTCAGGCGCGGATTCAGGCAATTGGCGAACTCAATAAGCCTATGGTCCAAGAAGGGGAAGCGTCCCTCCACTGAATTGGCCATCAGCATGCGATCTCCTTGAGAGCAGAGTAAATAGTCGCTCAACAGTGTTTTAGCTTCCAGGTATTGTGCGCGGTTGAACGGATGCCAGCTATCGAAAGCAAGCGGCAATTGTCCGGTCAGTCCATTGACGGCATTTTCATGCAGCGTAGCGTTGAGTTCCTGAGAGAAAAAGACTTTGCATTGGGACGTTGTGAACCATCGGGGCAGATGACTGAATCCCGGCTGTCCGGGCTTATCCAAGCCGATGCTGTAGTACTTTTGTAAATAAGCTTTGGCTTGGGAGCTAGAGGTTTCCAGGTAGGGATACAGCACCTTGAGCAGCAGTGGCCGCCATTCGGACTGAGGGTGCCGGGCCCAGAATTGACGGATCTTGGCTTCCTTGAACAGGTCATAACCGCCCAGTACTTCATCGGCGCCTTCGCCGGTCAGAACTACTTTGTAAGCTGAATCGCGCACCAAGCCGGACAGTTGTTGCATAGGCGAAGGAGCGGTGCGGAGAATCGCTGTTTCGGCGTGAAAAACAGTGGCCGGAAAGTTTTCGGCAATATCACTGTTTTGGCAGAGTATTCGGCTATTTTCAACGCCAAGATGTTCGATCAACTGCTTCTGGAAGCTCGATTCGTCAAGCGATTGTTCTTCGAAGCTGATAGAGAAAGTCTTGAGCGGTGCGGCTGAGTGACGACGGATCAGCGCCACCAATGCAGAGGAATCGAGTCCTCCCGAGAGATAGGCGCCGACCGGCACGTCCGCGCGCAAGCGGATGGAGGTCGCGTCGGCAAGGATATCGTATAACTGCTCGGTTAAATCGGCGTCCGAGCCTTGGAGATAATCGCCCGGTTCGGGAAAGCGCCAGTCCCAATAAACTGACTCGCGCAAAAGGCCGTGTTCCAAAACCAGCATGTGCCCGGGCGCTACCTCAAAGATGTCTTCAAACAGCGTATTAGGGCTGCGTGCCGCCCAGAAGGTGAATATTTGATCCAGTGCCGCCGGAGAGATGCGCGGCGCTTCCGATAACTGAGGTAATAAGGCCTTGATTTCCGAAGCGAACAACAGTCGATCGCCTTGGGAGGAATAGAAAAGCGGTAAAATACCGGCTCGATCACGCACTAACAGTAAGCGTTGATTGTTGCTGTCCCAAAGGGCGATGGCAAATTGGCCGTTCAGGTGTTGCACAAAATCGTCGCCGTATTGCTCGTAGGCATGGACGATGACTTCGGTATCACTGAGGGTATGAAAGCTGTGGCCCTGTTTGATTAAGTTTTTGCGCAACTCGACATAGTTGAATATCTCTCCGTTGAATGTGACCCATACGGTCTTGTCCTCGTTGTGCAGAGGTTGAGCGCCGCCGGCAAGATCGATGATGCTAAGGCGCGTGTGGCCCAAACCAATGCGTTGGTTGGGATCAAGGTAGATGCCGCTACCATCAGGGCCTCGATGATGCAGAGCAGGCAACATGCTGCGCACATCCTTTTCGCTAATTTTGGTCTGCGTTGAGAAAGCAGCAATACCATTAATTCCGCACATATCTATCCCTTAGCATCTCGTTAAGTTTAAATATTTTTTAAAGTCTCATATTGAAACCAACAGGCTGAGAATCATTCTAAGCAGAAAAAAACGAAAAAAACATAAGTGCAAATACTAGGGATGTTGTTGATTCCATTTATATAAATTTCTTGCTATCGCTGTTTGAACATTTTCTTTTGAGCACCCTAATGAAGCCAATAGCTTGGGAATTATTCGCAGCAGAAAAAACATAAGCGCTGATGCTTAGGATTGTTAGATTTATTAAAAAATTAATTTGTTTGTATTAGGACTATACCCCGCATTAAATACAGCAAGCATGGGTAAAAATTGCCTTAAGATTGATGAAAGTAGGCTTTGGGAAGGTCTAAACCTGTTACAATGTTTAAATAATACAGATGTGCAAATCCGATGACGGCAAGCATCGTAGAGACGTTAGCTACATTGATTTGGATAAGGCGTGAACAGGATGCAGGTAAGGGAAAAGCTTACAAGGAACGTCGCTATTTATACGTGGTGCTGGAAGTGGTTGGCACAATGCATTAACACTATCATAACAAGTTGAAAATTAAGTGGATTTAAAACATATAAGAAATTTTTCCATTATCGCGCATATCGATCATGGTAAATCGACGCTTGCGGATCGTTTTATTCAAATCTGCGGCGGCTTAAGCGCCAGGGAGATGTCCGCACAAGTGCTTGATTCGATGGATATTGAGAAAGAGCGCGGTATCACGATTAAGGCGCAGAGCGTTACGCTGGACTATAAAGCGAAAGATGGCGAAACCTATCAGCTTAACTTTATTGATACTCCAGGGCATGTGGACTTTTCCTATGAGGTTTCCAGGTCTTTAGCGGCTTGCGAAGGCGCGCTGCTGGTTGTCGATGCGGCCCAAGGCGTAGAGGCGCAAAGCGTCGCCAACTGCTATACGGCGATAGAACAGGGGCTGGAAGTGGTGCCGGTGCTGAACAAAATCGATTTGCCTTCTGCCGAGCCTGAGCGGGTGCAGGCTGAAATTGAAGAAGTGATCGGTATTCCGGCCGACGAGGCGTTGATGATCAGCGCAAAAACCGGCTTGGGCGTTGAGGGTGTGCTGGAGCAATTGGTGCTTAAAGTCCCACCGCCTGAAGGTAAACCGGACGGCCCATTACAGGCATTGATTATCGATTCCTGGTTCGACAGTTATCTGGGCGTGGTGTCTCTGGTCAGGATCATGCACGGCAGTATCCGCAGAAAACAAAAGATTACTATCATGTCTACCGGCAAGTCGTTTATCGCCGAAAAAGTCGGCGTTTTTACGCCTAAACGCCTGGATAAGGATATTTTGAATACCGGCGAAGTCGGCTATGTCGTAGCCGGTATTAAGGATATTTTCGGGGCGCCGGTCGGCGATACCATTACCTGGACGGATAACCCGGCTGCCGAGCAGCTCACCGGATTTCAAAAGGTGCAGCCGCGCGTTTTTGCCGGCTTGTATCCGGTCAGTTCGGATCATTATGAGGACTTGCGCGAGGCGCTGAAAAAATTAAATCTCAATGATGCGTCCTTGTATTTTGAGCCGGAAACCTCTCAGGCTTTAGGCTTTGGTTTCCGTTGTGGTTTCTTGGGCATGCTGCACATGGAGATTGTGCAGGAGCGCTTGGAAAGGGAATACGATGTTGACCTGATCACAACAGCGCCGACCGTTATCTATGAAGTCATTACCCATAACGACCAGATTTTGATGATCGACAACCCGGCCAAACTGCCGGATATGGGCACTATCAAGGAAATCAGAGAACCTATTATCCGGGCTAATATCCTGGTTCCGGAGACCTATCTGGGCGGCGTCATTACGCTGTGCATAGAAAAGCGCGGCGTGCAAAAAGACATGCAGTACGTCGGCAGGCAGGTATCGCTGCATTATGAAATGCCGCTCAGCGAAGTGGTGCTGGATTTCTTCGACCGCTTAAAGTCGGTGAGCAGGGGCTTTGCATCGTTTGACTATGAGTTCTTGCGCTTCCAGCCGGCCGAACTGGTCAAACTGGACGTGTTGATTAATGCTGAAAAGGTGGATGCGCTGTCTATCATTGTGCATCGCGAGCTAAGCCAAAACCGTGGCCGCGATCTGGTTGAAAAGATGAAAGACCTGATTCCCCGGCAGATGTATGAGGTTGCGATACAGGCGGCCATCGGTTCTAAGGTTATCGCCCGCTCCACCGTTAAAGCGATGCGGAAGAATGTGATTGCAAAATGTTACGGCGGCGATATCAGCCGTAAGAAAAAGTTACTGGAAAAACAAAAGGCCGGTAAAAAACGTATGAAACAGGTCGGCAATATTGAAATACCTCAAGAGGCATTTTTGGCCGTTTTGCAGCTTAATAAAGAATAAAATCAGACGAAAGGCAAAAGGCGCAAGGCGAAAAAACACCTTTCGCCTTTTGCCTTTCGTCTTTAGTCTTTAGTCTTAAACCTTTTACCTGAAATTATAAACATGGATTACGATTTTTCCTTTTTTCTTGTCGTCGCCACGCTGGTCACCGGTGTCATTTGGGGCGGGTATTTGCTGGTGCTCAAATCAAGAGGGGAGGTTTTTGATGAAGATAAAGAACCCTTACTGGTCGAGTACGCGCGTTCTTTTTTTCCGGTCGTATTGATTGTGTTATTGCTGCGATCATTCATCGCAGAGCCTTTCCGCATACCGTCCGCATCGATGATGCCGACTTTACTGATAGGCGATTTTATTCTGGTTAATAAATTCACTTACGGCATCCGCTTACCGGTTATTAACAAAAAAGTCGTTGAGCTGAATGAACCCAAGCGCGGGGATATTGTCGTTTTCCGCTATCCAAAAGATCCGACTGTCGACTACATCAAGCGTGTGATCGGCCTGCCGGGTGATAAAGTTGCTTATTACGATAAAAAGCTGCACATCAACGGCGAGCCCGTCAATCAGGTCTCTTTGGGACGCTATCAGGGCGTAGGTCAAGGCGAGGATATGACCGGAAATGAGCATTTGTTGGAAGATTTGATGGGCGTTGAGCACAGCATCCTGATCAGAAATGGCGCAACTTCCGCCGAAGGCGTTTATGTAGTGCCGCAAGGGAGTTATTTTGTGATGGGCGATAACCGTGATAACAGCAACGATAGCCGTTACTGGGGCACGGTTCCGGAAGAAAACCTGGTTGGAAAAGCTTTTTTCATCTGGATGAGTTGGGACTGGCAAGATAAAGGTGTGGGCCTGGACCGTATTGGCACAGTGTTGAAATAAACTGCACTATACTTAACTCTTTTTATAAACCATCTGGAGAAAAAAATGAATTTACTGCTTAAACGTCAGCAAGGTTTGACCTTGATTTCGCTTGTTTTTATTCTGGGTCTTATCGGTTTTTTTGTCATGTTGACACTTAAGATCGTTCCGATTTACCTGGATCACGGCAAGGTAAAAAGTGCGTTGGAGGCGTTAAAAGCAACGCCGGAACTTCAAACGAAAAGCGAATATGAAATCAGGGACAGCTTAAATAAGCGTTTTAGCATTAATTATGTCTATGATGTCAAACCTGAGAACATTAAAGTCATTAAACATGGCAATTATGTGAAAGTGGACATCGAGTATGAAACTGTCGTGAAGTTGGTCAGTAACCTGAGTGCATTGGCCGAGTTTCATGACACTATCGAGGCCGGTCAAGAGTGATAAAAAAGCCTGAAGAGTTGTGCAAAAAGTTGGGTTTGACGTTTAATAATCCTCAGCTTTTTACTACAGCTTTAACGCATCGAAGTGCAAGTTCGAACAATAATGAACGGTTGGAGTTTTTGGGTGATTCAATTTTGGGTTTTGTTATCGCCCAGAAGCTGTATGAGTTATTTCCGGGCGCCAGTGAAGGCGTTTTAAGCCGGTTAAGGGCGAGCTTGGTCAACCAGAGCTTTCTGGCGGAACTTGCCAGAAAGCATCAGTTGGGCGATTACTTGGTGCTGGGTTCGGGGGAATTGAAGAGCGGCGGCTTTCGTCGCGATTCGATCCTGTCCGATGCCGTGGAAGCCATTATAGGTGCGTTGTACAACGATCAGGGCATGGATGCTTGTCAGAAATGGATCTTGCAGTTATTTGCGGAAAAGCTGAAAGGCTTGTCTCTGGATAATTGGCAGAAAGACCCTAAAACTCAATTGCAGGAATTAATGCAGTCCAAAAAAATGGATCTGCCGGATTACACCTTAATGACTATGTCCGGGCTTGCACATGAACAAACTTTCAAAGTTAAGTGTACGATAACGTTAATAGCAGAGTCTTGCATCGGCACCGGAAATTCCAGAAAAAAAGCCGAGCAGTCGGCGGCAGAGCTTATGCTTGAATTATTAAATAAGGACACTAAATGAATTGTGGTTATGTCGCCCTGATTGGGCGCCCCAATGTCGGCAAATCAACATTAATGAATCATTTGTTGAAGCAGAAAATCAGTATCACCTCGCGCAAGCCGCAAACGACCCGGCATCGGATTCTCGGCATTAACACCACGGCCGCCGGGCAGGCCATTTATATGGATACGCCGGGTATGCATAGCAGCGAGAAACGGGCATTGAACCGTTATTTGAATCGGACCGCGGAGACAACCTTGACGGGCGTCGACGTGATCGTCTGGTTGATCGACGGCTTGTCCTGGCATGAATATGACGAAGCTATCTTCAAAAAGCTGGAGCAAGCGGGTTTGCCGGTGATTCTTGCTGTTAATAAAGTCGATAAGGTCGCGGATAAAGAAGCTATTTTAAAATTCTTCGACGAAGCCCAACATCGCTTCCCATTCAAGCATTTGGTACCCATTTCCGCGCTAAAAGGCACCAATCTCGATCAGCTCGAAAGCTTGATCATGGCGCTACTGCCTGAGCAGGATTTGATCTATCCCGAGGATCAGATTACCGACCGGTCCGAGCGGTTTTTAGCGGCTGAAATTGTCAGGGAAAAACTGACCCGGCGTTTAGGCGATGAACTGCCATATGCGCTGACGGTAGAGATAGAGCGCTACGAGGAAAAACCCAACATTACCAAAATATACGCGATTATCTGGGTGGAACGCTTGACCCAAAAGAACATCGTAATCGGCAAAGACGGCGAGATGCTGAAGAAAGTCGGCACCGACGCCCGACTGGATATAGAAAAGCTGATCGGGCAGAAAGTCTATCTACAGCTTTGGGTTAAAGTTAAAAAAGGCTGGTCGGATAGTGAACGAGCCTTGCAAAGCTTAGGCTTTAATGACTGAATCCGCGGTTTATTTGCAACCTGCTTTTATCCTGCAACAGCGCAAATACCGGGAAAGCGGCCTGATTATCGATGTACTGACCCGAGATTTCGGCCGGATTTCCCTGCTGGCCAAGGGCGTCAGAAAAGCCAGGTCAAAAACAGCAGGAATGTTGCAGCCCTTTATCCCGTTACTCATTTCCTATTTAGGAAAGGCAGAGCTAAAAACGCTGACCGGCGTAGAACGCCTCGCCGATTCCGTACCGGCTAGCGGCATACACTCCGTCCCTGGAGATCGCCAAGCCAGTTCCAGACTGGCTTTAGGCATACACTCCATCCCTGGAGATAACCCTGCCGGTTCCGTACCGGCTGTTGGTATACACGCCATCCCTGGAGATATAATTCAGCCGTTTAATGAGATAAAAGGGCTGGCGCTTTATTGCGGTTTTTATATCAATGAGCTGGTTGTTTGTTTTTTGCACAAATACGACCCCCACCCTGAAGTGTTCAGCGACTACGGCGAATGTTTATGTGCTCTTTCTTCACATGGCGCTAACCTGGAAGCTGCATTGCGGCTATTTGAGCTTAATCTAATGGAATATACTGGTTATGGCTTGCAACTGGAACATGATGACAATCAAAAGCCCATTGAGCCATCAAAAAGATACGACTTCAATGTAGGTCGGGGGGCGGTTGAAGCGGCGAATGGTCAGTTTTCAGGCAAGACTTTGCAGGCGCTAAGCGCCAGGGAACTGACCGATCCTCAGGTCTTAAGCGAAGCAAAAATCCTGATGAGGATGGTCATTGATGTTTATTTGCAAGGCAGGGAACTCAAAAGCCGAGCGGTCATTAATAAAATCATGAAGCACACCAGCGCCGAATAGGGCTTACAACCACGGCCGTAATATTTACCTATCGCCAGGCACAATAAAACCAAACGGAGTGGACGAGGCTACAACCTCATCCAGCATAAAATGAACAAAACACAGATCTTATTAGGCGTGAATATCGATCACGTCGCCACTTTGAGGCAGGCCAGAGGCACGCTTTACCCTGAGCCGATTCAGGCCGCATTAATTGCAGAACAGGCGGGTGCTGACGGTATCACGGCGCATTTGCGGGAAGACCGCCGACACATACAGGACAGGGACATCTATTTATTAAAAGAAATGCTCCATACCCGGCTGAATATGGAAATGGCGGTAACCGATGAGATGGTTGGCATAGCTGAGAAAGTACGGCCCTTTGCCTGCTGTCTGGTGCCGGAAAAGCGCGAAGAGTTGACCACTGAGGGAGGGCTGGATGTCGCCGGCAATTTGCATCGCCTGCAATGGGCCTGCGATAAACTGGCGAGTGCAGGTGTTGAAGTGTCATTGTTTATCGATCCTGATGAAATACAGATCGATGCGGCGGTAAAAGCGGGGGCACCAGTCATTGAATTGCATACCGGGTGTTACGCTGAAGCGGACAGCCCCCAACAGCAAGCCGAAGAGTTGGAGCGCATCAGGAAGGCTGCTGTTTATGCCCACAGTGCCGGACTGCAAGTTAATGCCGGGCATGGCCTGAATTTTCATAATGTTGAAGCGATATGTGCGCTGCCGCAAATAGTCGAACTTAATATCGGTCATTCGATTATCGCGCAGGCGGTATTTTCAGGCTTGGCTCAGTCGGTTAGGGATTTGAAGCGGATCATGCGCACTGCAAGAATGCAGCAGAATGCTTGAGTCGTTGTTGGTCTGAAGGAAGCAAGTGGCGCTGGAGTTTTATGAATTCACCTCGATAGGTGATCGAAGGATTAATCAGGACTTTATGGCGCACGTCATTAATGAGTCTTATGCGCTGTTTGTCGTTGCCGATGGTTTGGGCGGTCATCATGCAGGAGAAAAAGCGTCCCGGTTTTTCTGTCAGGGCTTGTTAAAAGCCGCCGATATTTACAGCAAACAGATGGCGCAGGATCCCATAAACGCTTTTTCGGCCTGGATTGCATCGGCTATCGATGAAATGAAAGCGCTGTTTGCGTTCGATAAGTTAGGCCATGATGCGCATACTACTTGTGCAGTTCTTTACCTTGATGAACAGCAGGCGTTGACTGCGCATTGCGGCGATTCGCGGATATACAGGATGAATCCACAACGGATCCTGTGGCGAACCCAGGATCACTCCATTCCGCAACAATTATTGAATGAAGGCAAGATAACCGAGCAGGAGATGGCGCAGCACCCGGAGCAAAACCGGCTAACGCGCACGATCAATATAATGAAAGCCCATGAAGCGGAGATTAATCTGTATCCGGCTATTGAAAAAGGCGAGACTTTTGTGCTGTGCACTGACGGTTTCTGGGAATATGTGAAGCCATCAGAGCTATTGCGATTAGCGAAGCCCGCCATTGGTATGGATGATCTCGCCAAACTGGCGCGATTAGCAATGTCTCGCGCTCAAGGAAGAAGCGACAATATTACCGTGCAGTGGATAAGAAAGTTTTAAATGCCGAATTAATGCGGCACTGCAAAACCGTGTTTTTGCATACGGTAAAGTAAGGTGTCGCGGGAGATGCCCAGCAGTTTTGCGGACTTGCTACGATTGCCTTTAGTGCGGTTCAGGGCTTGATGTATTAAATCGGCCTCTAATGTATCCAGCTTAAGGCCGGTCTCTGGTAAGGTAAACTCGGTTGTAGCCGGCGTATTGCTGATGATTTTAGCGCTAAATTCAGCGGGCAGGTTTTCCGGCTCAATGACTCTGCCTGCCAATAAAATGCTGAGCCTTTCGCATAAGTTACGCAACTCGCGAATATTGCCCGGCCAAGGGTAGGCTTTCAGTGTTTTTAAGGCTTGCTTGCTGAATTTTGGGGCAGTCAGGTTATGCGCGTCTTCGAACAGGGCCAGAAAGTGCTTGACCAGCGACTCAATGTCTTCAGTGCGCTGTGCCAATGACGGCAATTCTAATGGCACAACATTCAAGCGAAAATACAAATCCGATCTGAACTCGCCTGCTTCGATTTGTTTATTTAAGTCAGTGTTGGTTGCGGAAATAACGCGTACATTAACTTTGTAAGGCTTAATTTCACCGATTGGAAGGCATTCCCCTGACTCAAGAAAGCGCAATAATTTTGCCTGAATCGACAGCGGCAAGGAATTGATTTCATCAAGAAACAGTGTGCCGCCATCGGCAGCCTGGAATAGGCCTTGCTTATCGGTTGTCGCTCCTGTGAACGAGCCTTTTTTATGGCCAAACAGTTCAGATTCGATCAGGCTTTCAGGTAACGCCGCGCAGTTTAAAGTGATAAAAGGCTTGTCGGCGCGAGCGCTGGCTTGTTGAATGGCGGTGGCGAAAACTTCCTTGCCGGTGCCCGTTTCGCCTTTAAGCAATACGGTGACATCGGTCGCCGCAACAATTTTGGCGCTCCGGATTAAGGAATCCAATGCAGGAGATTGGCCGATGATCGCGCTAAAATGATCCATAGATACCTCTTAATGTAATGCCGAATGGGTTGTAATCGCCATGGGATTAAGCCAGGGCAAGGCCGCCAGTAGAGCCAGCACAATCATGAACAGGCCAATAGCCTGTTTAAAACGGGGCATTCTGGATAACCTTGTGAGAATTCCGGTCATTATACCGACTCCCATGACTGCCGGTAAAGTTCCCAGTCCGAAAAACAGCATAGTTAGGGCGCTTTGCTTGATGTCGCCTGCGGTTGCGGCGAGCGCCAAGGCTGAATAAACCAAACCGCACGGTAGCCATCCCCACACCATGCCAAAAAGAAAAGCCTGGCTGCGGTTCTTAACCGGGATCAGTTTACGGCCGAAAGGTTCGATCATTTTCCAGAAACGCAGGCCGGCTTTCTCAATGTAGGCAAACCGGGGGAACCATCCGGCTATATACAGCCCCGCCCCGGTCATGACGGCGGCGGACAGTAATTGCAGCAGCCGATGCCCGCTGACTTCACCCATTGGCAGGGTAATCAATGCTTCAATGACACCCGCTAATGCGCCGGCTATTGTGTAACTGGTAATGCGGCCGATGTTGTAATTGAACACAAAGGGGAACAGCCGGCTTTTTTTGTTCCGTATTTCCGGGCTGAGACTCAAGGTCAAGGTGCCGATAATGGAACCGCACATACCAATGCAGTGCATGCTACTGAACAGGCCCATCGTTAAGGCGACCAGATATGAGGTAGTAAAGGCGAGATCAAATTCCATAATCGCAAGGCATTATTATAAAAAAGAGTAGGGCGAACGAATGGTCGCCCTTTTTGATTCGCATCTATTGAAACTGCGAAAGAATTTGCCCCTGAATCTTTTCGGCCATGGCTTTACGGTTCTCGGCGTCGCGTATTGGGCGGCCGACAACGATATAGTCAGCGCCATTCTGGAAAGCCATTTCCACGCTGACCACTCGTTTTTGGTCGTCTTCTTCGCGGTTGTCAACCGGTCTGATGCCCGGAGTGATGACGAGCAGCTTGTGGTCCAGTTCCTCTCTGAGCATGGCGACTTCAAGGCCGGATGAAACAATGCCGTCGCAGCCGATTTGCAAGGCTCGTTTGGCGCGGGATAAAACCAGCTCGCGGACATCGCAGGCAAAGCCCAAGTCGTCAAGATCGCCGCGATCCAGGCTGGTTAACGCGGTTACGGCCAGCACTTTAAGGTCGCCTTTTTCCTTGGCGGCGGCTTCCATAATGGCATCGTTGCCGTGGATGGTGGCAAGATCGACGCCTTTGCTGCTTAAGGCTCTAATGGCTCGGCCTACAGTGGCTGGGACATCGAAAAATTTCAGGTCGACAAAGATTTTCTTGTTTTGCTGTTTCAACCATTCGATAAAACCGAAATAATCACCGGACATGAACAGTTCCATGCCGACTTTGTAGAAGATGACCGAGTCGCCGAGTTCTTCGACTAAAGCCTGCGCTTCCGGAATGCTGGGAACATCCAGCGCCATGATGAGTCGTTCACGGACAGGGATGGATTTGGTTGAGATAAATGATTGAGACATGTTTAAAAGTAAAGTTGAAAATATAAAATTCTGTGTAGGATGGGCTAAGGCACGAAGCCATCGTTGTTCGCAATAGATTAGGTGTCGGCTTATTCAGTCACCAGGCCTTGTTCATGCCAAGCCTGTATGCCGCCGTTCATTAGGTAAACCTTGGAAAATCCCTCCGACTTTAATATCAGTTGGGCTTGTGCGGAACGCATGCCGGCTTGGCATTGGGTGATAATCGGGCGGTTTTTATAAGGTTCAAGCTCAGGTAGCCGGTCATTCAACTGGGATAACGGAATTCGAATGGCGCCGTGAATATGATGTTCATTCCAGTCGTCCTTTTCACGCACATCGACAATAACGGCTCTGTCTTTGACTCGCATTGTCGCGGCTTCTTTAGGCGAGATGACATCAGTTTCAGCCATTGCAAAAGAGCTGGCGAGCAATAAAAAAACGCCGAGTCGGCAATACTTTGAAAATAGACGCACTTAAACGCTCCAAATAATAAGTCGATATATATTACCGGAACTTGTTTTAACGGTGAATGTTAAAATTCACTATTGTCACAATAGTCCTCGATTATGAACTCAACATTGATACAAATGGCCTTGATAATGGCGTGCGGCGCAGGATGGCGTTTTGTAAAGCCAGCAGGCCTGTCAGCCGAGCATACGCGGCAGGTGCTGACCACGGTGGTCTATTATTTGCTGCTGCCGGCCATGGTTCTGGATGTTTTATGGTCTGCTGATATTGGTTTGCACTCGTTTCAGTATACCTTGCTGGGCGTGGGCAGTATTGTTTTTGCGATGCTTTGCCTGTGGCTGGTTGGGGTATTGTTCAAATTTGAAGACCGGCGCTTGGGTGCGATGATACTGGCGGCGGCGTTTCCCAATGTGACCTATCTGGGCTTGCCGGTTTTGGAACACATCTTTGGTAGCTGGGCCAGGTCGGTGGTCATACAAATGGACCTGTTTGCAACCTCGCCATTGTTGTTTACCGCAGGGGTTCTGGTCGCGCGGCGCTATGGCGAAGATACCGCGGAAAAGCCAAAATCGCTGTGGCTGTTTTTTAATGCGCCGCCATTCTGGGCGGCGGCTGTTGCGGTAATACTGAATGTTAACGGTTTAATTGCTCCAGTTTGGTTTTCAGGGGTGTTG